>SMVB01246878.1_pt1 | contig 52179 bp, 50 predicted proteins | sample 2456461 | NCBI WGS metagenome assembly SMVB01 (sample SAMN11095934, study PRJNA526329) | marine sediment metagenome | biome: Marine sediment; feature: Surficial sediment; material: Deep marine sediment; isolation source: Hadal surficial sediment | place: Pacific Ocean | collected 2014-05 | depth...
ATTTTTCGGCCGGGCGATATTCGATGCGATGGATATTTCCGGTATCGAAGGGGCAGAGCATTGGGATATGGGGGCACTTTTTCGCTACCGTAGCCGGCGCGACATCATGGCAATTTCAACCAATCCTGCATTTGCGGAACGTCATGATTACAAGATGGGTGCTTTGGAGAAAACGATCGCCTATCCCGTTGAAGCCGATTTGTACTTGAGCGACCCACGATTCCTGTTGGCGCTGATATTGTTTTCGCTGGTTTCGTTCATCGATCTGATGATTTATCGACGCTGAACGAGGCGACGGGCTCACCTGCTATGAAGTCATTAATCAATCGCGCCAGTTGTGGGCCGGCATCTTCCTGCACGAAGTGGCCGGCGCCGGAAATGGTGATGTTTTGAGCGCCGGGGATTCGATCTAAGAACGTTTTCTCGCCACCTTTCGTTATCGGGTCGGCATCCGTAAAAGCCACTAGAAAAGGCTTGTCCCAGGCCTCAAAAACACGCCACGCCACCTCGTTCTCACGCAATTGTGACGGTACCAGATAGGGCATGATCTGCGCACCTGCTTTATAGGTTCTATCCGGGAACGGCGCTTCGTATGCCTGAATCACCCCTTCTTCGGCACCCATGAAACCCATTACCTTGCCGATCGGCAGTTCATCGACATAATAGCTGTAGGCCACCCAGCGCGGGAACGTGAGATTGCTCTGCAAATCCTCGAAGGTGATCTCACCCGCCCACCAGACTGCGAGTTTGAATAACGGATAACCTATCCAGCCCTGCAGACCGCTGGCGGCCGGCAGGCCGGTATTTGAAACAACCACGCGAGCAAACCGGTCCGGTGCGGCCGCCACCACCCGCAGGCCGGCCAGGCCACCCCAATCCTGGCCAAAAAAAGTTGCTTCGGCCAGATCCAGGCGTTGCACGAGTTCAAGCATGACGTCGACCTGCATTTGATAACTGTAGTCATCTTCACTGGCGGGTTTATCGGACTTGCCAAAACCGACCAGATCAGGCGCTATCACCCGATGTCCTGCAGCGGTCAGGATCGGAATCATCTTGCGAAACAAGTAACTCCACGTCGGCTCACCGTGGATAAGCAACACCGCAGGCGCATCCGCGGGGCCCTCATCCAGATAGTGCACACGGTATTGGCCAATCTGCATGTAATTTGGTCGAAAGGGGTAGTCTTTGAGACCGGCAAATCGCGCATCGGGTGTACGCATTATCCCCGGGCTTATCTCTTCCGCTGGGGCCTCCAACACAAGCATTAACAAAACGATTACCGACATCAACAGTTTCAGCATCGCGGATATTGCTCGCTGTCCATGGTCTCTCCATCTCTTTTTGAGGCAAGACGCAAGCCTGCATTGGTGCCGGCGCGGGTGGAGTAAGTCACATCATCGCCAGTGTAGCGCACCGCATACCCTCGCCGACGCGCGTGCTGTGAGTGATTGCCACCGGCGCCATGCACCGTCAAGCCGTGAAAAACGTAGACGTCTCCTGGCTCGAGATCAAAACTGATGATGTCTTCGGGCGAGTGTTCGGCATCGACATCGTACATCGGTTCATAATCGGGATTGATCTCGTAGGCAGCGGTCTCGGTTTTGCCGAAGATTTCCGGCTGAAAAAAGCGCCCCCACTTATGCGAACCACGAACAAAATTAAGCGCGCCGGTGTCCTGAGTTGTTTTATCTAAAGCGACCCAGATTGTCAGCACCTGGTAGCCATTCATCGGCCAATACGGCTGATCGTTGTGCCAGCGGGTCGGGTTAGTTGTGCCCGGTTCCTTCACAAAAAGCTGGTCGTAAAGCAGATTGACCTTATCTGAATTCATGATTTGACTGGCGAGCACTGGCATCGGTGATTCGAGACAAAACTTTCGAAAGCCCTGATGACATTCCCAGGTGCGCAAATTGCCGTGGAACCGACCCCGCCCATCTTCGGTCTCGTAGCCATGGTAAAAAGGCCCCGGGTTCACAATATCGTCTTCGACCGCCTTGGCAAGTACTTCCAACCACGGTGAGGAAACAACTTGTCGCAATGCGATAGCACCATCTTCGTGAAAGGCGTCGATGTCGCTTTGGCTTACACTTATTTCTGTCATACCGGTACCAAGGTTATAAAATCCAGCATCGCATTTGCCATTGGCCAGAGCTTGGCGAACAAAGGCACGCCGGCGAAATTGAGCATGATAAGACCAATGAAAACCATAGTGCCGAAACGAGCATTGAACACCCTGTATTGGTCGGCAGCACGTTTGGGCAAAAAGTGCGGCAGGATATAGTGACCGTCCAGGGGCCCCAGAGGAATCAAGTTAAACAACATCAGCAGCAAGTTGATCTGCGCGAGCATCGTGAAAAACGTCAGCCCTCCCTGATTCTCCCAGCCGCTGACCCACAACAACAAAAAAATGTTCCAGGTGACAGTCGCCAGCACCAGGTTCATGAATGGACCCGCGGCAGCAATCCACAAATCAGACGTTGGGGATTTGAAATTGCGCGGGTTGGTAGGCACCGGTTTGGCATAGCCGATGCCGATCAACACCACCATCAGCAAACCCAGCGGATCGATATGAGCCAGTGGATTAATGGTCAGCCGACCGGCGCGCTCTGCGGTGTCATCGCCTTGCCATTTAGCGACTATTGCGTGTCCAAATTCATGGAACGACAGCGACAGTACTAACGCAATGATCAGCAGAACGAAAACTTCGTAGTTACCTTGCTGTAAAAGTCCGATCATCTGTTATGTGCATCCTTAAAACGGTTATTCATATCAACATTAGTACCTGATGGGATGCTCGGGTAACACCACGCCCACCCGGGTCGCGTATTGTTCCCAGGCAAATATCAGCTCATCGCGAATTGGCTTCTGCTCTGAGCTCAAGTCGGTAGTTTCGCCGGGATCGTTGCTCAAATCGTAAAGCTGCCACTCACCAGTGCCATAGGGTGGTTCCTGCAACAGCACTTTCCACTGCCCTCGCTGAGCACCGCGACGACCATACACCTCATAGGCGACGACCTCTTTATCTGTATAGGCCGCGGTTCCACCGTTCCACTGCTCAAGTAACGAACGGCCCATCATACTATCCGACGCCGGTACTCCTGCGAGTTGCAAAAACGTCGGGCCGAGATCCATCACCCGCATATACCCTTCGTCGATGCCTGTGCGCCCTTTTGGCATGCGTACAAAAGCGGGGACGCGGATGCCGCCTTCAGAGACCTTGCTCTTCGAGGCACGAAACGGCACCGCCGAGGCTCGCGCCCAGGCCGCCTTAAGGGCAGTGTAGGACGACGCGGTACCAATGTTTTCTGGAGAGTTGTCGAACTGATCGAGCCAACCGTTATGGATCTGTTCCGCCTCCATGTCATGTGCCTCGGCACCATTGTCGGCAAGGAATACCACAATGGTGTTTTCAAGTTCACCTCGCGTGCGCAAAAATTCAACAAGTCGCCCCACATTTTCATCCAACCGATCGACCATGGCCGCGTACACTTCCATACGCGCTCGCGCACCCGCCCGCTCTTCCTCCGAGAGTGTTTCCCAGGGCACCATACCCGCCTCAAAATCTACAGCTTTTGCGTGCGCCGGCACTACCCCTGCATCTATTGCTCCGGCCATGCGCGCACGACGCAGTTCATCCCAACCTGCGTCATAGTTTCCACGATATTTCGCGATGGATTCAGGCGGGGCTTGCAGGGGCCAATGCGGTGCAGTAAAGGCAAGGTAAGCAAAGTAAGGCTGACCCGCCGGTGTGGAGTCGATGTATGACATCAGCCGGTCGGTGAGGAAATCACTGGTATAAAAGTCCTCAGGCAATACCAGTGGTTCACCATCTTCAACCCAACTGGCCTGACCGTAGCGCTCGAATAACGGTGTGTTGTCAAAGTGTCCGCCACCGCCTTCGAGCAGCACCACACTGCGGTCAAAACCGCGCGCTTTCGGCTGACTTTCCGCGGCATGACCGAGGTGCCATTTACCCGCCATGTAGGTGCGATATCCTGCCTGCTGCAAACCTTCCGGGAAGGTCGGGACTTCAGGCAGCAACACATTGCTGTAAGCCCGGTGTTTTGACTGTTCTTCAGTTTCAAGCCCGCTTTGCGATCCCATACCTGCAATATGGTTATCCGTACCCGTCATCAGCATCGCCCGGGTCGGTGCACAACTGGCAGAGGTGTGGAAGTTGGTAAAACGCACCCCTTGCAGGGCCAAAGCGTCCAGATTTGGTGTCGCGATCTCGCCACCAAAAGCACCTAAATCTGTATAACCCAAATCGTCAGCCATGATGAGCAGGATGTTTTGCGGCACCGGACTGGGCTCGATTGGCAGTACGGCATCTTCTGTGCAACCAACAATGCTGAGCAATGCACATGCCAACATCGCCATTTTAAGCACTGGATTCGAGTGCACTTTCTTAAGGTTCACCATTCGACCCATCCTCATTTTCCGTCATGTTTTACCTTCGCCCGCCTTGCCCAACCACAGGACCAGATCTGCAAGCACTTCATCTCTATTCGTTTCATGAAACATTTCATGACGCCCGCCCGGATACCACTTAACTTCAATATTGTTCAGACCCCGATCATAAAACGTCTGCAGCATGCGTTGGATATCTTTCTGGCCACCGTGCACCGGGTCTTCGCTACCCGAGAACACATAGATCGGCAGGTCCTGAGGTATGTTCGCCAGGGTTTCTGCCTGGGCCGCAGTTTTCGAACCGGCGAACAAATCCACTAACGATCCGTTACTCAGCACGAAGCCACAGGCTTCATCGTCTATGTACATCTGCACCTGTTCGGTGTCGCGCGATAGCCATTCAAACCCGCTTGCGTTGTCCTTGCCGGAAGGCCCCTCGAATGCCTTGTTCGCATCACCGAAAAGCGCTCTTTGCATCAACGCGCTGGTCTCGCCCGGCCCAAGCCGCCAGCTCTCGAATCCCGCTAACAAGCGAGACAGTAGACTGGGGAAATAGGCTTTGAACCCTGGCGAGCCGGACAATATCAGAGCATCAATACTCGCACCGTAACGGGTGATGTACTGCTGGGCCATCATTGAACCCATGCTGTGACCCAGCAATATCAACCCAACGTGCGGATTTTCAGCAAACATGACCCTGTTGAGTTCATAGGCATCAGCCAACACTCGATTCCAACCATCGCCACCCATGTAACCCAGCTGAGCTTGTCCGGTAACTCCGTGACCACGATGATCGTTCGCATAGACGCTATAACCCGCTGCATTCAGCGCACCGGCAACGCCGTCATAACGTTGCGCATGTTCGCCCATGCCATGGGCTATCTGTACAGCTGCGCGAGGGTTATCTACCAGCCACCGGTAACAGGCAACATCATGGCCATCGCTGGCGGTCAGCGAAAATATTTCCATGCAAAAATCCTAATGGGTAAACCGAGCGCGTCATTGTTCCGTACATGGGCGCACATAGTCCAGCCCCGCGCCCCACTGCTGTTTTGCAAAGTGCGTTATCATTGCAACCACTATGAAAATCACAACCGGTATTCCCCTGCAAGACCTGGCTGAAGTCCCGGCAGCGGCAAAACGCGTGGAGGCGCTCGGCTACGACGGCATCAACACCCAGGAAAACAGGCAGGACCCGTTCCTGCCGCTGGCGATCGCTGCCGTGAACACCACTCGAGTCGAGTTGGCCACCTCCATCGCCATCTCCTTTGCCCGCAGTCCGATGGTATTTGCCAATTTGGGCTGGGATCTGCAACGGGCCTCTAAAGGGCGTTTTGTATTGGGTTTGGGGACCCAGGTAAAAGGTCACAACGAACGGCGTTTCAGTGTTCCCTGGACCGCACCGGCTCCGCGCATGCGTGAAGTTGTGCAATTCATCAAAGCCACCTGGCATGCCTGGCAAACCGGCGAAAAACTGCATTACGAAGGAGAGCACTACAAAGTCACGCTGATGCCACCTAACTTTGTACCCGAGCCACTAGACGGGCCGAGCCCGGCGATCACCATCGCGGCAGTTGGACCCGGCATGATGCGGGTGGCTGCGCAGGAATGTGACGGCGTGCGTTTGCACCCGTTTTCAACCCGTGCGTACCTGGAAAAAGTGGCGCTGCCACGCGTACAAGCTGGTCTCGAAAAGACCGCGCGTGAACGTCGTCACTTTGAAGTTTCCGGTGGCGGGTTCGTTGCTACCGGCGCCACAGATGAAGCCGTGGCCAGAGCCTTCGAGTGGGTGAGAATGCGCATCGGCTTCTATGGTTCCACACGCGCTTATTGGCCGGTGTTCGAAGAGCACGGTCTGGCAGACCTCGGCGAAAAACTCAACCATATGTCGAAGACCAACCAATGGGACGCGATGACACAGGAAATCGACGACGACACTGTGCATCTGTTCGCCGCCGTAGGCAGACATGATCAGCTCACCGACGCCATTGAGCAGCGCTTTGGCGGCATTGTCGATTCGATCAGCATTGGCACACCGGTAGACGAACCTGGCGGCCTGCCAGTGGAGTTGATTCAGGACATCCAACGTATCGATACAGCATTCGATCGCTTTGCCACCTGAGCCGCAAATGTTACCCAGCCCGACAACACAACTGGACCAGGCAAAGACAGATCTCGACCAGCATGGCTTGTGTATATTGCCGAATGTGCTGGACAGTAAAACCCTGGCGCGTGCACAAACTGCCCTGTATGCAGCGGCTCAGAGCGACAGACAGCACAACCGCGTGGTCGAAGATTTTGGTCTGGACACCAATGCCAGCAATCAGCGCGTGTGGAATCTACTCAGTCGCGATCCAGTATTTTCCAGCCTGGCCGAACACCCTTTCACCCTCGAACTAGTCCGGCATGTGATTGGCTGGCCGGCGCTATTGAGTAATATTTCAGGAAATATCGCCGGTCCTGGCACATCACTGGGCATTCGCCACGCAGACCAGATATTCGTTCCCCAGCCGTGGCCGGACAAACCTCAAGGGGTCAACATCGTCTGGTGCATAGACGACTTCACGGCAGACAACGGTGCCACTCTGATCGCACCGAGGTCACACGAATTGCACCGCATGCCGGAGCCAGGTGACGAACAGATCGATATGGTTCCACTGGTCGCCAAGGCTGGCAGCGCAGTCGTATTTGAGAGCCGTGTATGGCATCAGACGGGTAGCAACACCACCAGCGATGAATATCGCGGCGGTATTTTCGCTTTCTACACAACGCCGGTTTACCGCACCCAGGAAAACTGGTTCCTGACCCTGGATGCGGAATTTATCGATCAGGCGTCCGATGAACTGCTCACGCTGCTGGCATACAAGACCGAAGGCTTCGGCTTAGTCCACGGACGATCTCCGCGTTAGCTTTTGGCCTGCTGCTCGGCAATGCGCTGGTTCATCCAGGTCCAGCCTTCGGTAGCGGCGCTCATATCTAACAAGCTACCTTTTTTCGCCAATAGATCCTCATAAGTGACGTCCACGCCTAACTCAAGATCTTCGTTGTTAAACACCGCCACCGTAGAAAAGCGTCCGTTTCCTGCCATGATGCAAACACCGGTGGGTGCATCTTCAGCACACATCAACAGCACAGCCGGAGTGACCAATTTTGGATGACGCGCCGGGTCCGGATTGTCGAGATCTTCGGTGCGTCCGGGAATGGTATTGATCAGCCGCGTTGCCGCCGCCGGCGCCAGACAGTTGACGCGTATATTTTTCGAACGACCTTCTTTCTCCAGCACGTTCATCAAGCCCAGCATGCCCATTTTAGCCGCGCCATAGTTAGCCTGGCCAAAGTTACCGAAAATGCCGGACGAGGAACTGGTAAAAACAATTCTGCCGTAGTTTTTGTCATACATGATCGGCCATGCCGCGCTGGTCACATAAGCCGAGCCATTTAAGTGCACGTCCATGACAATGTCCCAATCGTCCAGGGCCATTTTCTTGAAACTCTTGTCACGCAGAATACCTGCATTGTTAACCAGGATGTCCACTGTACCGAATTCCGCTACCGCATCGTCGACGATGGATTGCGCACCTTCCCTGCTGGAGACAGACGCTTTATTGGCGATGGCTACACCACCAGCGGCGCGGATCTCCTCGACCACTTCATCCGCCATATCACTGGCGCCGGTACCATCGCCGCTGCCACCTAAGTCATTCACAACCACTTTGGCGCCACGACTGGCAAATTCCAGTGCATGGGACTTACCCAGACCGCCACCGGCGCCGGTGATAATCACTACTTTGTCTTCGAACTCACTCATACTGTTTTCCTTAAACGTGGGGTCAGATAATTGGGGTCAGAGTAACGGCCCAACTAAGTTGGGCCGTTACTCTGACCCCATTCATGATTTGCGTTGAATACCCATTTCTTGCAGTACCTCATCTGTATGTTCACCTAAGCCCGGTGGCGCGCGATAAAACCCTGCCGCCGTCTCGGTGAATTTTATCGGGCTGCCGACAATAGCCACTTCCGGATTATCCCCGGGCGGGGTGAACCGCGTAATCATATTTCTGGCAGCAACATGCGGGTCGGCAAAAATGTCGGCTGCTGTGTTAACTGGCCCACAAGGCACCTTACCGCCGATTAGATCGACAATTTCCGCTTTGGTCATAGTGCTGGTCCAAGCGGAAATTTGCGCTTCTATAAACGCCTGATTGCGCCTTCTTATAAAGGTGTTCCTGGTGCGCTCATCATCTACCAGATCCGGTCGTTGCATGGCGTCACACAACGCGGCCCAATGCCCGGGCCCTGGTGCGGCAATCGCTATGCCACCATCTTTGGCCGGAAAAATGCCGAACGGCATGAGGTTGGGGTGGTGTTGCCCGCGCGGTCCGAGTTCGATCTGACTATAGCCGTAGTTGGCGATCACCGTTTCGGTAAACGCTAACATGGCATCGTACATGCCGACATCCATGAACTGGCCTTGGCCGGTACTGTGAGCATGATGAACGGCAGAGACAATGCCGAGGGCCATCAGGGTGCCTGGGTAAATGTCGCCCACGCTGACGCCGCTCGGATACCCGTCCTGCCCTGCAGGACCGGTGATGTGTGCATGACCACTCATGCTTTGCGCCACTATGTCGTAGGCCGGCCAATCGGCATAAGGACTTGCACCCGTTCTCGGGTCGCCGAAACCACGGATACACGCATAGACAATTTTGGGGTTGCGTGTCTTCACCACATCATAACCAACACCCAGTTTGTCCATGACCCCGACGCGCATATTCTCGACAATCACATCAGCTTGCTCACAAAGCTGCAGCAGCACTTCACGGTCATCTGGTTGCTTCAAATCGAGCACGACACTGCGTTTATTACGGTTGATGCTGGCAAAGTAGCCACCGTAATCTACGCCACCGGTCTCGTCGCTGGTGGCATTAACATAGTCCGGCGGCAGCGGCGGTACAGAACGGGACATATCACCATGAGGGGGTTCGATCTTTATGACGTCGGCGCCTAAGTCAGCTAACAGGGCCGTCCCGAATGGCCCCGCAAGAGCCATAGTGCAGTCGACAATGGTGATATTTTTCAGCGGGCCGGTGCGTTCAAGCGTTTCTTTATCTGTCATGACCTAAATAGTACCGCACTTGTAGTAAGCTGGCCTTTGAATAGCGCGGAGCAATTTTATGACCACTCGTTTTTGTCTCACCCTGTTATTGATAGCTCTATTTCCTGGCTCAGCATTCGCCGTCATCCATGATCCAAGAGCAATTGATGCCGATCCAGCGGCTGCCACCCAACCTATCGCACCCCGCCTGACGGGTTTAGGCGACCACAGTCACGCGGTGACTACCAATAGTGCAGATTCTCAGTATTTCTTCAATCAGGGTTTGCGGCTCACCTACGGGTTCAATCACTCCGAGGCGTTGCGCAGTTTCAAAGAAGCAGTCCGCTTAGACCCGGACAACGCCATGGCCTATTGGGGTTGGGCTCTGGTCCTCGGCCCGAACTTAAACCTGCCCATGCAGGCAGCCGTTGCCGACCAGGCGTTTGACGCTATCCAACAAGCGATGTTGCTACGCGATAAAGTGAGCGACGCAGAGCGGGGCTACATTGAGACATTGGCAAAACGCTATGCGCCCGTGGCGCCGAATGATCGTTCATCCCTGGACCAGGCTTACGCTCAGGCCATGGGCGAGTTGAGTGCCAACAACCCCGACGACCTGGACGCCGCCACCCTCTACGCGGCTGCCATAATGAACCTGTCACCATGGAATTATTGGAACAAAGACGGTTCGCCCCATGCCGACACGGAAATTCTGGTCGCTGTGCTGAAATCAGTCATCGAACGCAACCCGGTCCATCCGGGTGCCCTGCACTATCACATCCATGCCGTCGAAGCTGTCCATCCAAAGGACGGCGAACCCAGTGCAAATGCACTGCAAGCCCTCATGCCCGGGGCTGGCCATATGGTTCACATGCCTTCGCATATTTACATGAGAGTGGGTCGGTACGCGGACGCGTACGCTGCCAACCGCAAAGCCTCTGACGCAGACTCAGACTACATTACCCAGTGCAATGCCCAGGGCATCTATCCACTCAACTACTATCCGCATAATCTGCATTTTCTGGTCTGGGCTGCCATGTTCCAAGGCCGCAGCGAAGCTGCCATGGCCGGTGCGCGTGAAGTGCAGAGCAAAATCCCAGTGGACATGGAAGGCAATGCCTTCGGTGCCTATGAAACATTCTTGTCCCAGCCACTGTATGTGATGGTACGTTTCGGCTTGTGGGATCAAGCGCTCGCCGAACCTGAGCCCGCCAAGGGCAACCGCTTCATGCAAGGTGTCTGGCACTACGCCCGCGGCATGGCTTTTGCCAACACCAACAAGACACGCCAGGCAAACAAGGAACTGGCCGCTTTGCGCAAGGTGAGAGGCAAAATGCCCGCCGACTATCTCATCGGCTTTGGCACCGGACCGACTTTGTTAAACATTGCTGAACTTTTGCTTGCCGGCGACCTCGCCAGCAAATCCGGTGATCACGACCAGGCACTTGGCTTGCTGGGACGAGCTGTGAGGCTGGAAGATTCGCTGTTGTACAACGAACCCCCGGATTGGTATTTCCCGACCCGACATGTCTTTGGCGCACTATTGCTCGACGCCGGTTATCCCAAAGAAGCAGAGGTCATCTTCTGGGAAGACCTGCGCAAGAATCCAGGCAACGGCTACAGTTTGTATGGACTTTATCAAGCCCAACAAGCGGCCGGTAATGCAGCAGGCGCTGATGCCACCAAAGCCAAATTCGACGCCAGCTGGGCGGCTGCAGATGTTGCTCTTTCTTCGTCCAGGTTCTGACCGTGCAGACTCCTTACGAGCTTCTCGGTGACCAAGGTATCAAGGACTTAGTCGCCGCGTTCTACGAAGCGATGGATACCAATCCCGAGGCTACGGAGATACGTGCCCTGCACGGTGATGATCTGGGGCCGATCAAATCCAAGCTGGTCAGCTATCTGGTCGGCTGGATGGGTGGGCCCCCGGTGTATATGGCGATTACCGGGACAGTTTGTTTGACCGACCCCCACGCGCGCATCCACATCGGACCGCGCCAACGGGATCAGTGGCTGATGTGCATGGACCAGGCCCTTGAACGCACTGATGCATCCGATGAACTGAAACAAATGCTTGAGACACCATTGCAGCAGATCGCGGATACTGTGCGTAATCAGGACATATCCGACGCCGCCCCTCGAGACCCGAACATCATCGCGGTCGGCTGACCTTCCCCCTTAAACGAGTACCTCCCAGTAATGAAAATAGGATTAAACGGCACTGCTCTGGTGCAAAAAGCTTCTGTCAGGGCTGTCTGCGATCATGCCGAGATCGCCGCAAACGACGGGTTCACCAGTTATTGGCTCGCCGAACACCCCACCGGGGGTTTCGATGCTTTGACGGTTCTGGCAGCGGTCGGTCAGCGAGTACCCGACATGGAGCTGGGCACTGCGATCGTGCCGACGTTCCCACGCCACCCCCTGGCCCTGGCCGGACAAGCCCTCACGACGCAGGACATCATCGGCCCGCGCCTGACGTTGGGCATCGGTTTGTCTCATGAACCGATGATGGCGCAACTGGGTATCGGTTTCGACAAGCCAATACGTCATTTGCGCGAATATTTGAGCATTCTCATGCCGCTGCTGGTTGAAGGCTCGGTTGACTATCAAGGTGAAACCTTGCAGTGCAAGGCACAACTGTTCAAAACACCTCAAACGCAGGTTCCGGTGCTGGTAGCTGCCCTTGGGCCACAGGCCCTCGGTGTCACCGGACGGCTTGCAGATGGCACCACCCTCGCCTGGGTCGGTCCACGTACTGTGCGTGAACACATCGCACCGCGCATCAACGAAGCCGCGGCCAAAGCCGGACGAAGTGCACCACGTATTCTTTCGACCCTGCCGGTCTGTGTCACGCAAAACAGCCAGGCAGTGAGAGAAGCCATCGGCAAAGGTTTGAGCATGTACGGCAAACTACCTTCTTATCGCGCGATGTTTGAACGCGAAGGCGTCGATGGCCCTGCGGACGTTGCGATTGTCGGTAGTGCCAGCGAGGTGGCTGACGGCATCGCGGCTATGGCTGATGCCGGGGTAACTGATTTCGCCGCATCTGAGTTTTATTTATCGCCAGACGAGGCAGAAAGTACGCGCAGCGCGTTGATCGAATTAATTGGCTAATCTTTCGACAACTGCTAGCGCGAGCTTGGCTCCCTATTGAGTCCGCTAACTGCAATAGCACTGACAATCTGTTCGAGAAATGAGCCTGGAAACGACAGAGTTAAGTGAATTGACAACGGGGCCGAGCTCACCCCTAACCGCTTATCGACTGCTAAGCCATCAACCACTGCGTGTTGCGCAGTATTTAATGCCGCGCCGCAATAACTCATAAAACTCCGGCTTATCCCAGGCACACCGCTCGATCGTTGGGTAATAGTCTATTAAAGGCTGCATGTCGTAATGCCCTCGACAGTGTCCCAGGTTCAGATACAAGACTTCGCCGTCACCAACCTTGTGAATGTAGTACACCGGGTGTGGTACATCTTCATTCCAATCGTCGATAACAAAGCCGGTCGCGGTGCCGGTAAACTGTGAATGCAGTAAGTGATGAAGCTCGCCGTGTATGCGGCACAGGTATATTTCGTCATCAGTTTCGAACGGCTCTATGCCTTTGACCAACTCATGGCCGGAGTCAGAAACATGCACGGTGAATGGTTGTATCGGTGGGTGCGCGAGGAACTGAGTACCCAGCGTTTCCATCAAAATTGGCGCCGTTTCCGGACATTCGACACGGCCATCATCGAGGAATTTGAGAATGGAGTTCGTGCCATGCAAAGCAAACCAGCGCTTACCACCCGAGACAAAATCCTTCAGCGCCTGTTGTTCTTCCTCGGTAGGCAGCAGATTACAGGTGTAGGTAACTAACACGTCTGCGGCAGAAATCGCCGCTATGTCGTGGTAATCGGCAGCCACCTGGACGCGAATTTTTTCATCTTCCGCGAACAATTTCAGCAGTTCCAGACGCGCGAAATCAATGTCGTGATAGTCCCCGGCCGCCACCAGATAAAAGCGCGTCGTGCGATGTTCAGACATTTACATCCCCATTGTTTAGTTTGGTTGCAACGCGTTGTAGCGGTACAAAGAATCCATGCGTGCGCCTACCGCACGTTTAAGCGCACGATTGCGGACCCAGGCTTTGATGCCAGACATGTGGAATATTCTGGCATTGCGACGCGAACCTAGCTGCACACCCGCCGTACGTTTACGCCGCAGATCTTCATAGGTTTGTAGCTGGGCCGCGACATCACCCTGAGAATCACTGACGCAGTGCGCCAGCACCGCACCGTCTTCTATGGCCATCGCCGCACCCTGCGCCATGAAAGGCAGCGTCGGGTGACAAGCGTCACCCAGCAAGGTGATGCGTGCATCGCTCCACTTCTGCATGGGTGGCCGGTCATACAGAGCCCATTTGAACAATGACTCGCGATCCACATTATCAATGAGCATCTGCAGGTGTTCATGCCAGCCTGAAAAATCTTCTTTCAGCTCGTCAAACTCGCCCCGTTCAGTCCAGGATTCAATATCCCAGCCTTGTTTCTCCACCACGCAAACACAGTTAACCAACTCACCGCCACGGACGAAGTAATGAACAAAATGTTTACCAGGGCCCCACCACGCAGTTGCCATCGGACGTACAAGACCTGGCGGTAGACGCTCAACAGGCACCAGCGCCCGCCATGCAATATTGCCGGTGAAAACAGGCTCATCCGCGCCAAACAAGGCCACGCGTACAACCGATTTAATGCCATCGGCACCGACCACGAAATCTGCGCGGTGACGCAGTCCACCACTGTCCAACCAGGCGCCCGTGGCCTCCTGGCCAACATCTTCAGCGGCCGCATTAGTGTTTAGACTAATTTTTGGATCATTTTCTGCCGCGGCTGCCAACACGGTCAGCAGATCCGCACGGTGTACGTGGAAGTAGGGGTAACCGTAGGCTTTCAGCGCAGTTTCCCCAAGAGGGCTGGTGCTCAAAACTCGACCTGAGCGCCAATCACGCATTTCAACACCCTCAGGCGTAAACGCGATGCTGCGTAGTGCATCCTCCAGGCCGACATGGAAAAGAACCCGTGTGCAGTTGGGACTGAGCTGAATCCCCGCCCCTACTTCACCAAATTCCCCCGCCTGTTCATACACCTCGACTTCGATGCCAGCCTTACTCAAGCTCAAAGCAGCACTTAAACCGCCGATGCCACCGCCGGCAATGAGTGCCGTTCGAGGCATCATAGTTGGCAGTCGCTGATCATGCTGGATTAACCAGACGCGTCGCCACCGCATAGGTCGTGAGCGTGAGATCACGGCGTCGGCGAAAATTGTCCGTCGCCTCGGGTGCCGGACGTCGGGATGTCTCCCAGGATTGGAACCCGTCATACCACGTCACCAGCATCAGGCGAACAATGCCTTCGTCATCGGCTTGCGGCCGGAACAAACCACGCGGTTGCGCCGCATAAGCATCGCTGCCTTCAAATGTTTTCCAGGCTTCTTTAGACAGCGCAACAACTTCCTCAACGTTATCCTGTTGAACGTGAAAACGTCGGAAAACATAGAGCCCGTCCACCGTGCAAGGGTCCGTGCTCAGAGGTCTGGCGGTGGACTGCCAGATTTCTTCAACCTCGCTCAGCGGATTGGTTTTAACGCCCTGGTCTGAATCCAGCAGTGAGACAACGATGATTTCGTTGCCTGCCATGCCAAACAGGCCGGTAAAGGCGCCCCACAAAGCCCCTTCGTAGAAGCGTGAATCGCTTAACTGCGCCAACAGATCACGGTTGTTGTTTGTTCGGGATCTTAGTTTCTGGTAGTGAAACAGCGCCACTAAATTGCCTCCTCTGCGCGCAATATCGCCAGCTCCTCGGCCTCGACATCGGCAAATTCCGCCAGCACGCTGGCGGTTGCGTTTCCCAACTCTGGTGCATCGGTGAGCACAGGAGGATCGATGTCGCTGTACCTCAGCGGCGTTTGCATCTGTACGATTTCACCCAGATGTGCATGATCGCGTTTCTGCAAACTGCCACGGGCAGCCATGTGCGGATCATTGATGACATCCTCAAGACTGTTCACCGGCGCGCATATCACACCGTGAGCTTGTGTGGTTGCAAGTATTTCTGCCCGAGTAAGTTGGCTCGACCAGGCGTTCACCAAGGCGTCGACCTCATCCATGTTGGCCGCACGAGCGGTCATGGTGGCGAAGCGTTCATCTTCGGCAATTTCCGCATTGCCCATCGCCTTGCACAACTTGCGCCAATGGCCTTCGCGTATACAGATGATGGCAACATGCCCATCTGCGGCTTCATAAACATTGTAGGGCGCCAAAGCTTTGCCCGGATGGCGGTTGCCAGCACGGGGTTGCTGCTCGCCGGCCACATAGTAAGAACCCAGCGCGGTAGCCAATGTCGGAAACACGCAATCCTGCATGGAAATATCGACAGTCGCGCCCTCGCCACTGTGTTCGCGCGCAAACAACGCACTAACGATCGCTGCATACAGGTGAGTACCCGCAATGAAATCTGCAAATGCCGCGGCAGTTTTCAATGGGGGTCCACCATCTTCACCGGTGATGCTCATAACGCCGGTCATCGCCTGCAGGGTAATGTCCATCCCTAAGAAGTCACGATAAGGCCCCTCTGCATTGCCATAACCGGTGCTCGAGGCATAAATCAATTTCGGATTCAGTGCCCTGAGGTCATCCGCACCAATACCATACTTAGCCATTGTCCCTGGCGCGAAGTTCTCCAACACCACATCAACCCCGGTCACCATTCGCTTCAACAGCGCCTGGCCAGACTCAGACTTGATATTCAGGGTCATGCTTTCTTTATTGGCATTCAGGCAAGCGAAGGCGTAATTCGCGGACGTCGCGTCACCTCGAGCACGTAATGTTTCACCCTCACGCGACTCTACTTTGATAACTCGCGCACCGGCTTGCACGAGCAGGAAACCGCAGTACGGGCCATTGTAAACCTGGCCGAAATCGAGCACGGTAATGCCATCGAGTGGTTGCGCATGCATGAAGTTCATTCCCTGTTGATTTTGACAAGCGCTACATTCTAACCTGAACTAAAATGAAGGGATTAAACCATGACCCACACAGTTGCAGTAATTGAGGGAGACGATGCAGCCCCTGAGGCGGTCAGACCAACCATTGAACTCGTGCAGTCTCTTGGGCTGCCGATCAATTTTACCTACCCTGTGGTCGGCGAACCTGCCAAGGCGCAGTACGGCACCCCCTTCCCCGATGATGCTCGAGAGTTGATCGACGCAGCAGACACAACATTTTTCGGCTCAACCAGTAGCTCCAGTGGCGTCGCGCTCATGTACTTGCGCTGGGGAAAACAAACCTACGCAAACATACGTCCCGCCTTTCATTTCACCGGCGTACTCAGCGCGCTGGCCAAGCCTGAAGGCATCGACTTCATCATCGTGCGCGAAAATCTGGAAGATCTGTACGTGCGCACCGAAGGCAACCTGGACGAACTGTCTAACCTCGGACTGCAAAGCGCCACCGCACGCCGACCGTTGTCTGATCTTGGGGAGGGTCGTTATGCAATTAAGGCGATCACACAACAAGGCACAGAACGGGTCGTGCGCTATGCCTTTGAATTGGCGCGCAAACGGCGGGGACTGCTGACAGTCACTGCCAAGTACAACATGCTGCCGAAATCAGACGGATACTTTCTTGAAATCGCCAAAGGGCTCGCGCCTGACTATCCTGATGTCACCATGAATCACTACATTGTCGATGATTTCGCCTGTCGCCTGGTCAGCAATCCGCAGCAATTTGATGTCACCGTCATGCCAAATTTGTATGGCGATATTTTGTCCGACGCTGCCGCCGGGTTAGTCGGGGGTTTGGGTATGGCGGCCAGTGGCTGCTACGGCGACGACTACGCTTACTTCGAATCCGCCCACGGTACCGCGCCGGATATTGCCGGGCGGAACATTATTAATCCGACGGCGAATATATTGACGGCTTGCATGATGCTCGAGTATTTGGGGTTCAGTGATGAGGCTGTGCAACTGCGTAATGCGGTTGCCAATGTATTTAAAAATACGGATATTCGTACCCCCGACCTGGGGGGAACGGCAAGCACCACGGAGTTTTGTTCGGCGGTTCGGGGCGAAATCGAAGAAAATTAGGAGAGTTACATAGATGACAGACTATGCAGACCGCGGACAGGCCCCCCGGGGCGCTAACACTGAATTCAATTGACCACAGGTGATAATTTCATGTCATTTATCAAAATTCTTACCACCGACGAAGTCACCGGTTCTGTTAAAGCCGACTACGATCGTCTTTCCTTTTACTACTCCGGGGTCTATGAAAATGACAGGACGCCACCACAAGTGTTCCGCACCAGCAGCCAAATACCTGCCTACGTTAACTACTGCGCGGTACAGCAGCATGAATTGACACGAAATGGGACTGATGCTCTTTTAACTGGCGCGGTACCGGGGCAATTGGTCGCCTTCGCTGTTTCCCACTACTCGAATTGCTTCTACTGAACTGAAACCACATCGGTCGTGTTACCGATAATCTATTCAGATCCCACTATCGTCGAGGCCGTTGGCGTGGACGCGCAATCGGCAGATATTCCTGAAATCCACAAAGCGATGTTCCGCTGGATGGAGAAACTCGTTAAACGTTCCTCCGAAGCTTCCGAACAAGACATTCGTGAACTCAGGAAATTGGGCGCCACCGACAGTGAAATCGCCGAGTGGCTCGAAGTGGCTTGCACGCTTATCTACAACACGATTTGTGCTGATTCTGCCGGGGCGCCAATGGATGATGACGGTATGGGTTCGGCGCTGAACCGTGACCGAAGTTACTATCATGATCCGGAGAAGCGCGATGCGGCGAATCCCAATGCAGACGTTTCGTTTGGTATGGAAAGCAAATTCAATCAAGTGGTGGGGAGATTCGCCGCGCAGCAAGAATCGCATAAAAACTCAGTCCCTGGCTTCACCGATATCGAGGAAATCCGTAAGCAGCAATCTCAAGCTCTAGGGTGGCTTACCGCCCCTTGTGCGTCTGAGGCCTATGAAGAAGCTGTTGCCGCCGCAATCAGTCGATACGGCTTTGTGCCAAACTTGTTCAAGGCAATTTCTGCATCGGGCTTGCTGTACGGCAGACATCAACTTGCACTCGATCTGTTGGAAAAGCCACAGTCAAAAACATTGCCCGCCGATTTACACGCTTTGGCGCGGGCGGCAACAGTGGTATTTGATCAGTGTGATTACTTTATCCCCACGGTGGCACGCTTGTTAGAAACGCGAACCATTGACGCTATCGACTTTCAACGCCTGGTGCCTGACCCGGTGGCTATTGCGAGTGACGACCAACAACGACTCATCCTGAATTTTGTAGAAAAGCTGGTTAGGAGCCCCTACAAAGTCACTGGAAAAGATGCACTCGCCTTCGGTAGTGCAGGGTTTGACGAAACCGCATACACCGATGTCTTCAATATCGTCGGTCTGCAACGCTCGCTGGATGTGTTAGCGAACTGCCTCGGTATACCGGCAGACTCGACACCGTTGTTATCAAACGAGTGACGCCGATGAAACTGGCCTGCCATTGCAGCTGTCTGGTGCATCTGTTTGTTGTCCATCTGCGGGTTGCCGTATAGGCTTAGCATAGGGTACTTACAGGTGTCTTAGTGAAAGAAGCGCCATCGACGACCGAAACGGAAATAGACCAGGTTAAGCTGAAAACCAGGCTTGCGTTCGGTATGGGCTCCACCGCAGAGACGATCTGCCTGTATTCCTTCGGCCTGCTGTCAATGCTCTACTACAATCAGGTATTGGGTTTGAGCGCGACCCTGGCCGGCCTTGCACCAACGCTCGCGCTGCTCTTCGATGCGGTTTCCGATCCGTTGATCGGCTCGATATCCGACAGGTTCAAGTCTAAAAAGTGGGGGCGTCGTCACCCGTTCATGCTGATCGCGCCACTGCCGATCGCGTTGTGTTTCTTCGCTGTTTTCAACCCGCCTACGGAACTTGAGGGTACTGGACTGTTTCTCTGGTTTGCCGGATTTTCCGTGGCGCTGCGTACCTTCATGACCCTGTTTCATGTGCCGCACCTGGCGCTCGGTGGTGAGCTTTCGTCGAACTATTTCGAACGCTCAAAGATTATGAGCTACAACAATTTCTTCGGTTGGATCGGCGGCGCCGGTACCCACTATGTCTCTCTGACCTTCGCCTTCGCCGCGACAGCCACTTATGCCAACGGGCTATTGAATCCAGATGCCTATCCAGTGTTTGCCGCTATAGCGGCCGTTATCGTGTTTGTTATTCTTTATTCATCAGCATGGTTCACCCGGGATCAGATTCCGCGGCTGTCACAACCCGCCGCCAATAATCCCCCGTTCTCCTACCGTGCGTTTATAGCAGACCTAAAGGCTGTGCTGAAGAATCGCAATTACGTTTTTCTGCTTGTTGCGCTGTTTATGCTGAGCGTGATGATCGGCATTCGAACGGCTTTCAACCTCTATATGAACACCTACTACTGGGAGTTTCTACCTTCGCAAATTGCGCTGTTTGTGCTCGGCTCTGCAGTCGGTTACTTCGCTGCGTTTTCATTCACTGCACCCCTGCACAGGCGTTTCGATAAACGCGAAACAATGATCGCATCTGCAGTAGCGCTGTCCGTGGTACCCGCAATGCCGGTAATTTTGCGGATGTTCGGATACTTTCCGGATAACGGCGACTCAATGTTATTGCCCACCATGATTTTATTTTCCGGCCTCACCGGTATCGGTGGCGCGATCCTAAACATCAGCGTGATGTCGTCACTTGCCGATGTTGCCGACGAAAACGAACTCCTCTACGGCCACCGGCAGGAAGGCATGCTCTATGCCGCCAGAACATTTTTCGCGAAGGCCGATAATGCGCTGGGCCATTTCCTGGCGGGGATTACTCTCGACCTCATCCAGTTCCCTGAAAAATCGAAGCCCGGTGAGGTAGATGCCGACGTTCTCTACTGGCTGGGCATGATTGATTCACCAATCTCTATCATTCCGGGATTGCTGGCAGCTTGTTTCTACGCGGGTTATCGAATCAATCGCAAACGACATCGAGAGATTCAGCAGCAACTGGTGGACCGTGACGGATAAGCGAATAGCCGGATGGGCGCTAGCTAAAGCTTAGTCATCTCACTTGTCTGCTGGCCCTAGCGGTACCCTTCGGCTACCGGCCGTCTGGGTAGCGACCACCAGGCCGCTTCGCAAGCTGCGGTGAGTTCGTCATCGAAGGTGACGTCGAGCGCAGCGATATTGGCGGCCAGTTGATCGGGACGGGAGGCACCAATGAGGGCTGAGGTGATGCCTGGTTGCGCCAGCACCCAGGCCACCACCACCGACACCATCTCGAGACCTTTGCCTTCTATCACCGCCTTCAATGTTGCAACCGCGCTGAACTGCGCTTCTTGCCAGTATCGAGCCTGATAACGCTCAGCGGCGGTGCCCAGGGTGAAGCGTGTGCCTGGCTCCGGGTCCTGACCGGTTGCGTACTTGCCGGAAAGAAATCCCCCGGCCAAGGGGTTATAGACAATAACCCCAATCCCTTGGTCTACACACAGCGGCAGCAGTTCCACCTCGATGTCGCGATACAACAAGTTATATCTGGGCTGCACCGAAATGTAGCCGGCAACACCAAGCTTGTCCGCAGCGCGTAGCGCTTCACCCAGGCGCCATGCCGGGTAGTTCGAACAGCCGATGTACCGGACCTTGCCCGCAGTGACCAGATCTTCGAAGGCGCGCAGAGTTTCTTCGATAGGTGTCAAGGGGTCGAAGCCGTGGGATTGATAGAGGTCGACATAGTCTGTGCCAAGCCGTCTCAGACTGTCGTCGATGGACTCCATGATGTGTTGACGGGACAATCCCCGGTTGTTGGGGCCGCCGCGAGTCGGGGCAAAACACTTGGTCGCGATCAACATGTGCTCGCGATTGCCTTTGTCTTTCATCCATCTGCCGAGAATCGCTTCCGTGTCGCCGATCGTGTCCCGCGTGCCGCCTAGCGGGTAGGCGTCTGAGGAGTCTAAAAATGTCAGATCGTGTTCAAAGGCCTCATCGAGGATAGCTCTGGATGATTGTTCGTCGACTTGCAGGCCGAATGTCATGGTGCCGAGGCAGAGCGCCGGTACCTCCAAGCCATGTCGGCCCATGCGCCGTTTTTGCATACTCATTCTCCCCTTTGTTGCCACAGTTTAACCCAAGCTCGTTGCTTGCAGGTGCACTTGACTACTACAACAATGAAGGGCGTGATTTACACAAACTTAAGGGAGCAAACCTATGAAGATCGGAGTCACACTATTCGCACAAAACTATGTCGACTGGGACCGATACGAAGCCGTTGAGGCTGACCCGACTCTGGAAGGTACACCCCAACTCATCAGCGATGCACAAATCTACCGAGAGCAATTACATCTTGGCAGGCTAGTAGAGCCATTGGGGTTCGACTAGCTGTGGTCGATCGAGCACCATTTTACGCCCTACACAATGGTAACCAACCCAATCCAGTTTCTAACCTACTTTGCCGGCATAACCAATAGGATAGGTATGGGTACGATGATCGTGGTATTGCCATGGCACGATCCGATTCAGATCGCAGAGCAATTTGTGATGCTCGACCACATGCTCGATGGCCGCAGCTTGAAACTCGGCTTAGGACTGCGAGAATACAACGGGTTACGTATTCCGATGGAAGAGTCTCGGGAGCGTTTCGACGAAGCACTCGAAGTCGTGCGCCTGGCTCTGACCAAAGAGTGGTTCTCTTATGATGGCACGCACTACCAGATTCCTCGCACCAGCCTACGACCACGGCCACGACCGGATTCGCGGCTCGCTGACAGTCTTTACGTTGCCTGGGGTAGCCCCCAGTCTATGCCAGTTGCAGCTCACGCAAATGCTAAACCACTGTTTATTCCACAACGTGGTTGGGATGCGCACCGTCAGGAGCTTGCAGGTTAGAACCGGATACGTGAGGACAAACATGGCTGGGACCCCGAACGCCCAACCGCAGTGTGCTGGGTATATTGTGCGGAAACTGATAGTGAGGCGCATGAGGGCGCCGCCCAATACATGGCCGAATATGGTGACAGTGCCTTGCGCCACTACCAGCTGTTAGGTGATCACCTGCAAAAAACCAAGGGCTATGAGTACTACGGAGAGATGGCAAAAATGCGCAAGGCCTTACCCGCTGGCACTAATCCAGACGACATCTATCTGTCAGATCACATCTGGGGTAGCCCCGCGACCTGTTTGGAAAAGCTTCGAGAGGTGAATGATCAGATGGGCACCAACGATTTCATAGCAGTTTTCTCCTACGGCTCGATGCCTGTCGACAAAGCGGAAAAAAGCATGCGGTTGTTTTCCGAACATGTACTTGAAACCGCCCAGGATTTCACCCCGGGCACACTACCCTAAAAACTCGACGTAGTTCGGGCCTTAGCGGATCGGCTCGATAGAGATGGCTTTTATCCATGGCAAGACGACATTGTGCTAGCGGTTTACGATATCCAGGGTAATGACCACCAACTTACCGTTCAGCCAGTCCGGCAGCCACGCGGGCGCATTGGGTCTTAAGCGAGCAAAGACTTCATGCGTGAAATCCGGGTCATGCAACACCACCCGCGCTCGACCCGTTAGTAACTCACCCCTGATGACCATGCTCACCGCCACAGCACCTTCTTCGAACACCCTCCACCAGCGGCCGTCGGCGCCAACGTACACTGTGTTTCCTTCGCGCAAGTAATTAACCGGCAGTGTTCTGCCGGGTTCGATCGTGAACATCATGACGATACCAGCACGTGTACCTTGGGGATCGTTCTTTAACTCGAGGGCGACCGACGGATTGCCTACCGCTACCTGGTAGTACGCGAATCCGCCCACCGAAACAATTAACAACGCAACCACCAGACCAAACCATCGCAGTCTGTTTGTCACGTTCAACCCTCCAGAGTGATCAAACAGGCATTTCTGCCACGACGGTGCGCATTCTTGGTAAATGTTCGTTCACCGCCAGTCCCCCGCCCAAGGTGCGCAGACACAAATGCGTTAAGCCCGTTTCATGCCAATTCTTAAAACGCTGCTGCCACTCAGATTCACGCGGGCCAACAACTGCAACGCCGGCTTCCGTGCCTACGGAGTTTGGGTCACGGTGCGCATCGATTGCCGCAGCATCGATACGCGCCTTGACCGTCGGAAACTCTTCAGGCGAAGCCAGCACGAACCAACCTGCGGCCCATTTGCCGATTCGCCGCACCACAGCATCGCCAGGCACAGCACGCGCGCCAACCCATATGGGTATCGGTTGTTGTAATGGGCGTGGGTTGATGCCATTTTCGGTAACCGTGTGGAAGCGCCCCTGAAAATTGACGACGGGCTGGGTCCAAAGCTGATGCATCAGTGCCAATTGTTCGTCGCATCGTTTGCCGCGGGTATGGAAATCTACGCCCATCGCTTGATACTCCGGTTCACTGCCCCCGACGCCGATACCAAGACGCAGACGTCCCGCAGACAACACATCAAGCTCGGCAGTCTGTCGCGCCAGCAACGCAGTTTGCCGTAGCGGCAGCACGATCACCGAAGGTACCAGTTCGATTTTATGGGTTATGCCGGCAAGGTAACAAAGCAGTGACAGCGGTTCATGCAGGTGTCCGCTGTCTGGTCGAATCACCTGATCGGGAACCCGCAGATGGGTCAGCCCGAGATCTTCAGCCGCCTGGGCAAAATCCCGTATCGCGCCTAAATCGCCAGCCATTTCACGCACCGGCAGAGAGATTCCAACGCGCATCAGATGCTGTCCAATATCGGCAACAGATATTCTGCAAACGCCACCGGATTTTCAGACATCGGGAAGTGCCCGAGCCCTTTCATTTCTGTCCATGTAGACCCGGCGATTGCTTCGTGGGCCGCTTTGCCATGCTCCGATGTGCCACTGTAATCGTACTCGCCGGAGAGAATGTGAACGGCTACTTTGTTTGTATCGATCTCTCCTGCGCTCTGGCGCATATCGTAATCTGCCACGTAATAGTACAAGTCCCCTAAGAAGGCAGGTGGCCAGCCACTGGCATAGACAAAACCTGTCTCCTTGCGGTAGGGCTCGGGAGATGTCGGCGACATCAGCCCATCCATTAGCCGTGCTTTATATTCGCTACTCACCTGGGGATGCCACAGTTCACCGAACTGGCTCATTTCCCCCTCTATTTTCAGAGCACCTTCCACAGAAATCACCGCACGAAAGAGATCCGCATGCTTGTGGGCCAGATCCAGTGCCAACAGACCGCCCACAGAACAGCCCATAAACACCGGATTTTCCAATTTGAGAGCTTGTGCCAACTGCACCGGCACAGAGCGTAAAAATTCTCCACGCAGGTTATAGGACTCAGCCCACCACCGTTTTTCTACAGGTGGCAGAGACTTGCCGTGGCAGGGTAGATCGTAGGCAATCAATCTGAAGCGACTGGTGATCTCAGGCATTTCAAACAAGTGGCGCCACTGACTGCTGTGGCAGCCCGCCGTATGCTGCAGTAGCAGCGGTATGCCCTCGCCTGCTTCCTCGAAGTAAATCCGATGATCACAGCCATCCAGGTCCAGATGAACGTAGCGTCCCACCGGCGCATCGATGCGACCTGCCTGGCCGACATCACCGGGCCGCAGTGCGTAGTCTTGAGGGTCCGGCCTCAACAATTCAACCGCGCGCATGATGGCTGGGTAGTATTGTGCGTGAACCACCTGATCTCCATTGAGCGTCAGGCCTTGAGCCACAGAGATATTGGCCATCAGGTCGTTATGAAATCGTTTAGGAATCGCGGCTAACAGCTCTGTCCAAACAGATTCATCACCGGCGTATTCAATCACCCGGGCATCATCTTCAGGCTGACCGGCTTGCACTGTACCGTCCACCAAATTCAGCTCCAACTGTCTATCTCCAATGCTCAGGCGCAGCCCACCGCTCCAATGTCTCGCTGCCTGTTGAAACTCGCCATCTTGCGCACAAGTGCTCGCCCACTGTTGCGACGTTGGCAATTGAAGTCCCATAGTCCCTCCTATTTTTGAAACGGATCAATGCCGGTAAGTTGCACCGACAGCGCCCACAGTCGTTCAGCATTCACGCGATCAAGCGCCCGAAACCCCGGTTGCACAAGTACCGCAGAGCGTACCGTCTCGAACAATCTGGCCGGGCCGAAGTACTCGCCACTGGCAACACCAGGATCAGTCGCGGCTCGCAGCGTTGGCAAGGCACCCTCTGCGGCGGAATTGATCACTAACCGGGCCAATGGCTGGATGAATTGGTATAACAGTTCAGGCACATGTCGCGCCAGTTCCGTATCAGCGCCACCGGGGTGACAAGCCACCGCCATTACCGAACTGTCTAATGCGTCTAACCGCCGTTGCAATTCAAACGTAAACATTAAATTAGCGAGCTTGCTCATCGCGTAGCGGGCGCCGGCCTTATATTTACGCTCTGCTGCCACATCGTCAAAGTCGATTTTGCCGAACTTGTGTGCGTTGCTCGAAACGGTGACAACGCGAGACCGGTCCTGCTCAGCCAGCTTCGCCAGCAATAAACCAGTCAGCGCAAAGTGACCGAGATGATTGACACCAAACTGCGACTCAAAGCCATCGGCGGTGAGGGTTCGCGGCGGAATCATCAGCCCTGCGTTGTTTATCAGCACATCCAGACGAGATTCTTGCGCCACCTGGGTGGCCGCGCGCCGAATAGAGCTAAGGTCGGCCAGATCCAAAACGACGCCAGCCACGCTCGCATCTGGATGAACTGCACGGATGCGCTCACATGCCTGGTCCGCTTTGCTATCTGAACGGCACCCGAGCAGCACTCGGGCACCGCGACCTGCCAGCACACGGCAGGTTTCGAAGCCGATGCCGCTGTTTGCACCGGTTACTAAGTACGTTTTACCACTCAGATCCGGTACGTCTTCTTCGCGGTACGCCACGGGGTAGGTTAGTGCCGTTCGCAAGATCTTCAGGCTCGCGAACGGCGCCGCTGCCTTAGTTTCCGGTCGGCACTTCGTTAAACGGAATGCCTTTGTCCATCCGTGGTTCCTGCGGCAGACCCAGTACCCGCTCCGCGATAATGTTAGCCATTATCTCATCGGTACCCCCTGCGATTCGCAAACCAGGAATAGACATATAGGTATCCTGGAACAAGGCGGCGAACTCCTCATCGTTCTGGGCATCTCGCACAATGCCTTGTTGCTCCAACAGGTCGATGGCAAATGAAGCCATGTCCTGGGACTTCACTGCACCAACGAGCTTACCGATAGAGTTTTCCGGACCCGGAATCTCACCACGGGAAAGCGCCGACAATGTTCGATAGCTGGTGTATTTAAGACCGGCTTCCTGCACATACCACGAGGCAAGCTTTGCCCGTACATGACTGTCTTCAATCGCTGGTTTGCCGCCGATATTCACCGACTTGGCCAGCCGTTTCACGGTGTTGAAGCGCGTGCCGCCGCCACCGGCGCCAATGCTGGCGCGCTCATTCATCAAAGTGGTCAAAGCAACCTGCCAGCCCTGGCCAACCTCTCCCAGGCGCTGACTATCCGGAATGCGTACATCCGTAAAATACACTTCGTTAAAATTGGCCTCCCCGGAAATCTGCTTGATCGGTTTGATTTCAATCCCCGGGCTCTTCATGTCCAGGTAGAAATAAGACAGCCCTTTGTGCTTAGCCACAGTGGGGTCGGTCCGCACAACCAGAATGCCCCAATCGGAATAGTGCGCGCCAGATGTCCAGATTTTCTGGCCATTGACGATCCAGTCATCGCCGTCTTTTTCTGCCTTGGTGCGCAACGCGGCCAAATCAGATCCAGCTGCCGGTTCACTGAAAAGCTGACACCAGATGTCTTCACCACTGGCAAGCCGAGGTAGGAGTCGTGCTTTGGCCTCGTCATCGGCATAGGTCATGAGCGTTGGCGCCGCCATACCCTGGCCAATGCCGAACACGCCGGTCTCCGGGGCCGCAACTTGCGCTTCTTCCTGGCCCATAATCACTGTTTCGATCGGGTTCGCGCCACGACCACCGTACTCCTGGGCCCATTTTATGCACGCCCAGCCTGCATCAGCCTTGCGCTTTTGCCAGAACTTGGCGCGCGCCATGCCGTCCATTCCAGACATCTCGTCCTCAGTCGGCGCATTAGCCTCCAACCATGTACGCGCCTCGTTACGAAACGCGGCTTCTTCTTTTGTATCTTCGAAATCCATGCATATCTCCTAGATCTACGCCGCGTCGACTTGGTCAGACGCTTGAATGAGTTTCTCGTGCCAGATGCTCTCGCTGCCAACGACGACAGACAGAACCTTGGAACGACGATAATAGAATTGGCAGTCAAACTCCCAGGTGAAACCCATGCCACCATGCGTCTGAATATTCTCTTTTGACGCGTAGTAATAGGCTTGGGTGCTGCCGACCCTGGCGGTAGCCGCCGCCAGAGGCAGTTCGTCCGACCCTGTGTTCAGCGCCCATGCACCGAAGTATGCATTGGAGCGGGCCAGGGTATTCTTCACATACATGTCAGCCAGCTTGTGCTTGATCGCTTGATAAGAGGCGATCGGCCGACCAAAAGCGTAGCGACCCATGGCGTACTCTTTTGCCATCTCTAAGCAGGCATCCGATCCGCCGAGTTGTTCCCAGGCAAATAGTACCGCTGCTCTATCAAGGAGATGCTCAAGCAAAGTCCACCCTTGACCTTCAGCCCCAAGCAACTCTGCCGGCGCACCATCAAAGGTGACATTGGCGTGGTTGCAGGCTGGATCGATCGTCTTCACAGCCTCAAAACTTACACCGCCCTGATCAAGCGGCACAAGGTACATTGAAGCACCATCGCCGCTATCGCTGCTGGCTACAACGATCATGAACTGAGAAATTTGCGCATCGGCAATGACGCCTTTGCTGCCGGATATTTTGTCGTCGGTAACCGTGGTGCTTAAACTGGCAGCACTGGGCTGACCTGCACCTTCTGCATAGGCAAAGCTGCCAATTGCTTCACCGGCGGCAAGCTTCGGCAGCCAGGCTTCTTTCTGCGCCGTGCTGCCACCCGCAAGAATCGCCTCGGTCGCCAGATAGACAGAAGAAGCATAAGGCACCGGCGCACAGGCCCGGCCCAATTCTTCGGCGATGACAACCAGTTCGAGATAGGACAAGCCGAGACCGCCGTGCTCTTCGGGGATCACGACAGCGGTCCAGCCCATTTCAACAATTTTCTGCCACAGATCCTCTGCGTACAACTCTTCACCGTCTAACACCCGGCGCACGACAGCCGGCGGACAGTTTTCAGCAAGAAACCCACGCGCTTGATCACGCAGCAGATTTTGCTCTTCGCCAAATTCGAAGTTCATGACTTCCCCATATAGTTATTTTTGTGGAAGATGGATTTTGCACAGATTGGCGTAAGAATTCAGCCCTTCTTTGGTAGATGAGGCAATCTGTCGCCGCAAAAGGTTAGACTGACAAGACACAGGGAGGCACTGGGGGACGGTACATGACAGACTTTGCACGCGCGCCGGATGAAAATTTTATCGGTCTCGCAGACTTCGACTACACGCCTAACTATCACCAATGGCAGGACTTGCGCCTGCATTATGTTGACGAAGGCCCGAAAGATGCACCGGTGATGCTGCTGTTACACGGCATGCCGACCTGGTCTTATCTCTATCGCGATATGATTCCAGCCCTGGTCGCAGCGGGATTTCGCTGCATTGCGCCTGACCATATGGGTTTTGGACGCTCAGATAAACCTACCGATATTCACTGGTACACGATCGCACGACATACAGAAATACTTACGTCGCTGATAACCAGTTTGGACTTAACCAACATCACCCTGGTTTGTCAGGATTGGGGCGGTCCGACTGGTCTGGCTCAAGCCGCCACGATGCCGGAGCGCTTCGCCCGGCTTGTGATCATGAATACCTGGCTGCACCACCCAGCCTACGAATATTCAGACGCGATACGGAATTGGATCAAGAATTGGCATACCGGAGGCAGGTTCGCTCTGGAAAAACCCGACGTTGCCCTGTTGTTGGTCCTGAGCGCCGGATTGGCTGGCCCCGAGGTCATTTTCCCTGCTTTGGCTGAAGGTAAAGATCCGGGCTTAAGCGGCAGGGCAGCAGATGTATACCACGGTTTTTCAGCACCCTACCGCGGCCTGCCAGATGAAGCCTACAACGGATATCGCCGCTTTCCGTTGTCGATTCCATTGGGTGATTACGACACGGGTAACGGTGCGGCTCAGACCCACCATTACCAGACACTGCTCAACTGGTCCAAACCGGTTAATTTTATCTGGGGCTGTGCAGACGATGTGTTCGATGAGGCCTGGGGGCGCAAATGGGCAGGGCAAATGAACGCAAGCTTCGACGCGATTCCGGCAGCCGGCCACTTTTTGCAAAATAGCCACGGACCCGAAGTGGCCAGTTTTATTCTACAACGCAGCGATACCAATGGCTGAAGTAGCGGCTGCCACCACCTCTGCAGACGATGAGTATCCGAGCACCGGCGCGGCTAACTATGCCCTGGCGCTTCTATTCCTCGCCTACGTGCTGTCTTTTATCGACAGACAGATTCTGGCGCTACTGGTCGGACCGATACGCGCAGAATTTGGTATCACCGATTTCGAATACTCTCTGCTACAGGGTGCAGCATTTGCATTGCTGTACACAGTCGCTGGATTACCCTTGGGTCGCCTGGCCGACAAATACTCAAGGAAATGGGTAATCGCAGGCAGCGTGTTCTTCTGGAGCCTGGCGACCTGCACTTGCGGCACCGCCAAAAGTTTCTGGCAGCTATTCATGGCGCGCATGGCAGTTGGCGGCGGCGAAGCAGGCCTGGCACCCTCGGCCTACTCGATCATCACCGACAGTTACCGGCCACAGCATTTCGGCTATGCCATGGCTTTTTACAAATCTGCAGTAAAAGTCGGCGGTGCAACCGCGCTGATTCTGGGTGGCTACCTGATAGACTTCTACACGAAAATCGGCGTGATCGAAGTACCCATTATCGGCGCTGTACAACCCTGGCAGGCGACGCTCATCACCGTGGGTTTACCCGGCCTGCTGCTGACCCTGATGCTGACCACCATCAACGAACCCACGCGCAAAAACATTGTCCTGACCAGCACAGGATCTGCTTATTTGCCGGTTCGGACCGTGGCGCGCTTTCTATGGCAACGCAAACGTACTTACCTGTCTTTATTCATGGGTTCGTCCATGCTGGCAATGGCCGGCTACGGCAGCGCCGCCTGGTATCCGGAGTTTTTCGTACGCACTTACGGCATGAGCCGCGCCGAAGCCGGCACGAGCTACGGTACCGTGATCCTGGTCGGTGGTACCCTGGGGGTCATGCTGGGTCCATGGATAGCTAACCGGCTTGCGGTCAAGCACACCGACTCGTACGTACGGGCCATCATGTACGCTTCCATGCTGGCGTTGTTCCCAGCGGTTGCCGCGCCACTGATGGGTAGTAAAATACTCACTCTGACCATGCTTTTTCCCGCCACGATGTTTGGCGGTGCTTATCTGGGTGTGATGGCTGCTTCATTTCAGCCGATCACACCTAACCAGATGCGTGGACAGACAACGGCGATCTACATATTCGTGACCAACATATTCGGCATGGCAGTAGGTACCAGCGTGCTCGCCGCATTCACCGATTTCCTCTACCAGGATGACAACAAACTACACCTGTCCATCGCCACTGCGAATGCGATTTTTTACCCGTCTGCTATCGCTTTATTTGCCTATTGTCTGAAAGGCTACCGTAAAAGCGCCGCCGAAATCGGCAAGTGGAAAATAGACTAGCCCGCGCTTGAGACTGCAGGGGATGTCGGCGCACCGCGCGCCGCATCATCGGCGGCCATCAGTGCATCGGTAAGGCGTTCTACCATTGTTGAACGCATAGCTGGTTCCAGAGCTTTCAAATCGCGCATCTCATGCGGGTCTTCGAGCAGATCAAACAACTGCTCCTCACCCTTGGAATTTCGTGTGTAACGATGTGTTTGTGTAATCAGTGTTCGAGTTTTAGCCGGTATCGGTGTGAGCTTGGCGGTAATCGGCGCTATGTCGTCTTCAATCAACACATAGTCACGCACCGACGCGCCCGCATCCCCCAACATCGGTGCCAGCGATAGCCCCTGTATACCGTCGAAACTCTCAATCTCACACACCTCCATCAAGGTCGGCCCAAGATCAATACTCGATGCCAGGGAGGTCGTTCGACAAGCCGCAACGCCTGGCACACTGATCATCATCGGCACCTGCAGCGTGCCGCGATAATGCATAAAACCTTTTAACAACAGCCCATGCTCGCCCATCATGTCGCCATGGTCGCTGGTAAAGATGATGACGGTGTTGTCTGCAGCATCCGTCCGATGGAGGGTTTCGATAATCTGTCCGACACGGTCATCAACCATCTCGACCATGCCATAGGTAGCAGCGATTGCGTCTCGCAACAGTGCATCGCTGCCGAAACCACACGGCGTGACCCAGTCACGCTGGTCTTTCGGATGCAACCTGCTGAAGGCGCGCAGATGCGCTGGCGCATCTGCCAGGTCATCATGGCGTGATTCCGGCAAGGTCATGTCTTCAGGCGAATGTCGCATAAACCACTTGCCTGGCGGCGTCAGCGGATGATGTGGGTCTGGAAATGAGCAAAAAGCAAGCCAAGGCTGATCTTTGCCCGCAGCCTCTGCAATGAAACTCATGGTGCGCTGGGCAACAAAATTGGTTGAGTGAAACTTCTCTGCGTAAGGTGGTTGATAGATCTGCCACCAATGTTCCGAGCGCAACTGACCAGGCGCTTGAGGGGAATATTCAACTTGTAAATCGGCACGCTCGGCGCCGTTGCCCAGCGCCCATTGCAAGTGATGTCCTGAGACGACCGCACCGTGATCAATGGACAACTCGATGTGCTCAAAGCCATAAAAATCTGCTGGCGGTTGCGGCGTGCCCTGCGCATATTGCTCACGATCCTCGACTTGATCCCAGCCGGCAGGATAAGGCGAGCTAACAGCACCAGAGCCACGAAACGGCACCATCGAATTCTTACTCATACCATGCTGTAAATGCGACTTGCCGATCAGCGCCGTCTGATAACCCGCTTCGCGAAAGCGCCTGACGAAGGTGTTCGCACCCCAGTCCAAGGTGCGGTCATTGAATATGACACCATGCGCAGTAGGCATGCGCCCGGTCATGATGGAGCATCGGTTGGGCATGCAGACAGGATTAGTCACCCAGGCATTATCGAAGACCGTACTGCGCGCGGCCAGCCCGTCCAGATTTGGTGTGCGCACAACGTCATTGCCCATGAAGCCGACATGGTCCGCGCGTTGTTGATCGGTGATGATGAAAAGGACGTTCTTTTGCTTGGTCCGGGGCTTTGACATAGCAAGCCATATTGATTGACTGACCCACACCTTAGTCCGTTTGGTACCGACAAGTGACTATGTTCTTCAGTCAAGGATTCAGGCCAGTTTTTCATCCCGGTGAGTACCGTTCTTCATCATTGTGTTCAAGATTGTTAGCTGCTTACGCATACGGGTTACTGGCACCACCTTTTTGGGTTTGCCTGCAGCCGCTAAACGTTCATACATGGATTGAATCTTTGGCTCGTGCTGAACGGCCGATAGGATTGACATATACAACGCAGTACGGACTTGTCAGTACCCTTAGAAGTACTGTTTTCTGAAATCGAAGAGAGCCGAGGAAATCGTACACATCGCCTGGTCAGAGTCTTGCGAAAGGCCAGGGCAATCACGCCTGCGAATTTGGAGTGATCCAATGCTCCCCGGTGGTCATCTGACGGATGGTACCCTTGCACACTTGTGTGAAGTGCACAGCATATTGCCAGAAGCATTAAGTGCAGAGAGGTTAGTATGGCAATTAATTCTCAGATCTGAATGGTCGGCGCCTTGCCAATTAGCTCTGTAGCGTGGCAAATCGTCCCAGGCAGCATCGAGTTTGAAGGAGTTGATAAACCATGGGCTCACAGAGCAATGATTCGTTTTTGCGATTCCTGCAAGACCTAATTTCAAAGTCACGTCGCAAGTCTGAAGAAGCAAGGCGTTTTCGCAATGGATCCCGTGAAGAGGTATTCAGCTGGATATTTAAAACTAACAAGTGGGGGTGTTCAGAGTCCGTCTCGGGTAAAGGGTCTGATCTGATTCAGTCAAAAAGATTAAGCGACGGGCTGCCAAATTTACTGCAGGACCTCAACGTCCATTCGATCCTCGACTTACCCTGCGGCGACATGAACTGGATGAAGCACGTTGGCTATCGCCGTACCCATACATCGGTGCGGATATTGCGGGTGAACTGATCCGATTGAACAGGCTTGCCTTGCCGGAATTACAATTCGCAGTGCTCGACGTGTGTGATGACAAACTACCCAGCGTTGATTTTATACTGAGTCGGGACCTGCTGGTGCATTTGTGTTTCGTAGATGCAGCCCTGGCACTGGAGAACATTCGCGCTTCTTCTATCCGCTACCTTGGCGCTACCACCTTTACGGAGATTGACCGCAACAAGGACAAGCTCACTGGAAATCATCACAGGCTCAACATGCTGAAGCCGCCATTTTCCTGGGGAGCGCCACTGTATCTGCTGCCAGACGGTGCACAGGGTGAGCCGCTAAGAGGCGGCAAAAACCTGGGTGTATGAGAAGTGGCCAACCTGCCGTGCTTGGCGCTTTAATCTCGCCAAGATTGGCCCTGATAGCGATGCGTCGGGCCGGTAAACGGGCTGATTGTCGGCTGAGCCGACATTACGACCTGCTTACCTACCTGAGCAAACCGTCGTCCTCCGCACGCGCGACGTCTGCCGCATCCATGCCCAGCCAATCCTTCAGCACCGCGGCATTGTCTTCACCGAGATCGCGGACTCGCTGGTAGTCGTTGCAGGGCGTCTGGTCAAAGTGGATCGGCAAACGGTCTACCCAGGTCTGCCCTAAGGTCGGACTGACATCGTCCAATTTCTGCAGCATTCCGGAAAGTGCCAGTTGCGGGTCTCGTTCTGCCAGATCCCGGCCATTCTGTACAACACCGGCGGGCACTCCGGCATCCTGGCAAATCGTCATGACCTCATAAGCATCCTGAGTTTGAGTCCACTGGGACACCTGTGCATCGATAACATCCATTGCTGCAACCCGGCCTTCGACAAGATCGAAGTCGGCGTTTTCTGCCCACTCGGGTTGGCCCATGACACCTTTTAAGGCTTGCCACTGGGCATCGTCCATGCAGGCAATCGCAACCCAACGCTCGTCGATGATCGCCGAGACATCAACCGGCGCGCATCGATACACATTGTGTGGCACCACATCGTCGTAGGGTAGCTTGTTACCGGTCGGACGTGCAGCATGGCCATTGGCAAACAGATCCAACAACGCCGGGCCGGCGAAGTTTACCCCCACTTCAAACTGAGATACGTCGACCCGCTGACCACGGCCGGTAGAATGACGCGAAGCTAACGCTGCCAGGATCGCTACTGCACCGTGCAGTCCCGCCTGATGGTCGTTGTAGGAAAAACCAATGCCAATATCTTCCCTGCCAGGCACGCCGGTCAGGTGAGTGAGCCCGGCCAACGCATGTATGGTCGGTGCATAAGTCACATATTTCGACCAGGGGCCACCATCTCCCATGCCGGACATCTGTACGTAGATCACCCCGGGATTTGTCCCGCTGACATCATCGTAGCCCACGCCCCAACGATCCAGTACGCCGACGGAAAAGTTGTCGATCACCACGTCGGCTGTCTCACACAATTGCCGACAAAGCACGCGACTCTCTTCGCGCGACAAGTCCAGCGCGAGCGCTCGCTTGTTGCGATTCCACATCAAGTAATATGGATGCAGAGGCGTGTTGACGCCGTCAGCACGCCCGGCAGAATTGACCTTGACAATGTCCGCGCCCATGTCACCCAAGACTCGAGTGGCAAACGGTCCCGCCAGAACATGGCTGAAGTCCAAAACACGCAAACCATCCAATGGTCTTTTACCCACATTGCTCATTGCTCATCACTCCAGCCGATGTCTGCAAGGATAGCGGCGGTGTCAGCGTCCGGGCCATGGTGGTCAGCCAACGCCCAGGGTGTTGCAGAGAAATGATACGGCGCGCCGGTTGCCTTAGTTTGCGCCTCGCCGATGTTGTAGGGCGTGTACCACGCTCGGGCATCCAGTTGCGGATTATCCGCAACGCGTTCTATGGGCAATACCCAACCATAAGGACAATGCCTGGATTGCGCCTCATGAAACAATGCTTCCACATCTTTGCCGGCAACCCAGTTGCGCAAGATCTCCATGGTGCGATCGATCCGCAAACGCAGATTTTCAGGTTCCATGTATTTTGGATCAATCAAATCTTCGTGCACACCTTCCTCGATCAGCCAGGCCAACTGATTATCGAAATCCGGTGTAGGCGTGATCATGATGCTGCCGTTAATACCCGACATCACCGAGTAGGCATCGGACCAGTGTGTAGAGCCTCTCCGTGGTAGTACATTGTCCTCTCGCATCAACCGATCCGCATACCAGTACAGCATAAGCACCTGCTCCAGACAGGACACCAGACACTCGTGCACGGAAACATCTGCGCGCTGCCCTTTGCCCGTCGCCCGCGCAGAGAAAAGCGCGCCCAGTGCAGCGATGGCAACATACGCACCCGAAACCATAAAATTAAGTTCGCCAAATCCTTTTAATGGCGGGGTATCAACATCACCGGTAGTGGCAGCCGCACCACCCAATGCCCCGGCGACAATATCCGGGGCAAGATAGTCTCGCCAAGGCCCTGTCTGTCCGAATGAGGAGGTATTGATGATAACCAGTTCGCCACGCTGTTCCTGGGCCGCTTTCAGGTCCAGCAGTTCCAGACCGAAGCCACGATCGCAGGTCAGCACGATATCTGCGTGAGCAACCAAGCCTGCAAGTTGTTCTGCCGCCTGTGGTGCTTGCAGATCCAAGTAGAAAAACCGGCGGTTGGAAGCAAAGTACGCATACCACAAGGACGTACACCCCGCCCCCGCCGCTTCAAAATGAGGCCCTCGGCTACGCAGAGGATCTCCTTGGGGTGGCTCAGGGCGCACCACATCTGCGCCGAGATCTGCCATCAGTTTGGCCCCGTATATGCCGCGCTCGTCGGTCAAATCAAGAATACGCACATCGGCTAATGCACCTGCCGTCTCTGTCATGCCTGCCCCTTGCATCCAAACAGCTAAGAATATCCCAAAACTGGCCCCAAATGGCTGCAAACGGTATCATGCGCGGCCGCCAGCCAAGACCAACCCGGGAATTGTTATGCACGACAAAATCGCCACGCTGCAGGAAAAAGAACAGGCAGCCTTGCTCGGCGGTGGCGAACACCGAATTGCCCAGCAACACGCCAAAGGCAAGCTGACGGCACGCGAGCGTCTCTCCATCTTGTTGGATGAAGACAGCTTCGAGGAATGGGACAGGTTTGTTGAACACCGTTCCCACGACTTCGGTATGCAAGACCAGTTAATCCTCGGCGACGGCGTGGTCACCGGCTATGGCACCATCAACGGACGGCTGGTTTTCGTTTACAGCCAGGACTTCACCGTCTTCGGCGGCGCGTTATCCGAAGCCCACGCAGAGAAGATATGCAAAATCATGGATCAGGCGATGAAAGTCGGCGCACCCGTCATCGGCTTGAATGACTCTGGCGGTGCACGCATCCAGGAAGGTGTTGCTTCGTTAGGCGGTTATGCTGAAATTTTTCAACGCAACGTGCTTGCCTCAGGGGTTGTACCTCAGCTTTCCCTCGTCATGGGGCCTTGCGCCGGTGGTGCCGTTTATTCACCGGCCATGACAGATTTCATTTTCATGGTGGAAGATTCCGCCTACATGTTCGTTACCGGGCCGGACGTGGTGAAAACAGTCACCCATGAAGTGGTCACACCTGAGGAACTTGGGGGTGCCAGTGTCCATACACGTAAATCAGGTGTCGCAGATTTGTCATTCGAGAACGATATCGAAGCCCTGCTGCGCACCCGCAAATTTTTCGACTATTTGCCCGCAAACAATCGCGAAAAACCACCTCGCTGGCCTACCCAGGACCCTGCGGCTCGCACGGAGCCTTCACTTGATAGCCTGGTACCGGCAGACCCATCTAAACCTTATGATATAAAAGAGGTGATTAACAAGGTTGCCGACGAAGGCGACTTTTTTGAAATTCAGCCGAACTACGCACAAAACATTGTGGTCGGATATATTCGCCTGCAGGGTTCAACCGTGGGCGTGGTCGCAAACCAACCGATGGTCCTAGCTGGTTGTCTGGACATCGATTCTTCCAAGAAGGCAGCCCGTTTTGTGCGCTTCTGCGATGCATTTAACATTCCGATACTAACCCTGGTCGATGTACCAGGGTTCCAGCCGGGCACCACCCAGGAATATGGCGGCATTATCAAGAACGGCGCCAAACTGTTGTATGCCTATGCCGAATGCACTGTGCCGAAAGTCACTCTGATTACCCGCAAAGCCTATGGCGGCGCCTACGACGTCATGGCCTCCAAACACCTGCGGGGAGATGTCAATCTGGCCTGGCCGAGTGCGGAAATTGCGGTTATGGGCGCCAAGGGCGCGGTGGAAATAATTTTCCGTAAAGAACTCGGTGACAATGAAGGCATTGCGCGACGCACAGAAGAGTATCAGGAGTTGTTCGCCAATCCGTTCGTCGCCGCCAGTCGCGGCTATATCGACGATGTGATCATGCCCAGCGAGACACGCGAGCGCATTTGTCGCTCATTTGCCATGCTACGGGACAAAAAGCTGGAAAATCCCTGGCGTAAACACGGCAACATTCCCCTTTAGCGGGAACGAAAAAGGGTATACAAAACGATGTTCGAAAAAATACTAATAGCAAACCGTGGCGAAATAGCCTGCCGTGTCATTAAAACAGCGCGACGCATGGGCATTCAAACCGTTGCAGTTTATTCCGATGCCGATGCCGACGCCTTACACGTGCGCATGGCAGATGAAGCGGTACATATCGGCGCGGCGGCGTCCGCCGAAAGCTACCTGCGCATGGACCGCATCGTCCAGGCTTGCAAGGATACAGGTGCTCAGGCTGTGCACCCGGGCTACGGTTTCCTGTCTGAAAATGCTGCGTTTTGCGAAGTTCTGGAGGCCGAGGGCATCGTCTTCATCGGCCCTGGCGTCAAAGCCATAACCAGCATGGGGGACAAGATCACTTCAAAGCGTCTCGCCGCTGACGCGGGCGTCAACACCATTCCAGGCTACACCGACGTCATTGACGGCCCGGATCACGCCGTGAAGGTTGCAACAGAAATCGGCTACCCGGTGATGCTCAAAGCCAGTGCGGGTGGTGGCGGCAAAGGCATGCGCGTGGTCTGGAACGACGACGAATGCCGCGACGGCTTTGAACGAGCAGCAAACGAAGCGCGCTCAAGCTTCGGTGACGACCGTATATTTGCCGAAAAGTTTATCGAAGAACCGCGACATATCGAGATACAGGTGTTGGCTGACAAGCATGGCAACACCATCTATCTGGGTGAGCGCGAATGCTCGATTCAACGCCGCCATCAAAAAGTAATCGAAGAAGCACCTTCTCCTTTTCTCGATGAAGACACTCGGCGCGCCATGGGTGAACAAGCCGTTAAATTGGCCGCAGCGGTCGACTACTGCTCCGCAGGCACGGTCGAGTTCATCGTTGACAATGCTAAGAATTTCTATTTTCTGGAGATGAACACACGCCTGCAGGTTGAACACCCCATCACCGAATTTATCACCGGCCAGGACCTGGTCGAGCATATGATTCGCATTGCCAACGATGAAAAACTGACTCTCAAACAAGAAGACGTAAAGCTGAAGGGCTGGGCGCTGGAAGCTCGGGTTTACGCGGAAGACCCATTCCGAAACTTTCTGCCGTCGATAGGACGTCTGGTCAAATACTCACCACCCACGGAGACCGATAACGTGCGCGTGGACACGGGAATTTTTGAAGGCAGCGAAGTATCCATACATTACGACCCGATGATCGCCAAGCTGGTGACCTACGGTGAAAACAGACAACAAGCTATCGAACGCATGGCTGATGCATTGGATGCGTACTACATTCGCGGCGTCAATCACAACATCAGCTTTTTGAACGCGCTGATTCTGCATCCTCGCTTCGCCGAAGGTCGGCTCACTACCAATTTCATCGCCGATGAATACCCCGATGGTTTCCGCGCAGAAGATGTGCCGCAAAGCGACCCGATGATTCCAGTTGCGCTCACTGCGGTAGTCCATGTCATGCTGCACGCGCGCAGACATGAAATCAGCGGCCAGACGCGACGTTTTGAGCCCGTGACTCGCAATGACTGGGTGGTGATCGCCAACAAAAAACAATTTCCCATCGAGGTCACTGCCGTGGAGCATGGCTTTGAAGTGACCTACAACAAACACATATACCGCATTAAGACCGATTGGAGGATCGGCGAAGTGCTGGTACACGCGGAGATTAATGGCAATGCTGTGTGTCTACAGATCGATACGCACAAAGCGGGATACCGCACCTTCTATCGTGGCGCGGAAACAGATCTGATGGTGCTGAGCCCGCAAACGGCGGAGTTGACCCAACACATGTTGGAAAAAGTGCCGCCAGATCTATCAAAATTCCTGCTGTCGCCCATGCCAGGATTACTGGTGCGTTTATCGGTCAGCGAAGGTGACGAAGTGAAAGCCGGTGAAGAATTGGCCGTTGTTGAAGCGATGAAGATGGAAAACAGTCTACGCGCAGAACAAGATGGCGTTGTCGCCAAGGTGCTGGTAGCCCAAGGCGATTCGCTGGTGGTCGATCAAGCTATCGTGGAATTTTCTTAAGCCCTCGCGATCTCTTCTAACTCAACCAGGGTGCCGCAGAAATCTTTCGGATGCAGGAACACCACCGGCAACCCATGCGCGCCAGTGGTCGGCTGACCACTACCCAATACCCGCGCACCTTCCTTAACCAGATGTTCGATAGCTGCGTGGATATCCTCCACTTCGTAACATACGTGGTGCATGCCACCGCTGGGATTGTTATCGAGAAACTTTTGCACTGGCGAGTCTTCACCTAACGGATGCAGCAGTTCAATCTTGGTGTTGGGCAATTCGACGAACACGGTGGTGACGCCGTTATCCGGTAACGGGACCTGGCCGGTGACCGTTGCACCCAAGGTAGTTTGGTACATTGCGGCGGCTGCAGCCAGATCTGGTACGACTATGGCGACGTGATTGAGGCGTCCAATCATAAGAGTGTTCCTAACTAAGCGGGGTCATATTTGGGTTCAGCTATCTGTTTTTGCCGGGGATCAGTTGCAGAATCTGGCTGGCGGCATCGGGTATGTTAGTGCCCGGGCCGAAGATCGCGTGCACACCAGCATCGTATAGCGCCTGATAGTCTCGCCGGGGAATAACGCCGCCCACTACAATAACCACATCTTCGAGATCCAGGGCTTTGAGTTCCTCGATCATTTCCGGCACCAGGGATTTGTGTCCACCGGCTAGACTCGACACGCCTATGACCTGCGGGCCCTCTGCCTTGGCTTGTGCGGCAGCTTCCTTCGGTGTTTGAAACAACGGCCCCATAGTCACAGCAAAGCCGAAGTCACCGAACGCGTTGGATATCACCTTAGCGCCGCGATCATGACCATCCTGGCCCATTTTCACGACGAGAATGCTCGGCGCCTGGCCTTCCAGGTCGGTGAAGATTTTAATTTCATCCTGCACCCGGGTGAACGCGGGGTCGTCACCATAGCTGTCGGCATAGACACCCGGCGACATTTTTGCCACCGGCTCGTGTCGACCGTAGACTTTCTCCAGTGCATAGGAGGTCTCACCGACGCTGACACGATTGCGTGACGCTTCGATAGCCAGGGCCAGTAAATTCCCCGAATTCTCCTTGGCTGCTTTGGTCATCGCGTCCATTGACGCCTGGGCTTTGGCTTCATCCCGGGAACTTCGCATTTCATTGAGCCTGCGCATCTGTGCTTGCCTGACTTTGGCGTTATCTACAGTCAACACGTCCAACTCCGAGTCTTCTTCGTCTAACTGATATTTGTTAACGCCAACGATGACGTCTTCGCCTCGCTCAATGCGGGCTTGCTTCTGGGCTGCTGCTTCTTCGATGCGCTGTTTCGGCATGCCCGACACCACAGCCTTGGTCATGCCGCCCAGATCCTCTACTTCCGCAATCAAAACCCGTGCGTGCTGCACAATTGAATTGGTCAGACTCTCTACGTAATAACTGCCTCCCAGTGGATCAATGGTGCGAGTAATCTGACTCTCTTCGGCAAGAATGATTTGCGTGTTGCGCGCGATACGAGCAGAGAATGGGGTCGGCAGCGCAATCGCTTCGTCTAACGAATTGGTATGCAAACTCTGAGTGCCACCCAGAACTGCCGCCATTGCTTCTATCGTCGTGCGCACGACATTGTTGTAAGGGTCCTGTTCCTGCAGCGAAACCCCCGAGGTCTGGCAGTGTGTACGCAACATCAAGGATGACGGATTTTGCGGGTTGAACTGAGTCATGAGTTCATGCCACAAGATGCGCGCCGCACGCAGCTTGGCGATCTCCATGAAGAAATTCATGCCTATACAAAAAAAGAACGACAATCTAGGTGCAAATTTGTCGACCTCCTGACCGGTAGCCAGAGCCGCGCGCACATACTCCACACCATCCGCGAGGGTAAAGGCGACTTCCTGCACCGCGTTCGCGCCGGCTTCCTGCATGTGGTAACCGGAAATGGATATGGAGTTGTAACGCGGCATGTGCTCGGCGGTGTAACCCAGTATATCAGCGACGATGCGCATGCTGCTCTGGGGCGGATAAATAAATGTGTTGCGCACCATGAATTCTTTCAAAATGTCGTTCTGGATCGTGCCTGACAAATCCTTCTGGGCAACACCCTGCTCCTCTGCCGCCACCACATAACCTGCAAGCACCGGCAGCACGGCACCGTTCATGGTCATCGAGACGGACATCTGGTCCAGCGGAATACCGTCAAACAGAATCTTCATATCTTCAACGGAATCTATTGCCACGCCCGCCATGCCAACATCACCTGCGACCCGCGGGTGGTCAGAGTCAAAGCCCCGGTGGGTTGCAAGATCGAAGGCAACCGACAAACCTTTTTGGCCGGCAGCCAGGTTCTGGCGGTAAAAGGCGTTGGATTCTTCAGCGGTAGAAAAACCCGCGTACTGCCTTATCGTCCAGGGTCGGTTGGTGTACATGGTAGAGCGCGGCCCTCGTACAAATGGGGCGGTACCCGGGAAGCTCGAGGTGTGAGCAATTTCCTCCAGATCGGCTACGGTGTATAACGGCTTTATCGGAATCCCTTCAGGGCTGACCCAGGTCAGTTCATCTAAGGGAGTGCCGCGAAGTTCCTTCTCGGCACGGACCTGCCAATCCTGCTGCTCGGAAGCGATGTCGTCCGCCATGTTGAATAATCCGCAAAAATCTGAGCCGCGCATTATAGCATTCTAAGGCTGCCTGCTTAGGCGATTGTTGCCTCCGCAGCTGCCACAAAATTCAGCCTTTCAGCGCTTGCAAATGGGATGGGGAGGCACATAATCCACGCCACATGGGAAACAACAAAAGGAGGTGATTGTGATATCTATTGCGAGTTTCGAGGGTCAGCTCACCTAAGTTGGTCCTACAACGAGCAAAGAAGGGTCGGTTGTAACGATAGTTCAACCGGCCCTTTTTATTGACATATATGATTAATATATTAATCATTAATATATGAATGATTTTGAACGTTCGTTACCAATGATGCTCTACCGCACCCTGGATACGATCATGCCTGGGTTTCGGCGCATCTTCGCCGAGTTCGGCCTGACCGAACAGCAGTGGCGGGTGCTGCGCGTGCTGTGGGAACAAGACCAACAATCATTGCTCAACTTGTCTCGAATCACGTTGATATCACCACCCAGCCTCGTTGGTGTGGTCGATCGCCTGGCCAGAGATGAGTTAGTCACTCGCGTACGCTCGGTCACAGACCGACGTGTCGTGAATATCTGCCTTACCGCAAAGGGTCAGGCACTCGAAGAACAGGTCACCCCCCAGGTGACCAAGGCTTATGCCGACATAGAAGATCAGCTCGATCGAACCCAGTGGCACACCATATATCAAGCACTGGACACACTAATGGCCAACGGACGCTAACCGAACGGACGCTAAACTGGAGGAAACACCATGGGAATTCGTAACGGCAAAGATTACCTGAACTCACTGCGCGATGATCGCGAAGTATGGCTGCAGGGCAACAAAGTTGCGGACGTGACCACGGAACCCGGCATCAACCGCGGTGCGAAAACCCTGGCTGACTTTCTCGACCGTCAGCAAACCCCGGAGCACCTGGACACGCTCACCTACACAGACGATGCAGACTCCACTGAACGCTTCTCTATGTCTTTTCTAACCCCGAAGTCGGCGGAGGATGTCCGACGTCGCGGCGTTGCCTATTATGAGTGGGCCAAGTGGTCCAATGGCATGTTTGGCCGAACCCCGGACTATAAGAACGCATCTGTCATGGCCTTTGCCGCCGCAGCAGACTTTCTCAATGAAAATTCCGGTACAGATGCACCCACTGATTACGCGGCCAATATGCGTAATTACTATGACGAAGCGCGACGCGGCGACTATGTGCTGACCCACACGCTGGTGAATCCGCAAACCAATGCCCAACTCGCCAAGGAAGGGTTGTCGAGCCCGGAAGTAGCCCTGCGAGTCGTCGCAGAAAACGCCGACGGCATTGTTGTCAACGGTGCTCGTTTGTTGGCCACGTTGGGGCCCAGCGCCAATGAAATTGAAGTGTTCCCCTCAACCTTGCTGCGTGCCGCAGAAGAAAACATCCCCTACGCATTCGCCTTCACGTTGCCGATTGCCACCAAAGGCATGCGCCTGATCTGTCGCGACACCTATGACGAGGGCAAATCTCACTTCGACGCACCTTTGGCATCACGTTTCGAGGAGATGGACGCAGTGGTTATTTTCGACCAGGTACTGGTCCCCTGGGAGCGGGTCTTCATGTACAAAGACCCTCTACTTTGCAACCAGGCCTTCGCCACCACCAACGCCGTCATTCATATGATGCATCAGGTAGCATGCGGCAAACTGGCCAAAGTAGAATTTATTGTCGGCCTGCTTTGCGCCATGGCCCACGCCTCGGGAAAAGACAAGGACATCAACATCAAGGCGCAAATCGCCGAAGCGATGTGGACGGCTGAAACCGTGCGCGCGCTGCTGTTCAGCGCCGAAGCCCAGTCCGAGCAGGATCAGTGGGGAGTTTTTCATCCCAAACGCCTGCCGTTGGACACTTCTCGAAACTTATTCCCCAAGCTCTATCCCAAGTTGATTGAGGCCATTCACCTGCTGGGTTCCAGCTCGTTGATGGCAACCCCTTGCGAGGCAGACTTCAAAGGCGATATCGCAGCGGATGTGGCGCGCTATTTCCAGCTTACTAATATGGATAGCCGGGATCGCGTCGCGCTGTTTCGCCTGGCTCACGATGTGGCCGTATCAGGCTTCGGCAATCGCCAGGTGCTCTATGAGCGTTTTTTCTTTGGCCCGCAAAACGTCATGGCGTCCATTTACTACGACCTGTACGACAAAGATACGATGGTTGAACGAGTCGATGCCCTGCTAAACGATATTTAGCAAAACCACCGACCCCATCCAGATCCCACGTTTTACCGCCGATGGTTGACCTGATGCTCGGCAAACTCTGCCGCACTTAGATTGCCATCGTCATTCAAATCAATGTCACCATAAGAGGGCATATTGTGTCCTTTGCCTTCACTCGCTTGAGCGGTAATTGACATAAACAACGAAAACAACGCAGCGGGCAGAAAAGTTTTCAACCGATTCATCATAACTATCCTCTTAGCGACTACGACCTTTCCGCTGCCACGTTGTTGGCCTTTACCTGCACGTTGGCAATTCGCTTCAGACTGTTGCCGGCCTTGTTCACTCGCTCGATTTTCGGTGCGCGCCTCTTCTCTTTTTTCGATGCGCTGACGTTCCAGCTCACCTTGAGGATCTTTCACCTGCTCTCGTGTTTGCACCTGCTTTTCTTCACGAACCTAATCTGCTTCCGCAGCAGACGCCGAAAAACCTACCAACGTCAGGGCAACAAAAAGTGGCATGGCCAAACCCGTTATGTGACATGACTTCTTGTGATCTCCTTATATATATATATTCATTTTATGTAATTTACATAATTATAATATTAATACGTATAAGGAAAAGTACTAGACCTGGGCGTCTCTCTTGAACTGACGCATGCCGTTCGCCATGTAGGCCATCTTTCCTGTGCCGCTAGCGGCATCGGAGAACAGATAACGCTGCCGGTCTAACAAGGGATCACCAGTGACCAAGGCAGCCGTCTGCGGATCGACAAAGGCGAGCCTTGCGCCATTCGGCAATAGCTCACCACCACCATTTTCTCGAGACGTTATTTTCAGTACACCCCTCGACTGAGTGATCTCGAAAGTTGTGTTGATATTGGCGTAGCGCCCGGTATAGCAACTCAGATCAACACCAACATTCCCTGTTGGCGCTACCGCAGCAGGCTCCGATATCTTCGCCAAACCTTGAAACAGGTGTCCGTGTACATCCTCAAACAGTCCAGCGGCATCACCACCGTTGGTCAGAATAGCCACCGCCAGATTCTTTTCCGGCACCACTCTGAGAAACGCGAACTGACCGATGGTGGCGCCATCATGGCCAAAGACTCGGGTACCGTTCCAGTTCATGAGAAACCACCCGAGGCCCCAATGAGTGATGGCCCGGGAGGTGTGTTTCTGCATCTTGATCTGACGCCGCTGCATCAGCTTTACGCTGCTAGCGGTAAGGATTTTTTCGCCGCTGACAGAGCGCCCGTTATGCAAGTGCATCTGCGCAAATTTCAATAAGTCAGCTGCACTCATGGCTGGCGTGGAACCCGCGGCCTTCTGACCAAATGACAGATAGGGTGTATGCGTGACATGCCAGACGTTTTTACGTCGACTGGGCACATGCCCAATGGCACAACGAAATTTCAGACTATCCTCAGGCAAACTGAAGGCATGCGCCATCTCCAGGGGATCGAAGATTTTCTGTTTGAGCAGTTCGTCGTAGGTTTTGCCGGTGATTACTTCAGCAACACGTCCCAATACCGCAAAACCCAGATTGCAGTATGAGTGCTTTTGTCCAAGTGGAAACAAGCTGGGCACCATGGTTGCCTTCATTATCAGCTTGGCAATGCTGTCGTCACCGCGCCCGGCATCGACAAACAAGTCACCATCAATACCACTTTGGTGTGAAAGAAAATGTCGTGCCGTGACCTGACGGGAAATATCCAGATCCGCAACTCGGAATTCGGGCAGGTATTCGACAATGGGCATATCCAGATCGAGTTTGCCCTGGTCTACCAACTGCATGATCAATGTTGTGGTCAGAATTTTGCTGATAGAGCCAATCTGAAACACAGAATCCGTGGTGGTCGGCACCTGTGTCGACAGGTTCACAACACCTGCCGCGGCAGATGCAACGATACGACCCTTGCGCAACACCGCCACGCTGGCCCCGGGTACCTGTCGCTTTCTCAGACTTGCTTTGAGAACCTTCGGCAAGTCTTGCAATGTGGACATAATCTTCCCGGCGCGAAAACGTTCTAGATACTTCCGATTCTAACAGCGTCTTCATTTCAAAGCCGCGGCAAGCGCGTGCTCTGATACCATCAGCGTATCAATACGAGGCCCTTGAAATGGAACCACTAGATCAACTACTGATCGAGCGCGAGTGCGAACGGCTTGTCACTACATACTGCCATCATGTCGATCACGGCGAGGCTGAGAAGATTGCCGACCTGTTTAGCGACGACGGCGTGTGGCGAGGTCCGGGGGTAGAAATGAATGGCATAGAAGAAGTGCGTAAGGGTTTCGCCGCGCGCCAGGCAAACGCCGGGCGTATGTCCAGGCATGTCTGCAACAATCTGCTGATCAATGTTGTAGACGAGGACAACGCGACCGGCACGGTATACCTCACCTTGTATCGTCACGACGGTGACGCAACGCGTCGTACTTCACCGCTTGAAGGACCAGAACTGGTTGGGGAGTATCGCGACCGCTTCGTGCGCACGGCGGCAGGCTGGCGCTTTGCCGAACGCGAAACTAAGGTGAGCTTCTTACACGGTTAGCTTTGCTACCGTACAGCCAACCGCGAAGATGGGTAGTTCAGCGGTGTAGAACTGCAGTTCGCCAGGACCACCCGCGGCAGCCGCCGCGGCAATATAAGTACGAATCTCGAATCCGCCCTGGCCACCCTCACGATAAATATCTTCATCGGTATATGAGAGCAATGCTTGCTTGTCGTGGGCCATCAACCTAGCAAGGAACTCGCGATCCCAGGTTTCATTGATCTTGCCCGAGTCCGGGGTTGCCGGCCAATGTGAAATGCCGCCGGTACCGACCAAAGCAATTTTTTCCGGTACGGCATCGGCGGCACGTCGCAACGCCTCACCAAACGCCCAGCATCGGTGCAACGGGGTCAAAGGCGGCCCCTGACAATTGATGTTCACCGGGATAACCGGCATGTCATAGTCCGGGGTCAGAAAATGCAGCGGCACCATGATGCCGTGATCGCACTTCCATTCTTCTGCGTAAGCAACATCAACACTTTGCATGACTTCAGCAGTGATTCGTTGCGCCAGATCCGGCGCGCCGGGAATCTTGCATTTGGCGATTCCCAACCAGTCCGGGTCTTCAATAGGCCCCTCATGTTGAGCCCCTACGCCAATACAATAAGCGGGCATGTTGTCCATGAAAAAATTGGCAAAGTGTTCCGCCGCGACAACAATCAACACCTCGGCACCGCTGTCCACAATGTCTTGCCGCTGCCGGTCCAGCGCAGCATACAAGGCATCCCGCACCGCTATGTTTTCTACTAAATGCGCGCGGCCTGTCATGCCCGGACCGTGGCTCAGCACACCGGCATAAACTAGGCTCATGCTCGGCCCCCCTCAACGGTAAAACTGGCACCACCGCCGGTCATGGCGTACACACCCGCACGTACCGGACCGTGTTGTTTAATGCCTTCACGCATGAGATCCAGATAATCAAACCATTCGATCTCCAACAGCGCGGCGAAGTGCATGAGAATCTGACCGTTCACGCCAAGCACGTAAAGCAGACCGATATCGCCGCGCAGCAACGCATCATGCTCCTGCTCAGACAAATCATAGCCCTCCAGCGTAGCCGCAGAATTTTCTGCAAACCGCGCTTTCATGTCATCGTCCCGATTCAAATGAAATAGATATTTCTGTAACTGATAAAGGCTCATATAACGCTCACAAGCTAGCCGTTACCCAGTTGCGGCACACTGTGACTACCGGTGGCGATGCAGACATTTTTGGTCTCCATATAAAAATCGAAGCTGTAGTCTCCGCCATCACGACCGACGCCACTCGCCTTCATACCACCAAACGGCGCAGGCAGATGGCGATTGTTTTCAGAATTAATCCACACCATGCCGACATCCAGATCGCGAGCCATGCGTATACTCCGGCCCGTATCGTTGGTCCACACATAACCTGCTAAACCGTAGTCCACACCATTGGCGATCTCTATAGCTTCCGCTTCATCTTCAAACGCAACCGCCGTCAGTACCGGACCAAAAATTTCTTCCTGGGCAATGCGCATGTCAGGGCTGGCGTCGGTAAATAGTGTTGGTGAAACAAAGTTACCACCGTCACCTACCACTGCCGGAACTCCGCCCGCGGCGATAGTGGCCCCCTCTTGTCTGGCCACATCGAAGTAGCTGCAAACCTTTTCATAGTGATCCGGGTGGATTAAAGGACCGACCTCGGTTGCCGGGTCTAAAGGATGACCAACGCGCAAATTGTTAACCCGCTTCGTCAACTCGCTGAGAAACTCATCCTTTATGCTCTCTTGTATCAACAAACGGCTCGACGAAGTGCAACGCTCACCGTTGAGGCTGTATATCATGAACACTACCGCGTCTAACGCACGCTGCAGATCTGCATCAGCAAACACGATTACCGGATTCTTACCGCCGAGCTCAAAATGCACACGCTTCAACGTGTCTGCACCCTGGCGCATGATGTGACTGCCGGTGATGGACTCGCCGACGAATGCGATGGCCTTTATGGCTGGGTGTTCCGTTAAAGCTTTGCCCGCCTCTTCTCCCAGACCATGCACGGTATTCAACACCCCGGCAGGTAAGCCCGCTTCGTGCAGAATCTCTACCAACAGTGCTGCGGTGTATGGCGACCACTCTGCCGGCTTGTGCACAACCGTGCAGCCAGCCGCCAGCGCCGGCGCGATTTTCCAGGTGGACAACATGAAAGGCGTATTCCACGGTGTGATGACGCCAACCGGCCCGATAGGTTGACGCATGGTGTAGTTAATATGCTGGTCCGCCGGCAACGCCAGCCCATCTCTGGCTGCAGGCGCCCGATCTGCAAAGAAACGAAAATTTTCTGCACCACGTACCGCTGCCTTGCCCATGAAGCGCAGAGCCTGACCCGTGTCGTAACTTTCAACCAAAGCAATCTCGCGCGCGTTCGCCTCGATCGCATCGGCAATCTTATGCAGCAGAGCACGCCGCTCATCACCCGGCATGTCGCGCCAGCCAGGAAATGCCCGTTGTGCCGCACAACAAGCATGATCTATATCCTCAGCGGTACCCGCGGCAACATTACCAATCACGGTGTTATCGATCGGTGTCGAGTTTTCGAAGGTTAGCGTTGAGCTACCCGCATAGGGCGCGCCGTTGATGAAGTGATTCAAGGTCTCACCACGAAAACGATTGAGCAATTCTTCAGTATCTGCCAGATTTTGTTCGAATGCGTTGCTCACTTAACTCTCACCTCATTTTCATTTAACATGTTAAGTATGCCTGTCCAGATCTGCAGGTCAATTAGTAAAGGGCTCCGCAATGGAATTGGCAAAATGAGATTTTTGAGTTTTCAAACCAGCACGGGCGCAAGCTTCGGCGCTATCAACGACGACGGCGTGGTCGACCTGGGTGCCCGCCATCCCAAGCTCGTTGATTTGCGTGAGGCGATCAGGCAAGACCAACTGGCAGCATTGTCCGAAGAGACGTTAAACACCTCTGCAGATATTGACTTGGAAGATATCGACTACCTGCCCACTATCGTAAACCCGGAAAAAATCATCTGCATCGGTGTGAACTACACAGATCGCAACGCCGAATACAAAGACGGCAGCACAGCAGCGGAGTATCCAAGTATATTCATGCGCAGTCGTGAGTCACTAGTTGGCCACCAGCAGGACATCATGGACCCGCCTGAATCCGATCAGTTGGACTACGAAGGAGAAATAGTACTCGTCATTGGTAAGACAGGTCGCCGAATCGAGCACGCTCGGGTCCACGAGCACATCGCGGGCCTGACCATCATGAATGAAGGGTCGGTACGAGACTACCTGCGACATGCCAAGTTCAACGTTACCCAGGGCAAGAATTTCGAGAAATCAGGCGCGCTGGGACCATGGATGGTTACCTCCGACGAACTTGATCCGATGGGGGAACTGCAGATTATTACCCGGGTCAACGGCGAACCGCGGCAAAATGATGTGACCGCTAATTTGATCTTCGACTTCCGCTACCTTATCAGTTATTTGTCCACGTTCTTCCGCTTGCAACCCGGCGACATCATCGCTACGGGAACCCCAAACGGCGCAGGAGCGCGGTTTGACCCACCTAAGTATCTGAAGCCCCAGGATACAGTGAGCGTTGAAGTGCCTGGCATTGGCATTTTGCAAAACAGTATCGTCAACGAAACTCTGTAAATGCCTCAGTTGCGCGACCTCAACTACAGTCTTCCCCTGCAACTACTTAAGGCCCGTGAAGCCGCGATGGCCAACTTTCGGCCAATGCTGCGCAGACACGGACTTACCGAGCAACAATGGCGAACGATTAGAGTTCTGGCGGCATACGAAGATATAGACGCAACCACGCTGGCGCGGCGCGCAATGTTGCTTGCGCCTAGCCTGACACGTATCCTGCAACATCTGCAAAGTGTGTCTCTAGTACGACGGGTACAAGACCCACAGGATCAACGACGCGCGACCCTGACGCTGACACCTGCAGGGCAGGCGAAGTTTGATGCTGTGGGACCAGACTCCGAACGACTCTACTTAAGTATTGAAGAACGATTCGGAGCGGACAATCTAGCGCAGTTGTATACGCTGCTGGCGAATTTTGAGGGGGCTATGCAAGAGCCAGTCTGATGCCTCAAACCAGCTAGGCTAGATCATAGAAACGGGCGCGTTTTCTATCCAGCCCCACCTTGAAGCTACCAGCCTTATGACCTGCAAAACTCACGTCGGTTATCTTGGCTTCTGGACTTTCCCGGTAGAGAAAAAGAATTTTGTTGAATGAATTGAGGTCAAGGAGTCAAGGATAGTACGCATTAAAGTGCTTTTTGAGAAATTGTTCTTGCGCTGTAGTGGACGATTTTGGGAGATTCAGATTGGATTCATTGGCTGCGTTGAGAAATGCAGAGGAATCTTCAGCAGGCAAATCACCGGCGCGCAAATCCCTACTGACCGAATCATTGATGGGGTCGATCAATCAGATTTTCTGATGGGGGAAACGGATCGCTCAGCGCGTGAAGGTTTTCCGGTGTACAACGGCGACAGCCTGCATGCCTATA
>SMVB01041976.1_pt1 | contig 51714 bp, 46 predicted proteins | sample 2456461 | NCBI WGS metagenome assembly SMVB01 (sample SAMN11095934, study PRJNA526329) | marine sediment metagenome | biome: Marine sediment; feature: Surficial sediment; material: Deep marine sediment; isolation source: Hadal surficial sediment | place: Pacific Ocean | collected 2014-05 | depth...
CACCAGCGCCTCGACATCGGCGTAATTGATTTCTTGCGCCAGCCTGAGAAGTAGTTCACGGCCGGTGTCCTGCTCGTTGGCTTCGATAAATTCGAGCAGGCGGGCCGTCACCGGGTTCAGCTCCATGAAATCCATATCGTCGTTGGCCTTACGGCAAACTGCGAGAAAGGTCGGTGCTTCGCCGGGTTCCGTCGGCTGATAGTCCATCGAAATACGGTGCACCGGATACTGGTAGGTAAAGGTCCAGGCGAGTACCGATGGCACCGGGATTCCCTGCAGCAAGTCTCCGTCCGGATCGACATTCATCGTGTCATTCACTTCTTCCGACACGGATAGCGCAAGTTCCACCCACTCGTAGTGTGCGAGTTCGATCAGGAACGGAAAGTCGTCGTCCTGCATCTCGTAGCTAGTCTCGAGAAAAGTGAGGAACTCCCGCGGAATTTCCAGGAAATAGGGGGTCTGCGCTTGATGCTGAACCATGAAAGCGCGGATCAGCGAGCGAAATTTGTCCGGCTTGTGCAGTTTCTTGATGACAGGAAACGTACTGCCAATCAGATCATGCAAATTATTGAAAAACAGCTCGCGATAGATCGCCATGCGACGATCCTCGACACCGCTTGGCGCCGGTTTATTCTCTGGATCACGAATATGTGCCGCGAAAGCATATTGCTTCTGCTGAAACTCCGGAATGTCAGACACCGGCTGACTCCGCGATTTCGACGCCAGGTGCAGCCGCGCTCTGCAGCGTCTTGATGCGCCTGATTTCTGTCAGCAGCTCCTCGATTGGCGGAAAGTTGAAATCACGCTCGAGTAATGTTGGCACCGGCCCGAAGTATTCGTACGCTTCCGCCAGCAATTGCCAAACCTGATCGGCGACCGCATCCCCGTGCGTGTCAATACGAAGGTCCTCGGCTTCCACGAAGTGACCCGCAAGATGGAAGTACTTTATGCGGTCTTTTGGCATCGCAAGCATGAACTCGCGAGCGTCGTATTGGTGATTGATACTGTTGACGACAATATTGTTGATGTCGAGCAGGAGATCGCAATCGGCTTCTTCCAACACGGCATTGATGAATTCGATTTCGCCCATCGAGGTGTCCGTCGGCGCGTAATAAGACACGTTTTCGATCGCCATTCTTCGCTCGAGAATATCCTGCGCCCTTCGAATCCGGCGGGCGACATACTTGACTGCATCTTCGGTAAACGGGATTGGCATGAGATCGTACAATTGACCGTCATCGCCACAGAAACTCAGGTGATCCGAGTAAAAGGGAATGTCATGTTCATCCATGAACGCCTTGATGTCGTACAGCAGCTTTTCGTTGAGCGGTGATGGTGCACCGATGCTCAATGAAAGACCGTGTAACAGGATCGGATACCGTTCGGTAAAAAAGCGAAACTTGTGGCCCAGCCTGCCGCCGATGTGAATCCAGTTTTCCGGAGCGACTTCCATAAAGTCGATCTCGGCTGGCGGGTCGGCCATCAGCTTGTTCATCAGGGCGCGACGCAGGCCCAGGCCAGCGCCGCTTACCGGGTATTGATCGTTTCGCTCCGTCATAGAGTGAATTGCTTTCGTCAGGTTACAGAATCGCTAAATAAGACCATAATCTGCATAATTTTATTACATGTGCAACAACATTCACTGCCAAACCAGGGTCTTGCCTGTTCACGGCTGAAGCCGCTCCCACAGCACTTTGTTACATTTATTGATATTGGATTCGCCCGCTGGGGCGATCCCGGTCAGCCGGCGAGGCGTTTGAGACTCTCCAGGTATGCCTGCTCGTCAGGGGCGGTGTTGTCGTTCTGTGCGGTCCACAGCTCCTCCGCCAGGCAATCGAGTGCCTGATGTTCCGCTGTGTGCAGGTCCCCGGATTTCGCACGTAATTGTTCGAATACTTCTGCAATTCCTGCAGGCCTGTTGGTTGCAACCTGCTCTCTCAGGGCAAGATGCAGGCCCATGTGCAGGAACGGGTTGGTCTTGCCACTCCCTGCTGCAAAAGTCTCGTCGAGCGTCTCCGCCGCCATGGCACCCTGGTATTCCGGATGATCATGGATGACCTGGGCAATCTGCGACTCCAGCGGCGACAATAGCTCGCCGGCGCAGGACTTTCGCCAGGCATCGATATACATCTGCCTGAGTTCGTAGCGGTCCGACCCGAAAATCACGCGGCTTCCTGCTTTGTTTTTTTGCGGAATTCGCACAGGTCATTGATCACGCAATTGGGGCAGTCCGGTTTTCTGGCCTTGCAGGTATATCGTCCGTGCAGAATCAACCAGTGGTGGGCGTCCTGCCGGAATTCCTCCGGTGTCAGTTTGGTGAGCCGCAATTCAACTTCGAGCGGCGTTTTGCCCCTGGCGAGGCCGGTGCGGTTCGAGACCCTGAATATATGCGTATCTACGGCGATCGTCGGTTGACCGAAGGCCGTATTGAGAACAACGTTAGCTGTTTTTCGTCCAACCCCCGGCAGTGCTTCCAGTTCCTCGCGCGTATTCGGCACCTGCCCGTCGTGTCGTTCTATCAGTCGACGGCAGGTCTCGATGATATTTCCTGCCTTGCTGTTATAGAGGCCAATGTTCTTGATGAACTTCTTCAGCCCGGTTTCGCCAAGCTCGAGCATCGCCTGCGGCGTGTTCGCGACCGGATAAAGCAGGGCGGTCGCCCTGTTCACGCTGACATCGGTGGCCTGTGCGGAAAGGATGACGGAAATCAGCAACTCGAACGGCGACTCATGGGACAACTCTGTCTCCGGGTTCGGTATATGCTCGCGGAGTCGCGTGTAAATATCTGTCCGTTTTTGTCTGTTCACAGATCGTCGAATGGTTTATTCAGATAGACAGCCGGAATCCCGCAGCTTCCCTGCGACGCTGATCAATTGCATTCTTGCCGGCAACCGCCAGACCCAGCACGAAGAAAGCACCCGGTGGCAGCAATGCCAGCAAGAACCCACCGTCGATCAGCTGCAAACCGTTCAGCACCTCACCGCCGATCAACAGATCGAGTCGCGCGAACACCGAACCGTGGCCGATTAACTCGCGAACGAAGCCGAGCGCACACAGCAGCACTGCAAAGCCACCGCCCATTGCCAGGCCGTCGAGCAGACTCAAGGCGACTGAATTGCGTGACGCAAACACCTCAGCTCGCGCCACGATCGCGCAGTTGGTTACGATCAGCGGGATAAAGATGCCCAGCGACCGATCCAGAGCCGGAAAGCCGGCCTTGAAGATCAACTCGATGCAGGTGACCAGCGATGCAATGATCAGCACGTACATCGGGATGCGGATTTCGCTGCGGATCCAGCGTCGCGTTGCTGAAACCAGCACATTCGACATTGTGAGGACGACCAGTGTTGCCAGCCCGAGACCGAGCCCGTTGACAAACGTTGAGGTCACCGCCAATAGTGGGCAAAGCCCCAGAAGCTGCACCAGCCCCGGGTTGTTGTGCCAGAAGCCGTCGACAAGCCGGCCAGCTATTGAATTCTGATCACTCATCTGTGTTTCCTGAATCTGCCGGGGCCGTGAAGATTTCGTCGCGATTGGCTTCAAAGTACAGCAATGTCCGGTTAACTGCATTGACGATCGCGCGTGAAGTCACTGAGGCGCCGGTCAATTGATCTATTTCACCGCCATCGCGCCGGATTGCCCATGCAGCCCGTTCGGGAGCGTTGAGGGAGGTACCGGCAAACTGATAGATCCAGTCGGAACGGTATTCATCGATCAGGTCACCGATACCCGGAGTTTCCTTGTGTTCGAGCGCACGTACGCCGGTCACAGTACCGTCGTCGTCTATGCCGATCAGAAGTTTGATCGGGCCGGTAAATCCATCGGAGGCGGTGACGACGAAAAGTGCCGCGACCGGCGCGCTATCGTTTAATACGCGGTAAATGATGGCGTTCTCCTGGCCCGGGAGACTGTGCGGCATCCGTACCACGAGGACGGAGGCAGACAAATCATTGTTGAACGAAATGCCGGACAACACGCGTATCAGGCTTTGCTCAAGGAACGCCAGTTCATTGGCTGCGATTCGGTCCCTGGTCATGTTGAAGGTCAGAGCGACCAGTGTTGTGCAGATCGCGGCAACGGCGGCCAGGATCAGTCCGTTTTGCATGATCGTTGGCTTGGCTGCGCCTTGTCCGACTGGCTCGCTCATGCGCCTGGCGCCTTGCCGTGCTTGATGTGGCCAACGATGCGCGGCCTGGTGAGGTAATCGATGGCCGGAACCGCCATATTCATGAGTATTACCGCAAATGCGACGCCGTCGGCGTAACTTCCCCAGCGGCGAATTGCATAGATCAGAAATCCGATGCCGACACCGTAAACGAAACGGCCCCTGGGGCTGGTTGCTGCTGATACGGGATCGGTTGCCACGAAAAATGCGCACAGCATCGTGCCGCCACTGAACAAATAGAAACCGGGGCTCGCATGATTACCGGCTTCAATCAGGTACATCAATCCTGATGGCACCAGCAAGCCGGCAAATACGCCCAGCGGAATGTGCCACCGGATGATCCTTTTCAGGAGCAACCAGACGCCGCCCATTGCAATGTAATTCGAGATCCACTCCCAGCCGCGGCCGCCGAAATCGCCCATCATCGGATTGGCGTGAATTTCCGCAAAGGTGTGCATCGTGCTGAGGGCGGACTTGACTGCATCCAGCGGTGACGCACGGCTTATGGCGTCGATCGTCAGGTAGTCCGGCAAGGTGCCGGTCAATGTATAACTCAGTGTTTCGAATATAGTTACGTAGTGGTAATCGAGATCGCCTATTCGCGGCGCAACCCAGAAGTTCAGATGCACCGGGAATGCGACGAGCACGACGACGTAACCGGCCATGGCAGGATTGAAGATGTTGAAGCCGAGTCCGCCATATAAGTGCTTTGCGACCACGATACCGAACAGTGCGGCGGTTGCCGTGACCCACCAGGGCGTCAGCGGTGGTAATGCAAATGCGATAATGATCGCTGTAACGATTGCGCTGAAATCGCCGAGCGCCACACGAATCGATTTGCCGCGAGCCAGCATCATGCCCGCCTCGCCCCCGATGCAGAACATGATCGCAATCAGCATGTTAAAGACAAGGCCTGCACCGAAAAACCATACGTACACGATCGTCGCCGGCATCAGGGCATACAGCACCTGCCGCATAATCGATGCGACATTGGCCTTCGGTGCTATGAACGGGGCGTCCCGTCTTGCGAATTCCATCTAGTCCTCGCCCGGGTCCTGAGCGTCTTTCTTGCTGGTGCGTTCCAGAATATCCCTGATCGCTTTCGATCCTCCCTCCCTCGCAGCCTGCTTCTGTGCTTCCAGTTGCTGCGCACGCAGCATTTGTTCTTTTTCAAGCCGCTCCGTGTGGGCCTCGTAGCGCTGACGGGACCGCTCCGCCCTGGCTTTTTCGTCGGCCAGCTCACGCATGCGCGCCTTCGCCATCCTGAAGTCGGCAGTCAAAGGAATATGACTCGGGCAAACCAGGTCGCAACATCCGCACTCTATGCAATCCATCAGCCCGTAACCGCGGAGCTTCGCTTCATTGTCGGCACAGGCATACCAGAACAGTTGCTGCGGCAGGAGTTGTACGGGACACACCGACGCACAGGCGCCACACCTTATGCAGGGTTGCTCATGGCCGAACTGCTCCTCGTCGGACATAACGAGGATACAATTGGTTGCTTTCACCAGCGGTATTCGATCGGTCGTCACGGACCTGCCTGTCATCGGCCCACCGATGACCAGGTGGTGCACGTTTTCCGTGTAGCCGCCAACGAAATTGATGATATCCGCGACCGTGGTTCCGATTCGGGCGGAGACGTTCATTGGTGCGGTGATACCATCGCCCGTCACGGTCGTAACACGGGAAATCAACGGTTCGCCCTTGCAGATCCAGCGGTATACAGCCGCTGCTGTGCCGACGTTTTGTACAACGCAGCCGACATCGGTTGGTAATCCTCCGGTCGGTACCTCCTTGTTGGTAACGAGCTGCACAGTTTGATCCTCGGCGCCCGACGGGTAAATCGTCGGTATCTGCTTCAACGCGATTCGGTCATCCTGCAGCGCTGTCATCACATCAGCGATTGCATGTATCGCCTCTGGTTTGTCGCTCTCGACCGCTACGAAACAGTGTTCCACACCGAGTGCGTGCATCAGGATTTGTGCGCCACCGAGGACTTCATTTGCCTGCTCCCGCATCAGCATGTCGTCGCAAGTGATATACGGTTCGCACTCAATGCCGTTCAGCACCAGGTGCTCGAGCGGCGTAATCGACGCATGCATGAGTTTTTGAGCCGTCGGAAAAACAGCACCGCCCAAGCCTACAATGCCGCCCTGTAGAATTTTTTGAAACAAAATTTCCTGATCGAGTGACTCGTAAGGCGTGATCGGCTCCGACAATTCAATGGCCCTGTCCTCGCCATCGCACTCGATAATAATGCAGGGTGCGTTACCGCCGAGGCGGCGCGACACCGGCCACGGTTCTATCGCAACGACTTTGCCGGATGAGGACGCATGGACAGGTGCGCTGATAGGGCCGTCCGATTCGGCGATTAGTTGTCCCTTCAATACGCGTTCGCCGATGCCCACCACAACTTGTGCCGGATCCCCAACATGTTGCGTAATCGGTATGATCAGCTGCTGCGGTACGGGCACCTGCTGAATGGGCTGCTTGTTCGACTTGTCTTTGCGGCGCGGCATACGCAGGCCGCCGTGCAAATTACCGAGATCGAAGGTCGGCGCACTCATGCCGCGGACTCCATGCGAATGCAGTCCACCGGGCACCGCGGTACACACAATTCACATCCCGTGCATTCGGAGGCAATCACGGTATGCATGAATTGGTGGGCACCGACAATGGCATCGACCGGGCAAACATCGCGGCAATAGGTGCAGCCGATGCAAAGCGCCTCGTCGATCATTGCAAGTCCGGTCGCTTTCGTCGCGACCTCGGCAAGCGCGAGCGGATCACGGCCGAGGAGGGTGGCGAGCCGTTGCATGGTTTCGTCCCCGCCCGGCGTGCACAGGTTGATGGCGGTGTCATCCTCGACGATTGCCCGGGCATACGGGCGGCAACCGGGATAGCCGCACTGCGCACATTGTGTTTGCGGTAGCAATTTATTGACCTGCTCAACCAGGGGATTGCGATCCGCCGGCAGCCGGCTGGAGGCATAACTCAATACCAGGCCTGCCAGCAGTGCGATGACTGTTATCGTTGAGACTGCCGTCAGGACTGAAGTCCACATGATTAATCCGGGCTTCAGTCAGGAAGAATAATTGAAGGGCTTCATGGCCGCGCCATGCCCGAGAAACCCATGAATGCCAGTGACATGATGCCAGCGGTTACGAGTGCAATTGCGGTACCGCGAAACGGGCGCGGCATGTCCGCCGCGTCCAGCCGTTCACGAATCGAGGCAAACAGCACCAGCACAAGTGCGAAACCCATGGATGCTCCGAATCCGAAAAAGACGGACTGGATGAATCCCTTGGCTTGCTGCACGTTGAGGAGGGCGACACCAAGTACGGCACAGTTTGTTGCGATCAGTGGAATGTAGATGCCAAGCACCTGGTCGAGCAGCGGGCTCAGGCGTCGCACCATGATCTCGGTAAATTGCACGCTCACGGCAATGACAAGAATGAAGCTTATGGTCCGCAGATATTCCAGCTGCAGCGGTACCAGCAGATACTGATGAATCAGGTAACTGATCGCCGAAGACAGGGTCAGCACGAAGGCGGTCGCGAGCGACATGCCGAACGCGGCTTCGATGTTGCGTGACACGCCCATGAAGGGGCACAGGCCAAGGAACCGGACCAGGACAAAATTGTTGACAAGAACGGTGCCAACCAGGATCAGTATCAGGTCTGTCATTTCGAAAGTCTAGGTTACTCTCACTACGTTATACGCATTCCGGGCTTCGCGCCTTCATCGGCGGATAAAAGAAAAATATCTTCGCCACCGGGACCTGTCGCAAGAATCATGCCCTGCGACACGCCAAACTGCATTTTTCTCGGTTTGAGGTTTGCAACCGCGACGACGAGCCGGCCTTCGAGCTGCTCCAGAGAATAGGCAGCCTTGATACCAGCGAAGACCTCACGTGATTCCCCGCCCAGATCCAGCGTCAGGCGCACGAGCTTGTCCGCGCCATCGACAGGCTCGGCTTTGCTGATCCGGGCGATACGCATATCGACTTTCCTGAATTCGTCGATCGTAATTTCAGCGGGTCCGGACGGTTCCGTGCTGGCGGTGCCCGGTTCTCTGGATTCTTCAACCATTTTATCGACCTGCGATTGTTCGACTCTTGTGAGTAGTGGTTTGTACCTGGAAATCGATTGCGCGAGCAGCGGGGTCGTCGCGTCATGCCACGTCCAGGGGTCCTCGCGAAACAGCGCTTGTGCATCTGCGGCGACCGCTGGGATGACCGGCGTCAGGTAAATCATGAGCGTGCGGAACATATTCAGTCCCTGCGTACATGCGGCCTGTACAGCGTTCAGCTGGTCAGCATGCCTGACCATGACCCACGGTTTCCTGTTCTCGATGTAGCGGTTGGCTTTGTCAGCCAGTGACATCACGTTGCGCATTGCCTTGGAATACTCACGGCGTTCGTAATGCTCGGCAATGGTCTCCGATTCGGCCGCGAACTCCGCGAACAGGGCAGGATCGTCCAGCGAATCGGCAAGCTGCCCGTCGAAGCGTTTGCTGATGAATCCGGCACAACGGCTGGCAATATTGACCAGTTTGCCAACCAGGTCAGAATTGACCCTTGCAACGAAATCATCGAGGTTGAGATCGATGTCGTCCATGCCGGGGCCGAGCTTTGCCGCGTAGTAGTAGCGCAGGTAGCTCGGGTTGAGATTGTTGAGGTAAGTCCGTCCCTTGATGAAGGTGCCGCGGGACTTGGACATTTTTTTTCCGTTAACAGTCAGAAAACCGTGCGCAAAAACGCTGTTGGGCTGCCGGAAACCGGAACCCTCCAGCACAGCCGGCCAGAAAAGCGTGTGAAAATAGACGATGTCCTTGCCGACAAAATGATAGACCTCCGTGTCGTGTCCGGGCATCCAGTATTCATCGAAATCGAGGTCATCGGTCCGGTTACAGAGATTCAGGAAGCTGGCTACGTATCCCATCGGCGCATCGAGCCACACATAGAAGTACTTGTCCGTGGTGCCCGGAATCAAGAATCCAAAATAGGGTGCATCCCGCGAAATATCCCAGTCGCGTAAGCCGGCGGCGAACCATTCTTCAAGTTTGCTGGTTATGTTCTGGTGCAGGTTGGCCGATTTGATCCACTTTCGCAGGCGCTCGTCAAACGCGCTGAGGCGAAAGAAGTAATGTTCTGATTCCTTCCAGACCGGTTTGCGCCCGGAAAGAACGGAAATCGGGTCTATCAGGTCATTGGGTGTGTAAGTTGCACCACAAACTTCGCAGGCGTCGCCGTACTGATCTTCACTTTTGCAGCGTGGGCAGGTGCCGCTGACGAAACGATCAGGCAGAAACATTTTCTCCTGTTCATCGAACGCCTGTTCGATGGTTTTTGTATAGATGTGACCGGCTTCGCGCAGTGCCACGAACATGCGGCTGACAAGCTGCTCGTTTTCTTCAGAATGTGTCGTATAGAAATTGTCGAATGCGACACCGAACGCTTGCAGGTCCTCATGCTGCTCCTTCGACACCCTGGTTACGAGTTCCTCAGGCGTAATGCCTTCCTCGCGCGCCTTGATCATGATCGGCGTGCCGTGGGCGTCAGCCGCGCAGATGTAGGTGCACTTGTGACCACGAAGTTTCTGGAAGCGTGCCCAGATATCCGACTGGATATATTCGACAAGGTGTCCCATGTGAATGTATCCATTCGCGTAAGGCAGAGCGCTGGATACCATTATTTTTCGAACTGGGTCTGTCATCCTTGTCGCCGGGAGTCTTTATTGTCGTCGAAACTGTTTATTAGCAATTTTTTGCAATAGCGCTGAAGATCAATTCGCACCCAGTTCGCCTGATTCTCTAGGATAACGCGCACTGACAATTGCGAACCGACATTTATTGCACTAAAGATCAATTTGCACTTATTTTACTACCACTCCCGCCAATGCGGGCAAATTGGGGCAGATTCACTCGTCCAGCGGGTCGTAGGGATGGTCACTCGGCGACTTGAATCTGGACTTGTTATTGGCCTGCTGATAGGCGTCCTCCAAGGAGATCACGTCGCGTTCGACGAGGTCCATCAATGCCGAGTCCATCGTCTGCATCCCGGTGGCGCCACCACTTTGCATTGCCGTTTCCAGCTGATCGAGTTTGCCCTTGCGGATCAGGTTGGCGACGCCGGCTGTGTTGACGAGGATTTCCAGGGCAGCGACCCGGCCGGGCTTGTCTTTCAAGGGTAGTAGTTGCTGCGAAATGACACCGCGCAGGGAAGTCGACAACATCGTTCGAATATGACTTTGCTTGTCGGCCGCGAATGTGTTGACCATTCTATCCACCGTTTGGGCGGCACCATTGGTGTGAAGTGTTCCCATGACCAGGATGCCCATCTCGGCGGCTGTAACTGCGATGCTGATGGTCTCCAGGTCTCTCAGTTCGCCGACCAGGATGACATCAGGATCTTCACGCAAGGCTGAGTGCAGCGCGTCGGCAAAAGAACCACAGTGCCGGCCGACTTCGCGCTGGCTGATCAGGCAGCTCTTGCGGGTGTGTATAAATTCGATCGGGTCTTCGATCGTCAGAATATGCCCCTTCATGCGTTTATTGATCGCGTCGATCATCGCGGCAAGTGTCGTGGATTTTCCGGATCCGGTCTTGCCGGTCACCAGGATCATGCCCTGCGTCTGCTTGCAAAGGCTGTGTACGACTTCGGGCATGTCGAGTTGTTCAAGCGACAGCGCCTTAGACGGAATGGCCCGCATTACGGCGCCGATTCCGTTGAGATGCCGCATAACGTTTACGCGGAACCGCGATACGTCCGGAATTTCATACGCGAAGTCGACAGCGTCATCCTTCTCGAAATCTCGCTGCAGCTGGCCACTCATGATTTCGTACACAGCCTCTTTAACGAAATCGATGGTCAGGACTTCATCACTCAGGGTCGTTAACGATCCATAAATTCGAACCCGGGGCGGATCACCGGAGATAAAATGCAAATCCGAACTGCTCTTCACCAGCGCATCTTTGAGGAATTGATCGATCTTGTTCAATTCAAATGCTTCCCGTAACGTCTATTCGTCCGGGTCCAGGGCATGGAGAATGCTGGAATCCGCAACGAAACGCTGAAACTTCTTCTTGTCGAGTGCATATCGGACCGCATCGTCCGGATCAACCTCGTTTGCCTCTATCGCTGCCAGCAGCGCCTGGTCCATCAGTTGCATGCCGACGTTTTTCCCGGTTTGCAGCTGCGCTGGAATCTGGTGAGATTGATCCGTCATGATGAGCTTTGATATTGCACGGTTATTTACCAAAACCTCCAAAACTGCCTTGCGGCCACGGCCGTCGGGTGTCTTGACCAGCACCTGGGTTACCACTGCCTTCAAACTTTGCGACAGGAAGCTCTTCGTCTGTTCTCGTAATTCGCCCGGCAACGCGTCGACAATTCGATCAATCGATTTGACGGCACTCGTTGTATGCAGGGTACCCAATACGAGGTGGCCCGTTTCCGCTGCGGTCATTGCCATCGAAATTGTTTCGGCGTCGCGTAGCTCGCCAACCAGGATCACGTCCGGATCCTCGCGCATCGCGGATCGAACACCATCGGCAAAAGATTTCAAATGCGCGCCGAGTTCACGTTGAATGACCTGGCTTTTTTTGCTGGGGTGTACGAATTCAATCGGGTCTTCAAGGCTGATGATGTTCAGGCTGCGCGTCTGGTTAAGGTGATTGACCATTGCCGCGAGCGTGGTTGACTTACCGGTACCGGTGGAGCCGGTAACCAGCACCATCCCCTGGTGGTAATCGCAGAAACTGCGAACTACGTCGGGCGTATTGAGTTTTTCGAACGTCGGCACTTCATTCGGGATATATCGAAAGACCGCGCCGACACCCGTATCCTTGCGAAACAGATTAACGCGAAAGCGTCCGCCATCTTCAGCAACGTAGGAAAAATCGAGATCGCGGCCCGAATAAAAGTGGTCCTTTTGCGAATCGCTCAGGATTTCCATGACATAGCTTTCTAGCTCGGTATCCGACAAATCCCTGAATTTGATGGGCATCAGGTCGCCGTTCATGCGCAGCATGGGCGGAACTCCAACCGCGAGGTGGACGTCCGAGCAACCCTGGGCGAGGCCCAGTTTCAGGAATGAATCGATGCGTGGCATGGTGAAATGAGTCTGGTCGCACCCAGGAATAATGGATTTGCGCGTATCCTAGGATGAAACGGGGGTGCGTGCCAGTGCGCTGGCGCACATTTTTACAGTTGGATTTCGCCCAGTGCGTCGATCAGATCGTCCATCGACTGGTATCGCTTGGTCTTGTCCACAGACATGGACCTGCCAATGATGGCGCCGAAACGGTCCGGAACTTCCGGATTGATCTCCTGGCAGGACTTGGCCTTACCCTGGACATGCTGATACATGACCGACATGTGATCACCGCGGCTGTATGGGGGGATGCCGGTGACCATCTCGTACATGATGACGCCAATGCTGTAAATGTCAGCTGTCTGATCGACTTTTTTGCCGAGAATTTGTTCCGGGGCCATGTATTTGGGTGAGCCGATTACATAGCCGGTCTTGGTGAGCTGGGTGTCACCGCTACTCACCGCAGCCGCAACACCAAAGTCCACGATCTTCAGGAGCCGCTGTTCATTGACCAGGATATTGGCAGGTTTCAGGTCGCGATGGATAACGCCAGCCTGGTGAGCGACCGACATCCCCGTTGCCATATCCATTGAAAATTGCAAGGCCTTGTCGAAACTCACCGGCTTGGCGTCTGGAATCTCCCCGCTGAGTGTGTGGGACGGGAAATATTCCATAGAGATTGCATAGGCGCCCTGCAGGTGCAGGAAGTCATAAATACGGATGACATTCTTGTGCGTGATCATTCGTGAATAGCGCAGCTCGTGTACGAAACGTTTCATCATTTCCTCATCTGACGATACGTTCGGGTTCAGGAATTTCAATATCAGCCGCTCATCGACGACCTGGTCCTGCATCAGGAGCACGGTACCAAACGCGCCTTTACCGATTTTTTCGATATATTTGTAGCGACCGTCAATAATATCACCTGGCTCCAGGTTCGAAATGTCGAGAACTGACGGCGCCTCCGGCGCGGCGTGTTCTTTGGCCTCTGGCGCCTGGGCACTGATGAACTTTTTGAGTTCCTGGTCGTTGAGCAACAGGGTATTGGTGTGTTCCTGCATTTTCTCTGCCCGGACGTTTTCGGCAAGCACGGACTCGGAGAATTTGGCGTCGATTTCCTTGATTGCCTTGTCGGCGCTATTGATGATCGTTTTGTCTTGCGATTGTTTAATTTTCCGTAATACGTCGCGTACGGAATCGGCGTGTTTTTCATCGGCAAGATGCGAGATCGCCTTGATCGCTTCGACCTGAATATCCCGCTCTGGCCGTTGCAACATGGGCAGAATCCTGGAAATGATGTCGGCATCACCCAGCTTGCCCAGGGCGCGTACTACCACCGTGTCCGTCTTGGTGTTACCGCCTAGCATATCGAGGAGCTTCGGTAGTGCTTTTTTACTGCCGATCTGCGCCAGTGCATCCACTGCACGCTCACGCACCCACCAGTCCTTATCGTCTGTGGCCTTAATGAGCGTATCGACCGCAGTTTCGTCTTTCGTGGTATTCAGAATTTCGATGGCTGTGCGGCGGATTTCCTCGTCATCGTCCTTGATCAGTTCGAGCACCGAGTTGAGAACCTTCGGCCCGCCGATTTCTGCCAGAGCGTCGCCGGCCCGGGCCCGTACCCACCAGTCGTCATCCTTGATTGCATCTAACAAATCCTTGACCGAATTGGGATTGCAGACTTCATTGAGAACCTCGACGGCGGCACGCCTTGTGTACTCTGACTCGTCTTTAAGTGCGGGTACCAGGAATTTGATGGTTTCGGGGTGATTGATCTTGACCAGAACATCGACCGCTTTGCCTTGTACATCCAGGTCCGGGTCCTGCAGGAGCCTGGCCACCTTGTCGATGTTGATGTGTCCTTCCCGGTCGGCGAGGGCGGTGAGGGCGGCGTTGCGCACCAGCTTGTTAGTGTCGCCAAGCTGCATCTCGAATGCCCGGGTGATTTCATCTTTATTGAATCGTTTCAGTAGCCTGATCAGATGAATTTTGATCGCCGGGTCCTTACCGCCCATGCGTGCGATCAGGTCGGGAACCATGTCGACAGACACCACATCTTCGATGATTGTGAACAGGGCTGCTTTCTCTTTCGCGTCCAGTGCATAGGCGCGCCGCAGGAGATCATGCACGCTCAGGTTCATTTTGTGGACTTTCAGGATCTCGAGCAGGGCCGGTTTTGACACCTCGGGATCGTCAAAAAAATCGAGCAGGGAATTTGCATCATAATTGTTGCTGCTGGAAAGCGCCCATGCAGTACCCTTTACCACCCGCTCGCCGCCATCGGCCAGACCTTCCTGGAAAAACTTGAGCGTCTTGTTGTTGACATGGCTTGCGAGTATGTCGACAAACACCATCGTGTGGCTCTTGTCGCTCATTGCGAGGGCGTCGATGATTTTCGGGATCACCTTCGGGCCGATTTTTTTCAGGCGTTCAATCACTTTTTGAGCGGCCATGGAATTGGCGTCGGATTCGCTGACCAATTGACCAATCAGCTGATCTGAGCGAAAGCTGCTGAGGAGGGCCATCAGGGACAGTCCGCCAGGGTGTTGATGCCGGAAATCGAAAGAAAATCTGCGTTTAAGACTGGCGCGCGCGGGCCGACAGCGCCGGGAATTCGGCTGCATGCACCCGATTCGATCATTGTCTTGATAAATGACGCCATGAAAAACTGAAATCGATTGAGCGAACTGGGGGACCCATATGCGCCCAAGCGCCGAATCCACAGTCGCATCCGTACTCACCCAGGCGGCATTATGCCATATCGCCTGCATGCCGAGATGTGAACCCGGCTCGGTCTGAGAGCATTGAACCCGCCAAACTCGGGCATTTTCTTCGGCCAATCTGGTTACAATACCGCCCCCGGACGTCGTCACCGGCGTCCGTGAACAAACTTAACCTAATGCAACTACGTGAAGTGTGACATTGTCTGCAGAATCTGACCTGAAACAAAGCATTGGAGCGGTCCAGCTGCCCGGGATCGGGCATTCTGTGGCCGATGTCGGCCGTGTCGCCAGGGCCGATGTAGACGGTAAAAAAGCGTCGATCGAGATCGAACTCGGTTTTCCGGCAAGCGGCATTCATCCCGAGCTGGTGCAGGCTGTCACTGAAGCCGTTAAAAAGACCGCGGGAATTGACGATGTCACGGTGATCCTGAGCACCAGAATCACGGCGCATGGCGTGCAACGCAACCTGAAGCCGCTGGACAACGTAAGCAATATCGTCGCAATCGCATCGGGCAAGGGCGGGGTCGGAAAATCCACAACCGCGGTAAATCTTGCACTCGCGCTCGCCGGTGAAGGTGCGAATGTCGGCATCCTGGACGCCGACATCTACGGGCCGAGCATTCCGCTGATGCTGGGTGTATCGAGTGTGCGGCCCACCAGCGACGACGGGCAATCGATGAATCCGCTGAGCGCGCACGGCATCCAGCTCATGTCCATCGGCTTCCTGATCGACTCCGACCAGCCGATGGTGTGGCGCGGACCGATGGTCACTCAGGCATTAAACCAGATGTTGCAGCAAACGAAGTGGACGGATATTGATTACCTGGTCGTTGATATGCCACCAGGCACCGGCGACATCCAGTTGACATTGTCGCAACAGGTGCCGGTCAGTGGTGTCGTCATTGTCACCACGCCGCAGGAAATTGCTTTGCTGGATGCCCGCAAGGGATTACAAATGTTTCGCAAGGTATCGGTGCCCGTGCTGGGTATCGTCGAAAACATGAGCCCCCACGTGTGCACGATCTGCGGCCACGAAGAACCGCTGTTCGGTAGTGGTGGCGGGGCGCAACTGGCGGCCGACTACGGGGTCGAGCTCCTCGGTACTTTGCCGCTCGACCTGCGTATTCGCGAGCAGACGGACAGTGGAAATCCCTGCGTCGTCGCGGAACCCGGCGAGGCCCCCGCGGCCGCATATCGGGCTACCGCGAGACGCATGGCCGCACGACTCGCCATGCAGGGCAAGGACTACAGCCGCCGCTTTCCGAATATCGTGGTTGAAAACAAGTGAGCATAAAATCCGATCGCTGGATTCGGCGGATGGCAGCAGATCATCGCCTGATCGAGCCGTTCGAACCGGGACAGGTTCGTGAAATCAACGGGGAACGTATTGTGTCCTACGGCACCTCCAGTTATGGCTACGATGTTCGTTGCGCCGATGAATTCAAGATATTCACGAATATCGAATCGGCGTTCGTCGATCCGAAAGCTTTCGACGAGTCCAGCTTCGTGGACAAGAAAAGCGATATCTGCGTGATTCCACCAAACTCGTTCGCACTGGCGCGCACGGTCGAATACTTTCGCATCCCGCGCAACGTGCTTACGATCTGTCTCGGAAAATCGACCTATGCACGCTGCGGCATCATCGTTAACGTCACGCCGCTCGAGCCCGAGTGGGAGGGCCACGTCACGCTCGAGTTTTCAAACACGACGCCGCTTCCTGCCAGGATTTATGCTAACGAGGGGATCGCGCAGATGTTGTTTTTCGAATCCGACGAGGAATGCGAAATCTCGTATAAAGACAAAGGCGGCAAATACCAGGGTCAGACGGGCGTTACCCTGCCCAAGGCCTGAGCTCTTTTTATCGTAGGAGCCCGACCCACCGGGCGAATTGTTTCTACGGGAGTGGTGTGATCGACCGTAGCAAACCATGAAGGGGTTGATTGAAAATCAATCCCTTCATGGTTTGTCGCTCGCCGGGGCGAGCTCCTGCGAGACCTCGTCAAATCTTTGATCGGAGGCGGTCTTTTTCAACCATTGCAGCGGCTCAGAGAGCCGCTCCCCGTCGAGCCACGCGGCACCATCATGGTATTGAATCCGGCCTGCTGCGAACAACCTGGCGGCTTCAGGATAGATCTTGTGTTCGACCGCCAGTACTCTTGCTGCAAGTTTTGCCGCCGAATCGTCCGGCCTGACCGGTACCCGGCCCTGGATGACCGCCGGGCCGCCGTCCAGTTCCCCGGTGACAAAATGCACGGTGCTGCCGTGCCACTTATCGCCGGCATCGAGGGCGCGTTGATGTGTATCGAGTCCGGGATACTTCGGTAGCAGGGAGGGGTGTATGTTCAGGACTCGTCCGCTGAAGTGATCCACGAACGTCCCGGTGAGAATGCGCATGAAGCCGGCGAGGATGACCAGGTCCGGCGCATACTTGTCCAGTGTTTCGACGAGAGCCGCGTCAAATTGCGCGCGTGCCGGATAGTCCTGGTGCCTGAGGCATTCGATGCTGATGCCGGCATTGCGCGCGCGCTCGAGCCCGGCAGCGTCAGGCCGGTTGCTCAGGACGACTGACAGCTCCAGATCGAGTGTTCCGGAAACGGTTTCATCGATGAGCGCCTGCAGGTTGGTGCCACTGCCGGAAATCAGGACCGCCGCGGAACATATGCTCAAACGTAATCGACCCCGCCGGCACCGTCCCTGATTGCACCGAGTCGCCAGGCCGTTTCGCCGCATTCCAGCAGAATTTCGATCGTTGCATCAGCGGCTGCAGCATCCACAACCGCGACCATACCGACGCCGCAATTAAAAGTGCGGCGCATTTCATCAATCGCTATGCGGCCTGAGACGGCCAGCCAGTCGAACACCGGCCCCTGCTGCCAGCTGTTTACCTCGATCTCCGCATGCAGCTCGCCGTGCAGAATCCGCGGGACGTTTTCCGTTAATCCGCCACCCGTGATGTGGGCGAGTCCTTTTACGGCTACCGACTCCATCAGTTGCAATATCGATTTGACGTAAATCTTCGTCGGTTTCAGTAACAACTCTTTGGCCGGCGCGCCGTCAATAGTCGGATTTCCGGTGAGTTCGAGCACTCTGCGGATCAGCGAATAACCGTTCGAATGCGGGCCGCTCGAGGCGATGCCAATCATTGCATCACCCGCGGAGATGGCGTGGCCGTCGATCAGTTTTTGCCGTTCGACTGCTCCTACGCAAAATCCGGCAAGATCGTATTCACCATCGTCGTACATGTCCGGCATTTCCGCAGTTTCGCCGCCGATCAAGGCAGCGCCAGCCTGTACGCAGCCATCGGCGATTCCACCAATCACCGACGCAGCAACATCGGTATCGAGCTGTCCACAAGCGAAGTAATCGAGAAAAAAGAGCGGCTCGGCGCCCTGGACCAGGACGTCATTGACGCACATGGCCACGAGATCGATGCCTATCGTGTCGTGCCGATTCAACTGCTGCGCAAGCTTGAGTTTCGTGCCAACACCATCAGTGCCCGAGATCAGCACCGGCTCCGAGTATTTCCCCGGCGCTAATGCAAACAGCCCGCCGAATCCACCAAGCCCGGTCAGCACTTCCGGGCGCTGTGTCTTTGCAACCAGCGGCTTGATTCTTTCGACCAGGTCGTTGCCGGCTTCTATGTCGACGCCGGCATCTTTGTAAGTAAGTGGCTTATGAGTCATCCTGGCCCGGCCATATGGCTCCTGTATGATTCTTAGTCAAGTCCAATGCTGGCTTGAAAAATTTGCGGGTAAACAATAAGTGGCAATTTCTGCGAGGCCGATATAATAGAGCTTCGTTTGGGATCGGGAAACCACCTTTTCACCGTCGGCGGACCGGGCAGATCGCATGCAGATTGAAATGATACAACAAGGGCGCCTCGCCGGGCCCGCGGCCGGCATTTGCAACCGCCCCAGGGCCCTTTCAGTGCAACTGGCGATCGGCCTGGTTGCCTTGAGCCTGTGCGCGGCGGCAGCGGCCGTTGAAATGAACTCACTGTACACCGTGGAAGTGCCGCTGGACGCTAATGATCCTGATGCAGGAAACCTTGCCTATCAAACCGCATTGACCGAAGTGCTGGTGCGCGTTACCGGGACCACGGCAATCGCTGAATCCGGGCAGATAGAGGAACTGTTTCCGAATCCGGTCAGGTACGTACAGCAATATCAGCCGGGAGCGGACGATACCCTGCTGGTGTCGTTTGACGGACCGGCGATCGAGAAAGTCTTGCGGCAAGCCGGGGCGCCCCTCTGGGGATACGATCGTCCGTTGACAATGATCTGGATTGCCGTCGACTGGGGACAGGGCGAGCGGGAAATCGTCGCGGCCGATGATCCGCAGCGAGTATCGGCAGATGCACGTTCCATTGACCGCAATCGCCTCTTGCGCGAGCGCGTAGCGGCAGTTGCCGGCCGCCGGGGAATCCCCGTCCTGTTCCCGCTGCTTGATATTGAGGACCTTGAAAACATCAGCTTCAGCGACATCTGGGGCGGCTTCGATGATCTCTTGTTGCAGGCATCGGCCCGCTACGGGGCGGACTCGGTACTGGTCGGGCGGATTCGCGCCGGGTCGCTGCAGATGAATCGCTGGACCTGGTATCTTGGCGATGAGCGGGCAAACTGGAACGGCGAAACAGGGGAAATAATCAACCTGCTTGCCGATTCCCTGGCCGCAAGGTTTGTCGTCGACAGCAGGTCGCCGATGGAAACCATCCGCTTGACAATCTCCGGCATAGGATCAGTGGACGCATTCGGGCAGGTTCAACGATTCGTGGAAAACCTGCGCGGTATCGACGAAATCATGATCGATACCGTTGCCGGCGACCGGATTGTTTACAAAGTTCGGGTCCAGGGCGGGATGGAGCGTCTGCAACGCGCGCTGGAACTGAGCGACATTCTCGAGCTGGCTGATCCGTTCAGCGATAGTGTTGAAGTGGTTCCGCTGGACGATGACAGGAATCCGTTCAACCGCTACGGCGATGATGGCCGGCAGCCGGCCATGCTCGAATTTCTGTATCGCTCGGGCTAGCGTGAATGTCTCTTAGCTGGCTGCCAAATGCAATTTCATTGCTGCGCATTGCGCTGGTAGCACCGATTCTTCTCCTGATAATCGATGGTCAGTACGGATTTGCCCTGGCGTTGTGTTTCGTCGCGGGTTTTTCAGACGGTGTCGATGGCTATCTCGCCAAGCGTTTCGACTGGCGTACGCGCGTCGGTGCATTGCTGGATCCCCTGGCCGACAAATTGCTGATTGCGGGCACCTTCATAGTGCTGGTTTACGCGGGTCATATCCCGTTGTGGCTGGGGGTTCTCGTTGTTTTTCGGGATATCGTCATCATCGGTGGGGCCACTGTCTATAACTTCCTGATTCGCCCGATCGAGGGCGAGCCGACCAGAATCAGCAAGCTGAATACGGCGCTTCAGCTACTTTTTATCGTCTTCGTTCTGAGCCGGGCCGCGTTTGACTGGCCTGATCAAATCACGATTACCGTGCTTGGCGCCTCGATCGTGGTAACGGTCGTGATCAGTGGCATCGACTACGTCTGGTCATGGGCTCGCAGGGCAAGCCGCGGCGGCAAAGTCCATGAGCAGTGATATGGGATCCACGTTCCGCAATGGCTGGCTGGTAGCGATCGCGCTGACCGGTTGGCTCCTGTGGTTGCTGGCGCCGGTGCTGACGCCGTTTATTGCGGCCGCGTTGCTCGCCTATATCGGTGATCCTCTGGCGGACCGGCTTCAGCGACTGAAATTTCCGCGGACTATTGCCGTCGTCAGCGTTTTTATACTGACGTTTGCCGGGCTCGGATTGCTGATCCTGCTGGTCGTGCCGTTGATACAAATGCAGGTATCAGCTTTGCTGGAAGCGCTGCCCGGGATTGTTGTGCAGATCGAGCAGGTCTGGCTGCCGAGGGTCACCGGATTCATCGGAATTGACCCTGGCGAGGACATCGGTCTCGGCGCTTTTCTCGCGCGCTACGGTGACATGGCTGGTAGCTGGGGTGGGACTCTGCTGGTGTCACTAAGCCGCTCCGGAGGTGCGCTCGCCGCCGCGGTAATCAGTCTGTTCCTCATTCCGATTATCACTTTTTACCTGTTACGTGACTGGGACTCGATTCTGCACAAGTGCGGCGCCATCGTGCCGTCGCAACAACGCGAAACGGTCATCGCGCTGGCCCGCGAGACGGACGAGGTACTCGGTGCGTTTCTGCGTGGCCAGGTCCTGGTCATGATTGCCCTGGGTGTTATCTATACAGTGGGCTTGAGTCTGGTCGGGCTCAAGTTTGCGCTCGCCATCGGAGTCGTCGCGGGACTCGTCAGTTTTGTACCGTATCTTGGTTTCGTGTTTGGCATAGGTCTCGCCGGTTTGACGGTCGCACTGGAGCCGGAACCCTGGCTGCGCCTTCTCGGTGTTGTCGCGACATTTTCCATTGCACAATTTATTGAAGGCTCGTTCCTGACACCAAAGCTGGTCGGCGACCGGATCGGCCTGCACCCGGTGCTGATTATTTTCTCGGTGGTAGCCGGTGGCCAGTTATTCGGTTTTTTCGGCATCCTGCTGGCGTTGCCGGCGGCCGCGGTTTTGTCGGTATTAGTCCGCTTCGCCTATAACAGGTATCTCGCTGAGCATCCGGACCTGAGCAATTTGCACGAGGTCAGCAATAGCCCGCAAGGGGAATCCACGCCATGAGCCAGCTGGCGTTGCCACTGAAACTACAGGACCACGCTGTCTTCGAGAGCTTCTGGCCGGCGGGCAACAAAGCGCTGGTCTCCTACCTGAATGAGCTCACGGAAACCGGCAACGGGCCGGGTTGCTGGGTCTGGGGAGCCGCGGCATCCGGCAAGACGCATCTTCTGCAAGCGGTTTGCGAAAAGCTCGATGATCGCGCCGTTTACCTGCCATTAGCGCTGCTGGCCGATGCGGGACCCGGCATCCTGGACGGTCTGTCCAGCCGGCAATTCGTCTGCCTCGATGATGTGCACCTGGTGGCCGGCGATGCCGACTGGGACCTGGCTCTTTTTAAGCTGTACAACCTGGTCGCTGAGGCGAGCGGCAGCCTGGTGGCAACGGCCATCGCCGCGCCGCGGGAGTGCCGCTTTGGTCTCGCTGACCTGGCAAGCCGCTTTTCGTTGTTACCGGCTTATCGACTGAGCGCGCTCAGCGAGGCGGATCGCATCAAGGCGTTACAACTCAGGGCCCGTCATCGCGGCCTGGATTTACCGGACGACACGGCAAATTTCCTGTTGAACCACAGTAAGCGGGACATGACGACCTTGTATGCATTGCTGGATCAGCTTGATACAGCCGCTCTTGAAGCCAAACGCCGCCTGACTATTCCGTTCGTGAAAAAAACGCTGAGCAGCTTGTGCGGGAATTCTGTTTTCTGAAAGGGAATCGCCCGCGTAGGAGCCTGCCCCAGCGGGCGATAAAAAACCTAGTTCGATTCCGTAGTACGCAGCCGTGACGCGATCTTTGCGACACGCGCACCGAGTGCCTGAGCCAGTTGTTTTTCCTCGTCGCTGAGACTATCGGCATCCCTGTTCCAGGTAACATGGCTTGCGCCATACGGCGTGCCACCAGTGGTCGTCGTTAACAGGGCCTCTTCGGTGTAGGGCAGACCGACAATCAGCATGCCGTGATGCATCAGCGGCAATACCATTGATAGCAGTGTCGTTTCCTGGCCGCCGTGCAATGACGATGTTGATGTAAACACACCCGCCGGTTTTCCGGATAGCGTTCCGCTTAACCATTCGCTTCCCGTACCGTCGAGAAAGTATTTGAGTGATGCAGCCATATTGCCGAAGCGGGTTGGACTGCCCATGACGAGTCCTGCACATTCCCGCAGATCCGCAATGGTCACATAGGGTGGTCCGACATCCGGAATCGCATCCTCGGTGGCGGTAGTGACCGTGGAGACTGCCGGCACGGTTCGCAGCCTGGATGCGACTTCTTTTACAGTGTCGACACCCCGGCACACCTCCCTCGCGAGCGCTTCAGTCGCGCCGAATCTCGAATAATAGAGGACGAGTATTTCCGTCACGTCGCCAGTAGTTCCAGTACATTTTCCGGCGGCCTGCCGACGACGGCACGAGCCTGATCTTCGTTGACCACGATCGGCCGTTGCAAAACCCGGGGGTGATCGTGCAACCATTTCGATAATGCCTGGCCGTCATCCATGGGAACCGGTTCAGCCGATTCCCGGAAGTCGCCCTCTGAGGTGCGCAGCAGCCCGGCAAGAGGTACGCCGAGCATCTCCGCAAGGCGTAACAGGGTATCCGGGGCCGGCGGATTTTCCAGGTACTCGACAATTCGGGGCCTCACGCCCCGAGATTCGATTAATTCTAATGTTTTCCGGGACTTGGAGCATCCTGGATTGTGATAAATCGTGATATTCATGGCTTTTTCGGGTTTTCTTCGGGAAATTGTGACCGGCAACTGTAGCAGCGAAACGACTATTCGTCAGCGGTTCGTCCGCCGCTTGACTGACTGTACAGGCACTTGCTAGCGTTCCGGGGTGCGCAAACTACCAGGAATCGCAAAAACCGGAAAATTCTTCGGTGCCTCCGCTCGCGGCCTGCTGATCGCGATCTTATTCATTGCCTCCGGTTGCGGGACCTCGCCTCCGGTCCAGGAGATGAGTGATGCACGGCAGGCAATTGCGGCCGCGAAGGCAGCCGGAGCGGAGCAATCTGCCGCTGAAGATCTTCATGCGGCCGAGGCGTATCTCGACAGTGCGCAAAGAAAGCTGATGGAACGGGCGTTTGCGCAGGCGCGCCGCGACGCATTGCAGGCTAAAAGCAAGGCGCTAACTGCACTCGCCACCACTGAAAGTTCAGACAACGATCCACGCTGACTCGCGCGCAGACTCCTGGTTGACATTTCATGGCGTGCCGTCGATTCAGAGTGACCGGTCGTGTGCAAGGTGTATTTTTTCGTGTGAGTACCCGCGACGTTGCAGTGCCACTGCAAATTACCGGACATGCCGTCAATCTGCCAAATGGCAGTGTCGAGGTGCTCGCTTGCGGTGAACCGGCTGCGGTCGCGGAGCTCGAGCGATGGTTACACGATGGACCGCCGACAGCCTCGGTTACCGGCGTCGAATGGTCTGATGTTGACTGTGAGGTGCCGGAGCGATTTGCGGTTGGGTAGGAGGGGCTCCAGCCCCGAACCAGGTTTGCGCCATTCGCGGATGAATCCGCTCCTACACGCGATACCACTTGAGGCGCAGCTTGTCGAGAACCTTGTTGGGATACTTTCGAGCCCCGAGACTACCGTTGTAGCGACCCAGCGCGCGCTTGAGATCGCCGCCTTCCAATTGCAGATAATATTTTAGAATCGTGCAACCAAGGCGCAGGTTGGTGCCGATGTGAATCAAATTGTCGTCCGGGCGCCCGATTTCATCCAGCCAGAACGGCATGATTTGCATGAGACCACGTGCGCCGGCGACTGAGATTGCGTATTTGTCGAAATTGCTCTCGACATCGATCACCGCGAGGACAAGTTCCGGCGTCAAATCCGCGCGCATAGCCTCCTGGTGAACGCGTTTCAGGATATCGATCCGCTCCTCCGGATTGGCAACCTGCTTGGCGAGCCTTGTGGACATGTCGGTCAGCCAGACCTGTGCGTCGAAATGATCGGCAAAGCTGGCGGTGTCGCTGGCAGCCTGGCGCAGCATTTCCACAAGCGCAGGGTCCGGCCGGTTTTGTGCCGCGGCAGGCAGAGCCAGCGCGATCAGCAATGCTGCTTTGGATATCCTGAAGATACGCATGGTTGTCACATTCCTAACCCGATCACGTCAATTCGGGAATCAGCTTAACTTCGATTGCACCAGCATTTCGAGAGCGGCATCACGTTTCATCATCTGCGACTCTTCATCCCGCCTGTGTCGGTACTCGAGTTCTCCGCTTTTCAGGCTGCGTTCACTGATGACCACCCTGTGCGGGATGCCAATAAGCTCTGCATCCGCGAACTTGACGCCCGGACGTGCATCCCGATCATCGAACAGAACCTCAAAGCCCAATGTCTGCAATTCTGCGTACAACGCTTCCGCGGCCTCAAGTAGCTTGTCCGACCGTTGCATGTTGATCGGAATTAGCACGATATCGAACGGCGCCAGCGGTTGCGGCCAGATGATGCCCTTATCGTCGTGGTTCTGCTCAATGGCAGCAGCGACGATCCGTGTTACGCCAATACCGTAACAGCCCATCGCCATCGCAATATCTTTTCCATCCTGGTCCTGAACAGTCGCGTTCATTACCTCGCTGTATTTCGTGCCTAGTTGGAAAATATGTCCGACTTCAATGCCGCGGGCAATTTTCAGTTTGCCCTTGCCACCTGGCGATGGATCACCGGCAACGACATTTCGAATATCGACGGTTTCCGGGCGTTCGATATCGCGTTCGAAATTGACACCAGTGAGGTGCATGTCAGCTTCATTGGCACCGCAGACGAAATCAGACATCAGGCTGGTGGCATGGTCATAGTATATCGGTACGTCGAGGCCGATCGGTCCGGCAAAGCCGGGTTCACTTCCTGTCACTTTCTTAACGGTTGCGGCGTCGGCCATTGTTAATGGAGAGGCAACACCGGGCAGTTTCTCCGCCTTGAGTGCATTCAGGGCGTGGTCGCCGCGAATCACCAGGGCAACCGGTCCGCTTTCTCCATCGACGATTAATGTCTTTATCGTTTGCTCAGGTCTGATCTTCAACATTTGCGTCAGGGCGTCGATTGTCCGGACATCGGGTGTGCTGATCTTTGCAAGTTCCTGTGCAGGGGTTGCTGCGTCACCCTCTGGCCGAAGCGTCGGCGCAGTTTCGACGTTGGACGCGAAATCATCGTCGTCGCTCCAGGCAATCGCGTCCTCGCCGGAATCGGCCATGACATGGAATTCCTGAGAACGGCTGCCGCCAATTTCACCACTGTCAGCGTCGACGACACGAAACTTCAGGCCGAGTCGTTCGAAGATCGCCGTGTAGGTCGCATGCATGACCTGGTAGCCATCGCTTTCCAGTGACGCAAGATCGGCGTGGAAAGAATAGGCATCTTTCATGATGAATTCACGCGCGCGCATGACGCCAAAGCGCGGCCGAATCTCGTCACGGAATTTTGTTTGAATCTGGTAGAAATTGATCGGCAGTTGCCGGTAGCTGCGGAGTTCGCGGCGCGCGATATCGGTAATGACCTCTTCATGGGTAGGCCCGAAGCAGAATTCGCGACCGTGCCGGTCTCGCATCCGCAATAGCAGGTTGCCGTACTGGTCCCAGCGGCCCGATTCCCGCCACAGCTCCGCAGGCTGAACTGCGGGCATGATCAGTTCGAGTGCCCCGGCTCGGTCCATTTCTTCACGGACAATCTTTTCTACTTTCCGTAGCACGCGCAGTCCGAGCGGCATCCAGGTAAAAAGACCTGAGGCGAGACGGCGAATAAGGCCGGCCCGCAGCATCAGCTGGTGGCTGACGATTTCGGCTTCCGCCGGAATCTCTTTTAGAGTTGTTAGTCCAAATTGGGTGAAACGCATGTATATTCGGGTCCGGGTAGCTCAGGCGGGCGTATTCTACACGAGACTTCGCGCCCGCAACGGCCAGGTCCCGGACGTAAATTGAAGCAAACAGGAATGAATCGGCTTGATAGGCAGGCGTAATCCATTTGTCGCCAGGGAGGGCATGCCCTTCCTGGCTGTTACATTGATCGGAACCGGCGTTGCGTGGCAATACGCCGGTGTCAATTATTCGATTCCACTGGCTATGCTGTTCATCTACTTCGTTCTTGTGTTTCGTGATCCAAGGCGCGACGTTCCAGCTGTGCCACTGGGCATCGTCAGCCCGGTAGATGGCATCGTGGTTGGCATCGGCCTGACGGACAAGAGCGTCCTGAATGGCGAAGCACACAAGATCATCATTCGTGTGAACAGTCTTGGAACCTACACGGCCCGTTGTCCGGTCGAGGGCAAGATCATGGATTTTCGCGGCGCCCGGCTGCACAAGCAGGTGCCTGGAGAAACAGCGGGTCTGTGGGTGCGCACGGATGAGAATGACGATGTTGTGCTGCAATTTCACGGGCATCGATTCGGGCTTGCTCCCCGTGCATTCCTGCGTTACGGAGAAAGAGTGGGCCAGGGTCAGCGTTGTGCGTACTTGCGCCTCACCCGCTTTGCCGAAGTACAATTGCCGATCAATGGCCGCGTGCTGGTGACCGCAGGTCAGCGGGTGGCAGCAGGGTCGGATGTGCTGGCGAAGCTGCCGCATGCATAGGAAATCGGAAATTCCGGATGACGAGCACAAATAAATATTCGCATGTCGAGGATTGAGAGCAGTGCTGGCTGAAGCGGAAAGACGAGCCTATCTCGAGGCGCTCGAGGTTGACGTCTGGACGCTGCGTGGTTCAGCGGCTGACGAAAAACCGATCACTGCCGATGATGATTCGGTACAGGATTCGGAAATTGTGAGCTGGTCGGAACTGCGCGAAAAGGTTTCCTCGTGCACCCTTTGTTCGTTGCACAGGACCCGTACACAGACCGTGTTCGGCGTTGGCAGCGAGTCGGCGGACTGGATGATCATTGGTGAAGCGCCCGGTGCAGAGGAAGACCGGCGGGGTGAACCATTCGTCGGCCGCGCCGGCAAGCTGCTGGATGAAATGCTCCGCGCGGTCGGACTGGCCAGGGATTCCGTCTTCATCGTGAATTTGCTCAAATGCCGCCCGCCGAACAACCGGGATCCCACGGTCGATGAGGCCGCTTTGTGCCGCGCCTACCTCGATCGGCAAATCGCTCTGTTGTCCCCAAAATTGATACTTGTGGTAGGCCGGATCGCCGCACAACATTTGCTCGAGACCGACGCTCCGCTGGGACGCCTCAGAGGTCGAAAACACTACTTGAACGATGGCAAGCTGCCGGTGGTTGTAACGTATCATCCAGCGTATCTGCTGCGGAGCCCGACGCAGAAACGGAAAGCCTGGCAGGACCTGTGCCTGGCCCGGCAAATAATGAGTGAGCTGGCTGCATGATTACGCCGATCAGAGAAACTCCGGTCCTCATTCGATCGATGGTTCATGACGACCTTGTACACGTGTCCGATATTGAACGGCGCAGCTATGCTTTTCCGTGGAGTCATGGCGTATTTCGCGACTGTCTGGTTGCGGGTTACAGCTGCATCGTTGTTGAGTACGGCGACCTCGTGGTTGCCTACGGCATTCTTTCGGTTGCGGACGGCGAGGCGCATATCCTGAATCTTTGTGTCGATTCGAACTATCGGCAACTGGGTTATGGTGACCGCCTGCTCGATGAAATCCTGATGCGCGCCAGGCGAGCCAAAGTGAACGAGATATTTCTCGAGGTGCGCCCGTCCAATGAAAGCGCAATTGGGCTGTATCAAAAGAAGGGCTTTGGTCAGATCAGGTACCGGCCGGCTTACTACCAGGCAAGGGAAGGCCGTGAAGATGCAGCCGTTTATTCAAAAGTTCTCGAACCCATCGACTAGTTTCCAGAACCCCTGAGACCGGATAAACTGCGCTCCCTTTTCAGTGTGTCCGGCCCCCAGTCAATGTCAACGATATCCGAACAAGTCAGCAGGCGGCGCACCTTTGCCATTATCTCTCACCCGGATGCCGGCAAGACGACGTTGACGGAGAAATTATTGCTCTTCGGCGGGGCAATCAGCATGGCGGGCACGGTAAAGGGCCGCAAGGCCAGGCGGCACGCGACGTCTGACTGGATGGCACTTGAGCAGCAGCGCGGCATTTCCATTACCTCGTCCGTGATGCAATTTCCCTATCGTGGCCGCGTCATTAACCTGCTGGACACTCCCGGGCACGAGGATTTTTCCGAAGATACTTACAGAACGCTGACTGCAGTAGATTCGGCCCTCATGGTGATCGATTGCGCCAAAGGTGTGGAAGCGCGGACGATCAAGCTGATGGATGTTTGCCGCCTGCGCGACACGCCGATCATGACCTTCATCAACAAGCTCGACCGCGACGGCCGGGAACCGATTGAATTGCTCGACGAAATCGAGTCAACGCTCGGCATCCAGTGCTCACCAATCACCTGGCCCATTGGCATGGGGCGATCGTTGCAGGGTGTTTATCACCTGCTAAAGGATCGTATCTACCTGTACACGACCGTCAACCGTGAACGGGTATCGACGATCGAGGTAATCGACAAACTGAGTTCGGCCAAGGCCGGGAAATTGCTTGGGCATGCGGCCGCCAGTTTCCGTGATGAAATCGAACTGGTCAAGGGTGCCTGCCCTCAGTTCTCGGTCGAGCGCTACCTGGCGGCCGAGCAAACACCCGTGTTCTTCGGTTCTGCAATTTCAAACTTCGGCGTGCAGGAATTACTGGACGAGTTCGTCGAGCATGCGCCGGGCCCCGGGTCACGTGAGAGTGAGCACCGAACCGTGGAACCGACTGAAGACACGCTAACCGGCTTCATTTTCAAGATACAGGCGAATATGGACCCGGGGCATCGCGATCGCATTGCTTTCATGCGTATTTGCTCGGGCGAATACAAGAAGGGGATGCGTCTCAAGCATGTGCGCACAGGCAAGGTGATGAAGATTGCAGACGCGATCACCTTCATGGCGGCCGACCGCCAGCATACGGAAACCGCGTATGCCGGAGACATCATTGGCCTGCACAATCACGGGACGATCAACATCGGCGACAGTTTTTCGCAGGGTGAGGATATTCGATTTTCCGGCATTCCCAGTTTTGCGCCGGAAATATTCCAGCGTGCAATTCTCAAAGACCCCTTGAAGCTAAAGGCGCTGAAAAAAGGCCTTGCCCAACTTTGCGAAGAAGGCGCTACTCAATTATTCAGGCCGCTACGCAATAACGACCTGATTCTGGGTGCGATTGGGCCGCTGCAGTTCGAGGTAGTCGCCCATCGTCTGCAGGATGAGTACCGGGTTGATTGCCAGTTTGAGCCGGTCAACGTGATGACGGCGCGCTGGGTAGATGCCGACGACGAGCGGATGTTGCAGGAATTTCAACGCAAAGTGCACGATTACCTGGCACTGGACCACAGCGAGCGCCTGGTCTACATCGCGCCGAGCAAAGTCAATCTGAACCTGACTGAGGAGCGCTGGCCGGACATCGAATTTAGAGAAACCCGCGATTATTAATAACGGTCTCAATAAGTTCCATATCCCGCTGGAATGATTATGCGCGAGAGAAAATTCCTGAATCGGCAGGTCATCGCCTGGGCGTTTTACGATTGGGGCAACTCCGCATTCGCGCTTAGCGTGCTTGCAGTGCTTTTCCCCTTGTTCCTCGGCATCTACTGGAGCGCCGGTGATCCAGGCACAGCCGTAACCGCGCGACTGACGTGGGCAACCGCCATCGCGAGCGTGATCGTCTCCGTCATCGCGCCGGTCATCGGTGCCGTTGCTGATAGTGGCGGCTTCAGGAAACGTTTTCTGTTTATTTTCGCGACGCTTGGCGCCATCAGTACTGCGGCACTAAACGTCATTGACGAGGGTGGCTGGTTACCGGCGCTCGGGCTCTACATATTCGCGTCGGTCGGCTACTACAGCGCAAACGTTTTTTACGATTCCCTGATCGTTGATGTCTGCAGGCCACGTTACTACAGTCTGGTTTCATCGCTGGGTCATGCGATCGGTTATTTCGGCGGCGCAATACTGCTTAGCCTGCACGTATGGATGTTATACACGCCGCAGACTTTTGGATTTGACGATACCAACGAAGTCGTTCGGTTCGCGTTCATAACGGTAGGAATCTGGTGGTTGATATTCATGACGCCCCTGTTGTTCATCGTGCACGAATCAAAGTATTTGCGAGCAAGGTCGGGCAGTACTGTGCGTGCCGCATACCAGGCGCTCAGCGAAACATTCCACAAAATCCGTAACTACCGCAACGTAACCTTGTTTCTAACCGCCTACTGGTTTTTCATCGGCGGTTTGTTCACTGTGATTTTCATGGCGGTCAATTTTGGCCAGCGGCTGGGCTTTAGCTCGCAGGACCTGGTAACCGCGTTGCTGATTACGAATTTTGTGGGCTTTCCGGCAACGCTGGCATACGGCTACCTTGGCCATCGCTTCGGCCCGAAGCATACGATTTATCTTGGTCTTGGCGTTTATATCATCATTGTCTGCTGGGCAGTGTTCCTGAAAGACGTAAGGCAGTTCTATGCAATGTCGATAATCATTGGAATGGTGCAAGGTGGTGTGCAGGGTATGAGCCGCTCCCTGTACGCGTCGCTCATTCCTGAGCAGCACGCCGGCGAATTTTTTGGCTTCTATAATATGGTGACAAAGTTTTCACACATACTCGGGCCGGTACTGGTCGGCATCGTAGCCTGGATCAGCGACGAGCCGAAATTCATACTCGTTGTCTTGTTGCCGATGTTTGTTATCGGCGCATTGATGCTGATGAGGGTCGACACCACAGACATGCGAGCTGATTAGAAACGGCGCGAGAATTCGTTCACCGAAGCTTGCAGTCTTTCGATTGCGGTGAGATCCGGCGGGCCATACCTGGCATCAAGGTATTGAGCAGTAATTGATGCGGCATCGCCGGCCATTCCGGCCTGTTCGCGGGCAAGGCGGACCGCGTAAGACAATGGCGTTTCGCCACGGGCTGGCGGGACCCCGGATTTTTGCGTGAATTTCTGATACAGGATCGCTGCGGTATCCCTGGGCGGCGGACGATATCGCAGCATTAACAAAACACTGATTATTGCGATCAGTATTGTGACAATCGCCACCAGCGTCAGCATCATCTGCCGCCAGTCCGGCTCATCCATGCCCAGCCATTCCATGAATTTGCCCTGGTTCTCCGGGCCGTAGCCCAGGATCAAATCGTTCCACTTGGCATTGAGCATGTCCCAGGTCAGCGTGAGCTGGTACAGAAATTCCGATGGTGCAGTGAAGCCCCAGCTCGCGGCAATGCCGTCAAACATCGCAGCGGATCGGCCGGACTCGATACGCTCGGGGGCGACGGCTGCTGTCGGATCGATTCGATACCATCCGCGGCCCGCCAGCCAGACTTCGGTCCAGGCATGCGCATCAGCCTGGCGGACGATCATGTAGTCACCCATCGGGTTCATTTCGCCACCCTGGTAGCCGAGCACGACCCGTGACGGGATTCCGACAGCACGCATCATCACCGCGAACGCGGACGCATAGTGCTCGCAAAAGCCCCGGCGCGTGTCGAACAGAAAGCTGTCAACAGGGTCCCTGCCAAGCGCCGGTGGTTCGAGCGTGTAGAAATATTCTTCTTTGTTGAATTTCTGCAACACATCTCTGATGAACGCTTCTTCGCCAGGAGCGTCATCGCGCATTTGTCGCGAGAGTTCGAGCGTGCGCCGATTGCCGTTTTCCGGCAGGCGCGTGTAATAGGACCTCGCAAATTCAGGGAGCTTACTGTTCAGGCGAAAACTGGTATATGAGACAACGGTATAGGCGACGCGCTGATCAATTGGCTGCACGCTGGCTAGCTGATGCTGACGGGCCATAAACGTGTGGTCAAGGTCCCACTCATAGGGGATATCGAGCGCGATCACCCAGTGTTGTTGTGTCGGTTCCATGGTGACCTGGTAGCGAAGCGGGTCGCCAAGGTAGTCGACCTCGCGTCGCGCGCCGGATCCCAGGGATGGTTCATTGCCGGACCACGTGCGTCCGTTAAAACGATACAACACGAGTCCCCGCCAGTAGCGCTCCTGCGGTGGCGGCACTGTACCCTCAAACTTCACACGAAACGCCACCGCGTTTGACATGGACAGTGAACTGATGTCACCCGGGCTCATCCGGTCACTCAATCCTGAGGACGCGCTGCTCGTGTCGATCGGCACTGCCCAGAATGGCGTTGCAATGCGGGGAAAGAAAATCCACATCGCGACGGTCAGCGGCGCAGCATACGCGATGAGCCGGGCCCCGGTTTTGAAACTATCGCCGATACTCACCTGGCTGCTGGTCGACATTCGCAGCCATGCAGTCATTGTGAAAAGGACGCCAGCAACCAGGTACGGCAGGGACCAGAGGAATTGTTCACGCAGTAGCGACGACATGATCAGGAAAATCGAAATAAACAGCAGCACAAACTGGTCGCGCCGTTGCTTGGTCTCGAGCAACTTGAGTGCGGCCATTACCGTGAGCAGCGCCGACCCGGGCCCGACGCCACTGATTGATTCGTAGGAAGCGAGAACGCCAATGAAACATATCAATGACAGGGCAATGCGTAGCCATGCTGGCGGCAGCCGCCAGCGTTTGCATTCAACCTGCCAGCGCCAGGCTGAGCAGGCAAGAAATACGAACGTTGCCCACAACGGCAGAAACTGGAGGTGGGGCAGGACCGAGAACGTCAGTGCGGCCAGCGTCCACGGCAGGCTGGCAAGGAGTGAGCCGTCGGTGCCCGAGCGTTTGCTCATGCTGCCCGCTCCTCAACCTGCGGCGGTAGCCTGCTAAAAAAGGCAAGGGACCGGAGGCAGTTGTGCCGATGCGCCTCGCCGTGCGCTGGCGGAAATTCATGCCCAGGCAGACGCAGGCCATAATCGCGCTGCGTTTGATCTGCATCGATGATCCAGCGTGTCAGTATCGACAGACGCTGCTCGAAGTCATCCTCGTCAATCCCTTCAAAGTCAAACCACTGGCTACTGGTGTCTGCCCCGGAGAATTGTTTGGACAATAAGTCGCCGCTGCGCGCATAGGCTTTCCAGGCAACGTGTCGTGGTGAATCGCCGATCTGGAATTTGCGCAGTCCCGCGAAATCTTCCTCGCCGCGTGCGTCATGTTGGCGGTGCCCGTGCGCAGTTTGTGTCGGCGGTGGTGCGAGTGCGTAATCGGCAGGCCTGGGATACACGATGCCCTGCAGGTCCATATGCAGCCAGGCCCACGCACGAAATAACTCGAATGGGAACAGGGTTCTGATACCAAATCTGTCCAGTCGTACATGGCCACGCTGTTGCGTTGGAATCTCGAGGTGAAAAATGCGGCTTTCACCTGGCGCCAGATCGGCGATATCGCTCGTCACCCCAGCGGCGTAAATCTGCAAATGCGGTCTGCGGTTCTTCGAATGATTAGTGATCGCGATCCGGAATTCGGCGACCTGACCGGCGAAGACCGGGTCGACACCTGCAAAGCTCAGTTCCAGACGGACAAGATTGCGCTGGCACTGGTGCATTGATACGAATCCAAGGCCGGTCAGCAGAAACGTCAGCGCAAAAGACAGGTTATTGTTGTAGTTCATCGAGCCGAGCAGCATCGTAAAAGCCATCAATGCGAATACCAGCCCTATGGCTGTCGGCAGTATGTAAACGCGGCGCGAATGAAGTTCTGTAACCGGGCGATCTGTGCCCTGACGTTTGCGCGCCCAGCGCTCGACTTTAGCCTCGATGGCCCGGCGATATAGCCTGGGCTTAAGGTATTGCCACGGAATCGAGGACATGTCGGCTGAGTTCGGCAGGCGTCCTGTATGCAGAATTACTGGCCGCTTTAAGTCGATGGCCCGCCACCGCAACAAATATCGCCTGCACATCGTCCGGGAATACGCCCGAGTGGTGTTCGATGAACGCATGCGATCGGGCCGCGGCCACGAGGGCAAGTGAACCGCGCGGTGACAGCCCGGTTTCGATGTCCGGTGACTCGCGCGTAAACCGCACCAGTGCCTGCACATAGTCAATGAGCGGGTCAGTCATGTGAATTTTCGCCGCAGTTTCCTGAAGCTTGAGCAGAATGTCCGCGTTCAGTGCTGGCTTGATCTCGCTCAGGAGTTCGCGTCGGTCAACGCCCGTAATCAAGGCTCGTTCACTTTCCTCATCTGGATAGCCGAGCTCAAGCCGCATCAGAAATCGGTCGAGTTGTGATTCCGGTAACGGAAACGTGCCAATCTGATCCGATGGATTTTGCGTCGCGACTACGAAGTAGGGCGTCGGCAATTTGTGCGTTTTCCCGTCCACCGATACCTGGTGCTCTTCCATTGCCTCCAGCAGTGCACTTTGCGCTTTTGGGGTGGCGCGATTGACCTCATCTGCGAGAACGAGTTGCGCGAATATCGGTCCCGGTTGAAACTTGAATACACCTTGCTGTTGCTGGAAAATTGAAACACCCACGATATCGGCCGGCAGCAGGTCGCTCGTAAATTGTATGCGCTGGAAACTCAAGCCCAGCACGCTTGCGAGTGACTGTGCGAGAATGGTTTTGCCCAATCCGGGGAGGTCTTCGATCAGCAGGTGGCCGCGAGCCAGCAGACAGGCGAGGGCGAGTGAAATTTCCCTGTCCTTGCCGAGAATGATGCTGCCGAGCGATTGCCGCGCCTTGTCGACGGCTGCTCGTTGCGCATCCGCGCCCAAGGGCAACTGTTCGAGGGTGCTTCCGCGCTGCATCTGATACTCCTGTCCGGTGTGACTTGATTGTCCGATTGCCTGGCTGTGCGACAACGACTCACAGTGTCGCGGATCGCAGGCGCCAATGCATCCTGCGCCCGTCAGGATTGTGAACCAATCCTCAAAATTCTGTTATCTGAGACCATCCAATCGGCCAAGTTGCTCGTCGAGCTGCGAAATCTGCAGTTCAAGCTCCGCTGCCTGGTGCCTGGTCTTTGTGACCACATCGGCAGGGGCATTGTTCACGAAATCCGGATTATCGAGCTTGGTCCGCATGCGCCCGAGATCGGTATTGGTGCGCTCTTGTTGCTTGCCAAGACGCGCTTTCTCGGCCTCGATGTCGATGATCCCGGCCATTGGCACCAGCAGCCGCACGTTGCCGAGGAGCGCCGTTGCAGAAGCCGGTGCCTCTTCATCCACAGCCAGCGAGCGGACGGACTCAATCCGCCCGACGTGCGCCAGCAAATGTGCGTTTTGCTCTGCAAATTCACGGTCTTTTTCAGCCGAATTCTCCAACAATACGGGAAGTGACTTGCCTGGGTGTATGTTCATTTCCCCGCGAATCTGCCGGATTCCAAGTATGAACTGCCTGACCCACTCTGTTTCTTCCTCGATTGCCGCTCCGCTCGGGTGCATGCTGGCACCGGGATATTCCTGCAACATGATCGTGTCACCCGCTTTTCCGGCGACTGGTGCGACCTGCGCCCAGATTTCTTCGGTAATAAACGGCATGAGCGGATGCAACAAGCGCAACAGTTCTTCCAGGACCTCAATCAATGTCCGGCGAGTGCCGCGTTTCTGTGCAACCGTTGCCGAATCGGATTGCAGGACGGGTTTGGAAAGTTCCAGGTACCAGTCACAAAACTCATGCCAGGTAAATTCGTAAACCGTTTGCGCCACCAGGTCCAGTCGATAGTTTGCGAAATTATCGTGAACCGAGCTTACTGCTGCCTGTAATCGTGAGCGAATCCATTTGTCCGAGGCACAGTATTCCTCCTCGCCCTCGTCGAGCGCGTCGGTATTCATCAACACGTAACGCGACGCATTCCACAGTTTGTTGCAGAAATTCTTGTAGCCCTCGATGCGCCCGAGATCGAATCGAATATCCCGGCCAGTCGTCGCAAGAGATGCAAACGTAAAGCGCAGGGCATCGGCGCCATATTCGTCGATCCCGTTTGGAAACTCTTTTCTGGTTGCCTTCTCGATCTTTGGCTTCAGATGAGTTTGCATTAACCCGCTCGTTCTCTTGTCAAGCAGCGTGTCGAGATCGACACCGTCGATAAAATCAATCGGGTCCAGAACGTTGCCCTTGGACTTCGACATCTTTTGCCCGTCATGGTCACGAATGAGGCCGTGGATATACACCTCGTGAAAAGGGACGTCGTCCATAAACTTCAGGCCGAGCATGATCATCCTGGCAACCCAGAAGAAAATAATGTCAAAGCTGGTCACCAGAACCTGGCCCGGATAAAATAGCTTTAGTGAATCTGTTTGTTCGGGCCAGCCCTGCGTTGTGAACGGCCACAACCCGGATGAGAACCAGGTGTCCAGAACATCGTCGTCCTGGCGCAGGGCTACCGAATCATCGATGTTGTGCTTCTTGCGCGCCTCGTCCTCGTTACGAGCGACATAAATATTGCCGGCATCGTCGTACCAGGCCGGGATGCGGTGCCCCCACCAGAGCTGCCGGCTGATACACCAGTCCTTAATGTTGTACATCCAGTCGAAATAGGTCTTCGACCAGTTTTCCGGGATAAAGCGGATCTTTCCGGTTTCGACGGCCTCGATGGCCGGCTTTGCCAGCGGTGCGATATCGATGTACCACTGATCGGTCAGGTAGGGTTCAATGATCGCGCCGCTGCGATCACCACGCGGCAGTGTCAGCTGGTATTCCTCGACTTTGTCCAGCAAGCCCAGATTCTCGAGGTCATCAACAATCTTCTTGCGCGCCTCGAATCGATCGAGGCCACGATAGGCCTCAGGCGCTGCTTCATTGATCGCTGCGTTGTCATCAAAAATATTGTACTGAGGCAGGTCGTGCCGCTTGCCGATTTCATAATCATTGAAATCATGCGCCGGCGTAATCTTGACGCATCCGGTACCGAATTCCGGATCGACATACTCATCGGCGATGACCGGCATACGGCGATCGACCAGCGGCAGAATAATTTCCTGGCCGACGAGGTGTTTATATCGAGCATCCTCCGGATGGACGGCAACGGCACTGTCGCCAAGCATCGTTTCGGGTCGCGTTGTTGCGACGACAAGATGTCCGTCACCCGACGCCAGTGGATATCGAAAATGCCAGAGATGTCCAGACTCTTCGCTGTCCAGCACCTCCAGGTCGGAAAGGGCGGTGTGCAGCACAGGATCCCAGTTGACGAGGCGATTGCCACGGTAGATCAGTCCGTCATCGTGAAGTCTGACGAACACTTCAGTGACGGCAGCGGATAATTCGTCGTCCATCGTGAAGCGATCACGCTGCCAGTCGACGGAGGCACCCATGCGCCGCAACTGATTGCAAATTTGGCCGCCGGATTCGTGCTTCCATTCCCAGACACGCTCAACGAATTTATCGCGCCCCAGTTCGATTCGGGACGTGCCCTCATCCTGAAGTTGCCGTTCGACCACCATTTGCGTGGCAATGCCGGCATGATCCATGCCCGGTTGCCAAAGCGTATTGCGGCCCTGCATCCTGTGGTAACGGGTCAACGCATCCATGATCGTGTCCTGGAAGGCATGACCCATGTGCAGCGTGCCGGTCACATTGGGTGGCGGGATAACGATGCAGTAGGGATCTCCTTTGCCGCGTGGTGCAAACCAGCCGTTCTTTTCCCAACGCTCGTACTGACGCTGCTCTATGTCCTTAGGGCGGTATGACTTGTCCATGGAGGCGATCTGCGGGAAGGGTTCGATTGAATGAGCAGCGGGAGCTGGTTGCGGGTTTACAGCTTGTGAGTATCGAGTGTATGCCCCCGCTCACGATAATCAACAAATCGCCGGCGGCTCCGGGTTTTAGCGTCTTCGTCGGAGCTTACAATTTCTGCAACGCGCGGGAAAGATTCTGCGATCGCAGGAATTTCTTCGCTCAGATTGATCAGCAAATCACAGTCGCGGGACGGCGCGGATTCGCAGCCGATCGTAATCGGTGCCGATATATCGGCACCGGATTGCCCGAGGACTTCATGGGGAACAAAACTCCCGTCCCTGAACGTCCACAACAGGTCATCGATCTGTTGCACAGATTGGCGGTCCGTGACGTGAATGTGAACCGTATTGTTGAGACGGTAGGCTTTTTCGGCGAGTCGACAGGCAAATCGTTGCCGGGTCTGTTCGCCCGAGCCGCCGATTACGTAAAAATCAACCTTTGACACAATCAGGGCAGCGCTCCGGCCCGCTGTAACAGGAATTCGGTCAACATGGGCACGGGGCGGCCGGTGCTGCCCTTCTTGCCGCCGCTTTGCCAGGCGGTGCCCGCAATATCGAGATGTGCCCAGTTCAAGCCGTCTGTGAACTTGCTCAGGAAGCAAGCCGCGGTGATGGCGCCGCCTTCACGACTGCCAATATTGGCGAAGTCCGCAAAATTACTGCGCAACTGTTTTTCATACTCTTCAGCCAGCGGCATTCGCCAGCCGCGATCATCGGCGGCGATTCCCGCCTCGGTGAGTTGATCGGCCAGATCATCGTGCTTGCTCATGACTGCGGTTCGGTGATGGCCCAATGCGATGACGCATGCACCCGTCAGCGTTGCAACATCAATCAAAACGTCCGGTTTAAAGCGACGTGCGTAGGTTAATGCGTCGCACAAAATCAAACGGCCTTCGGCATCGGTATTCAGGATCTCGATAGTCTTTCCCGACATACTGGTGACGATATCGCCAGGGCGCGTTGCCGTTCCGCTTGGCAGGTTTTCACAGGTTGGGACCACGACGTTTAAATTGATGGGCAGCTTCAATTTTTCGACGATCGACATTGTGGCGATGACGCTGGCGGCACCGCACATGTCGAATTTCATTTCGTCCATGCCGGGACCCGGTTTCAGTGAAATGCCCCCGGCATCGAAGGTAATGCCCTTGCCAACCAGTACCACCGGTTTCTTTTTTGCCGCACCCCGGTATTGCATCACGATCAGTTTAGCCGGTTCGGTCGTGCCGCCGGTGACCGAAAGGAAGGCATGCATTCCAAGTCGTTTGATTTCTGCCTCGCCCAGGACCTTCGTTGTCACGTTGCGTTGCTGGCGAGCGATTTTTTGTGCAGCTCGCGCAAGGTAAGAAGGTGTGCAGACGTTGGGGGGCAGGTTACCCAGATCGCGTGCCAGCGACATGCCCTCGACAATTGCCTGTGCGTGCTGTGCGCCAAGCATTGCTTGCGCCGTGTCGCTGCGCTTCCTGACGGCAAGGCCGGTTTTCTTTATTGACGGAGTGCGCCGCTTCTTTCGACTTTTCATTTCGTCGAAGGCGTAAAAACAGCTGCCGGCTGTTTCGACGGCGTAACGTGCAAGGTAATATGGGCTGGATCCGGCCACGTCTTCCAGCGTCAGGTAAATCACGATGTCACGAACTTTGCTACCCTTGATCAGGTTAATTGCGGTTTCGATTGCGCGCCGGAACTGCTTGATGCCGAACTCAGCTGATTTCCCAAGTCCGACGACGAGCACGCGTTGCGACCGGACACCAGGTAGCGCCGGCAATAAAAGGCTGGTGCCTGCACGACCCGAGATATCACCATCTTTGACATGGCGTTTGATCAGTCCCTTGCTTGCAGCATCGATATCGGCCGCACCGAGGCCAAGCTTGCCTTTTTCATAGACGCCGACAATGATGCAGCCTCCCGCTCGCCGGGATGCCGCACTTGTGGTCGTAAAGAATTCCATACGCAAAAAGCCCTTTCTCGCCATAGCCGGGGAAAATCACCTGTGCGCCGGCATCGGCGACGCCGAATACGAAGGATCAGGTGAGGCTCCGATCTTTGATCTTGTTGTTGATCGTCCCAGGGACCTGCGTGACCCAGGGACTGTCCCGGAGATTTCAAAGCCTGTAGTCTAACCGATCCGGTCGAACAAGGGCCATTTCCAGCTGTCCGAATATCAGGGAAATCACAGATATAGCAATGCTTCGCATACTCGATCGATACATATTCCGGGAGATTGCACAGACCTGGCTGGCAGTAACAATGGTGCTGCTATTCATCCTGCTGACGAACCAGTTTGCCCGGGTTCTTGGCGATGTTGCCAAGGACAAATTTCCGAAAGATGCGATTTTCCAGATCATCGGCTTGACCGGATTGCAGTACATGACGATCCTTGTGCCGATCGGCCTGTTTCTTTCAGTGATGCTCGCGCTCGGCCGCCTGTACAGCGATAGCGAGATGCCGGCAATGATGGCCTGCCGTGTTGGGCCGATGGGCATTTACCGTCCCTTATCCTGGATTCTGATTCCGCTCGTAGCCGGCGTCGCCTGGTTGGCGATGGATGTAGCGCCTCGTGCCCTGACGGAAATTGAGCGCATCGGATTGGAAGCGCGCCGGCAGGCAGATCTGGCCAGCATCGAACCCGGCCGCTTTATCAGCGACAAGACCGGCAGCGCCGTCGTTTACGCCGAAAAAGTACTTGGTCCCGGAACGGTCGAAAATGTGTTTCTGCAACGGCGCACTGACAGCGGCAGTGTCGAGGTTGTAATCGCGGAACGCGGCGAGCAACGCGATTCGGCTGATCCGAACACCCGCTTTCTGGTCCTGTTTAACGGTCGGCGTTACGAAGGCGTACCCGGTACCACTAATTTTCGCGTCATGGAATTCGCGGAACACGGAATTCCTTATCATCTTCCGAGTGTCGAGAAACCGGAACCCAGACCACGCGCGATGCTGACCGCCAACCTCATGGCCTCGTCAGATCCGGTACATATCGCAGAATTGCATTGGCGCATCGGCGTGCCGCTCGCGACATTGATCCTTGCGTTAATCGCCGTGCCGCTGAGCCGAAGTCAGCCCAGGCAGGGACGATACGGACGGCTGGCGATCGGGCTGCTGGTATTCATTATATATTTCAACCTGCTGAGTGCCGGCAAGGCGTGGCTCGAGCAAAGTACGGTGCCCGGATCGGTTGGCCTGTGGTGGGTCCATGGACTGATGCTGTTGTTCGCGCTGGGGATGCTTGGAATGCAGAATGGTATTCACCGCCGGCTGTTCACGCTGAGGACGAGGTGATGGGACTCCTGAGCAGTTACCTGATGCGCTCTATCCTGATGGGTACTGCGCTGGTCATGCTTGTATTGCTCGCATTGGCCGGACTAATTGAATTCATTAGCCAGCTTGACGACACGCAGGGAAATTACGGTGTTCCCGAGGCACTCTTATTTGCGTTGCTCCGACTGCCCCAACTGTCGTTCGAGATGTTACCGATAGCCGCGTTAATCGGATCACTGCTTGGGCTTGGTGACCTCGCGAGCCACAGTGAACTGGTCGTGATGCGCACTGCGGGACTATCGCTTACCCGGCTGGCCGGGATGGTGGCGATTTCCGGCGTAGTGCTTATGATCCTGACCGGGGTCATTGGGGAATTCATTGGTCCGCCGCTCGACTATTTCGCAAGGACGATGCGTGACGAAGGAAGGTATGAGCAGGAAGAGAGGGATATCGGTACTGCCGCCTGGGTGAAGGACGGCCCGGTGATCCTGCACCTGGAACGGATCAATCCGGAGTTCGAGTTTGGTGCACTGTACATATTTCGTTTCAACGAAGACAATACGCTGAAGTCGATTGCACGAGCAGAAAATTCGGGTATCGACGATTCCGACAATTGGATCCTGGAAAACTTTCGGGAAACCCGGTTCCGTGATGATGGTGTGCAAGTCGTTGAATCATCCATTGCGGTCGAGTCGTTTGATGTGAATGGTGAATTACTCGGTATTACACTCGTTAAGCCGGTGAGTCTCTCGGCCCGCGGCCTGATGAGTTACATCAGTTATCTCCGGAAAAACGAACTGAGCGCCGCACGCTATGAAACGGAATTATGGTCGCGCATCTCGAAAACCGTCACCATTGTCATCATGCCGGTGCTGGCCCTGGCGTTCGTATTCGGGTCATTGCGATCCTCAGGATCCGGCAGCCGCCTCCTGATCGGCGTGCTTATTGGACTTGCCTATTTCCTGGGGAGCAAGATGATCGCAAACTCGGGCCAGGTGTTTAATCTGAATCCCGCGGTGGTCACCTGGGTGCCGTCGATAGCGCTCCTGATGGTAACGGCGTTTTCCCTCAGCCGTGTCAGATAGTCAAGAAATCGCGGCGTCCCGTCGCGAATCATTGATCGGTCTTCGGATAATATTGAAGCCGCGTCCCGGACCATCGATCGTGCCAGGTAAGGCCGTCCTTATCCCATAACTGCCACCAGAATCCGAGGCCAGCCGGCAGCCAGGAAATTATCGCCGCGAAAAATCTTACAGTAATCGCACCGAAACCAGGCCTGCCGCCGTCAGCCGTTTCCAGTTGTAAGCGCCATGATTGCATGCCCAGCGTCCGCCCGTAGTGGGACCAGAATACGGTGAAGAACAGGTACGCGATCAACAGCAATGTCAATTGAAGGGGAATGTTTCCGGGGTCAACCGGTTGTCCGCGGCGAACAGCGATGAATGGCAGTGTGCCAAGAAACATCAAGGCAAAAACGAGCAAGCTGTCGTAAATGATCGCGCCAAAGCGCCGGCCCAGACTCGCAGAAGTCATTCGGCTATATCCACAACGGGCTGATCTAGAGTGATTCCCAGAGTGCCGCCATTTTTTTCCGGGTAGCAGCATCAGGCATTGCACCGAAACCGGCGCCAAGATTATCGACCATATGGTGAGGTTTGCTGGTTGCCGGGATTACACAGGTAACTGCGGGGTGGCCCAAGATGAATTTCAAAAAAAACCGGCCCCAGCTATCCGCGAATTCCGCTATCCAGGCCGGCAGTTCCTGATTGCGAACTGCGTGAAACAATCTGCCGGCCATGAACGGGCGGTTGATGAGGACCGCTATGCCGAGATCCTGCGCAAGTGGCAGCACATGCTGCTCCGCATGCCGCTCGCCGAGCGAGTAATTGATCTGAATAAATTGTGGCTTATGATCCTGCATTGCCTTTTCCATCGAGCGATGTGCGCTTGCCGTGTAGTGGGTGATGCCATTGTATCGAATGCAGCCTTTTTCCTGCCATTCCCGGATAGTCGCCATGTGAACGTCAACATCGCGTAGATTATGCACTTGCATCAAATCAATAACACCGGCATACATCAGGTCGCGCGATCTTCGCATTTGCGATTCGCCGGCTGATCTGCCGTCTATCCAGACTTTCGTTGCCAGAAAAAGGTTACTGCGACCACCAGTTTCGTTAATGATATCGCCAACGATCTTTTCAGACCGGTTGTACATCGGTGACGAATCGATAACGCTGCCACCCCTGTCAAGCAGCATGCCGATTATTTCTTTTCGTGCCTCGATTTCCTCTCGAGAGCCGGCAACATCGAATACATCCCAGGTGCCGAGCCCGACAACGGGTATCGATTCATCTGTCCCGGGGATTGTTCGCGTCAGCATTCTCTCGGGTTCCGCAAAAGAAAGGTTGGGGGCAAGGCCCAGTGCGATAGCGGCATTGAGCAAATCGCGCCGCTTCCACGATCTGTTTATCACGCGGCTTCAGACGCCGACATGGCGTCGTCCCGGCGTTGGTATTCGCGGCCAATCCACCTTGCAATCAGCATCCAGATAACGGCGACGGGCACACAAAGCAGTGCGACGCCGCTCAGGCCGATGCTGCCAATGGATCTTATGGTCCAGGTCGACACAACATCCCAGCCACGGTACACAGTCGTTTCAATGAAATTTTTTGCCTTGTACTTTTCCTCCGGCGAAACGACCGAATACAGCATGTCACTGGTCGGTTTCGAAAACCCGAAGCCGAGTGAGCGGCGCAATATCTGAAATGCCGCGATGACTACGAAGGTTGGATTGAATGCAAGCAATGCAAAGCCGGCAATTGACAGAATTGGCAGCAGAGACAGTGTCCAGCCGATGCCCAGCTTCCTGACCGAATGTTTGACGATCAGTAACTGGCCAATGAACGATAGTCCGTTTATCGCAGCGTCCATGAAAGCGAACACCTGTGTTTGTCGATCTGCACCTTCAAAGGTGACGCTGACCATCTGCGCCAGGTACATGTACATCGCGACCCCAAGGAAATTGGCGCACAGTAAGGCGATTGCGATCGCCGAGAAATAACGCTGGTTTACAACGAAATTGAGGCCTGCCCAGGCTGCGCCGCCGATCGCCTGCTCAGATTCAACAGAATTAATTGATTCATTTTCACGCTCGCGCTGTCTGACCCACCGGCGCAGGCGATACACACAATAGACACCAAGAAGCAGCAGCAGCGCAGATATCGGCAACAGGTTCTTGAACCCGATCGGTATCACAAGCACGCTCGTCAATAACGGTCCTACGAGCGCTCCGGCGCTGCCGCCTGCAGTAATTACCCCGAATAGCCGTCGGCTTTGTTGCTTCGTATAAAGGTCGGCCATGAAGCTCCAAAAAACCGACACGACAAAAAGATTAAAAACGCTGAGCCAGACAAAGAACGCGCGGCTAATCCATAGCAAACTTAAATTGTTATTTTGCGCATATGTAAATACGGCAAAAAAGATCAATATGTTGGCGGCGAAAAAATAATAGACCCACGGCAGGAACGTTCTTCTTGGATACCGGGATGCTACCCAACCAAATATCGGCGTAACTATTATCATCAGAACGAAAGTGCCGGTGAACAGCCATGGAATGTTTTGCACTCCGCTGACAATGGCCATTGTTTCCCGCACAGATCGCAACATGAAGTACGCGGACATGATGCAAAAAAAGTAAACAAACGACCAGGCAACCGCAACCAGTTCGTCGCGCTTGATTCCAAGGATCCGGGTTACAAAAATCATCGGAAGAGAAATAATCGCTGACGGTGGCTCATTCACCGTATTGACCTGCCATGGTTCCTGATCTCATGCATCCTGTAAGCCCGGATTATTGTACTATCGGCAAAACCGGCCGGTTTCCGCCGGCGCCGGCAGCGTGTCGATTCCATCGCCGGCCATCATACAGAGTCATAATAATACAGGAGAGGGTGATGGAATTAATTGCAATTGTAGCGGGGCTGGCTGTGTTGCAGGCTTTCTATTTTGCATTCCAGGTCGGACAGGCGCGTGTCAAACACGGGGTGAATGCACCGGCGATCTCCGGTAGCGCTGAATTCGATCGTGCGTTTCGCATTCATGCGAACACCATTGAACAACTTGTCATTTTCCTGCCGGGATTGTGGATGTTTGGCTACTACGTTAACGAGCAAATCGGCGCCGGCATCGGTTTGTTGTTCATCATCGGTCGTTTTGTCTATCGGAGTGCCTATCTGGGCGACCCGAAAAGCCGTAGCGCAGGTTTTGGAATCGGTGCATTCGCAATGGTAGTGCTGGTCGTCGGCGGCATGATTGGCGCCGCCATGAAATTGATGTAATCGTGTTCGGCCGCTTATATCGAGATCGCATGTGCCCCGGTTGGTAACTTTCGAGGATTTGCGGAGGCAAAGCCACTCACTGGGGCTTTACTGTGCCGAATGTAACCGCTGGGGCGAGGCCGACCTCGACTGGTTGATCGAATCAGGACGAGGTAAGCGGCTGCTAACCGAATCCCGATTCAGGTGCCGGGACTGCGGCGCGCTGGTTGAAAAACAGCTGAGGCCGCCGGTGCCGAAACCAGGGGGCGCCGTTGCTTACATCCAGTGTCCTGTCCCTCGATAAAAATCGGAAACAAAGGCGCATTCTTATGACTGCAGTTTGTCGTTCACGATATCTTGCCATTGTATTGTGCGCATTCATCATGGCCCCGGCTGCTGCACAGCAAGTATTCGACACGGATATACTCGTGGACACGTTCGGCTTTGATGAACATACGAAAAAGACAGTGCCTTTACATCTTCTACGCCAGGGTTGCTCCGCGAGAGATTGCATCCCGTCTATCGACAGCCCGAAATTCGTGGCAGCGAATGACGCTGATCATCTGGCGGACAATGACATTGTCATTGCGCTGACCTGGAAGGGAGAACGCCGTGCTTACCCCACGAAAATTATTGATCACCATGAAATTGTTAATGATGTAATCGCAGGTACGCCGATTGCGATTACCTGGTGTCCATTGTGTGGCTCGGCCGTGGGCGTGCTTCGTGATGTGGAGGGTCAGATTACGGAGTTTGGTGTTTCCGGCATGCTCTACAACAGCGACCTCGTTACTTATGACCGTACAACCGGAACTTTGTGGGATCAGATCGGTGCCATAGGCATCGTCGGTCCGCTAACCGGCGTCAAACTGGATCTCGTACCTGTCACAATGACGCGCTGGTCGGTTTGGCGGGATGCGCATCCTGATACGATGGTTCTCAGCACAGACACGGGATTTGCGGAAGATTACTCGAGGGATCGTTACGCCAAATACCGCGAGAGCGAGCGCATATTCATGCCGCTGAGTGCAACAAGCAATGCGCTGCACCCCAAAACCGTCGTTTATGGATTCACGTTGCATGACGGAACGCTGGCAGTAACAGAGACTTTGCTCGAGGAAAATCGTAGCGTTGATTATGAAGTCGACGGAAGAGTTGTCACCATGTCGCTCAGCGACGATGGATCTGTCCGGCTGACCGATCAAGAGGCGGGTGATACGATTTCGCCGGTCAGACTATTCTGGTTCGCCTGGTATACCTTCCATCCTGATACTGACCTGGTGAAGTGAGGTCGTAACTCCTTTTAACCTCAACCGCGTTCAAGCTGCCTTAGATAGTTCTGTGTTGTTTTGGTCGAATTCCGAAGTTTCTTCTTTATTCGTCGTTGTATAGGCACACGAAACCCTGCTTCCGCAGGGTGCAGTTCGTCGGTCACGGATTGGTATCAGTTGTTGAATTTCGGCGTGAATTGGATCGTGGAAAGGAATTTCCAGTCCCCGCCATCGCGGATCAACACCTCGACGGTACCGAGAATTGAGCGACCGCTGCCAGCACTGACCCCCCGCGAAATTTGGTCGACGTAATACATGATTACTGCCGTATCGCCCTCGACTGCAATAGACAGTGGGGTGATGAGATACCAGAACCTTGAAGATCGCCTGGAGTCCAGCCGTTGCCAGGCGATCGAAGTACTGTGGTCGCGCGGCGCCGCTGTAACGTCGTCCCAGCCGATGTATTTTTCATCGGTATATTCAACCAGCCATTTCCCGCTCTCCTGTGAGTCATCGAGCCACGACTTTTCGATGACCGCCCACGCCTCAGCCTGCGCGTCTGACCAGGAGGGCGATTGCGCCTGAGCGGTGGTTGTTATCAGGATGCCGGCCGCCAGTAAAAAATTCATTGCTCTTTTCATCACACTCTCCCTGCCGTTAACAATTACTTTAGTTTAGACGAGAATTCACGGAGTGAGACGACATTAACAGGCGACTCATGTTGCCTTATGGTGAGTATCCAGCACATTCTTGCACGCCATTGAAGACAATCGTGGCCGTCCTCCTCCCCAAGATCCCCGCTCCCCCGGTGCGCGCGCGGCACTGCAATTTACTGCATTTACCAAAATATCGGCCTGAAAATAGTTAACGTTCTCATATAGTTATTAGCAATACCTGAGAAGCTGGCGACTTTGACTTCCAAACACGAGGATTTCTGTACAAACTATGTCCAGTAGCAACGATGGGACTGGCAAAAAACGTCGACAACGTGATGCCCTGGCCAAATAGAACCAAGGCGTCTGCCAGACGATAATAAATATAATATGGGAATCGGTGCGTGGTACGAGCGCTAGAGAGCCCTGTTACTGATCCGACGTATCTCGAATTTTTCGGGCTGACGCGGCCGCCTTTTGCCCGACTCTCCCAACCGTCGCAAATTTTTCATACCGAACAGTATTCCTTGTTGATGGCCCACCTGGCTGCCGCGACGGAGCATTCCGATTGCCTGGTCGTCATTTGCGGTGCCGATGGGTCCGGAAAAACCACACTGCTGAACCATTACATCAGCGGCCTTGGCGATGATATCTCTTACGCGACCATCGATGAAACTTGCAAAGGCGAAAAGGAATTCTACTGTGCATTTCTAAGACAGCTCGGATTTAACGATATTACGGGCACACCGCGCGAGCTGCGGCGGATCACCAAGGAATTTCTCGTCCATCGTGGCATGGCCGGCGATCCTGTCCTGATGATGATTGATAACGCACACCTGGTTCATCCAAAAGTATTAGAGCAGCTTCGTCTGATTTCCGCGATCAAAGCCAAAAACCATCGAGTACTTAGCGTCGTACTTGCCGGTAATTCCGATCTCGTGCAGATCATGGACTCACCGGCAATGAGCCAGATCAAGTTCCATAGTCATGTCCACTTCAATATTCGCGTCTATACCAGGGAGGAAACAGCGAATTATGTCTGCCACCATTTAAAAATGGCGGGGGCTACTGATGCCGTGAATTTCTCGAAAACGGCACATCCGCTCATTTACCGGTATACCGGCGGGATTCCCAACCTGATAAACGTGCTATGCAATGACTTGCTCACAGAAGCCTATGCCATGGAATCGCATATCATCAAGGACGACCTGGTACGTACCGTCGCAGATAAACAGCGACTTCTGCCACATGTGGTTCCCCTGCAAGGAAAAGGGCGGCGCAAGACCGATCCTGATTTCAAACTTGTGCAGTCCGAACGACAGGCCGAGGAACGCATAACAGCGAGAGATTCAACGAGCAAAGGACCGGTCGAGAAACCCACGGTCGGTCCCGAAACGACGGATGACGACAGCGATAATCTGCTGGAGCATATCGCGCAGCTGTCAGCGCAGTTTGGCGAACTCAGAGCGCACAGGATGCGGGCCCTTCAGGATATCGGCACGCGTGACAAGGACATCAGCGAACTGCGCAAAAAGCTCGATGCGCAGACAGCAGAGACCGAAAAGCTGGCCAGTGCCCTTGGGGACAACAGCGACGAGATCGGGCGACTGAAGCAAGCACTGTCTGACAGCACGGAAGCGTTGCAGAAAAGTGAAAAAGCTGCAAAGAAACTCGCTGCCGATCTGAAGAAGGAAAAAAGTGCGGCAAAAACCACGCAGGCTGATTTTGCAAAAGCGGAAGCAACAGCCAAAGCAACAGCAAAAGAGCTGAGCCACTTGAATGCAGAACTGCAGGCGGCAGTCAGCGATCTCACGGCCGATCTCAAGCTGGCCGCCGAGCGAGTCGTTGAAATTGATGTTCTGGAGAAGAACACTGCGGATCTCAAGGATGAGATTAAGAAAAAGTCTGGCGATCTGCTGACGCTTCAGGGCGAGCTGGATGCGCGAGACAAGGCCCTTGCTGACCTCGAAAAACTGCTCCAGGAGTCGCAGGAAGAATGTGCGTCGCTGCAACTTCGCGCGGCTACTCTCGAGACTCTGGAGGAGTCCGCAGCGGAAAAAGACGCGCGCATTGTGGATCTGAAAGCTGAGCTGGCCTCGTACAGCCAGGCAATCATGGCATTAGAGGCAGAGAACACGGAGGTCGAATCCCGTGGCATGAAACTGCCGCAAGCCGATGACATTTCGGATCTCGAGGCGGAACTGCAGGAGTCCAAACAGATGTTCACGGAGACTCAGCCGCTGCTGAGTGAGGACTCAACGGTGATTGCGCAGCTGAAGACAAAAGAGCCTAAGTCACCGAAGTCCAAAGCGCCTAAGGCACCGGAGCTCGAAGTGCCTGCATCACTGGAGCCCGAAAATCAACCGGCTGCAGACTCAACGGCACCCGAGCCGGATTCTGCTGCCGGGCGGTCCGGGACTATCATCGCAGCATTCGAAGTTGTCAAAGATGGAAAAATCGAACAGGTCCTGGAGGTCGCAGAAAGTCAGCCGCGTATCATGATAGGAAGGAGTGAGGACAGCGAGCTGCGACTCAACAGTGAATTTGTCAGCCGCCACCACGCACTGATCTTTTGCACGGAAGAGCGGATTTACATCGAAGACCTGAACAGCTTCAATGGCACCATAGTCAATTCGAAGAAGATAACTCGCTGCGATCTGCAGGCCGGTGACGTCGTCACGATTGGGGATTTTCAAATATTGTCCAGACAGCTTTAAAGGACAGGAAATCGTGTCGCGCCGGAGCCGCCCAATGTCAGGATTGGAGCGAAAACTAGGACACCCACTAAAGAAAACTAGGAAAACTAGGACACCCACTAAAACGAGCGAATCTGCAGTAATCGTGCACTTTTCCTGGATGTAATGTCGTGCAAGGTTGGCTGTAATGGTCATTGCCAAATCATGGATGGAATGAGCGATGACCATTGCGCGCAGCCAGCAGATAAGCCTCGATCACACGCCTTACTATCATTGCACCTCACGTTGTGTCCGGCGCGCGTTTCTCTGCGGTTGGGATCGCTATAGCGGCAAAGATTATGCGCATCGACGACAATGGCTAGAGGATCGCCTGATTTTCCTTTCAGCAGTCTTCGCTATCGACCTCCTGGCCTACGCCATCATGAGTAATCACTATCATGTGGTGATCAAGCTCAATGCCGAGGAAGCGGCTGCCTGGTCAGACGATGAGGTGCAGGAAAGGTGGGGCAAGCTATACGCGCGTGCTGCAGACACCTGTGCGGATCTGCCCATAAGTACATGGCGAGAACGTCTCTTGAGCCTCAGCTGGTTCATGCGCTGCATTAACGAGCCGCTGGCACGATACGCGAACCGGGAGGATGGCTGCAAAGGGCGATTCTGGGAGGGGCGTTTTAAGTCACAGGCGTTATCAGATGAGACTGCGCTCCTGAGATGCATGTGCTATGTCGATCTCAACCCCATCAGGGCAGGCATCGCGAAGACCCCGGAATCGTCACCTCACACCTCGATCAAAGCCCGTATTGACGGCTGGCACAGACACCTGCTGGCGTTCGACTCCGGGCAGGATAAGGAAGGGACATCCATACCCTCGTCTGGCCCCAGTTTGGTGGACACCTTAAAATGTGCGCAATAATGCGTAAGGAGGTGTCTTATGACGAAGAAGAAATACCGACGATGTTGTAGCTGCAGTTGACGATGCGCTGAAAAATGTCGAAAGAATAGAGTTTGAGCAAGAGTTCGATCGCGAAATTATGAAAGAATTACGCCAAATCGAGTAGCCGGCAAAGTCCGTTTCTGGTCGAAAGCGGACCCTGAATTTCTCTAAAATTGACCAACATGGACGTCCGCTTTGCGCCGGTGACCTCAACCGGTCGATGCAACACCTAGACTCTAAAGTATAGAGAGGAGGATGTTGCAGATGAAGTACAGATCGAGGATTTACTACAGCGCAGAGCAGAAAAACTTGATGTGGGATCGCTGGCAGGCGGGCGATTCTCTG
>SMVB01132997.1_pt1 | contig 51509 bp, 43 predicted proteins | sample 2456461 | NCBI WGS metagenome assembly SMVB01 (sample SAMN11095934, study PRJNA526329) | marine sediment metagenome | biome: Marine sediment; feature: Surficial sediment; material: Deep marine sediment; isolation source: Hadal surficial sediment | place: Pacific Ocean | collected 2014-05 | depth...
AAAATCCGGGTTGTCTCGATAGTGCTCGAGCAGCGGCTCCTGGTATTTCGAGAGTCTAAAAAAATGGTTGCGCTCTTCGAGCCACTCCGCTTTCGAATGGTGCAGCGGACAATTGCCGTCGACGAGGTCTTTTTCCAACTTGAACTCTTCGCAAGAATTGCAATACCAGCCCTCGTAGCTTCCCTCGAATACGTCGCCCGCTTCGTTGATGCGGCGCAGGAGCGCCTGAACGGTGGTCTTGTGCCGCGGCTCGGTGGTGCGGATGAAATCATCGAAAGAGATGTCGAGCTGCTTCCAGACCTCCTTGAACTCCTTTTCCATCTTGTCGCAATAAGCGCGGGGCTCGATGCCGAGCTCCGCCGCTTTCTTGAAGACGTTCAGCGAGTGCTCGTCATTGCCCATGACGAAGTGGGTGTCGTAGCCCGCGAGACGCTTGAAGCGCGCGATGACATCGGCGGTCACTTTTTCATAGGCCGTTCCGAGATGAGGACGGCTATTGACGTAGTCGATCGCGGTCGTGAGGTAAAACGTCTCCATATTGATTGCATTCTAGCAGACGGTTACAAGTTGACAGCGGCGGGCCGCACCTTTAATGTCCGTCCCGCAGTTATAGGAGCCGAAAATGAAGACAAATGTTCTTCGACTTTGTATCGCGAGTGCGCTGATCGCGGCGACGTCCGCCGCAGGCGAGAGGCCTAAAGGTCCCGATCGCTATGCGATTACCGGTGCGCGCATCGTGACGGGGTCAGGTCAGGTTATCGAGCAAGGGACGCTCGTTCTCGAGCACGGCTTGATCACGGCCGTCGGCGCTTCGGTCGAAGTTCCCGACGGCGTGTGGGTCATCGACGGTAGCGGCAAAGTGGTCTATCCGGGATTGGTCGACGCGCTGTCGGATATTGCTCTCGAGAAGAGCGAAGCGTCAGGCGACGCGCCGTTCTCGCGAGGCCCTCTGGACCGGCCGGGAACGACGTCGTGGGCCGCTGCGGCCGATGCCCTCGTGCTCGATGACGACCGCGTCGAAGCTTGGCGCAATGCGGGCTTTACGTCCACGGTGTCGTCTCCCTCGACCGGCATCGTGAGCGGCCAAGCGGCCTTTCTCAACCTTGCCGGTGAGCGCGACGAGGATCTTGTCGTCGCGACACCCGTGGCTCTCAGAGTGAACTTCGAACCGAACGCGAATCGCAGTTTTCCAGGCTCGCTGATGGGCGTTTTAGCCTACATTCGGCAAGTGTTTGCAGACGCCTCGCACTATCGCGTGAGCCAGACGGCTTACGCGCGCGAGCCTCGCGGAAAGAGGCGGCCGCGCTACGATCGCGCGCTCGCGCCGCTCGCAGAGGCTCAGGTGGATGGTTGGCCGGTGCTCATGCCGGGGCACTGGGAGCACGAGATCGAACGAGCGGTGCGGCTCGGCCGCGAGATTGGGGTCCGCCCAGTCGTTTACGGACTGCATGAAGGCCATCGCGCGGCCGAGTTCCTCGCCTCCGAGAACGTTGCCGTGCTCGTGAGCTTGAAGTGGCCGGAGGCAGACGAGGATAGAGACCCTGAAGCGGAAGAACCGCTCCGCGTCCTCCGAATGCGGGAGCAGGCGCCAAAAACGCCTGCGGCGCTTGCGAAAGCCGGCGTTATGTTTGGGTTTTACTCGGACGGACTGGAGAGCCCCAAAGAGATATTTGCAAGTCTTCGAAAAGCCATCGACCGAGGTTTGACCCACGAGAGCGCGCTGCATGCGTTGACGCTCGGGCCCGCGACTATCTTCGGTGTCGACGATCGACTCGGAAGCCTCGAAGCTGGAAAAATTGCAAACGTCATCGTGGCGGATGGTGCGCTCTTCGACGAGGACACGCGGATCGAAACGGTTTTCGTCGATGGCGCGAAATACGAGATTCGAAAGTCCACGGACGAAGGAGGTGCACCGTGAATGTAAAGAGATTCGTTTGGACGGCGGGTCTAGTCGCAAGCGTTAGGGTCATCGCAGGCGGAGGCGCCGCGGTGGCGCAAACGATGGTGATCCGCGGAGGCACGATCTTGACGGTGACGAACGGCACGATGGTGAACGGCGACATCCTCGTCGAAGACGGCAAGATTGTGGAGATTGGCACGAATCTCTCCGTTCCGGAGGGTGCTCTAGTCATCGACGCGAGGGGGCAGTTCGTCATGCCCGGCATCATCGACGCGCATTCGCACATCGCGGCGGAGTCGATCAACGAAGGTAGTGTCGCGGTGTCCTCGATGACGGGTATCGAGGACGTCCTCGACCCAACCGATATCAACATATATCGTGAGCTTGCCGGCGGGGTGACAACGTCGAACATCCTCCACGGAAGCGCCAACCCGATCGGCGGGAAGAACGCTGTCATCAAACATCGTTGGGGGAGTGACGCCGAAGGACTTCTTTTCAAAGGGGCGCTTCCCGGGATCAAATTCGCGCTCGGAGAAAACCCGAAACGTTCACGCGGCGGGCGGCGCGGTGTTCCCCGCCGCTATCCCGCGACACGGATGGGCGTCATCGACGTCATCCGGGAAGCGTTCACGAAAGCGCGCGCCTATCGTAAAGAGTGGCAGGACTATGAGGCGCAGAAGGCACACGGTCAGGCCGATCTCGTGCCCCCGAGGCGCGATTTCGAGCTCGAGCCTCTCGTCGAGATCATGGAAGGCAAGCGTCTCGTTCACGCCCATTGCTACCGCGCCGACGAGATCCTGCAGCTTCTTCGCGTCGCGGAAGAATTCGATTTCCGCATCGCGACCCTCCAGCACGTTCTCGAGGGCTACAAGGTTGCCAAAGAGATTGCGGAGCACGGCGCGGGCGCATCGACGTTCTCGGATTGGTGGGCGTACAAGATGGAAGCTTATGACGCCATCCCGTACAACGCGGCGCTCATGACGGAAAAGGGTGTGCTGGTATCGCTCAACTCGGATAGCGCCGAGGAAGCGCGCCATCTCAATCAAGAAGCGGCGAAGACCTTGAAGTGGGGAGGGCTGAGTGAGGAACAGGCGCTCGCTCTGATTACGATAAACCCCGCAAAGCAGCTTCGCATCGACGACAGGGTGGGGTCGATCGAAGTGGGGAAAGATGCCGACTTCGCCATTTTCGACACGCATCCTTTGAGTGTCTACGCTGTGCCGCAGAAGACAATCGTCGACGGTAAAGTCTACTTCGACCGCGAAGAAGACGCCGAACGCCAGAAAGCGTTGGTGGAAGAGCGCGCAGAGCTCTTGGAAAAGTTGAAGCCGGCTACGGAGGAAAAACAATGATCCTGACACGTACGCTCACCATCCTGGTGCTCTTTAGCGGGGCCGCAGCAAGTGCCCAGGACGACGTCATCGCCATCACGGGCGGGAAAATTGTGACTCTGGCCGGCGAGCCGATCGAGAACGGCACGATCATCATCCGGAACGGCCGGATCGCTGAAGTCGGCGCGAACGTCGCGGTCCCGGCCGGTGCCGAAGTCATCGACGCCTCCGGGCTCGAGGTCTATCCGGGCATGATGGATGCCGTCAGCCGGCTCGGCTTGACGGAGATCTCATCGACCGCGGCGACGGTGGATACGACAGAGCTCGGCGATTACAACCCGCAGCTCACCGCCGCCACGGCCGTGCATCCTTCGAGCGAGCACATCCCGGTCGCGCGGGCGAATGGCATCACCCATGCCGTCACGGCGCCTGGGGGCTCTGGAGGATTTGGCGTGGGGGGGCCATACGGTATCCACGGCCAAGCCTCGCTGATAAACCTCGCGGGCTGGACGGTGGAGGAAATGGCAGTCAAGATGTCGGTCGGCATGGTCCTTCATTGGCCGACCATACAGACCTCGACCTTCGATTTTTCGACGTTTAGCCGCGTCGAAAAGAAGTTCTCCGAAGTCAAGGAACAGTACGAGGACCGTGTTGCCGAGCTCGAGGATTGGATGGACGCGGCGCGACGCTACGCAGGTGAGTCGGAGAAAGAGACGGACCTGAAGCTCGAAGCGCTCGCCAAAGTCGTCGAAGGCGAGCTGCCGATGATGATAATGGCTGACGATGCCCGCGACATCAAACGCGCCGTTCAGTTCGCGGAAGAGCAGGGCATCAAGATGATTCTTCTCAGTGGCCGCGACGCTTGGAAAGAGAAAGCGCTTCTGGCGGAGAAAAACATTCCTGTGATTCTCGGGCCAACCTTGCGGCTTCCACGAACAGAAGATGAAGCGTATGACAAGCCGCTCACCGCCGCGTCGGAGCTCCAAGCTGCCGGGGTTCGTGTCATCTTCGCGTCATTCAGCTCGGCGAACTCGAGACTCTTGCCGTACGAGGTCGGAAACGCCGTGGCGCGCGGACTGCCCTGGGAAGAAGGGCTCAAAGGCATCACCCTCTATCCCGCGGAGCTTTTTGGGGTTTCCGATGAGCTCGGGAGCATCGAGGAGGGCAAACGAGCCAATCTCATTATTACTGACGGGGATCCTCTCGAGATCCGTACCGAGATAAAGCATTTGCTGATCGACGGCGTACCTACGAGTTTGGACAATAGGCATTTGGAGCTGTATGAGAAATACAGGGCCCGTCAATGAGACAGCTTGCTTTTCTCTTGGTCATTTACTGTTTCGGGTGTTCGGGGTCGGAGGCGGTGCAGTCGGAGGATGTGGCGCGTCGCTTGCACGAGACGGTGCCGCTCATCGACGGTCATAACGATCTTCCCGGTCAGTATCGTGATTTGAGCAATCAGTTTTCCGCGCTCGATATTGCGAAGAGCCAGCCCGATATCATGACGGACATCCCGCGTCTTCGGGAAGGCGGTGTCGGAGCTCAGTTTTGGTCGGTCTTCGTCCCGACGAGCCTCGAGGGCGGCGATGCGGTTCGAGCGACGCTCGAGCAGATCGACGTCGTCTACGAGCTCGCCCGGCGCTATCCCGATACCTTCGAGATTGCGATGACGGCGGACGATGTGGAACGCGTCTTCGCCTCGGGAAAGATCGCCTCGCTCATAGGGATGGAGGGCGGGCATTCTATCGACAGCTCACTCGGAGCGCTACGTATGTTTTATCGGCTCGGAGCCCGCTACATGACGGTAACCCACGGCCGTAATACGCCGTGGGCCGACTCCGCAACCGATAGCCCGGCTCTCGACGGTCTTTCGGAGTTTGGCAGTGACGTCATCCGCGAGATGAACTGGCTCGGAATGCTCGTCGACCTCTCGCACGTTTCGGAAGCGACGATGCACGACGTGCTGGATGTCGTTCAGGCTCCCGTGATCTACAGCCACTCCTCGGCGCGCGCGCTTTGCGACCATCCGCGCAACGTTCCAGATGACGTTCTCCGGCGGCTCCCCGAGAACGGGGGGGTTATCATGGTGACCTTTGTGCCGCAGTTCATTTCCCAGGAGGTCAAGGACCACGGCGACATGCGAGACGCGGAGAGCGAGCGCTTGGAAGCGATCTCGGGCTCGAGCGACGCCAGCGTTGCCGAAGGACTGCGGGCGTGGGATCAGGAGCACCCGGCGCCGCGAGCGACGCTGGCGCAGGTCGCGGACCATATCGACCACATCCGCGAGGTCGCGGGAATCGACCACATCGGGATCGGTTCGGATTTCGACGGCATCTCCTCGGTCCCAATCGGGCTCGAGGATGTCTCGACGTTCATCGACCTGACGCGCGAGCTTCTCGCGCGCGGCTATTCGGAGGACGCTGTCGAGAAGATCCTCGGGCGGAACGTACTGCGCGTCATGCGTGCGGCTGAGGAGACGGCAGCGCGGCTTCGGCTCGAACGTGGGCCTTCGGAGGCACTCCTTCCCGGTCGCTCCGAGTGGAATTGACCATCCTTCAGGATTCAGCATTCAGCATTCAGGTCGAGACTGTGGACGTGAGCAAAAATTAGAAAAGAACAGCCACAGAGGGAAACGAGATCACAGAGCAGAGATTCGGCTCTGCTCTTCGGTCCCTCCACGGTGCGTGGGCCCCGGTGAAGAGTGGCAAAAGTCACCTCGTCCTCGGGTTTCCTCTGTGTTCGAAGTGGCTTCGGCCGATCAAGTCTCAAGACCGGCAGAACAACGCTCGCATCGCCGCCGCGAGCCTTTCAAACTCCGCAGCCGCACGAAGAGATCTCGCGAACCTGTGTGTCTCTGTGGCTGTTTTCTTCCTGATTTCTACGTCCTCTGACCTCTAATTCGTACTCGTAGCCCATTCTTGCGGCAAACAAGGGCTAACCTGGGGCGACTTCTATGCGTCCAAAGGAACGAATGAAGGCGATAGTCGCCGACGAGGTCGTCGGAAGAGCGCGGTCAGGGGACCAGAATGCCTTTCGGACGCTCGTCGAGGCTTATAGCCGGGACGTCTTTCGGCTCGCCTTCCGGATTACCCGAAACGAACAAGATGCGGAGGATACCGTGCAGGAGACGTTCATACGCGCTTACCAGAAGCTCGACGGGTTCGAAGCGCGCGCGAACTTCGGAACCTGGCTCTACCGTATCACCGCGAACAGCGCTATCGACCAACTGCGGCGCAAGAAGCGTCACGAGGACCGAAGCGTCCCGCTCGACGAGGTGACGGCCGGAGGCGTGGGGCCGGGGCAGGAACGCGCGGTCTTCGGCCGGCAAGTGCGTGAGCGTGTGGAGAGCGCTCTGGTCAGTTTGAGCGAGCTCGAACGGGCTGCTTTCGTTCTTCGTCACTTCGAAGAGCTCTCGCTCGCCGAGATCGGCGCCACACTCGACATCACTGTCAGTGCGACGAAACAGGCGATTTTTCGCGCGGTGCGGAAGCTGCGCGTCACCCTCGCTAAGATACCCAGGACGGCGCCATGAAACATCTCGACGAAGAGGAGCTCGTTCTTTACCATTACGGCGACGCCGAAGACGCGACTTCCGTCGAAGAGCACTTGAAGACATGCGCGCGTTGCCGGGCCGAGCTAGCCGAGCTCACCGCGGTCCTCGCGGATGTGAGCGCGCTTCCCGCCCCGGATCGGGGCGACGAGTACGGCGAAGAAGTCTGGGCGGCGATAGCACACAAATTGACGCCGCGTCGCCGCGTAAGGAGTGTCTTCATGCTCGCCGCGGCGGCCGTCTTGCTTGCGGGGACGTTCCTCGTGGGCCGGTTATCCACACGGTGGAACGCTCCGCCTCCCTCCGCCCAGATCCGCGAGCGTATTCTTCTCGTTGCGCTCGACGAGCATCTCGACCGCTCGCAGATGCTTCTTCTCGAGCTCGTCAACGCGCCCGAGAGCACCTTCGAGCTCAGTGCCGCGCGCGAGCTATTGCACGAGAGCCGGCTCTACCGTCAAACGGCCTTTCGCATGGGAGATCTCGCAACGACCGACGTCCTCGACGAGATCGAGCGTCTGCTTCTCGATGTTGTTCACGGAACCACCAGTGGCGACGTCCTCACAGCTCGCATCGTCGAGCAGGACGTCTTTTTCAAGATTCGTATCCTCCAGACGAACGTACGTCGTCGCGAAGAGGAACTGAAATCTCAACAGTTCTAGCATTACTAGAGAGAGAGGAATCGATGTTTGTTTACCTGCGGTCGCTTATGGCACCAGCAATGCTTTTCCTGGGACTCTTCTTGCAGTCCAGCGCCTCTGTTTCGTATCAAGAAGGAAGGGAAGCGCTCGATCGCTCGGACTGGCAAGGGGCCGTTGAGGCATTCGAGCAAGTATCCGAAGACGACGCGGTCGCCGATGCCGCCATTTTCTGGCAGGCCTATGCCTACAACAAGCTTCGTGACGCCGACCGCGCTCTAGAGAGCGTAGCACTCCTCGAACGCCGCTTTCCGAATAGCGAATGGCGCGATGATGCGCAAGCGCTCGCGGCCGAGATACGCGGCCGAGCTTCCGGCGAGGACGATAACGATGAGCTCAGGCTCATGGCGCTGAACGCGCTCATGCACGCCGATGACGAGGAAGCCATCCCGATACTCGAAGAGTTCTTGAGAGGCGCTCACTCGGAGCGGCTCAAGGAAAGAGCGCTCTTCGTGCTTGCGCAGAGCGGCTCGGCGCGTGGCTTCGAGGTTGTCGCAGAAGCCGCGCGCTCGAGTAGCTCGCCGAACCTTCAAAAAAAGGCGATCCGTTATTTGGGTGTGCATGAATCGGAACGAAGTCTCGACCTACTCGTCGAGCTTTACGGTTCGATCACGGATATGGACGCTCGGCGAAGCATCCTTCAAAGCTTCATGATTGCCGGGCAAAGGGACCGTCTCTTGGGCCTCGCGCGCGAAGAGCCCAACGAGGAACTGCGCGCCCGGGCGATCCGCCTGCTCGGAACGATGGATGCCGAGGACGAGCTATGGACGCTATATGAGCAGGAGACCTCCGAAGAGATTCGCAAGCAGATCTTGCGCGCTTTCATGGTGGCTGGCGACCAGGAACGTCTTCTAGCTGTCGCCAAAAACGCGGCAGAATCTTTGGAGCTCAGGAAAAGCGCCATCCATTTGCTTGGCACCCAGGACGCCGACGAGGAGCTCTGGGCGCTCTATCAGCAGGTGACATCCGAGGAGCTCAAAGAGCGCGTAATGCACGCGCTCTTCATTTCAGGCAACTCCGAGAAGCTCTTACTGGTCGCTCGCGACAAGGACGAGTCCATCGAGATGCGCAGGCGGGCCATTCACAATCTCGGGATTACTGGAGAGGCGTCCCGTCCGATGCTTCTAGAGCTCTATCAAGGCGAGACGGCGTTTGAGCTGAAAGAGCAAATCTTGCACGCCCTGTTCGTTCAAGATTCAGCACCCGAGCTCGTTGAGCTTGCGCGCTCGGAGAACGACCTCGAGCTCGAGAAAAAAGCGGTCCACTGGCTTTCCTTGATGGACGCGCCCGAAGCCAAAGCTTACATGATGGAGATATTGAGACGATGAACTATCTACTATTTCTTCTACTTCAGCCAACTCTCATTGGCGGCTCGATTGAGGCGCGCGGCGCCGCGACCGAGCTCGCCCGAAACATCACCGCGGGCCCCGTGGGAACGTTTTGGAGCGGCTATGAAGTGCCTCGAGTCGTGGTACAGGGGCGTACTCATCATGGGTGCGGTGGCGTCTATCGTCTCGACGACGGTGGTGGTGACTCGAAGCCTGCGACAGACGAAAGTGCTTCCACGTTGCACATGTTCTATCGCGTCGTCGACGGCACGGTCGAGGAACTGCAGGCGATATCGAGTGCTTGTCGTATCGATGCGGGCAGCGGGAGCGTGCATTGGTGGAGTGGCGTGTCCGTTGATGATAGCGTCGCTTTTCTGCAGCAGCTAGCTCGTGACAAACCGCGCTCCGAGATTGCTGAGCAAGCGATCTACGTGATCAGCCAGCACGCGGGCTCGGCCGCGGATATGAGCCTCGAGCAGTTCGCTGGAATCCGCTGGCCTCGCGATCTGAGAGAGAAGGCCGTTTTCTGGTTGGGGTCAGCGCGCGGCGAGACGGGATTTCGAGTCTTGAGTACTCTCATCGAGGGTGAGGAAGACCCGGAGATCCGAGAAAAAATGGTTTTCGCGTTCCATATCTCCGACGCGGAAGGCGCCACGCCGAAGCTCATTGCGCTCGCGCGAGCGCATCGGGACCCGGAGCTTCGCGCGAAAGCACTCTTCTGGCTGGCGCAAAAAGCAGGGAAGCAAGCGGCTGCCGCGATCGCCGAGGCGGTCGAAGACGACCCGGACCTCGATGTGAAGAAAAAGGCGGTATTCGCCTTGTCCCAGCTGCCCGCAGAAGAAGGCGTGCCGCTCCTTGTGGAAGTTGCGGAGAACCACCGGCAGCGAGAGATTCGGAAAAAGGCATTTTTCTGGCTTGGACAGTCCAATGACCCGAGAGCGCTGTCCTTGTTCGAGAAAGTGCTTCTGGAAAAGGACTAGTGCTTGAACCCGCTAATCCTGTCGGTAAAGTCCGAGGTCATTTTTGGTGCTGGCAAGGCGCTCCAACGATTTCATATTGAGATATTCCGAGGAGGAGCAACGCAGCAGCGCCGAAAAGACCGGAACGCTCCGCTGGCAGGATTAGCGGGTTCGAGCTAGTCGCGCAAGTACTTCCGCATCACTTTGTCGAGAGCCCGATCGGTGAGGAGGCGGCGAGAGATAGGCCTGAACCTTGGCGTCGGTGCCGCTGATGAGAACCGCTCGTTCCGACATAGGGGGATGATACAGGAACGCGGTCGCAGCGAAAAAAAGCTGAGGGCGGGAACCGCCCCCAGCACTAAAGCAGCTTTACCACCCTGTCTGCCAACCCGCCCTCGCCGAGCACCACGTTGAGAGTGGCCTTTTCCGTGACCCTCTCGAGCACTGCGAGCTCGCGCAGACGCATCAGCGTCGGGTTGGACTCGAGGAGTCGAGCAGCGTTCAGCTGAGACCGGATCGCGGCCGTCTCTTCGCGGGCGCGTAATGAGGTTCGCTTCGGCTGCTTTCTTCGCTTCGAGCACCTTGTTGAGCAGCTCCTTCATGTCACTTGGTGTCAACAGAAAACGATCAAAGATCGCTTACCGGGTGGTCATGTTTGCGCGAGAGCTATGCGCTCATTTGAAGACCGACGCGCAGAAGACTATAACTGTTAGAGACCGATCGTGATTAAGCCTGTGTTGATCCTCGCTCTCGTGGCGTTGCTCGGCGCCTCCTCTTTGAGCGCGGCCCAGCGGGCACGCTCACCCGCCGCGGCTACGGTGTTCATTCGCGTCATCGGTACGATCGAAGTTGTCACCGAGGGCGCTTTCACCGAATCGAAAGAGACGCGCGACGTCGAGCTCGGCACAGGGAGCGGTTTCATCTTCACACCCTATGGGCACGTATTGACGAACCACCACGTCGTGCAAGGCCGCAGTTTCACGAAACGCGTCGGCTCCCGCAACGTGACGGTAGAGCTCAAGGTGGACCGTGTGGAGGTGGTGCTGCCGACAGGCGCCTTCGATGCGTCCATCGAGTTGGTGGACCCGGACATCGATCTTGCCGTTCTATCGATCGCGGGCGGTGACCTGCCTTACCTCGCATTCGGCGACTCGGAGGCGACGAAGCCAGGTGAGTCGGTTCACGTTTACGGTTTCCCCTTCGGGCGTCGCGTCGAAGTCGGTCTGACGGACGTCCCGGACATCCTTCCCCAAGTAAGTGTGACCCGGGGCACGGTCTCGGCTACGCGGAACGACGACGCTGGCAACACGGCCTATTTGCAGACGAGCGCGACCGTGAACCCGGGCAATAGCGGCGGGCCGATGGTCGATGAGGATGGCTATGTGCTCGGTGTCGTGAGGCTCAAGCTGCGAGATTCGGACGGGATCGGTTTTGCGATCCCGGTCAACACGGTCAAAGATTTTCTGACCGTGAGCGGCTACGATCAGCTTTTACCTGTCGAGCGCCTCAAGCTTGGTGGCGAGCAGACATTGAGGGACAAAGGCTTGAGCCTCCGACTTCCGGAGACGCTCGAAGACGTTTCGCCTATGCGGCTGCGCGCCTTCAGCGATCCCGGGCAGGGTGCTATTTTGTGGACTTCGGATCGGGTGGTGACCCCGTGGGATCTCCGGTCGCTAGAACAGGCACTCTTGTCAGGCGGGACGTTCGGGACGTTTCGAGCCGAAGGAGAGAGAGACTCCGCCGCAGTCGCCGAAGGCGTCTTGATCGGGCGCGCGCGCTCCGGCGACACGCGGATGGTGTACGCGCTTTTCGACAGAGGCGCCGAAAAAATCGTCCTCCGCTACGAGGGACACGCGGACGCGGTAGCGTTCAACCGTTCCGTTCTCGAGCAATCGCTTCGAAGCGTGTCCGCTAGACCCCTATTGACATCGGAGGTGACGCGCGCGCTGCTAGTGGACGGCGTGCTGTGGGAGAGACGGCCGCTCCCCGCGCCTTCCGCGCCCTCCATCATGGTCCCAGGTCGATTCAGCGTCGAAGTCTCGGCACCCTTTGCCTGCACTGGCTTGCCTCCTGTCGAGTCCGCGATGGCGGCCTCGCCCGAGGGGGACTTCACGGTCTCACTTCGTGTGGGGTGGTGGGCGCATTCGCTGGACACTTCGAGCGCCGCGACTAGCTGCAGCCAACAAGCGGGGGGCTTCGGGGACGCTTCGTATTTCTACACCATCGATTGGCTAGGCATTCGCTATGCGGTCGAAGGAGTCTTTATCGACGACATGCGCGGAACGCTTCAGCTCGAGCTCGTCGCGCCGGAATCGAAGCAGCTATTCGTGCGCGAGCTGGCCCTCGCCTGGATTGCTGAAAACCGACAGCGCTAACGCTAACACGCCTGATTCCGTTCACGTTCTAGTGCTAGAGACCGCCGAACAGGAAGCGGGTAGACGATAGCAACCCGAATTGCGGAAACTAAAAAGACTCGGCTGTGACAACGTCCCATAAGTTCCGGTAGCGGCCGTCGCGAGCGCTTCGCAAGAACATGTGGATATTCTGAACGAGGGAGACGGTGATGTGGTCGTCGACCATCGCGGGATGCGGGCGATGAAGGTTCGCATAAGCGCGGATGAAAACGCTGGACTCGGAGGTCGGCAGCTGCAGCACGTTGTCGACGAAAGCAGACCACTTTCTCTGGCGAAACAAATAAAACTCGACATTCGAAACGTAGAACGTGGTCACGGTTTGGCCGTGGGACTCGAGGAGCCTCCCGAGCCGACGGAAAGTCTGGTCTCCGGCGAAATCGCCGACGATCGGGATGATGCGGTTCTCCAGCTGCATCTGGCGCACCCGCCCGTAAGTCTCGTCCGCCGCGAGCCAATTCCGACGTTCGCCATGGCGGTCGATTTCGAGAATAAACTCCTTCAGCGAAGGGAAGAAGAACGACCGCCATCTGTCATATTTGATCTCTAAGCCTTGTCGAAAGAACTCACGGTAGATGGTCTCTAGGTCGTGGCGGTCTTGATCGGTGAGCCCGAGCTCGGGGCGGGTCTCGAGCTCACCGAGGACGAAGGCTAACTGTTCCTCGTAAAAGCTCTCGTCCGGCGCGGTGGATTCGATGGCAGCAACGATGTCGGTGATCGCGGCGTCGCGCGCGAGAGGCTCCGTAAGTGGGCGCGCCACTAGTCTCGAGAGATAGACGTCGCGGGTTTCGGAGTCCTCTGTCAAAAGCTTGAACAAGAGATGTTCGAGCATGTTCTGGCGGCGAATATCCACGATGAACGCGAGCTGGGGCTCGAGCGTGGCGATATAGGTGAAATTCTGGTTCGGTCCCACGCCGACATAAACGCCGTCTTCGACGCGGCGTTGGTCGAGCTCGTCGAGCACATGAAGGTAGGAGGTTTCATTGGAGATGTAGTTATTGCTCCAAAAATATCCGCCATCCTCGGAAAGACTCGTGACGAGGTTCCCGAACTCGGCGTCGGTGATGGTTTCGAGCTCGCCTCTTCCCCTTGATAGACAGGAGGAAGTGACGGACGAGAACGCTGCCGGGATGGCGAGCGCTAAGGCTAGAGACCGGATCAGCATCGCTTGAGGGTTCCCGATATCATCCTAAACGGTAGCGGGTGGCGGTTTCAACTATCAGGGTGCGAGATGCTCCGCAAGAAAGCCGAGGGATTCGGGAATATGGGCGTAAACGAGTGCCCATCCATGGGGCTCGCCCTCGTGCTCGTGGAATTCGTGGTCGACGCCGTTCTTGCTCAGCACCTGATCGAGCTTCTGATTGCCCGCGCCTAGACCCACCGAGCGGTTGTAGCGATCCGCCGTCCCATAGTCGAAGTAGAGGGCAAGCCCGTCTAGCTCGGCTTTGCGGGCGAGCTCGAGCGGATTGTTCGCATCGAAATATTCCTGGTCGAAAGGATCGCCGAAGATGGTCCGGAAAACAGTGCCCAAATATTGATAGGACCGTGCCGAGCGCGCGGCTTCGGGAACGTCCAGCGGATTCGGGACTGGGAAGATGATGGCGGAGTGGGCGGCGGCGGCGGCATATCGGGTCGGATGGCGCATGGCAATCTTGAGAGCGCCGTAGCCGCCCATCGAGGTGCCTGCAATCGCACGGTGCGTCCGGCCCGAACTTACGCGATAGCCCGCTTCAACATGCCGCGGGAGCTCCTCGACGATGAAGTCCTCGTAGCGCATGGTGCCGTCCCGGTAGTTCGTGTAGAAGCTCCGGCCGCCATCGGGGAAGACTAGGACCATCTCGCGAAGGGTCTTTTTCGCCATCAAGTCGTCAACGAGCTCCGGAATGTTTCCGTGGCGGTCGATCGTCCAGCTCGTATGATCGTTGAAAAGGCCGTGGAGGAAATATACGACAGGATATTTCGCGTCGCTGCTCCCATAGCTCGGAGGAAGAAATACACTGTAGGAGGCTTCTTCGCCAAGCGCTTCGCTCGTCATTGTCGCGAACTCGACACGTGATCCCGAAGGGAGCGCGATGGGCTCGCTCGAGTGGCGGATCCAAGCGTCCCGTTGAGCCAGCGCCGCCGCTACTGGAAAGAGGATCAAGATGAGCAGGAACACACAGATCGGGTGTCTCAATACACTCTCCTGTTGGGCACAAAAGTCAGAATAGCACGAAGCTCGTGTTAGACTTTCTTACGTGACCAAGAAGGTGCGCATCCTGGGGGTACGTGTGGACCTGGGCGCAGGCCGTCGCGGGGTCGATATGGGGCCTTCGGCGATCCGCAAGGCGGGGATCCGTCAAGCGCTTCGCGATCTCGGCTACGACGTGGCTGACGACGGCAATCTCGACTGCGAAGAGCCCGAATCCCACAAGATCCGGGACCCCAAGCTCAAATATCTCCCGCTCATCCAGGCCACGATGACGGATCTCGCGGCACGCGTCGCGTCCATGGTCGAGCTCGGAGAGATCCCACTCGTGCTCGGGGGCGACCACTCCATCGCCATTGGAACCATCGGGGGTGTCGCGGGTCAATTCAAGAAGGCCAAGAAGAAGCTCGGCATGATTTGGTTCGATGCGCACGCGGACGCTAACACTGCGGATACCACTCCCTCGGGAAATATCCACGGTATGCCGCAAGCAGTGGCCTTTGGGCGCGGCGCCCCCGAGCTCGTGACGATCGGCGGCTTCGCGGAAGGGGAGTCGAAGCTCGACCCGGGCTGCTCTGCCCTCATCGGCGCGCGGAGCATCGATCGTCTAGAGAAAGAGGTCCTGAAGGATATTGGGCTCCGCGTGTTCACGATGGATCAAATCGACCGTCGAGGCATTTACGACATCACGGAAGAAGCCCTCCAAATTGCAGGACGCGGGACGGACGGCATTCACGTCAGTTTCGACGTCGACGGGATGGACCCTTCCATCGCACCGGGCGTCGGCACGGCCGTGCCCGGCGGCGTCACCTACCGCGAGACCCACACGATGATGGAGATGATTGCGGAGACCGGCCACATGGTCTCGATGGAAGTTGCGGAGGTCAATCCGATACTCGATGTGCGCAACCAAACTGCCGAGGTCGCGGTTGAGATGGTGGCCTCGGCCTTCGGACGCCGAATTCTTTGAACCCTATGGGTCTCGTTCCCTTTGATTGAAGACAAGACGCATCGTCTCCAGGTGACGACGGAGGACGGATCCGCTCTCGGGGAAGTGACGGTCTCGTTCAAAAAGCCCACGCGCTCGAAAACCACGGCCATCATCGCCCACGGGGCCGGCGGCAATATGGACACAGCTTCCATTGCGGCCCTTCAAGCCGCTCTCGTTGCAGGAGGCGTCACGGCTGTCCGGTTCAACTTTCTCTATGCGGAAAAGGGAAGAGGTGGCCCAGACAAGCAGGCCAAGCTCATCGCCACTTGGCGCACGGTGGCCGACGCGATGCGCCGAGAGCTGAAGCCGAAGCGGCTCTTTCTTGCCGGCCGCTCGATGGGAGGCCGCATGGCGTCCTACCTTGTTGCCGAGGGCTATCCGTGTGACGGTATTTTCTTTCTTGCGTACCCGTTGCATCCACCGGGTAAACCCGACCGGCTTCGAAAAGACCATCTACCCAAAATAAAGGTTCCGATGCTCTTCGTCAGTGGCACGCGAGATGCTTTCGCCACCCTCGATCTGCTGGAGCCGCTCGTCAAGCAGACCAAAGCCAAGCTGCACTTGCTCGAGGGCGCGGACCACGGTTTCAGAGTGGCCAAAAAGTACGGGCGCACCCCAAAGGAAGTGGAAGCAGAAGTGGCCGCGACCGTCTTGAATTTTATCTCGGAGGTGTAATGTCTCGTATCGATGCTCTAAAGAACCTGTTGGCGAAAACTCCCGACGACGCGATGACCCGCTACATGCTCGCGAACGAGCTCTACAAGGACGGTCAGCTCGCCGAAGCCGTGGACGAGCTGAACGCTTATCTGAGCGCGGTGAAAGACGAGGGCGCGGCCTATCGCACTCTCGCGGACGCCTATCTCGGGCTCGACAAGAAGAAAGAAGCCCGCTGGGCCCTCCGCCAAGGAGCTGAGGCGGCCTTGGCCCATCACCACGAAGGGATGGCCCAAGAGTTCGAAGACCGCTTGAAAGAGATCGATTAGTTCTAGGCGAAGCCAGTTTTTGGCCGCTTCTACGCCACACCGTCAACGGTGATGTCCACCTTCTCATAGTACCAAGGGACCGGCGGCCATCCCGTGCGCCAGACGAGGCTCGCTCTACTGCTGTCGGTGATGGTCTTTCCGTGGAATACCGCTCGAATGCGACGCGGGCTCATTTCGATATGAACGCCCGCGCTCATCGGTCTTGCCATGATGTCCTCCTTGCCCTACTGTTCGAAGGCTTCCCAGGCTACGAACAGCAGCAGGATATTTACGCCTCCGCCCGGTCTCGATGGTGCAAGCCTTGCTCCGGGCGGGAGCGGCCCGAGCGTCGCAGCGAAACCCTTCGGCGCCCCGCGATAACCGACACGCGAGCCTTCGCGGATCCCGAGTTTTTGGGGAAGGGGTGTCCCCGAATAGCCTGCAACCATCGCTACGGCGAGAGTCCGGGCTGATAGTTGTTGACGAACTGAGCGAACATGGAAGCTTCGACCATATCCTTGGCGACGTAGCGGATGCTGTGAGAATCGATTCGTTCTACCGATGAGAGATAGGAAAGAATCTCGGCCTGCCGGTAGTTCTTGAAGCTGATCTCGAGCTCGATGTCGCCCGTCAGGCGAAACGGCTCGAGCTCGCCGACGCGCTCGATCGCACGGCGCGCGGCCGCCTCGATGACGTCGCAGCCGGCCGCTGGCGTGAGGGTACGGGCCGAATGAAAGCTCGTCGCCCACTTGACGATCGCGCCTTCGACGTCACCGACATAGGCCCGGGTTTCTTCGACGATCGCGTCGTCGCCCGAGACCATCACGATCGGAACACCGAAATGACCGGCGATCGCGGCGTTGAAGCCCGCTTCCGAGACGGATGTTCCATTCAAGCGGACGTCGGTCAACGTCGCGCTCGAGAACGTATGGGCGCGCACGCCTCTCGTGTTGGCGGTCGAAGTGTGATAGCCGATGAAGATCGCCGCGTCGAAGCTCTCGTCGAGCCCCCCCATCATGCCGAGAGGTCGCGGCCAGGACCTCACGATTTGCACGTCCTTCTCGAAGCGATCGATGAGCAAGTTCTGACCGTTTCCATGCGAGTCGCTCACGAGAAACTCGGTGGCGCCTGCGGCGCGAGCACCTCGGATTGCGGCGAGCACTTCTTCGGTCATGAACTCGCGAAACCTCTGATATTCGAAGCCCGAAGGGCCGAGCTGCGCACCGCTGACCGCGCCGGTCACCCCTTCCATATCGACGGAGATGTAAACCTTGGTTTGCGCCCAGGCTAAGGTGGTGAAAAAACACAGAAAGAACAGGATGTTGATGTAGGTCAGCGCCTTTTTCATTCTGATTCCTCGTTCTCCGATCGCGCTCGTATGCGATTGAAGGTAAATGCAAGTGGGCCGAATTTCGCGATACACTAACAGGTTTGCTGCGTCAGGAACAGGGAGATGGATGAGCGTTTTGACAACGATTGAAGAGATTCGAGCCAAGGCTCGGGACGGCCTTGCCGAGGTGAGAAACGATGCCGAGCTCGAGACGTGGCGCGTCGCCGTCATGGGAAGAAAGAGCCCGCTGATGTCGGCGCTGCGCTCGCTCGGGAAGCTTGGGCCGGAAGAACGAAAAGAAGCCGGACGGGCGGCCAACCTGCTAAAGACGCAGCTCGACCAAGCGCTCGAGGAGAAGCGGGAGACGCTCGGGCGCGCGCGTATCGAGGAGACCGAGACCGCCGGGCGCATCGACGTGACGCTTCCGGCCCGGCCGCTTCCCGAGGGACGGCTTCATCCCGTGACGCAGACCCAGCGCGACATCGTGGACGCCTTTGTCGCGCAAGGGTTTTCGGTCATCGAAGGGCCCGAAGTCGAGCTCGAGTACTACAACTTTGAAGCCCTCCGCATTCCCGCGGATCATCCCGCGCGAGAGCTCATGGATACGTTCTACATCGACCGGAGCGGTGACACCGATTCGAAGCTTCTTCTGCGCACGCACACGTCACCGAACCAGATCCGCTTCATGGAGAACAACGACCCCCCGGTCCGGATCATTTGTCCGGGGCGAACCTACCGGAACGAAGCGACCGATCCGAGCCACGAGTGGATGATCACCCAAACCGAAGTGCTTGCGGTGGACGAGGGCCTGACGCTCGCGCATCTCAAAGGCACGCTCTTCGAGCTCGCCAAGCGCCTCTTCGGCCGCGATCGCAAGGTCCGTTTCCGCTGCGACTTCTTTCGCTTCGTCGAGCCCGGCGTGGACATGGCGATCGACTGCTTTCTTTGCGGCGGCAAAGGTTGCCGCACCTGTAAGAAAGAGGGGTGGATCGAGATTCTCGGCGCGGGCATGGTCCACCCAGAGATTCTCGCGAACATGGGCTACGACCCCGACATCTATACCGGCTTTGCGGCAGGGCTCGGCGTCGAGCGCATAGCCATGCTGCGCTACGGTGTCGACGACATTCGCCACTTCTACGAGAACGACCTTCGTTTCCTGAGGCAATTCTGAGCTCATGCGCGTACCCATCAAATGGTTGAGTGAATATGTCACGGTGGTGCTTCCCGTGAAAGAAGTGGCCCAACGTCTGACGATGGCGGGCCTCGAAGTAACGAGCATCGAGCGTACCGGAGACGATTGGGAAGATGTGGTCATCGGGCACGTGGTCGAAGTTCAGAAACACCCCGACGCCGACCGTCTAACCCTCGTGACTGTGGATATCGGCGGCGACGAGAACTTCGAAGTCGTGTGCGGCGCGGGAAACGTCGCGAAAGGGCAGAACATCGCTTACGCGAAGCTCGGCGCGCGACTCATCGACGCTCGCACGGGCGAGAAGAAAAAGCTCAAGAAAGCCAAGATTCGAGGCGTCGTGTCGCGGGGGATGGTCTGTTCCGAGCGCGAGCTCGGCCTCTCCGATGAGCATGAAGGCATCCTCGTCATCACCAGTGCGCTCGCGGAGCGCGGTAAACCCCTCGCGGAAGTGCTCGGTGACACCGTGCTCGATATCGACATGAAGCCGAACCGCGCCGACGGGCTCTCCGTCGTGGGCGTGGCGCGCGATGTGGCGGCGCTCACCGGAGAAACCCTACGCGAGCCGGATTTGAGTTTCGAGGCGGCGGGGGAGTCGGTCGTTCTGCGTGCACGCGTCGACATCAACGACCCCGATTTGTGCAGCCGCTTCACGCTCGCGATCATCGAAGACATCAAGATTGGACCGTCACCGGCGTGGATGCAGGAGGCGCTTCTCGGTGCCGGGATGCGTCCCATCAATAACGTAGTCGACATTACCAACTACGTGATGCTCGAGCTCGGGCAGCCCATTCACGCCTTCGACTACGACACCGTCTCCGAGCATCACATCATCGTGCGCCGCGCGAAAGACGGCGAGAAGCTCACGACGCTCGACGGGAAGGAGCGTGTGTTCACCTCCAAGCAGCTCCTGATCACGGATCCGACCGGCCCTATCGCCATAGCCGGCGTCATGGGCGGCCTGGCTACCGAAGTCACCGACAAGACCCAAACGATTCTTCTCGAGGTGGCGAACTTCAACCCCGTGAACATTCGGCGCACGGCGATGGCGTTGAAGCTTCCGAGTGAAGCCTCACGTCGCTTTGCGTGGGGCATAGCACCGGAGCTCGCACCCATGGCGTCGCGGCGGGTGACAAAGTTTCTCGTCGAGCTTGCGGGCGGCAAGGCAGGCGAAGGTCTCGTAGACGCCTATCCCGTTATCTCCGCGCCGGTGCATGTCTCGCTCGCGCGCAAGCGCATAGCTCAGGTACTTGGCATCGATCCTTCGGAGGAGCAGGTCGTCCAAGCACTCGAGGCGCTCGGCTTTACGGTGGAATCCAAACCTGACCGATTCGAGATCGGTGTGCCTTACTGGCGAAGAGACGTCTTGGGGCCGGACGATGTCGTCGAGGAAGTGGCCCGCATGGTCGGATACGAGACGATCCCGGCGGCGCCGCTCGCGGGCCGGGTCCCGCCTGGCGTCCCGCAACCGATACGCGAGCTCCGCGAGCGCGCACGCGACATTCTAGTAGGCGCGGGGATGCAGGAAATCATCACCTATCCGCTCACGAGTCTCGAGGTTCTCGGGCGCGTGGTCGAGGCGGAAGTGCTCGAGAAGGCGCCTCCGCTCGCGGTCGTCAACCCGTTGAATGTCGGCCAAGAACGGTTGCGCACGTCCCTCCGCGCCTCACTACTCGAAACGCTCGCACGTAATTTGCGTCTCACGAAAGAGCACATCGCGCTCTTTGAAACTGCCCGTGTTTACATGCCGACGTCGGGCGCTCTTCCCAACGAGGAGGAACAGATTGTCGGCGTCGTGACCGGAAGCCGGCTCGACCGGTTCGGCAATCCCACGGACGAAAATATCGACTTCTACGACGCCAAAGCATACGCCGCGCGGCTTTTCGAGCGGCTGAGTGTTACAGCGAGCTTTGTCGCGTACGAGGATTACGGGTTGCTGTCGGGGCGCACCGCCCGGATCGACGTTTCCGGTCAATTGGTTGGCGTGATCGGCCAGGTCCATCCGCGGACCGCCAAGGAGTTCGGCCTCGAAAAAGACGTGTATCTGTTCGAGATCCGGATCGCGGACCTTCTCGACCATGTGCCGCCGGTAGCGACGATGCAGGCGATCTCGAAATATCCAGCGGTCGTGGAAGACCTCGCTATCGTCGTCGACCGCGGCGAGCCGGCGGCCTCGGTGCTCGCCGAAATCAAAGGTCACCCACTCGTCGCAAGCGCCCAGGTCTTTGACGAATATGTCGGCTCGCAAGTTCCTGAAGGACGTAAATCGCTTGCGATCTCCGTGTCCTATCAAGCTCCCGATCGCACGCTGACCGATAAAGACGTCGCGAAAGCTCGCGACAAAATCGTCGCGCGGCTGCGCGCCAATTGTGCGGCGGAGCTCCGTTCTTGAGCGGCGCCATCGATCCAGAATTCGATACCTTCCTTTTCGATCTCGACGGGACGCTCATCGATTCGATCGAGCTTATTTTTCGCTGCTATCGGCACGCGGCCGCGACGCATCTTGGCGAGCAACCTCCGAGCTCGGTGTGGCGGGACGGGCTTGGAACTCCGCTCCGGGAGCAGTTTCGGGCGGTGACGTCGGATGCCGATCTCATCGAAACGATGGTCGTGACCTACCGGGAATTTCACAACGAACATCACGACTCGAGTGTCAGTGTCTATCCGGATGTCGAGGAGGTCCTGCGCGCGCTTCGTCGCCGGGCGAAGCTCGGGGTCGTTACCAGCAAGCTCCGTGCGGGAGCGGAGCGGGGGTTGAAGCTTCTAGGGCTTTTCCACTTCTTCGACGTCGTCGTGACGGCCGACGAGGTCGAGCACGCCAAACCGCACCCAGAGCCCGTCGAAACTGCCCTCGAGCGCCTCGGCGCGAGTGCCGCACGGTCGATCTTCATCGGTGATTCGCCGCACGACATCGCGTCGGGCCGTGGAGCCGGAGTCAAAACGGCCGGCGTTTTATGGGGTCCCTTCGCGAGGGACGAGCTTCTAAAAGCATCTCCTGACTTCCTGCTCGACTCGCCGAAGAAAATCCTCGACCTCTAGGGAGGTTCTTCCCCTAGATCTCGTCCTATAACAATGGGTATGGGGTTTAGTGTCGAAAGGGGGAGCATTCCAGATGACGAAGTTGATTGTGGTGAGTGAGCTCATGCGCGCCGCCCTGCGCAAGCTCGAATCGTTTGCGGCTTTTGACGGGTTGCCGATACATATCGGAGGAGAGAGTGGTACGGGCAAAGAGCTCGTCGCTAATTGGGTGCACGAGAGGAGCTCACGGGCCCGGCGGAATTTCGTCCCGGTGAACTGCGCGTCCCTTCCAGATGGTCTGGTAGAGGCAGAGCTATTCGGGCACACGCGTGGCGCGTTTACGGGTGCTACTCAGGCCAGAGAAGGCCTCATCGCACATGCGGATGGTGGAACGTTATTTCTCGACGAAGTGGCGGATCTTCCGCCGCGAGCGCAGACCGCGCTCTTGCGGGCGCTTCAGGAGAAGGAATATCGGCGGCTGGGCGAGGCTTGTCTGCGTCGCTCGAATTTTCGCTTGATCTCGGCGAGCCACAAGAATCTCTCTGAAGAGGTGGATGCTGGGCGGTTTCGACGAGACCTCTTCTTTCGTTTGAAAGTCGTTCATGTCGAGCTGCCCGCGCTGCGCGAGCGGCCCGCGGACATTCTTCCGCTCGCCGCGCATTGCGTTCGGACACAAAGTCGTTTGCTCGGTGTTGCGCCCCGTGGGTTCACTCGAGAGGCGGAGCGACGCCTGGGCCAATATGGTTGGCCTGGCAACGTGCGCGAGCTCGAGAACGAGGTCGTGCAAGCGCTCGTCCGGGCTCAGGAGGCGGAGGCGATTGGTGTGGAGCACCTGTCGCTTCCGAGCGCCGACACAAGCGCCGAGGGCCGTGCTCTCGGTGCGGCGTCGCGGGCATTCGAGAGGCGATTTCTAACGGACTCGTTGGCCGCGCATGGAGGCAACCGTACGCGCACCGCGCGGGCGCTAGGGTTGTCGCGCCAAGGCCTCTACCGAAAACTCAAACGCTTGGGTGTGCGAAGAGGACCCTAAGCTCTCTGTGCAAGAAAATTGGAGCGGCAGGGACAGCGATTCCCAACACAAAGAAGGACCCTGGCGCACGGCTCCTGCCCGTTCGCCGCCCCCGCCACTCATGAGCGGTACCAAAGAAACAGCCGTGAACACAACACGATCGCCTTTTGGCTGCGGGGTGGAAAATACGTTAAAACCCGTATGAGGTCAAGCGGTTTTTTAACAGAGTCTTCTGCCCCTCGATCGGTTGAGGAATCGCCTTGACTTCGTTTCCTCGCAAAGGGAACATCTCACTCTTTGACGGCTTCGATAGAAGGGACAGCCACATGAGTAAGCGCCACATAAGGATTCGATGCGTGCTCCCGCTTACGCTCTTGTTGAGCCTGGGCAGTGCGACCGCGTACACAGATGACAGAACGGACGCGTTGAAGTTTCGCTCGATTGGACCGGCGGTGATGGGTGGTCGCATCGACACTGTGGCGGTCGTCGAAGACGAGCCGTCCATCATTTATATCGGCACGGCTTCCGGCGGTGTGTGGAAGAGCACCAATATGGGGACGACGTGGAAATCGCTCTTCGACGGCCACAATACCTCCTCGATTGGAGATGTTGCGCTCTCTCACTCCGATCCCGATGCGGTCTGGGTCGGTACCGGCGAGCCGAACAACCGTCAAAGCTCGAGCTTCGGCAATGGTGTCTACAAATCGGTCGACGGAGGTGAGAGCTTCGAGCATGTCGGCCTCGAAGGCACCGAGCATATCGGCAAGATCGTGGTTCATCCGAGCCGACCGGAGCGTGTCTATGTTGCTGCTAGCGGAGCCCTGTGGCACGCCAACGAAGAGCGCGGCGTTTTCCGTACGATCGACGGCGGTCATACGTGGGAAAAGGTTCTCTTCATAGACGAGGACACGGGAGTGACGACGCTCGCGATGGACCCGCAAAACCCGGACGTGCTCTACGCCGCGGCTTATCAACGGCGCCGAACGCCGTGGGGGTTCAATGGTGGGGGCCCGGGAAGCGGCCTATACAAGACGACCGACGGTGGGGATCACTGGAGACGTCTCGACGACGGTCTGCCCGAAGGTGATCTCGGCCGCATCGGCGTCGCCATCTATCGCGCCGATTCCAGGATTTTGTACGCGCTCATCGAGCACGCGACGGAAGCGGGCCTCTATCGCACGACGAATCGCGGAGAGCATTGGGAGAAAGTCAACGAGCTCAATCCGCGGCCGATGTATTACAGCAAGATCTTTATCGACCCGACCGACCCGGACCGCGTCTACGTGCTCGGCTCGTCTTTCCACATGTCCGATGACGGCGGGGCGAGCTTTACGACCAACCGAGATATGACCCCGAGCTATGACGTCGGCGTCCACGGCGATCACCACACACTCTGGATTGACCCGGAGAACCCGAAACATCTCGTCCTCGGTGGCGACGGCGGGCTCTATCTATCTTGGGACCGCGCCTTTCACTGGCGAAAAGTGAACAACATCTCGCTCGGTCAGTTCTACGGGATCGGGGTGGACATGGACGAGCCCTACAATATCTATGCAGGAGCGCAGGACACTCATTCGTGGATGGGGCCGAGCGCCACGCGGAACCAAATCGGCATCCTGAACGGCGACTGGCGTCAAATCAATTTCGGCGACGGGATGTACCAGCAGGTGGATCCGACGGACTCCTCGATCGTTTACACGGAGTCGCAAGGCGGCAACATCGTGCGGCTCGATCGCAGGAGCGGCGACCGGAAAACCATCAAACCCTATCCCGAAGAAGGCGGCTCTTCCTATCGCTTCCATTGGACATCACCGATTTTGATCTCGCTGCACGATGCCAAAACGATTTTCTTGGGCGGCAACCGTTTGTTCATCTCGGACGATCGAGGAGATAGCTGGCGCGCGACCGAAGACCTCACGCGCAACGAGGACCGCGGTGAGCTTGCCATCATGGGCGTGCTTCCCGACGAGGGAATGCTCTCGCGCCACGACGGTGTCGGGGCGTGGGGCACGATCACGACCATATCGGAGTCACCCACATCCGCGGGCACTCTCTACGTCGGAACGGATGACGGCAGAATTCAACTCACGCGCGATGGAGGTGAGAGCTGGGAAAGCCTGGAAGGGAACATCAGAGACTTCGACCCGATGCGCGCCAAGGTGAGCCGCGTGGTGGCTTCCGCGAGCTCGCCGAGCCGCGCCTATGCGAGCTTCGACCGCCATCACCTCGGAGATTTCGAACCGTATATCTTCGTAACGGACGATTTCGGCCGTGTTTGGCGCCGCCTGGATACAGCCTTCCCACGGAAAGCCGGATGGGTGAACGTCGTCATCGAGCACCCCCGGAACCCGGACCTCTTGTTTGCCGGAACGGAGACCGGGTTGTTCGTGACGATGGATGGAGGTGCTAGCTGGGCGCGAATGGAGGATGGCTTTCCGACGGTGCCCGTCGACGATCTCGTGATTCATCCCCGTGACAACGACCTGGTCGTCGGCACGCATGGCCGCTCGATCTACATCCTGGATGACCTCACGCCCCTCGAGCAACACGATGTTCAAACCACCTCGCCCGAAATATTCGAGCCTCGCGACGCAACACTCTTCCTTCCTTGGAAGCACGAAAGTTATGGAGCCCAAGCGCAGTTCATCGGACAGAATCCCGAATTCGGTGCCCTCTTGAGTTATTACTTGCCGGCTGCGGTCGACGGCCCCATCGAAATCGTCGTTAAGGATACCGACGGCGTGACAATACGGGTGCTCGACGGCGGAGGGTCCGAGGGATTTCACCGTGTCGCCTGGGATTTGCGAACCGATGCACCGAAAGACGTGCCTCGCGGCCAGGGCGCGCTCGTACCGACGGGGCGCTATACGGCGGAGCTAGGCACCGCGATGGGCGGGCAACGAGCGAGCTTTACCGTCGTGCTCGATCCACGACTCGCTGAAGATATTGGTACGGCCGAGCTCGGCGAGCGATTCGCGTTTCAAAATGAGAGCAACGTGCTCCGGGAGCGTCTCGGCGGTGAGGTAGCACGCGCACAGAAGCTGTCAGACACGATCGCAAAACTAGAGGCACTTTTGGAGGACCCGGAGGACGCGGCGTTGCGAGAGGCGCTGAAGGGTTTCGAGACCGAGCTCGCCGAGGCGCGAAAAGCCATTGGCGGTGGGCCACGGAGCTTTCGCAACCCGAATCTTCTCTCTCGCGCCTCACGTCTATTCGGCGAGCTGAGCGGGGACGCCGTACGACAAGGGACGCTGCACGCCCCCACGACCACCCAGCGCCGTCGGCTCGCCGAGATCATGACCGAGGCGGACAAAGCCATCGCCGCGTTGCACGCAATCGTCGACGAAGCGCTTCCATCCCTCAACGAACGACTCACAGCTCGAGGACCGCTGCGCCTCGGAAAATAACGCCACGCGCCGCGCGAAGCGGTTTACCGCAACGAAAGCGGATTGGCCACAGAGGCACAGAGAAAGCGAGAGCGACCGAAGAGCAATCGGCGGGGTCTATAGTTGCCTCTGTTCTCGGCGCTGCTAGCAGCGTGATCCCGGCCGACGACGACGTCGTGAGCTCCCTGGAACATCTCGTTGCGCCCAGCTGAAACGGTAAGTGTTTTCGAAACTCTGTGTCTCTGTGCCTCTGTGGCCATTCTAAGCGGCTCGTGCAGACGGCGGAGCTTTGAGGTCTACCCGGTAGGTGTTTTTGAGGGTTTAGAAGTCTCGGTCGAAAGTGTACTCGGGCGCCTCCGAGCTGGGTAGTACTGACGCCACACGCACGGGCACTAACTCTGGTGCGGCTCGCTTCAAATAGTCGATCTCCTGGCGGAGCTTCTCCAGGTCCTTGCCTCGATCGACGTCATACCAACGAATCAGCGTCGTGAAGTCGAGCTTCTGTCCCGTGAGAACCGCGGTCGTTTGGGAGAACACTTCCGCGGTACCCCATTCGATATTCTGGAACAGTTCGGGGATCCAAGCACTTGCGCCGAGAAGGTAATAACCACCATCTTCCGCGGGACCCACGACGACCTTCCGACGTCCCAACTCGTCGAAAGCCTCGTGGATGACTTCGAGCGGGAGCGTGGGGCTGTCGCTTCCGAGAACGACGAGTCGCGTGACGTTACGTTGAAACGCGCTGTGGAAAAGACTGGCGAGCCGCCGGCCGAGGTCACCATCGGCCTGGACGGATACGGTCCAAGCTTCCGGGACGGTCAAATCCTGCGGGTCGAGAAGCGGCTGGCTCAAGAACAACCCGCGTTCGAGGTCGGGACGCTCGACGCGCCCGAAATGATCGAGGCTATCGGCGACGAGTGCGGTATGGAGCTCGAGAGCTTGCTCGTTGGTGAGCGGGGGGCAGAGCCGAGTCTTGACCCTGCCGAGCTCCGGCGCGCGCGCGAAGACCGCGAGAAGCTCACTCATGAAGATACCCGTCGCGTGGCTTCCGTTAGCAATTGCAGCAGCGCTTGGTTTTCGGGATTGGTTGCGAGCCCACGGCGACAAGTTCGGGCGGCAGCGGCGGGATCCCCGGAGTGCAACTGGGACCGCGCGGCTTTCAAGAGCGGTGTGACACGACGGGGCTCGAGGGATGCGAGCTTCAAATAGGCCTCGGCGGCCATACTCGGGTTGTCGAGCTCGATATAAGTATCTCCGAGCCGCTCGAGCACCGCTGGCGTATCGCCGCGCAACTTCAGATATATGTGATAGGCGGTCACCGCCTCCGCGTGTTTCTTGCGTGCTCGGTACAAGTCGCCGAGCAGACGATGGGCTTCCGCCGAAATTGGGGTTGCCCGCGTGGCGCGCTGTAGCTCGGCAAAGCCGCGGGCTTCGTCGTTCATTGCGAGATAAGCCTTGCCGAGCGTCAGCGCGGCACGGCCATTGGTCGGGTCCATCTTGACCACCGACTCGAGCGCTGCCACCGCCTTGTCCGTCGCGACGGGATCCGCGCCGATCGTCGCCTCCTCGAGCCAGAGCTCGCCGAGCCGCAAGTAAGCGACAGGAAGGTTCGGATTTTGCTCCAAAGCGAGCCCGACGGCTTCGATGGCCTCCGTATTGCGGCCCGCGATAGCGTGGACGTCGGCAAGGTGCAGATATGGCTCGGGAGCTTCCGGATTGGCATCGATCTCGTCTCTTACCAAAGCCATGGCCTTGTCGGCGTGACGGGTCTCGATGTAGAGGTCGATCAGAGCTGTGCGTGCCCGTTTGGCCTCGGGCCGGAGCGTTAGTGCTCGTAGAAAGTCGGCTTCGGCCTCGTCGAGGCCGCCGAGCGCTCGGAACACGGCCCCTCTCAGAAAGTAGGCTTCCCAAAACCCGTCACGGAGAGCCGCGGCACGGTTCAAAGCGTCGAGTGCTTCCGCCTCGCGCCCGCCGCGAAACCGCACGAGCGCGAGCTTGTACAGCACGTTCGCTTCGGACGGGTCGAGCTCGAGAGCTCTCTCGTATTGCGCGGCTGCCTCATCGAATCTTTCGACCTCGTAGTAAAGCTCTGCGAGTCGCAACGAGACGAGAAGGACATCCGAGGACAACTGTGCCGCGCGCTCTAGATCGGCGATGGCAGGCGAGAAGTTGCCTTGGCGTTGCTCCGCTTCGGCCCGCTTGATGTAGGCGATCGCTTCGTCCGGTTTGATCGCCATAGCGGAGCCATAGGTTCGGCTCGCCTGGAAAGGGAGGTTTTCTACGAGGAGCTCGTCGCCAAGCTTGACGAGTTGGAAATAACGATAATCGCGGCCGAGCACCCGGTAGCCGACAGAAACGGCTCCCGCGAGGACGCTTCCCGCCGCGAGAAGCACCAGGAACCACCTACGCATAACGGCCTTCTTGGTGCAGAAATGTCATTGTAAATATATTTCCTGTAGAAGGTTAGCAAATCTGAGGTGGAAGGGTCAACGAACAGGGAACAGAAAGGGGATCGCCGGTGTCCAAGAGAGTATTAGGGCCGAAAGGCGACGAAGCCCGTGTGCTACGATACATGTCAGGTTTTACTCATGATACGCGGGCCCTTGACACGACTGATGAACAATGACACCTCGGCAGCATTATCCGTAGAGGAGCTCCTCGGTCTCGACCAAGAAGCGCCCGGGTCTCGGGGGTGGTCGGGAGACGAGGCGGCGCTCATCGAGCGTTGTCTCACGGGTGATGACATTGCCTTCGATGAGCTCGTCCAGCGTTATCAGGACATGGTCTTCAACTTGTCCTACCGCTTGCTCGGGAGCCACGACGAGTCGGCCGACATGACTCAGGAGGTCTTTCTCCAGATCTACCGCAAGCTCGGAAGCTTCCGCCGAGACGCTTCTCTCCGCACCTGGATTTATCGCATCGTCATCAATCGAGCAAAGAACCGCCAGAGGTGGTGGAGGCGTCGTTTTGGCGAGATGACCGCAATGAGCCTGGATGATGCGGAGGCCAACCCGACTTGCGACCTCACAGCGCCCGAGGACGGCGTCGCGATGGCTCCCGATAAAACATTGGAGCGGAAAGAGGAAAGTCAGCTTTTGATGTGCGCCATTGAACGGCTGCCATTCAGCCACCAAACGATCTTGCTGCTCAAGGAAATCGAGGGCTTGTCCTACGAGGAGATCGCGGCCACGCTCGATCTTCCGCTCGGTACGGTCAAGTCTCGTCTTGCACGGGCGCGCAAGTCGCTCCGAGAGAAACTCGATCCGGGGCTGTTCGGTCTAGCAGAGGAAGTGTAATTATGTTGCATCTACGAACCTCCGTACTTTCTGCCCATCATGATGGCGAGCTGTCGGCTACCGCCACGGCTCGTGTGGACGGGCATCTAAGGGACTGCGAGCGTTGCGTCTCCGAGTACGAAGAGCTGTCGAGCGCGGCCAACGCCGTGCGCCATCTCAGAAACATGAGAGCGCCTCAAGCCCTGGCTTCCAGGATTCGCGAGCAAATCGACGCCGAAGAGCGCGGGATGGTTCCTGTGCTGCGCGGCGAGATCATGCGGGCGAAACAGCCTTCCGGGTTTGTATCGGCGCTAGGACTCGGGACGCTCGCTACCACGTTTCTCATTGGGCTCGTCGTCCTGCTCGATCAGCAATACGGTGAGCAGGCCGCACGCAGCCTAACGACGGCGATCCTGGAATCGACTCTGCCCGAGCCAGTGCTCTTGCACGAAGTGATGAGCTCGCCACGCTTCCGGGAGAGCTCGGTCGGCCATTCGGCTTTCGCGGATGTGGAGTTTGGAAAAGAAGGCACGTTCTTGACGATGGCCTCCATCGACCGTAACGGTATGGTCCAAGCGCTCGATGTGATCTATAGCAGCGGCGACGAAGAAATGCTGACGCGCACGCTAGAAGCGGTGCGGAGCTCGGGATTCGAGCCCGCCCGCCTCGGCGACAAGACCATATCGGTGAACTTCCTCTATTTTTTCACGACGACGGAGGTTCGCCCGGGAGAACGCCTCTTGTCGACGATCTCGAACGGGCGCTGGCTCAGCGCCGCGAACTTTTGCTGTACGGTTCTCCCAACGCTAGCGTAGCTCTTCTCGGGCCGTTCCGACGTTTCCGAGCCCATCCGTCAGCTTGACCACGAGCGTGTAAACACCCCCGTCCGCATAGCCATCGAGCGCGAAGTCGAAGCTTTCTTCGGTGGAGTCAGCAATCCCGTCGATGGGGAAGACGACCTTCCAGGGTCCCGAGTTGATGGTGTATTCGACACGCCGGATGGGGCTTATCTCGTCGCGTGCGACGAAACGAACTTGGTGACCGCCGGATGACAAGGTTACCGTGAGAGCTTCGACGAGAGGCGGCGTGTTGTCGACCTCGAGACTCCGGCTTATCCTCTCACGGGTCCGTGCGAGATTGGCGGGGTTTCCCGGCAGGTCGTTCGCGATGACCTTCAGCGTGTAGCGCCCGTCCGGCATCGCTACTGTATCCCAAGCGATGACCGGACTCGTGAGCCCCTCGCGGAGAACACGCCAGAGGATCTCGCCTTCGGCGCGGTAATGGACGTCGAAGCTCAAATCGTCCTTGTTCGGGTCGGTGGCGGTCCAGGTCACGGTTTGGATGCCTTTGCGATAGACGGGACGGCTCATCGCGGTCAGGTTCACCGGTGTGGTCGAGGCGCCGTTCGCACCGCCCACGCCGTTTCCACCCTGCGCGTCCTCCGCGAGCGTCTCGACCATCCCCAGCACGTCGATCTGCCCCGTGGTCACAATCGGCTTTTGGAAGACCCGGCCGGGAGGATGAATCGTTATACCGGTCACCTCGGGAGCGAGATTCTGTTGAAGATAGATAGCGGTAACGTCGAGAATCTCGGGACTCGTCTCGCCCGTCGAGTTCAGCGTTGCCCTCCATTGAAAGAACCTGCCGCGCGGGCTTGAAATTTGAGTCCCCGTTGCTTCGGTATAGCGCGCCGACCAATCACTCCACGTGTTGTCGGGCTCGGCGGAGTTTCCCGAACGTGTTTGAATCACTACCGAGGTCCCAGAAGGGACGCGCGCCTCCCATCGGATGCGCCCCCAGAACGAAACGGTCTCGGTATCCTTCGTCGGCGACTGATAGACCCCCTCGGTGCGACGGCCGCGGTTGAGGCGATAGACCTTGGCCGAATTGGCGGTAGCGAGAATCACCGCTCCACCCATCCCCGCCTGCATCGCGGTGACTTGGTCCGCCTCGACGCTCAAAAGAAGGGTGCTCGTCTTGTTTTGATTCACGAGGAAAACGCGTCCCGCGTTACCCGTTCCCACCATCAGGCGGTCGTCGGTCGAGAGGAAGAGGGAGAGAGGGGTGTCCTCGAGAAATTCCCACAACTCCTCGCCAGTACCGTCGGTGTCGATCCGGTAGAGAGCTCCCTTCGCGGAACCGCTCGAGAGAACACTCGAAGTGCCCGTGGTGCTCGCGACGGCGGGCATGGTCGAAGTGGTCACGGTCACCGAGGCCGTAACTCCTGAAGTCACGCTCGTTGTCGTGGAGGGCGTGCTCGACGGCAGCGAGGGCTCGCTCGCGGCACGTGAGCCGCCATTGACGGTAGCGACGAAGACATGGCCTTGCCTATCCGTCACGAGGGCGCGTGCTTCTTCGAACGGGGTATCGAAGAGGACACTCACATCGCCCGAGGCGTCGATCTTTAGAACGAGACCGTTCGACGCGGTCCCCGCATAGATGTTGTCCGAGGCATCGAGCGCGAGGGAGACGATATGGGTCTCCTCGCTCGTGAAGAGCACCTCGCTCTCACCGGAACTGCTTACCCGATGGATCTGAGCTTTGTCGCCGGTGGCGACGAGAAGGTTGTTCAACGAATCGAGGGCGAGCGCCCAGATATAGCGGTCCTCGGGGTCGAAGAAAACCTCCTTCGCGCCGCTCGGGTCGATGCGATAGACGACGCCTCGTGGCGAAGTGCCCGCATAGAGGTTTCCGCGACGGTCCACCACGAGCGCATGTACCTGGAGCTCGTTCGTATCGGCAAAGACGTTCATCGTGCCGGAGGTTCCGACTTTGTAGATCCGGCCGTCATTGCCACTGCCCGCATAAATGACCCCGTCGCCGGTCGCGAGGGACCAGAGCTGCGGGTCGGTGGCTTCACCGAGCACTTGGGTCGCGGGTGCGAGGCTCACCGTTCCCTCGGAGCTGATGGAGACGCCATCGGTATCGCCGGCGAGAAAGTCCGCCTGGCTCTCGAGCCGCCAGAATGTCGGTACGGCAGCGAGTGCGGATAGCCCGGCGGACAATGTAACGGCGACGAGCAGGAGACGACCAGCAGGGTGGTTGAGCAAGTTCAAATTCCTCTCGATCGGTGTTCCGGGAAGCTCGTCAGCGCTTGTTCACTTCCAGGTAAAGCGTTTGCGAGCCGGATACGCTGTATTCGGTGACAACCTCATGTTCCCAGAACGTGGAGCTCTGGAGTGGGGTGAAGTTGCTCGATGACGAGCCGTCCGCTTGGAGAACGTGGATGACACTTGGAGGCAGCGACGTCAGATATTCGCCGGCCACGATCGCGCCGTTCGTACCGCGGCGGCTGAGCCTGATATAGAGGCGGTTGTTCTTTCGAAGCGCGTTGATCGCGCGGATGAGCTGGCTCATATCCTTGGGTACGAATGACTGCCGAGATTCGCGCCGCTCGATCGCGGAAAGCGTTCGTGCATCGGCAACGATGAGCTCAAGTCGTCCCGAGCTCATGTAGGACGGGATCGTGACGTCGACGGTCTCGAGAATCTCATCCCCGCGATAGGTTCCGAGGAGGATCTTGAGTTTGACCGTGCCGCCCGGGGCGACTTCGTCGGAATCGAGCCACGCGCGGAGAAGACGGGCGCTCAAGAGGCTGTCGGTTGCTACGAGGCTCACCTGAATATTCTCGATCACGACGTCCTCGAACTCGTTGGTCAAAAGGACCGAGATCGGTGCCGCGACCATGGCGGAGGCGGACATCGCGGCTTGCTGTTCCACGAAAACATCCTCGATGTTGATCCGTCCTTGGGACGCGGTCTCGATCCAAGCGGAGAGCTTTACCGTCTGAGAGCCGAACTGCCGCTCGGTGGTCTGAAGGATAGCGACGAGGGACGCATAGATCAGAATCGGCGTGAACAGCTCGTCATTGACGATCTCGACGTTATAGGTTTTCTCTTCGCCTCGGCTCGTCGACACCGTGACGCTCATCGGGACCATGCGGGGCCGGATATCCAAAACGCCGCGAATCGCCGCCGCGCGGTCCTGAACCCATGTACCGATGGTCTCGCCGCTGCTCACCATCTTGAAGGAGTTCATGAGCGACGGCAGCACGAGATGGACCGTCGAGCTCGTCATTGGATAGTCGATCGGACCGAGATTGAAGAGCGGGTGGCCAAAAGCGTAGACATCGCCCGTATCCGGGTCCACGTGCGTCACGGTTCCCGCCGCGGAGATTTGCAGATCTCCGGTAACGAGACCAACGCCCACGGAGGAGCCCGGCGCCAGCGGCGGGCTTGGGCTCGCGGCTTCCTGAGAGCCTCCGCTCGATACTACCGTGGCGCCTCCCATCAAAGGCTCGATGCCGAGCGCGCGCAGAAGCGGTGCAATGTGCTCGAATGACTCTACTGGAAACCCCAAGACAGAAACTGGTGTTGCAATCGGGATGAGCTGTTTTCCGATATGCGGTTGCAGAAACTGGACGCCGGTGAGCGAAACGCCTTGAATCGACACGGGGTGGAGCTTTTTGGGAAGCGCGGCGGCCAACGTCGCGGGTGAGAGTGGGAACTCGAGCCGCGCCGCGTCGCGGCGTCTCGAAGGTGTTGCGGTGGCGTCGAGCATTTCCTGGATCGGCGTAATCCCCGCGATGGGGTCTTTCGCAAATGGGAAAGCGAAAGCGATGGCGCCGATGAGTTTTCCGTCAATATAGACGGGACTCCCGCTCATCCCCGCGATGACACCCGTATGGGCCAGAGGACCGCCTTCGAGCTCTGCGAGGATCATGTTCTGATTGGGCCCATAGTTCCGCAACACGCCCAAGATCGTGACTTTGAACGACTCGATGGTGTTGCCCGAGAACACCGTGCGGCCTTCGCCGACCATGCCGGGGCGTATGTCAGAGACCGGGATCGTCGCGAGGCTCTCGGGTGGCGAAGAAGCGGCAGCGACGCTCGCAAACAAGAGCGCGAAGGAAAGTGCTCGAAAAGTGTTCTTCATCAGAAGGAATTCCCTGTAAGCCTAACAAACTATAATAGTTCAACGCGGTTAAAGGATCAATCGTCTTGACAATGCTCGAAGCGCGATGTTAACCTCCGTTGCTTGCAATGACGGCCAAGACGGGTCTCGTTCTCGAAGCTGCGTTCCGGTGCAGCCATGTCTTTGGCGGCCCCCACCATATCGTAGGTTAGTCGGCTATCCGCGGGCTCATCCAAAACTGACTCTGGCATCTTCCTGAAACGACGGATCCCGTTTAAGATCCGGCCACGAGGGGATATGGGCGTTTTGAACACGAAACTGATCGCATCCGTGAGTGCGAGCTCGACCGATCAGCTGGTGCACTTGGCGAGCCGCGGGTGCGAAGGCGCGGACCTCGTCGAGCTGCGCGTCGACGGCATCGACCGTCCGGACCTCGCGCGCCTTCGCAAGGATGTCGACGGTGTAACCGTTCTGACGTGCCGCTCGGCGAAGGAAGGAGGTGCTTTCGAAGGTAGCGAGAGCGATCGTCTTCTTCTTCTCGAGAGCGCGACCAAGCTCGGCTTCGACTACGTGGACATCGAGATCGATGCGCTCCGTGAGCGCCTGCCCGAAGGTAGCGCGAAGCTCATTCTGTCGCATCACGACTTCGAAGGGCTTCCCGATGAGCGCGAGCGCGTCCGCCTCATTGCGCGAGCGCGCGAGCTCGGCGCGGACGTCGTGAAAATCGCCGCACGTGTCAGTTCTCTTGCCGAAGCTCTCGAGCTTGCACGTATTGGTGAAGGCCTTGACAAAGACGGAGTGGCCTTCATTCCGGTCCCGATGGGACCCGCTGGCGTTGCGGCGAGGATTCTCGCGAACAAACTCGGTGCGGCCTTTACCTACGCCTCGGCGCGGGGCGCTCCGCCGACCGGGCCTGGTCAAGTCTCCCTCAGCGACATGTTGTCGCTCTATCGATTCCGGTCGATCGGACCCGACACCGAGATCTATGGAATTTTAGGAACGAATGCGCTCGAGAGCCGCTCGCCGGCAATGCACAACGCTTTTTTCGAACGCATTGGCAAGAACGCCGTGTACGTGCCTTTCCAACAAGAGCGCCTCGAAGACTTCGTGCGCAGCGCAAAAGCGCTCGGCGTGTCGGGGCTATCGGTAACACTTCCTTTCAAACAAGCCATCCTGCCGCATCTCGATGCCGTCGACGTGCGGGCATCGGAGATCGGCGCCGTCAATACCGTTGTGGCGCGAGACGGCGCGTGGACGGGCTACAACACCGATCGCGATGGAGTCTTCACACCATTGAGCGCAAAAGGTGATTGGAGACGGAAGAGTGCCGTGCTGGTCGGTGCGGGTGGAGCGGCGCGCGCGGCCGCCTACGCACTCCGCGACGTCGGAGTCGTGCTGCGTGTGCTCGCCCGCGACGAGGCCCGTGCCAAAGAGCTTGCCGATCGCGTCGGCGCCACCTTCGGTGCGCTCGACGAGCTTCCGGAAGCCTCTTGGGATCTGCTCGTCAATGCCACGCCGCTCGGAAGCTCCGGTGAGACTCTCCCGGTCGGATCGATCGCGAGCGACGCCTTGGTCTTCGATATGGTGAGCGTCCCCGAGCGCACACCTCTCATCGTAAGTGCCCGGGCTTCGGGGGCCGCGACGATTACCGGTATCGAGATGCTTGCCGCGCAAGCCGTCCATCAAGCGGAGCTTTGGACGGGGGAGCGGCCGGGACGCGAAGACATGGAAACGAGCGCGCGCGGCGGCGCGGTCGCCTCTCGCTACTCGCGCCAGGTGCTCTTCAGCGAGATCGGGGAAGAGGGGCAGAGGAGCATCGGTTCCAAGCGGGTGCTCGTCGTTGGGGTCGGTGCGCTCGGCTCGGTCTCCTCTGAGATGATCACTCGCGCGGGCGTAGCAAGCGTGCGCATCGTCGATCGCGACTACGTTGACGAATCGAACCTGCAGCGGCAGAGCCTCTTCGACGAGGACGACTGGCGGCAGGGGCTTCCGAAAGCGATCGCCGCTATGCGCAAGCTGTCGCGCATCAATAGCGACGTACACGTGGAGGCCATCGTCGCCGACGTGCACGCGGGAAATGTTTCCTCGCTCTTCCGTGGCGTGGACCTCGTACTCGACGGTACCGACAATTTCGAGACGCGTTATCTCTTGAACGACGCCTCCGTCGAAAGCGGCGTTCCCTGGATCTATGCGGCCTGCGTCGGCAGCTACGGCATGAGCTTCGTCGTCATCCCAGGACGGACGCCGTGCCTTCGATGTTTCATGGAAGAAGAGCCCGCCCCAGGGACGTCGCCAACCTGCGACACCGCGGGCGTCATTGCGCCCATCGTTCATGCGGTAGCGGGGTTCCAAGTCACGGAAGCGCTAAAGATATTAGCGGGACGAGAAGATGCGCTGAACGGCGAAGTGCTCTCCCTCGATGTGTGGCGCGGCCGAGTCGATGCGTTTCGCCCCGCGCGAGCGCGCGAAGACTGTCCAGCTTGCGGCCGCCATGAGCTCAGCTACCTCATTGGCGAAAAAGGCGGTCAAGCGGTCACGCTGTGTGGTCGCAACGCGGTTCAGGTGAGGCCGTCGAAGATCCAAAAGATGGAGCTCAACGCCGTGGCGGAGCGGCTCCGAGGATTAGGCGAAGTGAAAGTCAACGACCATCTTCTGCGCGTCAAGCTCGCCGCTCACGAGATCGTGCTCTTCAAAGACGGCCGCGCGATTGTTCACGGCACCGAGGACCCGGCCGAGGCGCGCAGCTTGTACGCGCGCTATGTGGGGACCTGAGTGACGAGATGCAAGATGACTTCACCTCTTTGATCCTGCGCCGCGTACGCGCGCTCACCGCGTACCGGCTCGACCCGCACCCGGCATCGGTGAAGCTGGATCAAAACGAGAACACGCTGGGGCCTCCGGAGCCGATCCTCGCCGAGATGGAGGAACGTTTGCGGAGCATCCCTCTTTTCCGCTACCCGACCCCGGGCCAGCCGGAGATTCGAGCGGCATTGTCGAAAGCTTTCGACTGGCCGGCGGAAGGCATCCTCGTCGGCAACGGGTCCGACGAGCTTCTGAACACGATCGCACTCGCGGTGCTCGAGCCCGGCCGTGTCGCGCTCGCCCCGACGCCGAGCTTCTTCGTCTATGGCCAAGCAGCTCGGATCCAGGGGGCCGACGTGGTCGAGGTTCCGCTGACGGAAAACTTCGAGTACGACGTGGACGCTTTCGTCGACGCGGTCTCCAAGCACGCGCCGCATCTCGTCTTTTTGTGCTCTCCGAACAACCCCACGGGAACGGTTCTTTCCGTAGAGGGCATCCGGCGGATCGTAACGAGTGCACCCGGACTCGTCGTTCTCGATGAAGCTTATTGGGAGTTTTGCGGCGAGAACGGACGGGCTCTTCTCGACGAGCTCGACAACCTGCTGATCTTCCGTACGTTCTCGAAAGCGTTCGGCATGGCCGGGCTCCGTGTTGGCTACGTGCTGCTACAGCCCAGTTTGCGTCGCCAAATCGTCAAAGTGCAGCAACCGTATCCACTGAACCGGGTATCGCAAGAGGCGGTTCTAGCGGCTCTCTCTCACTACGATTTGGTGCTCGCCCGCGCGGCGGAGATTGCGGCGACGCGCGAGGCGCTCGGCACGCGACTTGGGGAGCTTCCAGGCGTCGAGGTGTTTCCGTCGAGAACGAACTTTCTTCTCTTTCGCACGTCGCTAAGCGGGGACGATACGTTCCAAGGACTGCTCGAGCGCGGCGTTCTCGTTCGAAACGTGAGCGCGCACCCACGGCTCCAAAACCTGTTGCGTGCCACGATTGGGACGGAAGAAGAAAACGAGAGCTTTTACGCCGCGCTGAGAGAGACGGTGGAGGCAGGAGCATGAGAGAGCGGTATCGTCGTTGCGAGTGGGGGCTCGTCATCGGCGAATGCCTCGCGGAAGCGCTACTAGGGGATAAAGCTGGCATCACCAGGTTCGGTCACGCCTATGTACCGCTCGACGAGGCGCTGAGCAGCTGGCCCGAGCCTCTCCGCCTAGTGCCCGAAGGGAGACGCCTTGAGATCGACGCTCATCATTGACGCTGACGACACCCTTTGGGAGAACAACATCCATTTCGAGGAGGCGACCGAGCGGTTTCTCGACATCGTCGAGTCGCGCGGGGGAGAGCGCGAGCCGGCACGCGATAGGCTCACCCAAATCGAGAAACGCAATATCCCAATCCACGGCTATGGGTGCGGCGGCTACTGCCGTTCCCTCTTGGATACCCTCGAGGAAATAGAGGGGAAACCTGCGTCCTCCTCGGACCGCGCCCGCATCCTCTCGCTCGCCCAGCGTGTGCGGCGCATGCCCATCCAGTACCTGCCGGGTGTCAAAGAGACCCTCCCGCTCCTCCGCCAGCGGCATCGTCTCATCCTTTTCACAAAAGGGGAGCTCGACGAGCAACGTGACAAGGTGGCGCGCAGCGGCGTGGAGGCTTTTTTTCACGAGGTTGAGGTCACCGGTGAGAAAAAGGCCGAAGACTACCATCGTCTCGTGGAACGTCACGCCATCGTGCGGGATGAGAGCTGGATGATAGGGAACAGCCCGCGCTCCGACATCAATCCCGCGCTCGATTCCGGCCTCGGCGCGGTGTACATCCCCCACGAGAACACGTGGACGCTCGAGCACGAGGACGTTCGCTCCCAGGAAGGCGCGCGACTCAAAGTTTTAAAGCACTTTTCCGAGCTTTTGCAGCATTTCTTTCGGGAGTAATGAATTCCCCCCCCGTAATGTTTCGTGTTGACACCAGGGCCTTACGTGTAGACAATACGCCTAACCCTCAACATCTTTCAATCCCCAATGCATTTTTAAAACAGGGAAATCTGTATGTTCAAGAAGATTGGACAGCGCATTCGTAAAGTCAGACTCGAGCACGGCATCAAACAAAAAGACCTCGCCAAGAAAATCAGTATTTCACAAGGCGCGCTGACAAATTTCGAGCTCGGTCGCCGCAAAATCTCTCTCGACTGGCTCCTGAAGATCTCACGCGCGCTCGACGTGCCGGTGGGCTATTTTGTCAGCGCCATCGAATCCCCGCCCGAAGAGGATGTGCTCGACCCGAAGGATCATCGCTTGCTACGTGCGTTTCGGCGTCTGTCCCTTGATCCTCGGCTGCAAATAGAGCTTCTCCACGTCATGGAGCGCATGTCGCACCATCTCGAACGCGGGGCGGTTCGAGCTGGCCGGGCCGCGCCCGGCTAGCGGAGCGGATAGCGGAAAGTCCATAACCGCGCTACAATTATACCGTTCACTAACAAAATGCCCGATCTACCGATTTATACCCCCAAGCGGGAGGCTCCGGGCTATGCCCTCGAGCGTCGTGTCAATCGATTGACGGCAGCGAGCGACGCGGACGCCTTGCCGGCGCTCCCTGCCCTACGCCTAGAGCTCGCTGTGGAAACGCTTCGCCTGACGGGGGTTGCGGTTGAGCGTGACGGCGCGGAGGAGAACGACACCGTGCGGGCCCAACTCGAAGCCATCGCGGTGATCGAGAAATCCGCCGAAGAACGCGACGTACCGGACGTAGAGCTCATCCGCAGAGTGCACCAGCTGGCGAATCCGGGTGCGGACGGCCGATTTCGGGGCTCGGATGCGAAGCCGCAATTTCGCAATGCGCGGCCATCTACGCCGCGCTTCATCGGTGCCAAGCTCGACAATTTGCTCGAGTGGCTCTCGGCCGATAGTGCCAAAGGGATGTTCCCAGCCCAGCGGATGGCGCTCTGGTTCGCCCGTTTCGTCGAGATCGCGCCTTTCGAAAGGGGCAATTTTCGTACGGGACATCTTTTGCTCAGCTTTTTCACGTGCTCCGCGGGATACCCCCCGGTGAGCTTGCGTCTCGACGAGTCGGAACCTCTGCGGGAGGATTTGGAGCGCGCGATCGTTTTCGACACCGCCCCGCTCGTATCGCGCTTCTCGGACGCGATGTCACGCGCACTTGGTGTATCTGAGGAGGCGGCCGGAGTCCTCGAGTGATACCCGCAAGGCAGGAAGTCCTCATGGGCATCTCTTCCGGCCGTGTCCACAAGATCGCTGTCCCCATCGGGATTGGCGCGGCCATCCTGACCAGCTCTTTGGGACTCTTGCTTCCGGAGGCGTCGATCCGGGTCGGCCCCGGAATGGGCGGCGACGACGTGCTCCGCCTCGCGCACGTATTGCTTCTTATCGTCGGCCTGACCTACTCGACGTTCCGCTACGCCGGCAAACATCACAGCCAGCTCGACGAGCTCGCTCTTCTCGTCTTTTTGACCTGCGGCATCAATTTGGTCGTTCAGCTCACCGGGGGCGCGCGCTCGTATTGGCAAGGTCTCTACCTCGTGCTCGGTGGGCTTTCGTCGCTCGCGTTCTCGCGCAAGATCGTCGTCTTCCTCGTTGCCCTCGTTCTCTGTCTAGAGACTTCTAACTGGCTCATCGCGGCCGAGGCTTCGCCGGTCGATCTCTTTCGCCTCGCGGGGCTCTTCCTTCTCGCCGTCGTCGGCTACGGCTACATGGCGCGGGCCGAGCGTGAAAGGGCTGAACGCGCCGAGGATCGCCTCCTTCGCCTCGACACTGGGTTGAGACAGCTGGGCGGGAGCGATCTCGAAGAAGACGCCGTCTCGCCCTTGAGCGAAGAGGCGCAACAAGCGGGGCGTGCCGAGCAACTGCAACGCCTCGAGTCGTATCTCGAGCCGCTAGTTCAGCTCGCGGCGAAGGCGACGAAAGCGCGCGCTGCAACGCTTCTTCAAGTTGCCGAGGGAGAGAAGTCCTATTGGGCGCGGCTCTCTACCGAAGGGGCGAGTAAGGTGGAGTCCAAGCGCTTTGATCTGAGAGGGAGCTTCTTGTCGGCCGTGTTGCAGACGGAGCAGCCCGTCTCGCTCGCGTCCGCAACGAAGCCGCATCGGTTGCCATGGTGGCGCGAGCCAGCGCTGGTGCAATCGGTCTTGGCGATCCCAATCCGCATCTGGGACGAGCCGCCTTTAATCCTCACTCTCGAGCACGAGCGCCCCGGGCATTTCGACGAGAATCGCCGTGAGTTGGCCGTTGCTATCGCCGCCCAAATCTCTGAGGCTCAGACGCTATTCAGGCGCCAGGCGCAACATTATGTCGAGGAGCTCGAGCTCAAGGGCTTACTCGGAGCGAGTGAGAAGCTTTCCAGCGCAGCTCATGTCGTCGATCTGCTGCGCCACATCGTCGACTACGCGCGTGGGGTCGGGAGGTTCGACACGTGTGCCGTGTGCCTTCTCGCGGAGGGCAACGAAGCTTTCTCCGTTGTTGTTGCAGAAGGCTATCGAAAGGAGCTACTCGGAAAGTCTTTCCCTCTCGAGTCGTCGAGCTGGGCGAGCTGGGTATTGCGCGCTCGCGAGGAGCCTTTGGCGATACGCATGGAACGGCGCACGGGAATGCCGATTCTGGATCCTAAAGAGCGGGCGACCACCGCGACCAATTTTCTAGCCGTTCCACTGAGAGCGCAGCAGCGCGTTTGCGGCGCGCTTCTGTTGACCCGAAACGGCGAGCCGTTCACCGCGCGCGAGCTTCGCCTATTGCGGATCTACTGCAACCAGGCAGCCGTGGCGATGGAAAACGCGATCGTTTACGAACGGGTGGAGAATCTCGCCGCGACCGACGCGCTGACAGGCCTTTTCAACCGGCGCTATCTCGACGGTGCTCTCGAGCGTGAGCTCGCGCGCGCTAGCCGTTCCGAATCGAGCTTGGCGCTACTCATGCTCGACATCGACCACTTCAAAAGCGTCAACGACACCTACGGTCACGCGGTGGGGGACCTCATTTTGAAGAAAGTCGCGGCAACGCTCTCCGGTCGACTGCGCCAGGCCGATGTCTTGGCGCGGTTTGGTGGCGAGGAGTTCGTGGTCCTCCTCCCGCAAGTCACGGCCGCCGCCGCGCTCGACTCGGCGGAGCGCATTCGCGCTTCGGTGGAGCGAACGAGATTTCATGCGGGTGGAAAGCGCACACACGTTACCGTCAGCATCGGCCTCGCGATGTTCCCCGACCAAAGCGATGCCCCCGAGTCTCTGCTCGAAGCCGCGGACCAGGCGCTCTACCAGGCGAAGAAACTCGGCAGGAACCGCGTCTGTTGCTCTGGCCAGGTCGAGGCCGAGACCTAGCCTCTAGTGGACCACTACAAAGTCCTCGGTGTCGCGCGCGGCGCCACGGAGGCCGAGATCAAGAAGGCCTATCGCGCTCTCGTAAAGGAAGTCCATCCAGATAGCGGCACACCGGGCGACGTGGAGCGATTCCGCGCCATCCAAAACGCGTACGAAACATTGTCCCATCTCGAGCGACGCCGTGCCTACGACGCCACGCCGAGCACGACCCCGGTAAGCTGGACCGGCGGTTTCGAAGAGCCGCTCGTGCCCTTCCGCGAGGTCCGCCCGCGCCCCGCCGCGCCTCCGGCGCAGGTCGACATCGTCATGTCGCTCGACGAAGCGGTCCGTGGCGGTGAGCTCGCGCTCGAGGTGCCGCGCGAGCGCGAGTGTTCGCGTTGCTCGGGCCGTGGCCTCGACTTCTTCGGCTGGTGCCCCTCATGTGGCGGCGAGGGGTTCGTGCGTGGCTACGAGCGTGTCGTCTTCCGTGTTCCGCCCGGCACCGCTCACGGGGCCGTAATATCCGCGCCGACGTCGCAAGGAAGCACCATCCGTGCTCAGGTCCGGATCCGCGGCTAGTGGTCTATCGGTCGCTCAAACGGAAGGAATGGAGGAGGTCTTCTTCGTCGATTCCATTGAATTTGTTGTTCGGGAACTTCGTCAGCAGCCAGTAGCGAAAGCCACCGAAAATCGTCCCGAGGGTAATCATGACGATCAGCATGACCCCGATAAAAAAGAACGCGTTCAGGATGACCCATACATAGGAGGGCTCCGGGTTCGGGTCCTTCAGCGTGAAATAGCGAATGGCGGGTTGATTCGCTTGTAGCAGCAGAAAAGCAAGAACGCACTCCATTGAGCGTTATTTTAGCACTTTATTGGGGAGCGCCGACGCGAGCGTTCGGAGCCGTTACCGTCGTCGTTCGCCCGAGCGTCTCGTGGTAGTTGCGGATGCCTTTAGCGATGGATTTGGCGATTTTCTGACGATAAGCGACGCTCGCGAGTAGCGCCTCGTCCTTGCGGTTCGAGAGATAAGCGACCTCGACGAGAACAGCCGGCATCTGGGCGCCTAGAAGCACGTAGAACGGTGCCTTCTTCACGCCGCGGTTTCTCGAGTCCCTCGGCGATGAGAATAGATCCCCGGCCATCGAGTTCTGGACGTGGGTGGCGAGCTCACGGGACTCGGTAATCTTGCTGTTGTTCATGACCTTCTGCAGCAAATCGTTCAGCTCCGAGAGTCGGCGCGTGGTCGTGGCGTTCTCGCGCGCGGCGACCTCGGCAGCGTCCGGGTCGTTGGTGAGGTTGAGAAAATAGGTCTCGGTACCGCGGGGGCGCGAGTTGCGCGAGGCGTTCACGTGGATGGACACGAACAGGTCGGCCCCCTTGGAGTTTGCGATGGCCGTCCGTTCCTCGAGAGGGATGAAAACGTCGGAGCGCCTCGTCATCATGACCTCGAAATTGTCCTTTTCGAGAAGCTTGGCCACACGCTTCGAGATATCGAGAACTAGGTGTTTTTCCTGAAGCCTGTTGCTCTGCGTACCGGGGTCGTGTCCGCCGTGGCCGGGATCGATGAGCACCCGACCGACGCTCAAACCGAGCTGGCGCGCGGTGGAAAAGCCGTCGCGCGTGGGCGCAGGCGGAAGCTTCAGAGCTGCCGTGTCGTCGGTACCGGGTGTGGGTGTCGTTCGGGGGGTCGGTGTCGTGCGCGAAGGAGCCGCCGGTCGGGGCGTCTTCTCGGCGACGAGAGTTTTGGGACGCGGCTTGCGACCCGAGATATCCACCACGAGCCGATAGGGATCGGGAAGCCAGAATACGTTGTACTCGCTGATACGCTTGAAATCGAGCACTACCCGCACGACGCCGGGCTTGTTTTGCCCGACGCGAATCCGCTTGAGGAAATCGCCCTCGACGGGAAAGCTTTTGGAGGCGAGCGCCTTGGTCACGCGCGTGCCGATGAGATCGAAATAGATGCGGTTCGGGTTCTCGAGCTGTCCTTGGCGATATTTGACGTCCTTGTCCAGATCGATGACGACCCTCGTATACTCGCGCTTCGAGCCCGACCAGTGCCGGATGTTGCGCACGCCGACGACGCCTTTCGGGAAGCTCTCACTCGCCGCGGGCTTCGGCCGTGAAAGGTTGTCGAGCAGCCGCCGCGCTTCGGCCGCTTCGCTTGCATTCGGCCATAGGGACACTACCTTGCGTAGCGCGATACTCGCTGATTTTCGATCCGATAGCGGCTCGAGAAAGAACTTCCCGCGGCTGAGGCGTGCTTTTCTCGCCCACCGGCTCGCGGGGTATCCGTTGGCGAGAAGAAGATAGCTGTCGAGCGCCCGTATGAGCGCCGCGCGGTCGTCGAAGCGGCGAAAGATCTCGAGGTAGATCTCGGCCTCGTAGTAGAGCGCATCGTCGGAATAGCCACTTCGGGGATGGTCGAGGACCACTTTGCGATAGAGCTTTGCGACGCTCGTCCAAACGGACTTCTTAGCGAGACTTGATTTCGACTGATGGAGCCGCTTTTCGGCGCTCTGCGCGTCTTTGTAGAGCGTCGATGCAGACTTCTGCGCTTCCGCCACTGCCGGGAACGACCAAAACAGCGCGACAACAACAATGCCGCTGAGACTCGCCGTCCTAACGTAATTGATGATCGACCGCATCAAAATAATCCTTGGGAACCAGCACCTCACGCCGACTCGAGCCCTCGGACGGGCCCACGATGCCATCGGCTTCCAACATATCCATGATACGCGCGGCGCGGCTATAGCCGAGCCTCAAACGCCGCTGCAAATGAGATGTGGAAGCCGCGCGCGTCTCCACGACAACCCGAGCCGCCTTCTCGAAAAGCTGGTCTTTTTCGAAGACGGCGAGCTCATTCGATTCCTGCGCCTCTAGAATCGCTTTGTTATATTCCGGCTTGCCCTCGCGCCTCCAAAAGGCGACGAGGCGGCCCACTTCGGCTTCAGAGACAAAGGGACCGTGCAGGCGGATGAGCCGGGCCGAGCCCGGGGGCAAGAACAGCATGTCGCCGCGGCCGAGAAGCTGCTCGGCGCCATTCGAGTCTAGGATGGTCCGCGAATCAACGCGAGAGGCGACACGAAAGGCGATGCGTGTCGGGAAGTTCGCCTTGATGATCCCGGTGATGACATCCACCGAAGGACGCTGGGTCGCGAGGACGAGATGGATGCCGACCGCACGCGCCATCTGCGCGAGGCGTGTGATCGCGTCCTCGACGTCCGAGGACGAAACCATCATGAGATCCGCGAGCTCGTCGATCATCACCAACATATAGGGGAGCGGTTTCAGCGGCTCGCCGTTGTCGTTCTCTCGCGTCTCACCGGCCAAGTCCGCGCCTCGGATGATGTTGTTGTACTGGTCGATATTGCGAACGCCTGCAGAGGCGAGCATCTTGATGCGGCTCTCCATCTCGAAGACGATCCATTTCAAAACGTCGCTTGCCCTTTTGGGATCGGTGACGACCGGTGTCAAGAGATGCGGGATATCTTGATAGACGCCGAGCTCGACGTGCTTGGGGTCGATCAAGATCAACTTGACTTCGTCCGGCGTCGATTTGTAGAGGATGGAGCAGATGAGGCTGTTCAAGAGAACGGATTTGCCGCTTCCGGTTGTGCCCGCGATGAGAAGGTGTGGCATACGCGCGAGGTCGCTGAGAAAAGGCGCGCCGTGGATAGTTTTCCCGAGCACCAAGGTGAGACGTGACGTGCTTCCTTGGAACTCTTCCGTTTCGAGAATCTCGCGAAGGCCAATCGTTTCGCGCTTTGCGTTTGGGATCTCGATGCCGACGGTGGATTTTCCCGAGATACGGTCGATACGGACGGACTCGGCTTTGAGCGCGAGGCACAGATCTTCCGAGAGCGCGGTGATTTTGCTGTATTTGATCCCCGCATCGGGTTTGAACTCGAACGTCGTCACGACGGGTCCCGGGTGGATTTGTTCCACATGGCCCTGAACCGAGAACTCGCTGCAACGCTGCTGGAGAAGCTTGGCCCGCTCCATCAGCCCCTTCTCGTCAGTCGGGACCTCTTCGTTTCGCGCGTCGAGGATCCCGAAGGGCGGCGCATTCCACCGACCCTTCTTCGGGGTAAAAGGAAGAAGCTCCTGTTTTTGAGGCGTCGGAGGGGACTTTTGGGCGACGGTCGTCTTCACCGGGTGCTCTTTTCGCTTCTTCGCGTCTTCCTCTTTTTTCTTCCCGAGGCTCGCGCGTTTCGCGTGCTTCTTCACCACACGCTCGCGGAGCTTCTCCTTGCGACGACTCTCCCAAAAATGGTGAAAGGCGGTTAGCGCTTCGGCGCCCTTGCGTTTCTGCCAACTACGGACGCGCTTGGCGCCAGCGCTGAGAGACCAGTGCGTGGCCACGGTCAGAGCGACAAACATGACCGTGACGAGCAGAATGAAAGCGCCGATGGGGTTCAAAAGCGAGACGAGATAAGACGCTAACAACTGTCCAAGCGCGCCGCCCGCGGGCGTGAGTCGGCCCCCGATTGGGAGCTCAAAAAGCGCGAGCGCAAGCAGACCGGAAAACGTCACAACGAACGTCCCGAGACCGACGACCTTGCTCATCCGCGAGTCGAGTGGCTGGCACCAGAAACGGTTCCATCCCGCGAAGAAGAGCAAAATCGAAAGCAGGTAAGAGGCGAGGCCGAAGATCTGAAGAAAGGCTTCGGAGAGGAACGCGCCCGCCGGCCCAATCAAGTTGTGGGTCGGGCGAGGCATCGTCTCCTTGAAATACCACGCGGGATCTCCCGGCGAATGCGACAAGAGACTCACTGCGAGCATGAGCGCCGACGCCATCAGAGCGATGCCTAGGATCTCGGAAAATCTCTCCGCCGGGACCCAAATGTCGACGTGGCGTCTATGAGTTACCGAGCGTGACGTAGCCAAGGACCGCTCCTCCAGAGGCGAGGCAATAGTAGCCGAATAGGTGAAATTTTTGGCTCGCTAGAAACCTGAGCACGACGCCGATAGCCATGTAGCCGATCGCGAACGCCGTAGAGAAACCAACGAAATAGGAGACCATAGCGTCGCTCCCAACAGACGCCGCGTCCTTCAGGTTGAGAAGCGTCGCGCCGACAATCGCGGGAATGGAGAGCAAGAAGGAAAAACGGGCCGCGGCGCCGTGTTCGAGTCCACGCATGAGGCCGGCGCCGATCGTCGTTCCCGAGCGCGAGATGCCAGGAAGAAGAGCGGCGCTTTGGCAGAGGCCCACGATGACAGCGTCGCGCATCGTTATGTCCTGGAGCTGGCGCTTGCCCGAGGCTACTCTTGACGACAGCAAGAGCCACCCACCCGTCACACAGAGCGAAGCTCCCACGAGCCACAGCTGTTCGAAGGCCTGCTCGACCCGATCTTTGAAGAGTAGCGCCACGATGACGATGGGGACCGTGCTGAGTGCAAGAAGACCGATCAATCGCCGAGCGTCGGAACCCGTAGAGCCCGGCTCGAGACCGGTGGCAAGAAAAACGAGCTCCTGGCGAAAATAGAGGAGCACCGCGCCCAGAGTGCCAAGATGCAGCACGATGTCGAACAGGAGGCCCGGCTGTTCGAATCCTGTCATGAAATGCTGCGCGATGGCCAGGTGGCCTGAGCTCGACACAGGGAGAAACTCGGTCAACCCCTGGACGGTTCCGAGCCAAATCGCCGCCGTAATGCTCATTCTTCCTCCGCCTCCACGACGACAGGGAGGATGACCGGACGCCGGATGCCTTTTTTGCGAAAGAAGCGCTTGAGCGTGACCTCGATGAGCTCCTCCACCGCTTGCTCGCTCCCTGACTCCTCGGACGAAAGCGAGCGCACTGCGTCGAGCACAATATCGTGCGCTTCGCTGAGAAGGGCCTCGGCGTCTTCGTTGTCGACGAAGCCGCGCGACAAGATGTCCGAGACGATAGGCGCACCTTTCGAGTTGAGCGATAGCATCGGAACAACGACGCCTGCTGCCGCGAGGCGTCGGCGGTCGCGCACCACGCAGTCATCGACGAGCCCGAGGCCGCTCACGTCGACGAGCTCGCGTTGTGTATCGAAGTGATCGACGATCGCCGCCGAGCCTTCCTCGAAGCGAAGCACGTCGCCGTCCTCGGCAAGGAAAACAGCGTCCGGGTCGACTCCGCTATCGCGTGCGATCTTCGCGTGATGGAAGAGCTGGCGCCACTCGCCATGAATGGGAACGAAGCTCTCGGGTTTAACGAGGCGGAGCACCATGTCCAGATCCTCGGCGCTCGCATGGCCGGAAACGTGGATGTCGGCGCGCCCAGGCTGGAAGACATCGGCACCGAGCCGATGTAGGCGGTTGACGACAAGGTTCACCGCGCGCGTGTTACCAGGAATGACGCGCGCGCTCAAGAGGACGCGGTCGCCCGGCTCGATCGAGATGTAGCGATGGGTGTCGTTCGCGACTTGGGCGAGCGCGGAAAAGGGCTCGCCTTGACTTCCGGCCGTGATGAAGAGCTGTTTGTTCCGCGGAACCTGGTCGAACTCATCGATCGCACGGATCAAGCCTGCGGGCGCTTTCATGTAGCCGAGATCCATCGCGGTATGCGTGTTCTCGACCATACTCCGGCCGACCAGCGCCACTTTGCGCCCAAGCTTGGCCGCGACGTCGAGTGCGATTTGGATCCGATGCGTGCTCGACGTGAAACACGAGAAGAGCACGCGGCCGGGGGCCTCGGTGATAAGCGTCTTGATCGCGTCGGCAACCGAGCTTTCATTGCCCGTGCGGCCGGCGACTTCGGCATTGGTGCTGTCCGAGAGCATGCAGAGCACACCCTCTTTGCCGAGCTCCGCAAGTCGCTTCAAATCGATGGGCGGTCCTACCGGGGGCGCTTCGTCCACTTTGAAATCCCCAGTGTGGACGATCTTCCCTTGTGGCGTGTCGAGAACGACGGCCACCGCATCGGCGAGGCTATGGGTCATCGAAACGAGCTCCGCGCCGAAGCTCCCGACCGAGAACGACTCGCCCGGTGAAATTTCGTGTAGCTCCACTTCGGAATCCAGCTCATGCTCGACGAGCTTCCGGCGCACCATGCCGAGCGTCAACTTGGTCCCGTAGACGGGAACCTTGAATTGCTTGAGGATTTGCGGGAGCGCACCGATGTGGTCTTCATGCGCGTGGGTCAGAACGATCCCACGGAACACGTCGCGATGCTCTTCGAGGTAGCGGGTGTCCGGCAAGAGGACGTTGACGCCGAGGTGCTCGGGGCCAGGAAACATGATACCCGCGTCGACAACGAGCATCGTGTCGCCGTGACGATAGGTCATCATGTTGAGACCAAACTCGCCGAGTCCTCCTAGCGGAACGATATCCAGAGGTCCACGATCGACAGTTTTCACCATTGACGGCAAGGGTTTAGCTTCCTGATCCTCAGGAATTGCTTAAATACTAACAGAAAATCACGCGGGGGAAGCGCAAATTCGCCCGAGCTCCGCAAATTCTTGCACCGACAGGGTTTCGGCCCGCCGCGACGGATCGATCCCGAGCTGTTCGAGCGCTTCACGCATGCGCTCCGGCGAAACGCCCGTGGGGTGCAAATGCTTGATATTGTTGCGGATGGTCTTGCGACGGTGGGCGAGGAGCCCTTTGACGAGCGCGCGAAAAGTCGTCTCGTTCCCGTAGTCCGGTGCACGGTCGTGACGGAGCTCGAACGCGACCAATGAGGAGACAACCCGCGGCCGCGGCCGAAACGCCTCGGGCGGGATGCTGAAAAGCACCCGAATCTGGGCAGCTTGCTGAGCAACAACGCTGAGAAAACTGTAGGCGGGGATCGAGGGCGAGGCGACGAGGCGTTCGGCGACCTCTTTTTGAAACATCAGGGTAAGACTCTTGAACGCGGTCGCCGCCGAGATGAGCTTGAACAAAATGGGCGCCGCGATGGAGTAGGGAAGATTTCCGTAAACACGTGTGCGCTCGAGCTTTCGGGACGCCATGACGTCGAGAAAGTCCACTTTGAGCGCGTCTTGCTGGAGCACATCGAGCCGCTCATCCGACGCCGCGCGAGCAAGAAGCTTTTCCGCAAGCCGCTTGTCGGCTTCGACCGCAACGATGCGGGCGCCTCTGTCGAGCATCGGAAGTGTTAACTGCCCTTCACCGGCGCCGATCTCGAGGAGAGTCTCCTCGGTTGCGGGCGCAATGGCTTCGACGATGCGCTCTACGTAACGATGATCGGTTAGAAAGCACTGACCTTTCGAGCGCGTGGGAAAGAAGGGCACAAGCTCGAAGGATAGCACGCGCGCCTTCTCTGGCCTTTGGTCTCCCATGAAGTTTGTCATAGGCTACGGTAAGTGCATTTGCTACTGTGGGTCATTGCTTAGTGATTAGTGATGAGTGACGTAAGGGCTTTCACCACCGAGACGTGGGACGAGGACGTGCTTCGATCGACCAAGCCCGTTCTAGTAGACTTCTGGGCAGAATGGTGCGCGCCCTGTCGCTTGATGGCGCCCGCGATTGACGAGCTCGCGAAGGAGTTCGACGGGCGGGCGAGCGTGGGGAAACTGAACGTGGACGACAACGCGGCCATCTCCGACCGCTACGATATCCGCGGCATCCCTACCGTCATCGTGTTCAAAGGCAGTGAGATTCGCGAGCAGGTCGTCGGGATTACTTCAAAGGAGAACTTGACCGCGCTGCTCGAAAAACACTTGAACTGAAGGGACAACGAACGATGACTGAAACGAAACGCCGGCGCGTCATCATTATAGGCAGCGGCCCCGCGGGCTACACGGCTGCCATCTACGCGGCACGCGCGGAGCTCGAGCCACTCGTGATAGCAGGCTCGGGCGCCGATCCCAAGATCGGCATTCCCGGGGGGCAGCTAATGCTCACCACCGATGTGGAGAACTACCCGGGCTTTCCCGAAGGTGTGACGGGCCCCGACATGATGGATCTGTTCCGCAAACAAGCGGAACGATTCGGCACCGAAATCGTCTACGCTGACGCCACATCGGTCGACCTATCGGAGCGGCCGTTCCGAGTGGAAACG
>SMVB01142430.1_pt1 | contig 51253 bp, 40 predicted proteins | sample 2456461 | NCBI WGS metagenome assembly SMVB01 (sample SAMN11095934, study PRJNA526329) | marine sediment metagenome | biome: Marine sediment; feature: Surficial sediment; material: Deep marine sediment; isolation source: Hadal surficial sediment | place: Pacific Ocean | collected 2014-05 | depth...
GATCGGAGCGATCTTCGAACCCGGCGTGTTCAGCCGCGCGAGAAGCGATTCGGCGTCGCGCACCGCCTGTTCGCCCCGGCGATCCCGGTTAAAGTAGATCTGCTGAAAAGACACCCGCGATGGCACGCGGAAATCATCGGGATGCTCGGCTAGGTAGGTCTCCAGCTGCTCCTCGGTGGGAGCAACGGTCGCCACGAGATCATCGGTGATGAACTCGAGTTTCTGACGCATGCGTCGCCGCACGATCGTGTCGTCGCGGTCGAGCCCCATCGCCATCGCCTCGCGGTAGTAGACCTCTTCGCGGATGTGACCCTCGATCAACCCGTCCAGCTCTTCCACGGTCGGTGGCCGCTGCCAGGTGCGCGTGAAGGCCTCGGTCAGCTGCGCGACCCGGCCTGTGGAGACCACGATGCGGTCGGTCCGCGACTCCTCGGAATCACCGACGATGCTGAATACCAGGAACAGCGCGCCGCCTAGCAGCAGGAAGTGAACCAGGGGTTCTCGCAGCAGTTTCATTCTTCGAGACTCTCCGTGCCGGGGCGGACTCTACTTCGGAAACCAGGTTAGGATAGCTGAAAATCCGCTGTGGTCCTGATCCTCACTTGCCGGTTCGACGCTACCGACGTTCCGCCTCGATCTGAGCGGCGAGTTGCCGGATCCCGGGATCCTGAGGGGCGAGCTCCAGTAGCTTTTGCGCGTACACGGCGGCGGCATCGAGTGCCCCGCCGTCGCGGCTGATCGTGGCCAGCGCCAGCAGGGTGTCCCGCTCGCCGGGATGTCGCTCGTGGACGCCTTGCAGGACGACGATCGCGCGATCGTGTTCCCCTGCGGACTGGAGCGCGACACCGAACACGTAACCGTACCGCGCCTCGTCGGGTCGGAGCGTCGCCGCGCGCTCCAGCAACGACAGCGCCACCTCGCCGCGCTTCTGGCGCACGAGAAGCAGGCCCAGAGCGTGATGGATCTCGGCGTTGTCGGGCGCCGCGGCCAGCCCCTCGCGCAGAATCTGCTCGCCCTCGTCGTCGCGGCCTTGCGCCCGGTAGAGATCGGAGAGGTTGACGTAGCCCGGGACGTAGTCCGGCACCATCTCCAGCGCCTTGCGGTACTCGCGCTCGGCTTCCTGGGGTCGGCCCAACTGGATGTGCAACAGGCCGAGATTGAGGTGGGATTCCACGCGGTCCGCGTTGAACTGTTGAGCCCGCCGGTACTCCCCGAGGACCCGCTCCCTTCGGCTGCGTTGCTCGGGCGTCAGATCGCCCGGCGACAGTGAGGCCAGCACTCGCGCCGCCTCCATCCGCACCGTGCGCACGGGATCGGCCAGCAGCGGAAAGGCCACGCTGACCCGCGGTGCTGGAGGCAGGCTCTCGGTTGCTCGCACCGCGCCGAAGCGCACGAGAGGATCGTCACTCGCCACGGCACGTTGCAACACTTTCGCCGACTCGGGAGAGGGAAATCGGCCTAGCATCGATGCCGCGGTGGCGCGGACGATGCCTGTCGTTTCCGGATCGTCGGCGACCCGTTGCAAGGCCTGCTCCGCGCCGGGCAGGTTGTTCCTGGCGGCGTATAGCGCCTCGGCGTAGTGCGGGCTGCGCTCGGAGCCGTACCACTTCGTAACCGCGGTGGCGGCCCACTCGGTCGAGCGGTCGGTGTGACAGGCGCTGCACGCATTCGGCGTTCCGAGCTTGACCGAGAGATCGGGGCGCGGGATCCGGAAGCTGTGATCGTGGCGCGGATCCACGACCATGTAGTTCCGCGACGGCATGTGGCAGTCGATGCAGGCCGATCCCGGCAAACCTTCTTCGTGGAAGTGATGGGATCCGACGTCGAACCTGGCGGGCAGGTGACACGTCGCGCAGACAGCGTTGCCCGACGCGCGCAGCTCGAGACTGTGCGGATCGTGACAGTCGCTACACGTCACACCCTCAGCGTGCATCCTGCTCTGCAGAAACGAGCCGTGGACATAAACCTCGTCGAGAATCTGTCCGTCAGCGTGGTAGAGCCCTTCATCGAGCAAGGCGGGCCGGTGAGTGTCCATCAGCGGCTGGCCGTGGACGTAATCGTCGGAGAAGGCCGAACGCCGCGAGTGGCAGCGTGCGCAGGTCTCGACCACCGCATGCGAGCTTCGCGGCACGCTTCTGGCGGCGAGCCCCGTTACCAGGTCCGGAATCCAGTAGCCGCCGTCGGTGTCCGCGAGTTGCACCGTCAACCCCTTGAGCGGGTCCGTCGGGTGATGCTCCTGGCCGGCCCAGGCGACGTGAAGCGATCCCGGTCCGTGGCAGGCCTCGCACGAGACGTCGATTTCGGTCCAGGTCGTCTCGAACCGGTTGTCCGTTGCGACGTACCCCTTGCGCACGCGGGTGGAGTGGCACTCGGCGCACATGAAGTTCCAGTTCTGGTTTCGACCGGTCCAGTGCAACTCGTCGTCGTGATCGACGTTCTCATCGGGATACAGGTGGAACCACCGCTGCCCTCCCTGGCTCGTGGCGCGCGCGTCCCAGCAGACGCTCAGCGCCTGGATCCGGCCTCCCGGAAGCTCGATGAGGTACTGCTGGAGCGGATCGGCGCCGAACGTGTAGGCGATCTCGAAGTCCCGGAGCCGTCCGTCTGAATCATCGGTCCGAACCATGAACTTCCCATCTCTGCGGAAGAACGTGGTTGTGACCCCGGCGTAGACGAATTCTGTCCCGTTGAAGTCCCCGAGAACGGTTTCCTCGGTTGGGAGCTGCATGGCCAAATCATGGTGGGATCCTTCCCACAGCTTTGCTTCGTTCCGGTGGCATTCGGCACAGACGGCTCGGCCGACGTGATGTGCGCGCTGCGGTTGTGCCGACGCTCTGGCGCCGGCCTCGGGAAGACTCGGATCGGAACAACCTGCGGCGAGCATGGACGCAACCAGACCAACTACGGTGAGAATCCGGTGGCGAGGATAGAACATAACCTTGATCATAACGGCTCTCGCACGGGCTCAGGGGTTGAGCGATGCAAGAGGTTCCTGGGCGCTGCCGGAGCGCGCGCGCGCTCGGCGCCGTCGAATCCGCGCGACGCTCCGATACAAGGCCGTGCCCGACCAATCGCCGCGATCACCGCGGTTCTCGGCGAACAGCGCCGCATCCAGGGCTTCGGTCTCGGCTTCGAGACCGGCGTCGGTGGTGCCTTCGACGAAAGCTCGAATCGTCGCGGCGCCGGGGCCGGTATGGGCTCGATCCAGCCAGGCGGTCCAACGATTCCACGTGGCGACGGGGTCGCCGCGGCGAGCCGCACTGCGGAACGCGGAAAAGTAAGCCGACTCGGATTCTCGATGCTTGCTTCGGGCTTCGCCGAGGCGCTGCCGCGCGGCTGGTGCGTATCGGCGCCACAGCCCGAACAGGAGCAGCAGGATCAGACCTAGCGCGGCGAACGGAACGCTCCACCGGCGAAGCAACTCAAGGACGGAAACGCGCGGGCCTGTCACTGCCTCGGCTTTCTCTTCGGCAAGATCCTCCTGCGGGAAGGGGATATCGGCAACGAGATCCGGATTTGGCTCGACGTGGAACTCCACCGCCGGAAGGGTTGCGGTTCTCAGTCGTTTTGCCTCGACGTCCCACCATGCCAGCTCGATCGCGGGCAGGATGTAGTCGCCCTCTTGCTCGGCGACGATGGTGGCGCGTTCCACCCGCGTGCCGACGATCCGCTCACCGCGCTCACCCCCCTCGTCCGTTACACGCGGCGGATCGGGGTAGACCGCCAGGCCCGGCACCGGGTCTGCGGGAATCGGAGGGAGCACCATCGAGAGGGCATCGTTCACCGTAACCGTGATCGTCCGAGTGAACGCATCACCGACCTTCAGCGATGCCGGCTCGCGATCGAACGATTGCTCGAGTCGGAGGTCGGTCGTGCTGATGAAGTACGGAAGATCCGCGGCTTCGGGCGGGATACGAGCCTCGAATCGGACCTCGCGCGGCGAGACGGTCGCCTCGCGAGAGCCGATCCCCTCCGCGTTGTAGCGAACCCGGATCGGAATCGCCGCGATCACGTATGCACCCGGGCGCTGAGGGTAGATGTGGTATTGCCGGCTCTGCCCGGCCCAGGTCTGGTTGTCGATCCGTTCGGTGAAGTTGGTGCCCCGGTCTTCGAACACAGCGATCGCATCAGCGACGTCGAGCTCCGGGAACCGCGGGGCACCTGTGAACCAGGTCGGTACGAGTATCTCGACCACCACCGTGACCGGCTGGCCGACGGTCACTCGAGTTCCCGGTTCCAGCCGCGCGCGCGCGAACGGTTTCGGCTGCGACGGCTCCTGCGCGCGCAACGGAAGCATGGAGATGATGAGCAGCGCGATGGCCGCCACGAATCGATTCCGCAGCATCATCGCCCGGTCTCCGAGCTGCCTTCTGCGGCTTCCATGGCGAAGCGCCGACGCAGGAAATCGGCCGGGGTGGTCTGCAGCCGGCGCATCCACATCTCGGCCAGTTGCTCGTCGCTCAATTGCGACATCTCGATTTCACCGGTCTGGCCCTTGTCTCCTTTCTCGTCGAACTGGACCTCGTCGGGATCGAACGAAGGTTCGCCGGTGGACTGCTGTTCCTCTTCGTCCACCTCTTCTTCCTGCCGCTTCAACTCGGCCAGGACCAGATCCCGGTTCTCGGCCGCCGGGGTCCAATCAGGTCGGTCCGCGAGGGCGGCCTTGTAGGCAACGAGAGCTTCCTCGTATCGCCCGAGCATCGCGTACGCGTTGCCGAGGTTGAATGAAGCCTCCATAGTCGCGAGTCGCGCGAACGAGTCCGCCGCCTGCTCGAACTCCCCGGCGCGGTAGTGTGCCACCCCCTTCCACATCGGATTGTCGAACCGTTCGGCGGCCGCGGCGTAATCTCCACGCTCGAACTGCCGGCGCCCCTGCTGGTCCGCCGTCCACCACAGGTCGACGAATCGGAAGTCGGCGCGCCCGGCCGGCGCGCAACCCGGCGTCATTATTAAGAGGACCAGCGCGACGGCGCTCCAGCGGATCGTCCAGCCCTTGCGGAACCACAGCAGGCTCAACAGCGCGACGGGAACGGCCAGCCAGTAGCCCTGGTCCTTCCACCGCGCGGTCTCGTCCTGCTGCCGGACCTCGCGCAGGTGGCTTTGAACCCGGCGCTGGATCCGGCCGACATCGGCGTCGTCCACCGTGACGCCGGCGACGAAGGTGCCGGCCTGCGCCTCCAGGGCCCGCAGGCCTTCGATGTCGAGAGTCGCCACGGCACGGCGACCGCTCGCGTCCGTTTCGAAACCGTCCTTGTCCTTTCGGATCGGGCCGCCCTCCCGAGTACCCACCGCCAGCACGAGTACCTCATCGTCGGTCCGCCGCGCGTGGTCGGCGAAGGCCGGAGCGTGTTCCTCGGCGATCCCGTCGGTCAGGAACAGGATCGATCCGGGCACGGGCTCGTCCGCCAGCAACTCTTCGGCCAGGGCCAGGGCGAGCGCCGGGTCCTTGCCGGCGACCGGCATGACGTCGCTCGCAAGCCCTGCCAGAAACGTCTCGAACACGGCCGGGTCGTCGCAAAGGGGCAGCACGGTGTGGGCCGAGCCGGCGTAGCCGATCAGGGCGCTGCGCGCGCCGCTGCGCAGGATCAGCAGGTCGCGCACTTTCTGTTTGGCGCGCTCGAGTCGCGTGGGCTGGATGTCGACGGCATTCATCGAGGCCGAGAGATCGAGAGCGATGATCAGGGGCGCGGTGTCCTCGACGAGGGGTGAGATCTCGCGCTCCCACGTTGGCCCGGCCAATCCGACGGCGCTCAGGACCAAGATCAGGACGGTCAGGTGCAGCGGCCGGAAGCGCCAGCGGCCTGCCGCACCAACCCTGAGATGTGCCAGCAGGTGCGGCGCGATCACCTTGCGCCACTGTCGTTCCACGTTCCCGCGCCTGCGAACGATCAGCCACAACATCGTCGCCGGCAGCAACACCAGCAGCCACCCGGGCCTCAGAAAGTGGAACTCGGCAAAGACGCTCGGATCAAGCATGCCGCGCTCCGATCGAACGAAATACCTGCCACGTACCCATGATCAGGTGGTACAGCAGGGTCAGGACGACGGCCGCACCCAGCGGCCAGTGGTAGAGCGGTCGCGTGGGCCTGTAGGACACGGTCTCGATGTCGATCGGGGTCAGCGCATCGATCCTACGGTAGATCTCCTCGAGCTGTTCGCGGTCGTCGGCCCGGAAGGCCGTCCCGCCCGTGATGTTCGCGATGGCCTCGAGAGTCTCGAGGTCCATCTCCGCCTCGCCGGTGCTCGACGGGTCGCCTACGGCCACCGTGTGGATCGTGATGTCTTTTCCGGCGGCTATGTCGGCGGCCTTCCGCGGAGGGACCTTGCTTCCGCTGTCGTTGCCGTCGGTCAACAGCACGAGCACGCGGTCTTTGGCCTGACTGCTCTCGAAGGTCTTGATGGTCAGGCCGATGGCGTCGCCGATCATGGTCTGCGGTCCGGCCAGGCGAGGTCGGGTCTGCTTGAGGAGGGCGCGCACGAGATCGTGGTCCAGCGTGAATGGCGCTTGCAAGAAGGCCTGGTTACCGAAGACGATCACCCCCAGCCGGTCGCCCTTACGCCGGGAGATGAAATCGTCGAGCACGAACTTGACGGCGTCCAATCTCTGGATCCGCTGCCCCTCGGCGTCGAGCATGTCCGGCGTGTCCATCGACCCCGACAGATCCACGGCGAGCATCAGGTCGCGGGCCGATTCGATCTTCTCGATCGGAGGCTCGACGTACTGCGGCCGGGCCAGGGCCGTGACGATCAACACCCAGACCAGTGGAGCAATAAGGCCTTGCAGGATGCTTCGACGCAACAGCACGCCGCCACGTGACGGCTCGACTCCCGTGACGGCGGCGACCTTCTCGAAGAACGGAACGCGCACCGACTCCTGTCGTTCGCGGTAGGCGGGCAGCAGCCACCACACCAGCAGCGGCGCCGGGAGCAGTACGAACATCCACGGAAGGTCAAACTCGAACACGGTGCCTCCGGATCCACCGCCGAACGAGATCGACGAGGGCCTCTAATTCTGCGCTCGGCAATGTGTTCGTTGTGGCGGGTGTCGAGTAGGCGAGCGTCGAGAGCAACTGTCCGGGACCCTCGGTGAAGCCGCTGCCGCCGTAGCTGTCGTCCAGGAAGCGCAGCCACGAACTCCCGCTCAAGGCCGCGACCTCGGATCTAGGGCGGAATGCCAGGGCTGTCTGCTTGACCAGGACCGGGAGCGCCGTGACGGCAGTGGCTCTGGTGGCCGGATCGGCCAACTCCGTCTCGATACGGGCGAGATGCGCCAATGCCAGCGCCCGGTACCGGTTGGTGCGCCGCCTGCGGATGGCCGCGGCGGTCGCCCAGGCCAGTGCCACAACCAGAATTCCCAGAAGGATCCACCACCCCAGGGTCTGCGGAACCCAGCTCACCGGCTCGGGGAGCACGATGTCGTATAGGTCCAACAGGGGTGCCTGTTCGCCTGTCATCGTCTTCGCATCTCGGCGGCGCGACCGAGTAGCGTCCGCAACTGATCCAGGCTGTCCTCCCCGGCCGAGACCGGCATCACGGGAATACCGAGGTTGTCCTGCCAGGCCATCACCGAAGCCAGTCGCCGGTCTGCCATCTCGGCGAGCCGACGGCGCGTCGACGCCTTGCCGAGTTCCAGTTCGACCTGCAACTCGCCGTCGCCCACGACAAGCCGTGCGCCCGACGGGATCTCGGTCGACGACGGATCGTGCACCGGTATCGCAAGTACGTCGTTGTGCTGCGCCAGCTGGGTGACCATGCGCGTGGTTTCCTCGTCGGCGCCGTCGAAGTCACTGATGATCGCGACCAGGTAATCGTGTTTGACAGCTCGTGCGACGCCTTGAAGGGCGCGATTGAGCATGGACGGGTCGGGCCTGACCGCGGAATCCGCGCGCAGAGCGTTATTTTTCTCGACGAGTAGGTGCAAGATCTGCAGCACTGTGCGCTTGCTGCGGTGGGGTCGAACTTCGCGCACTTCCGTATCGTCGAACACCACCGCGCCAACACGGTCACCGACGTCGGATACCCGCCAGGCTCCGGCCGCCGCCAACTCGGCCGCGGTGACCGACTTCATGTTTTTCCGCGTGCCGTAGAACATCGCGAGACGTTGGTCCACCACCAGCAGCGCGGGACGGTCGCGCTCCTCGGTGAACACGCGCACGTGCGTCTTCCCGGTGCGTGCCGTCACCTTCCAGTCGATGGTGCGCACGTCGTCGCCGGGCAGGTAGCCACGCAGTTCCTCGAAGTCGAGGCCACGGCCGCGGATGCGGGAGGCGTGGCGGCCCGCGAGCAGGCTGTGTACCGGCTGACGCGGCAGAAAGCTGAAGGCCCCGCGCGTGCGATGCTGGAGCAGCATGAGGTCCTCCAGCGTGACGTGGACGCCGGGAAAGTTCGTCGTAGGGCTCACTCGTTACTCCAGCGTCCGATCAGGCCACGGCGACGACCTTGACCAACTCGTCGATGACCTGGTTGGGTGTGACGCCCGCGGCGTTGGCTTCGTAGCTGAGGATCAGACGATGGCGCAGGACATCGTGGACGATGGCCCGCACGTCATCCGGGGTGACGTGGCCCCGCGCGTGTAGCCAGGCGTGGGCGCGGGCGCAGCGGTCGAGGCCGATCGCGCCGCGCGGGCTCGCGCCGACCTGGATCCACTTCGATAGCGGCTCGCCGTAGCGATCGGGATACCGTGTCGCGAAGATCAAGTCGATCGTGTACTTCTCGACGGCCTCGGCGACGTGGATGCCGTGGATCTCGGCGCGAGCGGCGAAGATGGCCTCCTGCGTGATCGCGGCCGGCGCTGGCCCATCGCTCTTCTGTTTCGCGCTACCAGACTCCTCCCCACGGACCAGCCGGACGATCTTCACCTCCGCGGCCTCGTCGGTGTATCCGATCAGCACGTGCATCAGGAAGCGGTCCATCTGTGCTTCGGGCAGGGGATAGGTCCCCTCCTGCTCGATCGGGTTCTGCGTCGCCATGACGAGGAACAGCTCGGGAAGCTTGTGGGTCTTCTTCCCCACCGTGACCTGTCGTTCTTCCATCGCTTCGAGCAGCGCAGCCTGCACCTTGGCCGGGGCACGATTGATCTCGTCGACCAGTACGATGTTGGCGAAGATCGGACCGGCCTCGAAGCGGAACTCGCTGCGCCCATCGACCTGGTGGTAGACCTCGGTGCCCGTGATGTCCGACGGTAGCAGGTCCGGCGTGAACTGGATGCGGGAGAAGTCGGCCTGCAAGTGCCTGGCCATGCTCTTGACCGCGCGAGTCTTGGCCAGACCCGGCAGTCCCTCGATCAACAGGTTGCCGTTGGCCAGCAAACCGATCAGCAAGCGCTCGACGATGTGCTCCTGGCCGACGATGTCGCCGCCGATGCGGTCCCTCAGTTCGAGGACGGATTCGCGTGCACTCATCTGTGCTGTCCTTCCCAACAAGAAACCGGACCGCGCGGTATGCACCGACGCGGCCCGGTCATCTGTTCTCAATCAGCTACCGACTGGCGGCAGAGCCCGTTAACTGGAACCTTTCTTTAGAGACGCGAGCACGCGGTCGAGGTTGAAACTGCCCGGTTCCTGGCGAGGCGGGTATTCCTTGAAGGTCCCGATAAACTTGCCCACGTAAGCGGCGGCCGGAACAAGCATGAAGACTCGTTCGAAGCGCCACAGTGTATAGCCGAACGTCTCGTGATCGGCGCGTTCGAACGGATCGCGACGCAGGTTGAACAGCTTGGGAACGCGAAGGGTAACCAGCGGCTCCTGCCACACATCAAATCCGTGTGCGCGCTGCTCGGTGAACATCAGTTTCCATTGCCCATACCGCAGCGCCGAGAGAGAGCCGTCATCGGTGAAGTAGAACATCTCCTGACGGGGGCCTTCCTTCTCCTTGCCGGTGAAGTAGGGCAGCATGTTGTAGCCATCGAGATGCACGTTGTAGGTCATATCGCCGACCTTGTGCCCTTTGAGCAGCTTCTCCTTGATGTCAGGCTCTCCGGCTACGGCGAGGAGCGTCGGCAGCCAGTCTTCGAGCGAGATGATCTCGTTCGAGACCTGGCCCGGCTCGATCTTGCCCGGCCAGCGCACCATCATCGGGATGCGGAATCCGCCTTCCCAGGTCGTGTTCTTCTCGCCGCGGAACGGAATCATGCCCCCGTCCGGCCAGCTCATCAATTCGGCGCCGTTGTCCGTGGAGTACATCACGATGGTGTTGTCGGTAATGCCGAGCTCGTCCAGCTTGTCGAGGAGTTGGCCCACATGGCCGTCGTGTTCCGCCATGCCGTCAGCGTAGATGCCCTGTCCGGTCACGCCTTTCGACTCCGGCTTCAGATGCGTCCAGACGTGCATTCGGGTCGTGTTGAACCAGAGGAAGAACGGTTTGTCCTGCTTGTGCGTCCGATCCATGAAGCCCAGCGCGGCTTCAAGAAACTCTTCGTCCACGGTCTCCATCCGCTTCTTGGTCAGCGGGCCCGTGTCCTCGATTCTTCCGTCTGCATAGCTGTGGATCACGCCCCGAGGACCGAACCTCTTCTTCATCTCGGGATCCTTGAAATAGTCTTCGTTCTCGGGCTCCTCTTCGGCGTTCAGGTGATAGAGGTTCCCGAAGAACTCGTCGAAACCATGATTGCTCGGAAGGTGCTCATCCAGGTCGCCCAGATGGTTCTTGCCGAACTGGCCGGTCATGTAGCCCAGTGGCTTGAGCAGTTCTGCGATGGTCGGGTCCTCCTTGAACAGCCCCTCCTTGGCGCCGGGCAGGCCGACTTTCAGGAGACCGGTCCTGAACGGGCTCTGTCCGGTGATGAACGCCGCGCGTCCTGCCGTGCAACTGTTCTGGCCGTACGCATCGGTGAACAGGATTCCGCCGGCGGCGATGCGGTCGATGTTCGGGGTGTCGTAGCCCATCATGCCCATGTTGTAGGCTTTGATATTGAACCAGCCAATGTCGTCGCCCCAGATAATCAGGATGTTGGGCTTATCCTGGGCGACCGCCGGCACCGCCGCGGCGAAGGCGACGGCCATGGCGATAGCAAGGAGCACCGCTCCTCGTTGGAACAAATTGGATCTCTTTCTAGGCACTTCTAATCCTCCTTGACTTAACTTATGATGATTCACCAAGACATCAATTCCCAACACGCCGACGATGTTAACCATAAAGGAACAGCGCGCCGCCCAGCACCAGGAAGTGAACTAGGAACTCTCGCAGCAGTACTCTCCGTGCGGGGGCGGATTCTACTTTAGAAATAGGAAAATCGCCAAAAAAAAGACAGGCGAAGGCTTTCCTGGAATGCCACGGGTATGTAGCATATCCCCGTCGCCTCGACCCACCCCAATTTGTTCGCTATCCTGTCCCGAAACAGTCCAGGAAGTAGTGTTGAACCTACTCATTGCAACTCGAAAGAATCGGAAGTTGGCAACAGGAGAACGGAATGAACGGTAAGAAGAGGCGCATGGCTCCCGCAGTCATGATTGTGATTGGCCTGGCGGTCATGCTCGCGCCTGCTGCGCTTGCGCAAGAGGAGTGGAAGTTCGGTATCGGCACGGGAATGTTCGCGTTGAATATCGATGGCGATACCGGTTTCGACACCGTCCTTGGTCCGGTCGACCTGGAAACCGACCTCGACACCAGCGAGATACAAGATCTCCTGGACTCCGCCGTCGGCCTCGGGGGCTTTGCCTCGAAGGGCAAATGGCTGCTTCGGTTCTCTGCCAGTCAAATGAAACTGGGGGGCTCCGTATCGGGCATGGGACCGATGGGTAGCCCCGTGGCCGCAACGACGAGTTTCACCGCACAGGGTGCGGAATTTGCGGCCCACTACCGCTTTGCGCTGACCGGGAAGCACGCCTGGAGCGTGATCGGTGGCGTCCGCTACACCAGCCACGAATACGATTTCCTGCTCTCCATAGACGACATGCCTCCAGCTGCTCCAACGATGCTGACCCGTAACATCGACCAGCACTGGACCGACGTCGTCATCGGTATCGCCCACGCGACCAAACTGGGGGAGAAATGGAGTTGGAGCACTCGGCTCGATGTGGGTTTCGGAGGCTCGGAGGGTAGTTCCGTCTTCAACACGGGTTTCGGCTGGCAGGTCGGTAAATCGTGGTTGCTGAATTTCTACGCACAGAACAACATGGTCGACTTCGAGAACGACAACCGCGGAGATCCGGACTGGTACCTCTACGATGCGAACGAGTTCGGCGTGGGTGTTGGCGTCAACTACATTTTCTGACGACCTAGAGATGAAGATCTTTTTCTCATTCGCAGTTGTGGCATTTCTGGTTTTTCCAGCAAGCGCAGGCGTCACGGTTGATCACGAGGCCGGGATCGATTTCTCGGGCTATCGTACGTATGCATGGCGATCGGGGACCGAGGCGGCGAGACCCGATGTCCGAATCTGGGTCGTCAAGGCCGTCGAGCGAGAGCTCGAGGCGCGGGGTATGACGAAGGTTTCGGATGGCCCGGCCGACCTCTACGTCGTCACGCACACCACCGCCGAGTATGAGATCAGTGCGACCAACAATTATGTGTACCTGCCGACCTACGATGTCGGCGTGATCGCTTCCCATACGAACCTCACGACCTACGGGACTTTGATCGTCGATCTCCTGGACGGCAATTCCGAGCGAGTCGTCTGGCGTGGGTTGGCCAGCGATGTCCTGGGCGAGTTGACCCCGTCGCAAGTGCGCAAGAAGGTCGACAAGGTGACGAGGAAAATGTTCAAGGACTTCCCACCGCGCTGACGATGGGAACCTCCAGCACCCTCTTCATGGCGTATGCGGGCGGCTCGTTCTAGGTACGCGGAGGAAGTTTCGAATGAGGTGGATGCTAACTGCCGGGGTACTCGCGTGTGCTCTGCTCGCTTCGACGTCCGCGTCTGCCGCGGGCGAGGACGATACCAACGAACATCCGCGACCGAGGATCGGTCTCGTTCTTAGCGGCGGTGGGGCGCGGGGCGGCGCGCACATCGGCGTTCTTCGTGTGCTCGAAGAGTTGCAGGTGCCGGTAGATTACATCGCCGGCACGAGCATGGGCTCGATCATCGGCGGCTTCTACAGCATCGGATACTCGCCCCTTGATCTCGAGAACATCGTCCTCGACATCGACTGGGGCGCCGCCTTCCGTGACGCACCCGAGCGGAAGCGACTGTCCTTCAGACGGAAGGAGGATGACGGCCTACCGCTCTTGCCCTTCGAGTTGGGGGTGGGAAGGGGCGGATCTCATCGCCGGTCAGGTTTCACCAGTGGCGCGCGGATCGAGTTCATCTTTCGAAGCCTGACGCTCTCCGTCACGGGTGTGAACGACTTCGACGATCTGCGTATTCCCTATCGCGCCGTCGCGGCGGATCTCGATACGGGCGAAATGGTCGTCCTTGACGGCGGTGAGTTGGCGATGGCGATGCGCGCGAGCATGTCGGTTCCCGCGGTCTTCTCGCCGGTCCGGATCGACGGACGGCTGCTCATCGATGGCGGGATTGCCCGCAACCTGCCGGTGGATGTCGCGCAAGGCATGGGCGCGGACATCATCATCGCCGTGGACGTCGGTACGCCGCCCAGGGGGGCCAGCGAGAACCTCGGTGCGGCCGGTGTCTACGGCCAGACCTTCTCGGTGTTGTCCAAACGAAATGTCAGGGAACAACTGGAATTGATTCGAGACGACGACGTGTTGATCGTTCCCGACCTGAGCGAGGTCAGCGCGGCGGACTTCGCGAACATCGACAAGGCGATCGCCGCGGGTGAAGCCGCGGCCCGGTCGGTGGCACACGAGCTTCGCCGGTTCTCGATCTCCGACGACGCGTACGCCGAGTTCCTCGAACGTCAGAGGATGAACGAGACCTCCAGATCCGTCGTCCGGGTCGATGAGATCGTGATCGAGGGCCTGACACGCTCGAACCCCGACGTGCTTCTTCGGCGCATGCGAACGAAACCGGGAGACGAACTCGATGCCGAACTTCTCCTGCGCGACCTCGAACGCGTTTCTCAGGCGGGAGAGTTCCAGTCCATGGGCTTCCGCCTGGAGCCCCACGAGGGCAAGACCACGCTCGTTGTCGAAGCCCACGAGAAAACCTGGGGTCCCGGGTACCTACGCTTTGGCCTTGGATTGGAAAGCGATTTCGAGGGTGACACGGAGTTCCGGCTACTGGTCAACTACCGTCGTCCCAACCTCAATCGACTCGGCGCCGAGTGGAAGACGATCGTGAGTTTGGGCGACCCTGCAGGATTGACCACCGAGTTCTTTCAACCCCTGGACCGGCTCGGATTCTGGTTCGTGGCTCCAAGTTTGGCGTACTCACGGGACCGGGACGACACCTTCCTGGTCAGCGGAGATCTCGAGGTGGTGGACACGCGCGCCGCACTTGGTGGCGTCGACGTCGGCGTCCAATTCCGCAACTACGGCGAGGTGCGACTGGGCGTTTTCCGCGGGCTCTTCGATGCCGACCCGTTCACGACGACCCTGCAGTCGTTCACCGAGCGCGATCTGGGCTTCCTCCGTTTCCAGGCGACCCTCGACCAGGTGGATAGTGCGACCTTCCCGACCGAGGGCAACCTGACGGAGTTGACCGTCGAGCGCTCGAGCCATTCGCTCGGGGCAGACGACTCGTTCGATCAACTCCGGTTCCGAACCCTCCAGGCCTGGACCTGGGGTCGGAACACGTTCCTTGCCCGTGTCGAGATCGGAAGTAGCCTCGGCTCTGAAATCCCGTTTTATCAGGAATTTCAACTCGGAGGATTCCTCAATCTGTCCGGTCTGGCTCGTGGAAGACTGCGAGGGGACTACAAGGGTCTATTCTCGCTGGGAGACTACTGGAAGCTAGGCGACTTCAAGGCGCTCGGGCGGCTTTACGCCGGCGCGTTCGTGGAAGCGGGAAATGTCTGGCAGGATTCGGCCGACGCCGGCCTCGACGACTTGCGATACTCCGCAACGGTTTTCTTCGGTCTCGATAGCCGTTTGGCGCCGATCTATCTCGCACTGGGGCATGCGGAGGGCGGCGAGAATCAGTTGTATTTCTTCATGGGCAAGCCGTTTGGGCGCTGAGTCTCGATACGAGTGAGAAAACCAATGCGGTCAGTAAGAAAGACGATTGCGGGGGGCCTGCTCTTCTTGGCGCCTTTCGGGATCATTCTCTACCTTCTCTTCAAGGTTCTCCAACTCTTCAGGCGGGTTGTCGGTCCCCTTGCCGAGAAGATTCCGTTTGAATCCCCTATCGGGATTGACTCCCCCATGATCCTGGCCTTCTTTGTCCTGCTGGTCGTCTGTTTCCTGGCGGGTCTGTTCGCGCGGACCCGCCCGGCCAAAGCAATGGTCGCGTGGCTGGAGTTCACCTTGTTGTCGAACATCCCTGGCTATTCCTTCGTAAAGAGTCTGGGGGAAGAGATGACGGATGCAAATGCCGCCCGCAGCAACATTCCGATCCTGGCCCGCTTTGACGACGCCTGGCAGATCGGTTTTCTAGTGGAACGGATTCCGGAGGGACGTGTCGCCGTTTTCATTCCGGATGCACCCAGTCCCTGGTCGGGTAGTGTTTTCATCATGGATGAAGAGCGTGTAAAACCCCTCGAGGTTCCATCCGCTTCTACACTGAAATCTCTGCAAAGGCTTGGAGAAGGAACGGCTGCGCTTGTAAAGGGGAAGTTGCCGTAAGGCACAACGATACTTCTTGGCATTCAGGCTCGTTGCGAGATCGTGTGATAGGGTTCCGCTCGCGTTTTGAAAGATCCGAAAGAGAGGAAATTGAAAATGAAAGCCGACCGACTTCTTCTGATCGCGCTTCTCACGACGGTCGCGCTGTCTTCCGTCGGGTTCGCTCAGGAAAAGAGCGAGCAAAACGACAAGACGGGAACCAACCCGATCGATTTTCAAAGAGAGCTGCGCTTCAACAACGAATACCTGTGGCTCAACACACTGGGCGACGGAACGCAGAACCTCACGACGGCGGAGTTCAAAACTCCGTTCGCGGGCGGCAAGTGGCAGTGGCGCGTTCGCACGCGTTTCAACATGCTCAAGGCCGATCTCGACAACGACGGGGTCAATGACGTCGACGAGTCGGGCCTCGGTGACACGGACATGAGATTCATCACCATTCCCTACGTGAACATGGCCAAGAAGCAGGCCGTTGCAGTGGGGGTGGAGGTGTTTTTTGATACCGCATCCGAAGACGCCCTGGGTTCAGGCACGACCGCGCTCGGTCCACAGGTGTTCTATGTCAAGTTCCTGCCCCGTGGCCTTTTTGCGCCGGGTCTTCAGTACAAGGTCAGCGTGGATGAAGCGGCGGGACGCAGCGACATAGACCAGATCCTCATCGATCTGAATTATCTACGGATGTCCAAGAACAAGCAGTCGTGGTTCTTCACCGACCCCCAGATCGTAATCGACAACGAAACGAACCAGGTGTTCATGATCGTGGATTTTGAATTCGGCTTCATGATGAGCAAGTGGACCAAGTTGCAGGGTCAAAGCTTCTACATCCGCCCAAGCTTCGGACTCGGTTCGGATCGCCCGACCGATGGTTCGTTAGAGATCGGCTACAAGATCATTGGGTTTTAACGCAAGCCTGAGCAGGTCTTCGTGGTTGTTTTTCGCGTTCGCTGAACTGTCGCTTGCAGCGTGCTCCGGCACGGAAACCGCCTCAGCAGGGTCACAGCGACGGGGACGCCGCGACCGGCGAGGCGCTCAACGAACGCACGTTGTTGCTAGACCGCCCGAAGGGAGTGAAGTGATGCGAGCGCCGAAGACGATGCGGCCCACGACGACGCGGCCCTGCAGGGTGGCCTTGTTGGCGATCGTATGCGCTGCCACGGCCGTCGCCGAGGCGGAAAGTGTGCCGGAGCGATCGGTCCGGTCGTTTGTTGATCACGCCATGGTGGAGCTCGGATTCGATCCCGCGCAGAAGATCGATCTTGAACAGGGCACCATTCTCTCGGTCGGCCTGGCCGACGTCGAGCGACAACCCAACGAATTGACCGCCGCCACGGTCATGATGTTGGTGCGCAGGCCCCTCGACGTCGTCGCGGAAGCTCTCGTCAACGACGCCTCATTCCGCGTCAACGCCGACATCCTGGACTATCGTACGATCGGCGATGGGACCGAAAGCCGTGAGGAAATCGAAGCGATCTTCCGTGGCGTCGGCTACACGCAGCAGGAAAGCGCCGAAGCGGCCAAACTGCTTCGGGTCAAACCCGGCTCCCAGTTCAATCTCAGCAACCGCGAGATCACCGAGTTCCGGTCGATCGATGCTGCCGAGGGCGGCGAGCGCGAGCTGGTCTCGGCCGTCATGGCCGACGTGCTTCGTCAACGTTTTTTGGCCTACCTGGGAGGCGGGCTGGAGGCGGTCGAACCGTACGCGCGCGGGGGTCGTAAGCGTGCGTCTCCCCGACGGGAGCTGACCGTCGCCTTCTCGGCGCTGGAGCTTCTGGAGCGACACTTCCCCACGTTCTATACGAGCCTGCTGAGATTTCCCGAGCGACTTCCGGGCGACATCATTAGCCGGTTCTACTGGGTCAAGAGAAGATCCGACGGTCGCCCGGCGTTCGTGCTGATGCACCGTCTGGAACAACACCAGGACGACTACGTGATCGCAGTCGAGCTGCAGTTCTTCGTCGGGCACTCCTATAACTCGATGCTGACGCTGATCGCCTGCGTCCCCACGGAGGAGGGCACGCTCGTGCTGTCGATCAATCGCTACTTCACGGATCGGGTGACAGGGGTCGGCAGCGGCCTAAAGAAGAAGATCGGAAGGCGGCGGGTCGCCGCCGCTGTTGCCGAGCATTTCGAGGAACTGCGCGGAGAACTGGAAAGACGCCACAAGAACGAGCAGTCCCCGCTCAAAAATCCTTGATCTTGAGCTGCCAGGTCAGCCGGAGGAAGACATCGAACTCGTCCCGTCTCCGGACCGCTCCCGTGAGGCGTTTGAGTTCCTCCCGCCAGCGAACGCGCGCTTCCAGGAGAGGCAGGTGACTCGGTCGCCACTGGTACCGGATCTCTAGCAGTTCGTCGTTTTCACGAAACTGGGGCGACAGGAGCCAGCCTGCGCCCGTGCGACCGTAGTTGATGCCAATACTGTGACCCGGCGTGAAGTCCATCACGCTGGCCATGACCTCCCAGGCCAGCCCGTCGACGTCGCCGGAATCGTCCAACTGGCTGGCCGCGCCCGTCGGCGTCTCCGGCGCGTAGCCCACCTCCGTACCGACACGCAATGCCGCGCCCTTGGATCGCAGAGGCCAGCGCGCCGCGAGCCGACCGACCACCCCCCAGTAATCCTCACGTCGTCCGGCCGGATCGCCGTCCTTGAGCAGCGAGTTCGGCAGGTAAGACAGGTCGAAGGCCCGCTGAACCACCGGTCCCCACTTCCGCGTGTTCTCCAGGCCGTAGAAGTACGTGGTTCGGGCGTCGCCGTCGTCGAAGTCTAGAGGTCCGCGCCGGATGCTCCCGGTGCCGTCGTCGGCGTTCCGCTGCAGTACGAGGTGAGCATTCCAGCCGTTCCTGGCCCTGAAAATGGCGTGCATCCCGTCGGTCCACGTCACGTTGACGTTGTTGCTGTCGTTTCGGTCCAGGGACTTGGCAAACACCCCGCCCCGAAGGACGAACCTGGTCTGAAGACGCCCCACGGCCACATCGAATCGTTCCTTGCGGAACGAGTGCAGGAAGAACTCGTCGAGCGTGAACTGCCCACCCGTGAGGCCGTTGGAGGCAGGGGTTGCACTCTCCATCACGAAATCCAGGTCGCAATCCTCGGTGAAGCAGCGGCCTGCGAGCCGGGCGCCGAGGCGTAGCTTCTTGGTCCCTCTCCAAACGACCGCGATTCGCATCCGGGCGCCCAGTGACTGGTCGCTGTCCGAAGAGCCGTCGCGACCTGACTGATCCTCATAGCTGACGATAGAACGAATGTCCCCGGTGATGTTCCATCCCCGCTTCCCCTCGAGGACGTCGATGGTGCCCTCGGATTCCACATCCGGGGTATCGTTCAGCTCCTCGGTCTCCTCTCGCCGAGCCTCATGCTCCGCCTCGGCCACGACCGTCACGGAGGCGGCCCCGACCAACAGGACGAGCGCCGCGAATCCGACGAGCACCCTTCGTTTCTGGTGCGGGCTCACGCCGGGGCCGGAGCTCATGGTGTGCGTGTCAAAGGCCGCGCCGGGGCGCCGCACCAGAAACGAAGGGCGTGGGAGGAAAAACTCATAGGCCGACGGCGCCTGTTTGGCGCAACCCGCATGCCAAGTTCCTTCGCGCACGAGTTGTTGACAGCACCAGGCTTTGGACGATCGGCCATGACGGGCGTCTCGTGACGCCCGGTATTCCGGACTGGATACCGGATTCCGGAGCCGCAGCTTCCCGGATAGTGTGGTTGCATTCCGCGTCAGGAAACGCCCGCGTGGCGAGAAGATTCGGCCAGTCGGCTGGAAAAACGTATGGTTCGTGCTTCCACCATGCGCGCGACGGAACTGGCACGATTCTAGATCTTCGGCAAGACGAGATCAACAAGTAGCCCGGTCTCGACGAGAAGCCATGGTCTCTGCTCGGCCAGGACACGCATGACGCCCTGCGGGATCGGAGAATCCAACGCGTTAGAGGAGAGGTCAATGTTCAGAAACCCCAGTCCGCTGGCCGTCACCTTGACCCTGAGCGCCGTGCTGCCTTTCCTGGCCCAAAGGTCAGTGACCGTCGTCGTGGCGCTGTTCCTGGGCCTCGGTGCCGGTCTCGTCTCTCCGGTGGTCGCCCGCGACGACGACAATGACACGCCGCCGCTGAAGAACGTCATTCTCATCAGCCTCGATTCCGTGCGGGCGGATCACCTCTCCCTCTATGGATATCCGCGGCGGACCACCCCGCTCATCGAGGCCCACCTGGAGGAGCACGGCGGCATCGTCTTCGACAAGACGAGTGCGGTCGCCCCGTCCTGCCACCCATCCCACACGACCATCCTCTCCGGGCTCTATCCGCAGCAGACCGGGGTTCCCTGGTGTGGCGAGGACCTGATCGTCCGGCTCTCGGACATGGACGAGGAAGAGGAGATCGAGGACCTGGAGGACTTTCAGGAGGACTTCGAGAACCAGCCCCTGAGGCTAAAACAAAAGAAGATCTCGGCGGTGATGAACTTTCTCAAGATCCCCGCCGACCTGGAGACCCTGGCAACCTACCTGCAGGGCAAGAGCTTCCGGACCGGCGGCTTCGTAGGCATCTGGACCGTCACCAAGCGCTTCGGTTACGACCGGGGTTTCGATGTCTACGAGGACAAGATGTCGGAATACTACGGGCCGACGCTCCTGGCGCCGCTTCTCAAGTACACCTTCCGCACCCAACGGCGCCAGCCGGCGGAGAAGGCGGTGGATGGAGCCCTGACATTCCTAGAAGAGACCCCGAAGGACGAGCGCTTCTTCGTCTTTCTGCAGCTTGCCGACACCCACGTGCCCTATGCGGCTCCCGACGACATCCACTTCGACGAGGAATCGCAGGAAGATCTCGATGCGGTCCGCGAGCGTCAGCAAGAAAGGTATCCGGAGGAGAACTACGATAAGGCCCTGAAGAAGATGAAGGCGGGTAAGAAGGGTTTCATGCTGGATGCTTACGATCGTTCCATCAAGCACTCCGACGCGCAGATCGGCCGGGTCCTCGACTACCTGCAGCAGAGCGGACGGCTGGACGAGACGCTGGTTGTCATCACTGCCGATCACGGTGACAGCATGGGCCAGCACTCCTACCTGTACCGGCCGAAAAAGGGCAAGCTGTTCTTCGAGCATTCGGTCTACCTCTGGGAGGAGACGCAGCACATTCCTCTCGTCATCCTCGACCCCGCCGGCCCGGGGGAGGTGTTCCACCGGCAGATCAACGCCTCCCAGGTGGATATCGTGCCGACGATTGTCTCCCGCCTCGGCTTCGACTACCGATCCTTCGGCACCAGCGCCCTGCCGGGTGTGGATCTCCTGGCGATGAGGGACAGGCCGAGAAACGTCTACTTCCTGACCTTCGGACGGGGAAAGCCGGGATTGCTGAAGAAGGGGAAGCTGAACTTCCCCACCTTCATCGGCTTCCGCCGGGGAGACATCAAGTTCGTCGTCGACCAGAACCGGTTCAAGAGTCCCCGCAAGGGACGCTGCTTCCTCTTCGATCTGGAGGCGGACCCCAATGAGCTGGTGAATCAGTGCGACTTTGACCACCCCGAGATCGAGGAGAGGGTGCTCCGCTACCGCTCGCAGCTGGTGGACTGGTACTCGGCCTCGGTGGCGGAGAGGTTCAAGAAGAAGGCCGCCCTAGCGGAGGAGTTGGGGGAGGAGTAGCCTCCATTATTTCGTGGACACCCCCGAATCACGGGGTCTAGGCCAATCGCGCCCCGGCTGCGGAGTTTGGTAAGTAACTGTGATCGAGCGACTTGCGGCTGATTCGAGCAATCGCCGACGATGGCACAGATTTCGTAGTCACTGGATGGCACTGAGTCTACCAAGTAGGGAGGTATGGTGTGATACGCAAAGCGACTCTCAGCCTGCTGCTCGTCACTGCCGTCGCGGTAGTGTGCGGCTTCATAGTGGGGACCATCATCACGAATCAGACTACCGAGGCTGCGGGCGGGAAGGTAACTGACCCGCTGGGCGTCGTGCCCCACAGGTATTCCTACTTCCCCGGGACCGAGAGGCTCGGCCGCGATGAGATCCGCATGATTGCGTGCGGAACGGGTATGCCCAGCGCCCGGCGGAGCCAGGCGGCCACCTGCTTCCTGGTCGAGCTGGGCAACGGCGACAAGCTGCTGTTCGACATCGGCTCGGGCTCGCACGCCAACCTGGAAGCGCTCATGATCCCAAGCGATTATCTGACCAGGGTCTTCCTCACCCACCTCCACACGGATCACTGGGGCGACCTGGTGTCGCTGTGGGCCGGCGGTTGGACCGCGGGCCGCACCCGTCCGCTCAAGGTCTGGGGACCGTCCGGCGCACGCGAGGACATGGGTACCGCGTACGGCGTGGAGAACTTGCTGCGGGCGTACAACTGGGACTACATGACCCGCGCCGCGACGATCAGTCCGGTCCCGGGCGAGATCGAGGTCACCGAGTTCGACTACAAGGGTGTGAACAAGGTCATTTATGAGGAAAATGGTGTCACCATCCGTTCCTGGCCGGCGATCCACTCCGGCGACGGACCGATCAGTTACTCCCTCGAGTGGAACGGCTACAAGATCGTGATCGGCGGCGACACCGCCCCCAACAAGTGGTTCCTGGAGTACGCCAAGGACGCCGACCTGGCGGTCCACGAGGCATTCATGACGTCGAGAACATTCGTCGAGAAGTACGGCCAGCCACCCCAGCTCGCGGCGCGGATCAATCTCACCTTCCACACGTCGGCGCAGGCGTTCGGCAAGATCATGAGCATGGTCCGGCCGCGCCACGCGGTGGCGTATCATTTCTTCAACGACGAGGACACGCGCTACCAGGTTTACGATGGGATCCGCGAGACCTACGATGGGCCGCTCTCGATGGCCGATGACAACATGATCTGGAACATCACGCGGGACAAGATCACCGAGCGCATGGTGGTCTCACCGGACGACGCGTGGGATGTGCCGGGTCCGAACAGGCCGCTGCCGCCCGATCCCAGCCGCAAGTCCGAGTACACGGAGTTCACGCTCAAGGGACGCTTCGACACCAGCGACGTCGACGGCGCCTGGCTCAAGAGCTTCATGGAAGAGTACGGCCTGACGGAAAAGGACCTGAAGGTTGGCGGATAGCAGATACAAGCGTGATTCGGCCAGTCTATGACGAGATCAACAAGCAGTACGGTCTCAAGGAGAAACCCTTAGGACTGAAGCGAAGGCTTGCCCTGGAAGGGTGACCTTAAGCGTTCATCGGGGGGGGCGCCGGGCTAGAAGCTGAATAACGCTCGGATCAGGATCCCGTCGTACTCGTAATCGATGAACAGGGCGTCGTCGCCGAGTTCGTCATACTCGATAACGAAGAGGTTGTAGCCCAACGCGAAGCCGACGCGCCGCCAGGGATGGTACTCGACGTCCAGGTCGTAGACCGACAAGCGGGTCTCCCATTCGCTCTCGCTGTATTTGAAGTACTTGAAGCCCGTTCGCAGAGCCCACCGGGGCGTGAACCGGTGGACGAAGCCCAGGCCGACGGAGGGCACCGGGAACGTCTCGTCGCTCCGTTCCTCGGCGGTGCCGAACGCCGCCGCGGTCCTCACCCCCACGTCATAGTCGATGGTGCTGATGCCGAAGGAAATAACGAAATCGAATCTCGGCTTTTGGACCAAGGCGTAGGCATAACTGATGTCAAGCAGTTCAAAGTCGAACTTGGTCTCCACATCCTCGCCGATGGTGAACATCTCATCGCCGATCTGCAGGTCCCGGGACAGTGTGGTCAGAGCGTCTCGTTTCATCTCCAAATAGCTCAGCGCTAAAATGTGCCTGCGGGCAAATCGGTAGCGGGTGGAAAAGATCAACTCGGTCTGTTCGCTGTCCATGCCCAGATCGTCCTCCAGCCCGATGGTCGTGCCGGAGCCGTTGGAGCTGTCGATCCGTACGGTAGTGTCCATGCTCACGAGGTAGGTTCCGAGGCTGATCCGGAAGCGATCCCAGTCCCGTTGCCCGGCCTCGACCGTGCCGTTGAGAGTCAACACAGACAGAGAACAAACCGCGAGAAACAACAGCAGGCGCCATTGCCTGATGCGGCAAGTGATGAAACGGGTCATCGGTTGGAGGGTCCGTCCCTGCCCAGTACCGGTTTCCTCACGCACCCGACGACGGCAACTCGCATGTCTTGTTCTTACACCAAGTGGACTACGAGATCAACGACCGCTTCGAAATCCAGGGCGGCATCGGCGCGGAGTTTGTCTCCCAGGAATCCCTTTTCTAGAGGCGTTCCTCCTCCAGGATCTCGATGTCCGTCAGCTTCCAGGCGCCATCCAGCGGTCGGATGGTCAGCTCTGCCCGGTACTGGTTGCGACGCTGGTGAACGTGACCCCAGTGCCCGACCGATCCGCTCACCGTCCAGGTTGCGACGGCTGCGATCCCGCCGGCTTCAACGGGCTCAGCGTCGATTTCGGTCAGCTCGATCTCCTTGACCTTGGCGCGAGCGCCACCCTGATTGGCCAGCTCGAGACCGCGTCGGGTCTCGAGGTAGATCTGTGTCAGCAGCTCGCCGTCGACGCTGCGGGCCAGCACGTCGTAGATCTGCTCCTCCTGCCGGTAGTCGAAGGCCCGGTAGATGTTGTGCAGCAAGCCGGCAACGATATCGCGGGTGGCATCGGAGGAGAGCCTGGCTTCACGGCTGGCCCACGTGGCCGTCGCGGTAGCCAACATTGACAGGATCAGCGCGGCCGCGAGGCCGGCCCGAAGCGGCGTGTGGTTGCGTGCCGCCGCAACGAGTCGCCACAGGAGTATCACGCTCAGACCCGCCAGAAACCAGCGCGCGCTGAGCAGCGCGCGCGCCAGGATCGTGGGCGGGGAGCGCAGGTCGGTCAAGGTCGGCATGACCGGGATCTTGATGAAGTTCTGCCACTCGAGCACGGCGTAATCCGGCTCCAGGAAGGCAGGCATCGGGCCGAGAGGATCCACCGCAGAGGCCGCGACCTGCTGGATTCTCTCGTCGAAGAGGTCCCACTCCATGGTCACGTGCTGGGGAAGTCCGGCCGTCGGATAGACGAAAATGGCGCCCAGGATGGCCGCGTCGACGTCGAGGTCGATCGGGGGATCGATCACCCGGCTGGTCTTCAGCGTCCGCTCGAGGAAATTAACCCGTACCAGCTCGGGCGTGATCGTCTCGCCGTCGATGGTCACGGGGTGGTGCTGGCGCAGGAATTCGCCGACCTTGCGCTTGATCTCCTGCTGCATGGTCGCGGGGATGATATCGCGCCCGGCAAGGCCGAGATCAATCCAGCGCTGTAGGTCCTTGGGGCGAACGATGATCTCCTTGCGGACCTCGTAGGGCTCGACGTAGATGAATCCGCTCATCGGGGTGAAGTAGGCGCGTCGCAGGGTGCGGGCGTCGAACTGCGTGTACCACGGATCGTCCCAGTCCAGCTCCAGCCTCTGGGCCGGACCCAGGTAGCGGAAGTCGTTGACGGCGACGCCGCCGTGGTAGACCACGAAGCCGAGGCCGGCGCGCGCCGGAAGCGAACCGCCCAGATTCAGAACAGGCGGTCGTTCCGGCAGCGGGTACTCGATACGGGTGAAGATCACGGTCGTGGTCTCATCCGCTTCGGTAGGCAGCGGCTCTCCGGTGATCTCGTCGCGCCTCACCCGTGGCCGCGGGCCCAGCTCCAGGATCTGTCCGAGAAGAGGCACGCCGTCCTCGACGGCGAGGACGAGGTCCTGCTCGAAAAACTCGAGCAGCCGCTCGGTCGCCGCCCGGGGCGGATGGCCGAGCCGCTCGTAGATCTCGTCCGGGAACAGATTCCGGAACGCCTCCAAGTCCTCCTGGCCGATCTCCAGCTCGAGGAGGATCCGGCCATTTTCGATGTAGAACTCGGCGATGGTCGAGGCCAGCATCGCCTGCGTGCGAATGATGGCGTCGCCACGGACCGGGCCGAGGGATGCGGCCCACGCGCAGCACACCAGCAGCGTGTTCCGTATGATTCGCGGCAGGGCAAAGAGCACGGCGTGACTGGGGTCTTCGGACTTCAAGGCTCAACCTTAATACGTGATCCGGTTCGCTATCAAGCACGGCCTCGCGTCGAATTAGTCGCACCCCGCGACATCTGACCTGCCAAGACTGTTACTTTTTCCAGTCCTCTGGAGGACATCAACGAACGGCGGCCTTCTTGGCCGCCCAGGGGTGGCGGTGACGTCAGCCCCACTGATAATAGTTTGCGACAAAAACTGTAAATTCTGACAGTTCTCGCTTGATCATCACTCCCCATAGGATGCTAGATAGCGAGGGGTAGAAGAAACGGGGTCTGGAGAGGAGTTCCGGTGTCACCACGCATGACTCTCGGGAGGGTGGTCCCGAATAGTGTGTCGGCTCTCGGAGGAACCATTATTAAGGAAGGCTGCGAAGACATCATGCCGATCACGGAAACCTATCAAAGGAAGCGTAGTGGGAGGACGGTCTCGGGTTGGCGCCCCGACCGGCCCGCGGACCGGTTCGCCGAGCTCGAGTCGCTGTATCGTGAAGCGGATATCGGCCTGGGGCTGCTCGATCGCGAGTTGCGCTACCTCCGGATCAACGCACGGTTAGCACGGATCAACGGATGTCCCGTGGCGGACCATCTGGGCCGCACGGTCGGCGAGGTCCTGCCCGAGCTGGCTCCCAGGCTCGAGCCGATCTTCCGGCGGATTCTGGAAACGGGCGAGTCGATTCGCGACGTCGAGATCGAAGGCTCGACGCCGGCCGAACCCGGCGTCGTCCGGTACTGGTGCGGCAGCTACTACCCCCTGAAAGACGAACGGGGACGCCCGCGGGCGATCAGCATGGTAGTCAAGGAAAACAACGACCTGAAAAAACGCGAGCTGGAGCTGGAGATCAAGCGCCTTCGGGCGTGCGTGGAGCAAGAAAACGTCTACCTGCGGGACCAGGTCGAGCTGGAGTTCAGGCACGATGAGATCGTCGGCAGGAGCAGGGGGTTGAGAGAAGTCCTGGTGCAGGTCGAGCAGGTGGCTTCGACCGACTCCACGGTGTTGTTGCAGGGCGAAACCGGCACGGGCAAGGAACTGGTGGCCCGGGCAATCCACAGGCTGAGTCTGCGAGCTTCGCGCCCAATGATCAAAGTGAACTGCGCCGCGCTGCCGTCCGCCCTGGTGGAAAGCGAGCTGTTTGGCCGGGAGAGGGGCGCCTACACCGGAGCCCTGTCCCGACAAACCGGACGGTTCGAGATCGCCGACCGTTCGACGATCTTCCTCGACGAGATCGGCGAGTTGGCAATCGAGCTGCAGGCCAAGCTCCTGCGTGTGCTCCAGGACGGGGAGTTCGAGCGTCTGGGGAGCACACGGACCATCAAGGTCAACACGCGCGTGATCGCCGCGACGAACCGCGACCTGAACGAGGCGGTACGAAAAGGGACGTTTCGCGAAGATCTCTTTTACCGGCTCAACGTGTTCCCCATCACGGTTCCGCCACTCCGAGAACGCAGGGACGACATCCTGCCCCTCGTCTGGCTTTTTCTGAAGCAGTTCGGGCGAAGCTTGGGATCGCCGATCGAGACGATTCCGCGCAAGGTGGTGGATAAGTTGTTGGCCTATGCCTGGCCCGGCAACGTCCGCGAGCTCAGGAACGTTCTCGAACGTGCGATGATCTGCAGCAGAGGGGGACAGCCTTTCCGCGTGGATCTCTCGAGTTCGAGCGAGACGGCATCACTCCTAGGCCTGACCCTAGACGAGGTCCAGAGGCGGCACATTGTCCGCGTGCTGGAGCAAACGGGTTGGAAGGTCCGAGGCAACAACGGTGCCGCGGCGCTGCTCGACATGAAGCCGACAACCCTGGAAGGACGCATGGCCAAGTTCGGGGTCCGTCGGCCGGCCCCCTTCTCCCGTATTTCGTAGCCCCCCCCCGCATGTTGTAGCCGCGCGTCGGATCCGGGACCGCCAGGATCGAGAATCGATCCGGCTAATCCACTGAAGCAAAGCGCGTTAACGCAGTGGCGACGTGCGTTGCCGTAGCTGGTACAAATTTTGAAACAAGGCCCGTTGGAGAGAATCAGTTCCAGCGCTCTATCGCTAGAGGATGATGTATCTCAGGGCATCGATGAGAGGGATGAGCCATGATGCAGGCTGCCGTCACAATTGTCGCTAGTCCGAAGAAACGCGACGAGATTCTTAGGTCGCTGCGCTCGACGGTCGAACCGACCCGGGTGCAGCCGGGCTGTGTCGATTGCCGCCTTTATGTGGACGCGCTCGACGAGAACCTCTTGACTCTGATCCAACAATGGAAAACCAAGGCAGATCTCGGACGCCACTTCAGGTCGGACATTTACCCCACGTTACTGGCGATCATGGAGTCATCCATAGAACCTCCCAAGGTCGTTTTCTACACGATTTCGAAGACCGAAGGGCTCGAAGCCGTCGAGAGACTTAGGGCTGGGACATGAAGGGGCGACGCCAAAGAGCGCGAAACCCGCATCGCATGGAGATGCTGCCAATGAAGATCAAGCTTATCCCGATAGCTCTCGCGTTCCTCACGCTGGTCTCCCTCGCGCATGCCGGCGTGAAGGTCGATTACGACAGCGGGACCGATTTCTCCAAGTACCGGTCCTTCGGCTGGTTGGAGGGTACGCCGGCACCCAGCAACCTCGTGCAGAAGCGGATTGAGCGTGCCGTCGAATCCGAGTTGACCGCAAAGGGTATGTCGAGCACGACGGGTGATCCCGACCTCTACGTCGTGACCCACGCGTCCGTGGGCAAAGAGGTGCGGATCGACGTTGACACGTGGGGCTACCGCGGCCACTGGCGTGGAGGCTGGGGCACGACGACCGTCAACGTGAGCGAGATTTCGGTCGGTACGCTCGTGGTCGATCTCGTCGACGCTGGGTCGAAGGAGCTCGTCTGGCGCGGCATCGCCAGCGAGACGCTGGTCAGCAATCCCGAGAAATCGGAGAAGCGCATCAACAAGGTCGTGAAAAAGCTGTTCAAGAAGTTTCCTGCTTCCGCGGACTGACCTGAATCATCCAAAGAAGATAAGGAATATAAAGAAAACAAAGAATAATAAGGAGTGAGACATGAACTTCCGCTCAGTAATCCGGCCGTCTGTCTGGTTCGCGTTGATCCTCATGGCCCTGGGAGGTGTGGCCCAGGCGGAAGGTGCCCCGGAAGGCGCCCCGAAAGGGTGGAGGCACGGGATCGGGACCGGCATGCAATTCATGAACATGGACGGCGACATAGGGCTCGATACCATTTTCGGCCCCGTCCGTCTTGAACTCGACCTGGACACTAGCGATGTCCAGGATTTGATAGAAACCGCTTTCGGCCTGGGTGGCTTCTCGTCGAAGGGAAAGTGGACGCTCGCCTATTCCGGGGCGTACATCGAACTGGTGGGGGGGGACAGCGGCACGGGGCCGATGGGAACGCCCGCCTCCGCGACGGTGAACCTCAAGGTGACCGCGGTCGAGTTCTCGACAGCGTACCGGTTTGCCGTCACCGGCAAGCACGCATGGTCGGTTCTCGGCGGAGTACGGTACACCGAGCACTCCTACGAGGCCGATCTCACGGTCGGCAAGGGCTCGTCAATGACGAAGTTCGACAACGACTGGACCGATTTTCTGATTGGCATCACGCACCGGGTTCCCTTCAGGAAGAAGCTGGCGTGGACCAGTCGGCTCGATGGCGGCTTCGGCGGCTCCGAGGGTACGACCCATTTCAACACCGCGCTTCACTGGCAGGTGGCAAAGCGCTTTGACCTTGGCTTCTCCGTGGACTACCGCGCGATCGAGTTCGAGAATGCGTCCGAGGGTGCTCCGGGCTGGTACCTCTACGACGTGGATGAGTTCGGATTCGGACTGTCTTTCGCGTTCCTTTACTGATCGGGATGCAGGACACCACGGACTGGGGCATCAAGTTCGCGTTCCGCCACATGTTCCCTGGCAATTTCTTGCTCAAGTCACCGAAGAACCGAAAATGACAAAGTCCAGGATTTCGATGTGCTGCTGACCGTGAGGCGCGGAAGGGGGACCCGATGATGGACCGACGAGGCCGTTTGATACTGTTTTCGGCGTTACTGCTGGTTGTCTTCGGCGGCCTCCCGGTGGCCGCGGCGGACGATCCGCCGAACATCGAGGCCCGGGCGGATCGTATCCTGCGCGACATGAGCGACTACCTGAAGTCCGCCGACCAGTTCACGTTCCAAGCCGACGTCTCGTACGACGAGGTACTGGTCAGCGGTCAGAAGATCCAGTACGGCGGCACCAGCAAGATCTCGGTTCACCGGCCCGACCGCTTACGGGTCGAGCACCGCGGGGACGAGGGAGACCTACGCGTCATTTTCAACGGCCAGACGTTTACCCTGTATGACCTCAGTGTCGATCTTTACGCGCAGAAGAATATGACGGCGAACATCGATACCGCGGTCGACCGTATGTTCGAGGAATTCAAATTCTCGGTGCCGACCGCGGACCTGGTCTATGCGGATCCCTACTCCACGCTGACGGCAAGCGTTGACACCGGCTTCGTTGTCGGCCTGCACACGGTGCAGGGCGTGCCCTGCCACCATCTGTCATTCTCGCAGGAATCCATCGACTGGCAGATCTGGATCGAGGACGGACCTCGACCTCTGCCCCGGAAGTTGCTCATCACCTACAAGGACGAGCCGGGCTCGCCGCAGTACACGGTACAACTGTCGCGCTGGAATCTGCGTCCGCGCATTTCGGATGCTTACTTCGAGTTCCATCCACCGCCAGGCGCGAGCCGGATGGAATTCCTGCCCGCCGAAGAGGGGGAGACCGCACCATGAACCTCAAAGGAACGCCAAGCGGTGCATCCAGGTTACTGATCTGGGTCTGGATGGGGCTCCTGGTCGGCAGCGGCCTGCTCGTCGTCTCCGAGACCAGTGCAGGGCCTTCTTCCGGAAAAGGGAGCGTCAAGCATTCGAGCAAGGGAAAGTCGGGGGCGAGTAAGAGCCCTGGGCGCGGATCCCCTGGGCGCGGATCCCCTGGGGTCTCGCCCGGACGAGGCTCGCCAGGGCGATCTCCCGGGGTCTCGCCCGGCCGGCGAAGCTCCGGACGTTCTCGCGGACGGTACAGCAACAGAAAAAGCGCCCGACGCGACTATCGTAGGTTCATGTTGATTACTGGCGCGATCCGGATCGGTGCGTACTACGCGACAAGACCTCGCTATTCAACGACCGTCGTCGTGACGGGTACCACCTACTACTACTCGGGCGGCGTGTACTATTCGACGTCGGGTTCCGGCTACGTCGTGGTCTCGGCGCCCCCCAGCGCCGTGGTCTATGCGGTTCCCACCGCCACAACGATCGTCTACGTCGGCTCTGCACCGTACTACTACTACGGCGGAACCTACTACGTCGCCACGGACAAGCCGGCGGAGCAGCGCCCGCCGCCCGAAAGCGACGCACCCAAGGACGATGAGGTCGAGCAGGAGATGACCGACGACGAGCACAACTACGAGGTCGTTGCTCCGCCGATGGGCGCCACCGTACCGTACCTCCCCGACGAGGCGGACGAAGAGACGATCGGCGGCACGACGTACATGGTCTACGAAGGTACGTACTACCGGCCGTTCGTCAGCGAGGGCGAGACCATCTACATGGTCGTCGAGGACCCCAGCTGATCCGCCGGGCGTATCAGCTCGCAACGGTCCTGATGCTGGGGTTATCGGCTCCGCTGCTGCTTGCCGACAACGGGCCGGTGCACACGGGACTGGCCGCGTCGGCCGATTCCGCGGCGACCGTCTACCTGAACCCCGCGGGACTGACCCGGATCGAGGAGCAGGAGATGGGAGATGCGCATGATCCGGATCACCGATCTCCAGTTTTGCTACCGGGAAGGTGATTTCGGCCTCCGGGTGGCCGATCTCCGGATCGAAGGAGGCGAGACCGTCGCGGTCATCGGACCGAGCGGCTCGGGCAAGACCACGCTGCTGAACTTGATCGCGGGCATCGCGCTGCCGCAAGCCGGGCGCGTGAGGACGAATGGCGTCGAGATCGCGGCGCTGGACGACCGCGCGCGGCGCGAGTTCCGCATCGCCAACATCGGCCTCGTCTTCCAGGAGTTCGAGCTGCTGGAGTACCTGACCGTGCGCGACAACATCCTGCTCCCTTACCGGATCACATCGGCGCTGCGCCTCGACCGGACCGTCCGGCAGCGGGCCGAGGACCTGGCACGGCAGGTCGGTATCGCGGACAAGCTCGGCCGTCTCGTCAAACGCCTGTCCCACGGCGAACGGCAACGCGTGGCGGTCTGCCGGGCCTTGCTGACCCGGCCGGCGCTGCTGCTCGCCGACGAGCCCACGGGCAACCTCGACCCGGCGAACCGGGATCGCGTGCTCGACTTCCTTTTCGACTACGCGACGAGCGCCGGGGCCACCATGGTCACCGTGACTCACGACCATGACCTGCTGGGGCGCTTCGAGCGCGTCATCGACATGAAATGTTTCCTGACGGCCGACCAGCGGACGCTTTCGCAGGCTGTTGCCGAAACGGCCGCGACGTGAGAGACGTTCTCTACCTGGCCTGGCGCTACCTGGCCTACAACCGGATCAAGACGGCGATCCTGGTCTTCGCCATCATGCTGATCGTCTACCTCCCGGTGGGACTCAACGTTTTGGTGAGTCAGAGCGCCGCTCACCTAACGGCCCGGGCCGAGGTGACCCCACTGCTCGTCGGGGTCAAGGGCAGCCCGCTCGAGCTGACCCTGAGTTCCCTGTACTTCGAATCCGACACGACGGAGCGCACTCGCTACCGGGAAGCGGAACGCATCGCCGAATCCAACCTCGCCGATCCGATTCCGCTCTACGTCCGCTTCCGGGCGCGCGGCTACCCCATCGTCGGGACGACGATGGACTACTTCCACTTCCGGGGATTGGAAGTGGCCGCTGGACGTTTCATGGCCGTGCTCGGCGAGTGCGTGCTGGGCGCAAAGGTGGCCGAGGATCTCGGGCTGCAGCCCGGCTCGACGATCGTCTCCTCGCCGGAGAACGTCTTTGACCTGGCCGGCGTCTATCCCTTGAGGATGCAGGTCGTCGGAGTGCTGGAGCCATCCCTCGGGCCCGACGACCGCGCGGTATTCGTCGACGTCAAGACAGCCTGGATCATCGAGGGGCTGGGTCACGGGCACGAGGATCTCGACAAGCCCGGGGCGGCTTCCGGCGTCCTTTCCCGGGAGGGCAACCACATCACCGCGAACGCCTCGGTCGTTCAGTACAACGAGATCACACCCGACAACATGGACTCGTTCCACTTTCACGGGGACCTGGGGCACTACCCGCTCAGCGCCGTCATCGCCGTGCCGCACGACGCCAAGTCGAGCGTGATCCTACAGGGGCGTTACGGGAGCAGCGAAGAGCCGAGCCAGATCGTGCGTCCGGTCAGCGTGATGAACGATCTGCTCGGCACGATCCTGACCATCCGTAGCTTCGTCGTGGCCGCCATGCTGATCGTGAGTCTCGGTACCGTGGCGACCGCAGTGCTGGTGTTTCTCCTCTCGCTGCGCCTGCGCCGGCGCGAGCTGGAGACCTTGTTCAAGATCGGCGGCGCCCGCAGGAGGATCGCCGCCGTGTTGTCCGCAGAGGTCCTTGTCGTGCTGGCGCTGGGGGCAGCGCTGGCAACCGGTCTCACGCAGGTGACGAGGCGTCTCGGGGCCGAGGTCATTCAGAGGTTCATCCTATTTTGACGGGGAGGGAAAGATGGGTCCTGGTCATGCGCAAGACCGTAACGTCCGTTCTGGCATGTGTCGCCCTGGCCGCGATGGTCGGCTGTTCGCCGGACGAACGATCCGGCGCGCCATCGGGCGACGTGGCGCGGCCGGAGACCTCGTCCCGACTCGCGGTCCAGGTGGTCAACTACCCGCTGCAGTACTTCGCCGAGCGGATTGGCGGCGAACGGGTGACGGTCGTGTTTCCGGCGCCGCGGGAGATCGATCCAGCCTTCTGGTCACCCGATCCAGACACCATCGTGGCCTACCAGCGAGCCGACCTCGTTCTGCTCAACGGGGCGGGCTATGCGAAATGGGTCCAGCGTGCCTCCTTGCCGGGCTCGCGCGTGGTGGACACCTCGGCCGCCTTTCGCGATCGTTACATCCCGCTTGAGCAAGCCATCTCGCACGGCCACGGCCCGGCGGGCGAGCACAGCCACAAGGGCTTCACCTTCACCACCTGGCTCGACCCCACACTCGCCATCCACCAGGCCGGCTCCGTCCTTGCGGCCTTCGTCGAGAAACGGCCAGAGCGCGAGGCCGAGTTCCGGGAGGGTTTCTCATCTCTCGAGGCGGATCTACTCGATCTGGACCGGGAATGGGCTGCCTGGGCCGAGGCGGTCGGAGACGCCCCGCTGTTCTTCTCCCATCCCGTGTACCAGTACTTCGCCCGGCGCTACGGCTTGAACGCGGTCTCGCTCCACTGGGAGGCCGACGCTATGCCCGACGAGGCCCAGTGGCGAAGATTCGAGAAGCTGCGCCGCGAACACGCGGCGCGATGGATGATCTGGGAAGGGCCGCCTCTCAGGGCCGTGGTCCAAAAGCTACGCCAGTCCGGAATCGAGAGCGTGGTGCTCGAGCCCTGCGGGAACGTCCCCGACGAAGGCGACTACCTGACCGTGATGCGTCGCGGCATCGAAGCACTGAGGAGCGTGAGCCGATGACGGCTCCGCAGCGTACGATCACGACGTTCGATCAGGATCGAGATTTTCGGCAGGTAGAACCGGTTCGTCGACTCCCATGCAATGCGGAGATACCGCCGATCAAGCGAAGGCGCTCTCGCGCAAGACGGACCATGGGCGTCGGAGCAGATCGTGGGAAATCGTGCCCGGGATCCGCGCGCGACGTTGGGTCAGGCGATGGATCGACGACGGAACTCCTGGGGTGAGACACCGTGCCATCGTCGAAAGGCGCGGAAGAACGTGCTCGGCTCGGAGTAACCCAGGAGGAACGCGATCTCGTAGACCGCCAGCGTGGGATCGCGCAGCAGGTGGGCGGCCATCTCCCGACGGAATTCGTTGAGCAGGTCGGCAAACGACGTACCCTCCTGGTTTAGCCGGCGCTGCACGGTCCGGACGCTCGAGTTCAGCGTGGAGGCCATTCGCTCCAGGGTGGGCTGCCCGACGCTCAGCTCGGTCCACAGCACGTGCCGCACGCGGTCCGCGAACGAACTCGTCGCGGTGAGCGATTCCAGCACTTCCTCGGCGAGTTGTTCCAGGTATCCGCGCAGGGTCGCATCTCCGGTGATCACGGGCAGATCGAGATCGGCGCGAGGAAGCAGCAGTGCGCCTTGCGGGCGGTCAAACCGGAGCGGCGCGCGAAAGCAAGACCGATAGGCTCCGGTTTCCGGCGGGCGGGAGAACGGAAAGGACACCTCGAGGGGAACGATCTCCCGCGCGGTGATCTCCCGAGAGACGGTCAGGACCCAGGCGAGTCGAGCCGCAACGGGATGGTGCAAGGCATCCAGCTTGGGGACGGATTCGAAGGCCAAGTGGGCGCCAGCCGAGTCCTCGTGGATCTCGAACCGCAGGGCGTCGGAGACGATCCGGACGTAGCGCTCGAGATGCTGCAAGGCCTCGCGAAGTCCGGTGCTGTGCAGCATGGCGTAGCCGACGAGTCCGAGATGGCGAACCGAAGTGGATACGCCCACGCGAACCCCGAACGCCGAATCGCCCGAGCGATGAATGGCCGCTCGCCAGACGCTCCAGACCTTGGCCATCGAGACGCGGGCGTCCGGGTCGCGAAGCTCGGCGGCGCTCAGCCCCGCCGAGCGCATCAACTCCGCGCGGTCAAGACCCAGCTCCTCCGCGCTCTGGAGCACGAGCAGTGGGATGCGGGCGAGGCCCGTCAGCTCGAAACGAGACACGAAACACATTCTACTGGCGCCATCAACGGGTTCCAAGCCACGCAACGGTGTGTCTGGCGCGATTTGCCTCGATTTGGGCGCGGACGGTCAGTGCCGCAACGACGGCCGTTCCTTACCGTGGATGGCAGGGAAGAGGGGAGAGATGGAGGCCGGACGATGGAATGCGGTTCCGCAACCCGATCTTCCGACAGGGAAGACGTGGTCCTGTTGGCCAGGGAACATCAGGAGGCGCGGGAGGCTTTCGCCGAACTCGTGCTTCGACTTCCCGAGCCGTGGCGCTCTCGAATCCTGAAGGACGACCGGGAGGGTCCTAGCCTGGGCCACCGATGGCCGCTAAAGCGACTGGAAGCCGCCTACGAGCTGCTACTCGATTGCGAAAAAAATTCCCGAGCGCGGCAAATCGCGTCACAAATCACCGCGGCCAAACGCTACAAACGAGTCATCGATCGCGCACGCGAGGCGTTGCTGCTTGCCAACGTCGGTCTCGCGGTCCTGGTAGCGAGGAAGGTCAGCCACCGCGGCATCCCATTCCAGGATCTCGTCCAGGAGGGCAACATCGGTCTGATCAACGCGGTCGAAAGGTTCGATTGTAATCGCGGCTGCAAGTTCTCGACCTACGCCGTATGGTGGATCCGGCAGAGCATTTCCAAGGCCTTCGTCGAGAAGTTGCGACTCATCCGGCTGCCCGGCCACATCGAGGATTCGATCGGGATGGTGAAACGAGCAACCGGTGAGCTCGCCGGTCTCCTAGGCAGAAAGCCCACGAAGGAAGAGATCGCGAGAGAGACGGGGCTTTCGGAGAAGAAGGTCGCCAGGCTTATCGGGATCGCCCGTAAGGTTTCCCCTCTTGAGAGCTTCGGTTCGGAAAAGCGCGAGGGGCTGCTGGAGCGAGTGGCCGACGAGAACGCCCTGGGGCCGCTGGACAGTACACTCGAACGGGAGATGGCGGAGAGCGTGGTGGAGGAGCTAGGCCGGCTGAGCCGCAAGGAAGAACGAATCCTGCGGCTGCGCTTCGGTATCGAGTGCAAGAGGCAGCATACGTTGAGGGAGATCGGACGAATGTACAGCGTTTCCCGCGAGAGGATCAGGCAAATCGAGGCCCGGGCGCTGAGCAAGCTCCGCAAGGCATTAGGAGCCTTTCGGTGCGACGCTCCATCTCCCGCCGGATCCGATGATAGGGGGCGATTCCGTGGGTGACGAAAAACTAATCCGATGCAGCGTGCCGCGCTCGAACGCGTGGTCTGCTCAGCGAGCTCGGCGCCGGTCCGTGAGACCGCCGCCTACTCCGGCGGTTTGGGCTGCATGTCCAGGATTCTCTGCAGCGACCAATCCGGGTTGTCCTCAGCGCACAGTTCGAGGAGGTCGTCGCGGCGCTTCAGGATAGCCTCGATCTGGGCGTTTGAAAGAAGCTTGCCCAGATCCTTCTTCATCGTCGCGAGATCCAGGCTCCCGAGATCGTGCAGGAAAGCCGGCCCGACCGGTCCACATCCCTCGGGCAGGAAGGGTGCGACCGTGGGTTCATCGACGAACGCGATGCCGTTGTCCGCAGCCATGACCCGTCGCGAAACCGGCAACACCATCTTTCCCTGTCGGACCCTGTCGCTGTAGTTCAACCCGATCAACGCCGTAAACGCCCGCACTCTGGCGAGTTCCGAGTCCATTCCGGTAAGTATGCTGAAGTCGCCGTACTCCTGGAGTTCTTTTAGATCCACGGCGCTCTGGATCCAGATCTGGACCGCACCCTCGTTCCCTTTCACTTTGCGAAGGACCGTCACCGGTACCATGTCCAGTTCCAACTCGCGGTCGAGTTTGTAGGCGGCGATTTGATGTTGGTACCTGCGCCGGCCCTTACGGCCGGCGGCAGCCGCCTGCTCAGCCGTCTCCTGCTCGGCGCCGTAAACCGCCCGGAGCTTCATGTCCTTCAGTTCCAACTCGAGCAACTGTGTGGGCACGCCATCGAGATCCAGTGTCGAGGTCGATTTGATCTTCGCCTTTTGCAGGAACTTCTCGAGCACGTGGTCGGCAAGGTCTTCCTCGCCGGTCGGCCAACCCTCGCCCTGAAGCGTCTCGACGTAGGGCTCCGTCATCGTGTTCGTCTCGGGATCGAAGACCTTGAACTCTCCGGCTTCGAGCACCGCGGCCAGAGGCGGATAGCCGTAACCCATCCCGACGTCGGCGCGATAAACGGTGCGGTTGAATCGTGTCGAGATCTTGCCGCTGCGGGTCACGGTGTGGCCCATCATTTCCGCGCGCGCCCCGAGCAGTTCGAGAACCTGCGCCACGCGATCGCTTTCCAGACGCTCGTTCTCGATCGACGTGCCCCGGTACCACAGCGGGCCTGCCGAATCAAACGCCAGACCCCCCTCATACGTCTCCAGCACGGCCCTGGCGGCCTGGAACTCCGCGTTGCGGCCACCCCCGTCCTTGAGTTTCCGGGCGGTCAACACGATCTCGCTCAGGTCGGCCGGGAACGGCACAGCGTCGCCCAATTCGTCGGCCGCTGCGAGGAACGCCCGGATGCTGGCGGTCACCCGTCGATTGATCTCATCCAGACCGAGCTTCGCCACTCGTCGGGTCAGGCCCCCGTGAACGAACAGGACACCGTTGATCTTGACCACGGTTGGCTGTTCCAAGAGCCAGGATCCGTACTCGCCGTCCGGCTCAAAGGTCCGTGCTCGGGCAAAGTACCCTGGCGGAAATTTTTCGCCGAACGCCTCGCGGGCGCCGGCAACCTGGGTCTTTTGAACCGACCGGAACTTCCTCAAAGCCTCATTTCTCTCCTCCTCGGATTCGTCCTTGGCGAACTCTTCGAGGAGATCGGCGTTCCAGTAGCGCCGGTCCCGGGTCAGGTTCATGACGTCGTGATTGCCCAGCACGACATGCACCCTGCCGCCTGCCGCCGCGGCCTCTTCTTGCAGCCGGCGCGCCAGGTCCATCACCGCTCGGTCGTTGGAACCCCGGTCGGTCAGATCACCGCAAAATACCAGGTGCTGGTCGGCACCCGTCCAGGTCAGACGATCGTCGATCGTTCCCGTACCGACGAGAAGCGTCACCATCTTGTCGTAGGCCCCATGGACATCGCCCAGGACAATGACGCGGGGAACCTCGTCCCACTCCCAGTTCGAGCGCTGCGCACCCACGACCGCAGGCGCTGTTGCGATGCCTAGCAGACAAGCAAAGATGTTGAGGCTCTTAGGGAATCTTCCGATCATTCATGAACATCTTTTTAGAAGGCCGTCAACCTTCAATCTTAGACGGCGGTCGGCGGTCCATTGGCGTTGAAGCAGTCGACCTGCACTTTCCACGAGCCATCAGCTTGCTTGTGCCAGACCGTGACGTACTTCCCCTCGGTGAGCATCGCAGTGCCATCCTGCTCGGCGGTGAGTTCGAACGTTCCGATGGTGTAACCGATGTCGCCGGAGGCTGCCACTTCGGCACCCGTCGCTTGCCATTCGAGACCGAACCCGGGCATCGAGACGAGACCTTCCCACGTGGTGCGAATCGCGTCTCCCTGAGCGAGCGGAGCGCCGAACGGCATGAAGTGAGCACCTTCCGCAATGAACGAAAGGAATGCATCAACGTCGTCGACCGATTCCGACCAGGCTTCATCGACCGCCAGGAGCCCGTCGCGCTCACTCTCGAGATCGATGGCTGGTGTTTCCTCCGTGGACTCTGACCCCGGCGGCACGCAGCCGAAGCTAAGGAGAGTGGCTACGAGAAAGAAAAGAGTGATTGATTTCATGATCCCCTCCATTACTGATGACGGATCTTCGCGCCGGCATGGGTCCACGTCAAGCAGGAGACAAGGATTGTTTCGAATGACCCCGGACACGCCGGCCGCCGAGCTTTTCGCGGAGCTTGTGCGTTCCGGGGTGGCGGACAGCGCAATCGTGTACGACCCCTCGGGACGTGTGCGCTACCCGCCCAGGCCGGAACCACGAACGAACGACGGCGGCCGACACGCTGGCCGCAATCCTGACGGTCGATCCACCGGAACTGGATCGAGCCGGTCGCAAGCTCCCGCCGGGCCTGAACCGCGTCGTTGCGCATTGCCTGGAGAAGGATGGTGATGAAAACGATCTTGGGACTTCTGGATGAGTGACGTTTTAGTGGTCCAAGGCAGGCAGGTCGAAAGCCACCACCAAGCCGCGCGGATCTGAACGCCGGGCCTGCACTTTGCCGCCGTGAGCTTCCACGGCGCGACGAACGATCATCAGCCCCAGACCACCCGCTCCGGTCTTGCGCGACCGTGACCGATCGACTCGGAAGAAGGGTTCAAAGAGCCGCTCGAGATCGGCGTCTTCGACTCCCGGCCCTTCGTCGGTGACGGCGACGTGCAGCCGGTCCGCGTGCCGGCTCGAGGACAGGGTGACCTTGCCCAGGCCCGCGTAGCGCACGGAATTCTCGAAGAGATTGCCGAGCAGTCGCAGCACCAGGGACCGATCCGCGTGGATCTGTCGCGCGTCATCCGCACAGCGAAGCTCCAGGGTCATGCCTTGCGCCGCGGCCTTTTCAGCCACGCGGCCCCAGGCCTCTCGGCTAAGGTCCGCCAGGTCCAATGGCTCCAACGCGAGGGGCACCGAGCCGAGGTCGAACCGGCTCGCCAGGAGCAGTTCCTCCACGAGCGCATCGAGGGCGTCGACATCGGCGTCGAGATCCGCGATCCGGTCGGCGCCTCCCTTTCCATCCCGCAGGAGCGCCAGGGAAACTTTCATGCGCGTCAGCGGCGAACGTAGTTCGTGCGAGACGCCGGCCATCAACTCCTTCTGTCCCACGATCATGCCGCGGACACGCTCGGCCATGGCGTTGAAACTGCGCCCGATGGCCGCCCCCTCATCGTGTCCGCGGACCCGCACGCGGTGTTCCAGGTCTCCGGCGGTGATGCGGTCCATCGATTGGCTCATGCGCCGCAGCGGTGCCGTGACGTACACGGACAAAGCGATCAGCAAGGCCATGGCCACGAGCCCGATCTGGAGAACCGTGGCCACGAAAGCGTGGTGCGCTTCGGCTCCATGGAGGTCTCCGTGCATCACAATCCGCGCGAACAGATGCAACGTCACCGACACGAACGCACCCATGACCAGCAGGAACACGATCGCGATTTTGGCCGCCAACAGATAAGACTTCATGACGGTTTTGTTCGGACGAACTGGTAGCCGACCCCGCGGATGGTCTTGAGCAACTCCGGCCGCCGCGGGTCCTGCTCGATCTTTTGGCGGATGCGGCTGATGTGCACGTCGACGGAGCGGTCATAGGCGGCCCAATCCTGGCCGTGCACACGCTGCAGAAGCTGATCACGGGACAGGACGCGTCCGGCGCTCGACGCCAGGGCGTGCAGGATGTCGAACTCCGCGGTGGTCAGGTCAACGGGTTGCCCTCGGACGGTGACCACCCGCGAGCCGATGTCAACGACCAGCGGGCCGGCCCGTACGATCGACGGGGTTTCCTTGTCCGCCTCGCCGTCGCTGCGGCGTAGGATGGCGCGGATCCGTGCCAGGAGTTCACGCGTGCTGAACGGCTTGGGTAGGTAGTCGTCGGCTCCCATCTCCAGGCCGACGACGCGGTCGGTCTCGTCGCCCCGCGCCGTCAGCATGAGGATGGGAACCCGGCTCGACTGACGCACACGCCGGCAGACCTCGAGACCGTCGATCCCGGGCAACATCAGATCGAGGATCACCAGGGCCGGCTTCGTCGAGAGCGCGGCCTCGACTCCTGCGTTTCCGTCGTGCGCAGCGGCAACCTCGAAGCCGTGCGACTCCAGATACTCGCGAGTTAATCGGGTGTTCGGTGGCCTAGGTCCAGCCTCCACAGTTGCAGTCGATAGCTCGATCGGTACGCGCGATCGATCCGAGTCTCACTCGCCCCCTCAATCGTGATGGCGACGACCCGCTGCCGCGCCAGCAACCGGGCGGCGTCGGGCTGCATCAACTTGGCGAAGTCGTCCACGCGGTCGATCTCCGGTGAGATCAGGAACCCCGCGGCGGCGAGAGCGGGTAGAAAACGATAGGTGCGACGCACGCCATTCGCAGTTTCGATGCTCAACGCCACAGTCGGCGACTTGTAGAGTATTGATTGCAGGCGCCCGATCCGGGTGGGCCGCAACTCGACTGTGGCCCAGATCGGTTCGCCCGCTGCGATTCCGTCAAGCGCGACACGCTGGCCTAGACGGACCTCACGATCCGTCAGTGGCTCCAGCGCGAATCGACGTGGCTGTGTTGCACGATCGAGACGCAGGAACCTTCTCCCCACCGCGGCCACCGGTTCGTAACGCGTGAGCAACTCCGGCCACGACGGCCCGTCGTCCAGCGCGGGAAAGCGGCCGTCGATCGGCGCGATCTCGAACAGGATCGTTTCGGGCGCCGCAGGCCCGCGGAGGTGCTGGGCGTTCATCGTAGCCAGGCGCGGCGTGTACGCGGAGTAGCTGTGATGCACCGGTCGCGGGCGATAGTCCAGCCCGTGGGCCAGGATGTAGGCGGTCGAGACGGGATAGAGATCCACCGTCCCGCCGATCTCGGGCAGCGGCAAACGTTCACGAATCCGGGCCGCGGCCTCCTCGTGGCGCCGCGCCCAACGATCCGAGCCCAGGAGAGTACCGCCGGCCGCCGCCAGACGCGCCGGCCAATGACCGAGGTTCTGAATCGTCAAACGCGGCAGCGAGAGTTCGCGATAGTGGCCGACCACGGTTCCGGCAAAGACCAGCGCCGCGGCGACGCTCGAGACGGCTAGCAACTTCTGGAAGACCGTGCCGAACCGCGACCAGGCCACCGCAAGACAGACGAGGCTCCACGGTACGAGCAGAGGCGCCGGCGTCAGGGCGTGACCATCGTGCCGCACGAAGGCCACCTTGAACAGCAAGAACAGAAGCACGGCGAGTCCGCCGGCCGGTAGCCACGACCACGGCCGGCCGCGTTCCCGGCTCGCCAACGACCAGAACCCGACCAGCAAGACCGCCGCGACGGCGTACAGCACGACCTCGGAAACCGGCCCCCGCACACCCATCGCCGCGTTGAACCCTCCTGCGATCTCGACCGCTTGACGCAGGTACTCCGGGATCCCCGAAATCGACTGTCCCGCGAGAATCCAGAAGATCAACCAACTCCCACCGTAGGTCACGAGCAGCCAAGGGAACCTCCGTCTCCGGAGCTCGTCGGCCGCGGCGACAGCCAAGCAGACCAGCGCAAAAACGAAGTAAGTGAATTTCATCTGGCTGGCCAATGCCATCGCGACGACGAGCGAAGCTTCGAGTCGCGCCGGCCGGAACGGCGCCGTGCGAGCGGTCTGTAGCCAGCGGCCCGCGAGCAGTGCCAGGCCGAGATGAAAGAAGAGAGTCTGGCTGACGTCCCACAGGCCGATTGCCTCGATGAACACCACCGCCGCGATCAGGGTCATCCACGGTCGCCGGATTTCGAGGCGCAGGATTCCCCACAGCGCCAGAGCCAGAACGAGGCTGGCTCCGAGGTAGATCCCGAGCATCAGGCTGAAGGTCGCCGGGTGGTAGGTCTCCGTGATCACGAACCCCCACGGCCCGCTCGAAAAGACGAACTCGGTCCCGTGCTGAAGGCCCAGCCGCCAGACCTCGTGGAATGCCCACCTCCACGAGGCGTCGAGACTGGTGCCGACGACTCGTGGCAACCACGGTGGGAGTCTCAGCACGGCGTAGATGCAGATCAGGGTCGGAACGATCGCGCGGTGCAGTCGGTCCGTCGCTGCGTTGGCCGCCGGCCGCGCCTTGTGGGAGTGCTTCGCCATGTTCTGCCTGCCCTCGGCTATTATCCGACAGTTTGCCGGGCATTACGATTCTTTGTCGATCCGGATAGGCTCCACGAGTAACATCAAAAATATGAAATACGCGCCGATCGCCGCTGCTGTCGTCGTAGTCCTGATCGGGGCAGCGATTACCGTGAGCATTGGGTTAGGGTTGCAAGCCTCCAATGACAGGGTCATCAAGGAGGCGGTCACAGCTTCTGCAGAATACGCGCAGCTCGAGATCGAAAAAAGGATCGATTCACGCATGGACGCGCTGCAGCGGCTGGCAAACCGCTGGGTGAAATTCGGGCCGCTTGATCGTGAACACTGGGAACTCGAAGCGGAAATGATCTACAGAGATTTCTCCGGGTTTCAAGCGATCGAGAGGATAGACGAAGATTTTTTTGTGAGATGGATCGTTCCGATACTCGGCAACGAAGCGGCGCAGGATCTGAATCTCGCCGAAGAGCCCAGACGCAGGGCTGCCCTCGAGACGGCCAGGGATAAACGGTCTCCGACCGTGACCCGGATCATCGAGCTTGTGCAAGGCGGTAAGGGATTTCTGGCGTATTTCCCACTGTATCGAGCCGACGCATTCGAAGGGTTTGTCCTTGGCGTTTTTCGCGTGCAGGAACTCTTCGTGGAAGTCATGCCGGCAGGGATATCCAACGATTTCGACATCGCGATTTTTGACCAAGACGAACAAATATTCGCGGACCAAAGCACGGAAAATTCTGATTTGCAAGCGGCGGTGTCCCGTGTGATTTCGATGCCTGGAATTACCTGGACACTTCGCATTGCGCCCGCTATTCGATTCGAGCGGGAGTTGTATCAACCGGTCGTGAACATCTCGATCGCATCGGGAGTCGTCATTACTTTGTTGACCGCAATCTCGATCTATTTCGGAATCTCATGTTGGATGAAGCAACAGGAAGTGCAGGTCGTGAACGATCAACTCGGTGACGAGATCGGGATGCGCAAGATGGCTGAGCAGGATCTCCATGAACATCTGGGCGATCTCGAAAAGGTGGTCAACGCGCGGACAGAAGAAGTAGAAAAGGCCAATGCCGACTTGAGGACCGAGATAGCATTGCACCGCAAAGCCAGGTCGGATCTCGAGCGAAACCAGTCGAGGCTGCGAAATTTGACGTCAGAGTTGTCGTTGTCGGAAGAGCGATTCCGTAGGACAATCGCCGAAAAAATTCACGATCGAGTCAGCAACGGGCTGATCCTGGTAAAGCTACGGCTGAGTGAATTGGCGGGTGAATTGGCGGGTGAATCGCCCGCACCCACAGTGAAGGCGATCGACGAAATAAATTCGTTGATTTCCAACGCAATTGACGAGTCTCGATCGATGGTGTTCGAGATAAGTCCGCCGATACTGTTTGAGTTGGGTTTGACCAAGGCCGTGGAATGGTATGCAAATTCAACCCTTCGCGAAAGCGGTCTGGAGTTCTCGCTGGACCTACAGGAGGATTTTCCGAATCTTCGGCCGGATTTGGCAGCCGCCATGTACCGAGCGTTTACGGAATTGTGTGTGAACGTGATCAAACACGCCGGTGCCACCTGTGTGCACGTTGAAGTGAAGGAAAAGGCCGGTGAGGCGTGCATCACGGTTTCCGACGACGGCTGTGGAATCGAGCCCGAACCGGATTCGGAAGCCGCCCTGTCCCGCGGCGGTTATGGACTGTTTAGTATCCGTGAACGATTTATCGGATTCGGCGGGTGCGTGGTGATAACGAAGAGTGATCTGGGTGGGGCGAGAATTGTTGTCTGTGTGCCGATCAAGGGAGTAGAGGTGGCGTCATGACGCCTTTAGTTCGAATTCTGATCGCGGACGACCACGTTATCTTGCGCGATGGGCTGGAGTCCCTGCTTCAAAAAGAACCGACGTTCGAAGTAGTTGGTACGGCGGGAGATGGACTGGAAGCGGTGCGATTGATCGGGGAACTTCGCCCCGACGTGTTGATATTGGATATCGGTATGCCGGAGATGAACGGTCTTGACGTTGCGCAACAGGTCAGCAAAGACTTCCCAAGCGTCAAGATCATCGGGTTGTCGGTTCATACCGACCCCATGTATATCGAGCGCATGCTTCAAAACGGAGCGGTCGGTTACCTCCCGAAAGACTGTGCGGCGGAAGAATTGTGTACCGCGATCAGGACAGTGGTCGCGGGAGGAACCTACATCGGGAAATCACTTTCAGACACAATACTTCGCAGAATCATTGGCAGTGCCACGCAGGACCGACCCGGCCGAATCGACCGGTTGTCCATCCGAGAACGGCAGGTGTTGCAGTTGCTGGCCGAGGGAAATTCCGCGAAGGAAAGTGCTGATCGCCTGAACATCTCGGCGAAGACCATCGAGGTGCACCGCAAGAACATACGCCAAAAACTCGGAATCTTTTCGATCGCGGAACTGACAAAATACGCGATTCGAATGGGTATCACAGAATCCTGACTCGTGGGCGCGCTGTCTTCGTCTCATCGTATGCGGCGGCGTTCCTGGATCTTCGAAGATAGGGGTGGGATCGCTCAATGATCGAAAAGCTGACGCGGGCTCTCCGCTCGCCGACCGCGAAGCGAGTGTACCTCGGTCTGCTCATCGGACTCGTGACGTTCCTCTGGTGGAACATGGTGAAGCGGGCCCTGCAGGGGCACGGGTCGCAGTTCGACGATTGGATCGAGTTCAGCCGCGATCTCGTCTACAACCGGGTGGACGTCTATCGGGAGTACGTATGGGAGCGCACCTCGATTGCCAAGTACCCACCGTTCTACAGCCTGCTGTTCGTACCCTTGGTTCCGCTACCCATGTGGCTTTCCGCGTCGCTGTGGTTTTGGCTCAATCTGGGTCTCTCGGTGGGAGCAACATTCCTGGCCATCCGCACGGTGGATGAGACAGGTGGCGTGGCGACGCGCAAGGCTTCGATGTTCTGGATCCCGTTTGGGCTGTTGGCCGGAATCACCGGAAGCAACCTGGAAACGGCTCAGGTAAACATCCTGATCTTGTTCTTCCTGTGCCTGGCGTTGTACTGGTTCAAGCGCGGTGCCGACATGCGCGCGGGTCTCGTGCTGGGTTTGATCACGGCGCTCAAGCTAACCCCGGGTCTTTTTATCGTCTATTTCGCCTACAAACGCGCCTATCGTGTGGTACTGGGTGCCGTGATTGGATTGATCGTTTGCTGGCTGGTTGTACCGCCGCTCGTGTTCGGGGTCGATCACTTCACGACGGTGATGACCGGCTGGTTCGAAAAGGTGAACCCGTTCCTGGTCGAGGGTGCGTTGGCTGAGGGTGTGGTCGGGTTCCGGCACACGAACCAGTCGCTGAGTGCGTTCTTCCACCGTTTCTTCACTGCGACTCCGGCCGGGGCCGGGCGCCCCGACCTCTACATCAACGTGCTGGCCTTCGATTACGTCACGGCGGACCGAGTCGTGAAGGGTCTGTCGCTCGTGATCGTCGCTTGTCTCGCCTGGGTCTGCCGCACGCGGTTGGGCGATCGGAACAAGATCGCGCTCTCGTTCGAGTATTCGCTCGTGATGATAACTGCGTTGTTCATCTCGCCCATCTCATGGATCAACCACTACGTCGTCTTGTTGTTCCCCTACACGGCGGCGGTCTACTACATCCGGACGCGGCCGGTGACGAGCCGCGAGCGCAGGCTGATGCTCTACGCACTGGGCGCATCGTTCATTCTTCTATCGGCCTCGGTGTCACGCTTGATGCAGGCGTTTTCTCTGCCGTTTTTGGGAGCGATAGTTCTGGCCGTGGCGCTGGCGATCCTCGTACGACGCGAATGACGGCATCGTGGCTGATCCTACCCAAAGTTGCTGCGACGACAATCAAACGCCCATGACTGTTGCGGTGAGCGAGATTGGGCGATACTCTCGATGACCACGGGTTCCACGAGGCAAGATGATTAATAGGAAGAAGCGCGAATTGCAGACGAAAAAGGTCGGCGAGAAACAAGCCGAACTCCGGCAGTTGATCGACTTGGGCCGGGGTCGGGGCTACCTGGTCTACGAGGAAGTGCTCGAAACGCTTCCGGAAGAGGTCACTTCGTGTCCGGAGGAGATGGATGACGTATTCTCCGTGCTGGAGTCCTTTGACATCGAGATCGTGGACGCGGAGACCAGGGAGCCCATCGCACGTCCCGTCGCGCCCAGCCGGGTCCGACCCGCGCAAGATGTCAAGCGTCACGTGCTGGAGAACCTGCAGGAAAAAACCAGCGACCCGCTCCCCGTATACCTACGCGAGATGGGGCGTGTCCCCTTGCTGACTCGCCAGGCTGAGGTGTCCCTCGCTCGCCGGATCGAACGCGGTCAGCGGCGCATCCTGAACTCGCTTTCGCGCAGCGGTTACGCGCTGGCCGAGATCAAGAAACTGGGACCTAAGCTGTTTGCCACCGGCCCCAAGAACGGGAACAAAAGCCGACCGGGTGACCGTCTGATCGAGACCCGGGAGACAATCAACAGGATCAGTCGCTGGCTGCGCAAGATCGAGACGATCAGGGAACGTACTGAACGCCTGACACCCGGCCGACGGGCTCACCGGTCGGCGATATGGGACGTCGCCCGCCATCGTGTCAAGGTGGCCAGGGAGTTCCGCAACCTGCGCCTGGTCCCGGCAGAAGTCGATCGGCTTGCCCACGCGGTGGTGGATGCCCATCGGGCGATCCAACGGCACCAAAGGTCCGCGCGCGAGTTGACTCTCAAGGGAAAAGCCTCTCGCGACCCCGGGTCCAAGCGCGAGTTCCGTCGGAAGGTCGACCGGCTGCGTCGTGAGATTCGCGTCATCGAAGCCGAGATGGGTGTGGGGCGCAAGGATCTGGGCGATGTCGCCGTCTCGATCCTGCGCGGGTTACGGGAGACTGAGCGGGCCAAGAACACGCTGGTCGAGGCCAACCTGCGACTGGTCGTCTCCATCGCCAAGAAGTATGCCAAGCGCAGCTTGCCGTTTCTTGACCTGATCCAGGAAGGCAACATTGGTTTGATGCGGGCGGTGGACAAGTTCGAGTATCGTCGCGGGTACAAGTTCTCGACCTACGCTACCTGGTGGATCCGCCAGGCGGTCACTCGGGGGATCGCGGACCAGGCACGCACGATCCGTGTCCCGGTGCACATGTTCGACACGATCAACAAAGTACTCCGCATCCAGAGCATCCTCGTGCACGACTACGGCCGAGAACCGACTGCGGAGGAAATCGCAAACGAGATGGGTATCCCGGCGGACAAAGTACGGAAAGCGTTCCTGGTCGCGCGCCAGCCGACCTCGCTCGAAAAACCGATCGGCGAAGGGGACGACACACGCCTCAAAGACCTTGTCGAAGACCGCTCGACGGTCTCTCCGGTCGACGCCGCGTTGGACACGGATCTGCGAGAGTGGACCGACTCGGTGCTCAAAACGCTGACGCCCCGCGAGGAGAAGATCCTCAAGATGCGGTTCGGGGTCGGCTGCGCCGGCGAGCACACCCTGGAAGAGATCGGCCAGTCGCTCAGCGTGAGTCGCGAGCGGATCCGCCAGATCGAATCCAAGGCGCTGCGCAGATTGCAACATCCATCTCGCAGCAACGCGTTGAAGGTCTTTACGAACCCATAGCTGGCGTCTCGTTCTCCTGGTCCGGCGCGCGCCCGAGTTGCTCGAGCGTGAGCGGCGGTGTGAGCGGACCCGAAAGTTCCCGCGTCCACCAGACACCCTGATTCCGCCGCTCCACGGGCGTTGCGAAGTTGTACTTGTAATACAGGAGGCGCACGTAGCGGGGTGGGTCGCCCGCGAAGGGGTCGTCGTCGAGCAAGGCGAGCACGTCGGGCGAGCCGCTGAGAATCCCGCCCATGAGGCCCGTGAGCCAAGGCTCCGCGCGGCGCGGGTTCAGGGCGGCGAACCACATCTGCCAGTCCAACCGCGGCATGTGCGGCTGGACGAATCCCGGAGCCCGTGTTGGATCGCCTGGCTTCCATTTGAACGGGTAAGCCGTCCACGTGACACCGTCGCGGCTGCCCTCGACCTCGATCTCCGGACGTTCGGTGGTCATCGAACGGAACAACCCATAGCCGTTGATCGTGCGGAACGGCCGTGTCTGCTGTAAGACCCCGGGTTGGGCCCAGCTCAGCAGCCAGTGATCGGCTGCACCGACCATTGCACCCGCGACTCCACGGGTGCCGGGGGGCACGGTGCGCACGAGTTCGTGCACCATCGTCAGCGAACTGACCGCAATCAGAAGCACCACCGACACGACCGTGGCGACGTGTGCGATGCGACGCCATCCGGCCGGCGCACTCAAGGGTTCCAATCGGAGCTTTGCGATCGGAAGCCATCGTGCAAACGCCGCGTCGTCGATCAGCAGCGCACAGAGCGCAACCGTCAGCAAGTTGAAGAAGCCGTAGTTCCCGGTCCAGGAGATCATCAGCATCAGGAAAACGGTGCCGATTGCAACGATGCGGCGGCCGACGCGGCCCGTGAAGATCAGGAACGGCAGGACGATCTCGATCGCGTAGGTAACGAGAATCGACAGTTTCTGGAACCAGGACGGCAAGTGGTGCGCGTACCAGGCCGTCCAGGTCGGGATCGGCTGCGACCAGTAGTGGAAGTCGAGCGCGGTGAGTTTCCACCACGTTTCGTCCATGCTGAGGAGCTTCACGGCGCCCGACAGGAACATCAACTTGAACAGCAATAGCCATAACAACCACAACCCCGCCCTGGGCGGGGGACGAAGTTCCCCGCGGAGCGTGGGCCACCAGATCGCGGGGGCGACGAACAATGCACAGAAACCGGTCTCGAGCAGCAGCGAGTCCCATTGGAAGCCGAGGAATGTCTGTCCCCCAAGCACGAGCGAAAGGTAGCAAGCCCACAGCGAGACCAGCACGGGAATCGGTGCGACACCCAGCATCAGCGCGAGCGACAGCACGACGCCCGCGCCGCACAGCGAGTGCAACGCGAGGTCTCCGTCACCGAGCCAGAGCAGCGTCGGAAACTTCCAGTAACGTTCGACTCCCATGTTGTCGCGAATCCGGTCGAGGAAATCGCCAACAGGAAGGATGCCGTCCGATCCGACGAGCCCTTCGATCTGCACCCAGAGGGAAACGAACGCGATCAGGTAGATCAGCCCCAACAACCGGACAAACAACAAACGCCCGACGGTGTAGGAGCCACCCCGCGTGGGATGGGGGACACGCCGACCCTCGTCTAAATTTTCTGCCTGTTGGTGAATCGACATCCTGCGAGGGAACCCTGGACGAAATTGAAAGAGCCACAACCGCAACGATCGCGACGATACCCTATTCTCTTTCGCTCACGCCGGATGAGATACCCTACGAGGGTGAACCTGCAGCACTGGTTGGAGTACGGCGCGCTGGTCGCGACAGCTTTCGTCCTGCGGGCAATGCCCCGCCGTGTCGCGCTCGTCGCAGGCGCCGGAATTGGTTGGTTGGGCTGGACGCTGCGCCTGCGCCGGAAACTCGTACTGGCCAACATCGCGCAGGCGTTACCCGACCTGTCGCAGCGCGAACAAGTGCGACTTGCGGCACGGGCCGCGCGTAACTTCGGCCGTACCGTGACCGAGTTCCTGCGCTTCGCCGGCCGGGACCGCCGCCGAACCGGCGAACTGGTTGCGATCCGAGGGCTCGAGGAGCTCGAAACCGCGCTTGAGGGGGGTCGTGGAGCGATCGTGGTCACCGGGCACCTCGGCGCCTGGGGGCTCTACGTCGCGGCGCTTTCGCTCACGAGCATCCCCACCGCGATGCTCGTCGGGCGCCAGAGGAACCCCAAGGTCGATGCGCTGATCCTCTCGCTTCCGGGGAAGCACGTGACGTTCATCTCGCACGGAAAACGCGCACCGCGGGAGCTCCTGCAGAACCTGGCCGCGGGCAAGGCGATGGTGATGGCCGCCGACCAGCACGGCGGACCGCGGGGAACCGTGGCGCCGTTCTTCGGTCGCGAGACGTCGACGCTGTCGCTACCCGCTGCACTGGTGGCCCGTCAGGACTTGCCGTTGTTCGCGATGGCTGGACACCGCATCGACGAAGGCCGTCACGAACTCGCACTTCGACGACTCGTCGTGCCGTCCGATGACGGACGTGGTGAGGACGCGCGACGCCGGCAAATCAC
>SMVB01202937.1_pt1 | contig 51155 bp, 45 predicted proteins | sample 2456461 | NCBI WGS metagenome assembly SMVB01 (sample SAMN11095934, study PRJNA526329) | marine sediment metagenome | biome: Marine sediment; feature: Surficial sediment; material: Deep marine sediment; isolation source: Hadal surficial sediment | place: Pacific Ocean | collected 2014-05 | depth...
CTCGACAAATCCGGCCGCGTTGCCCTCGGTTCCTTCCTCCTTATCCCATACCTGGGCGAACCAGCCGCGCACCAAGCTGCTGGTGAAGAAACGCTGCTCGTAGTCGATGCCGGCGACGCGGTTGTAGGTTTGCGAGTTTTGCAAGTTGGTGAAGATGGCGCCGACCGTGGAGCGGACACGAATGTCGTTGCGCACCCGCCCAACGAAATTGTTGGCGCCCTTGCGCTCACCCTCGGGCCCGGCGTCCCGGGTTTGCAGATCGAGAACGCCGAGCGACCACGGGCCCTGCTGACCGGTCACGCGGCCGCCGCCGATGATCTCGTTGTCGATGCCGATTCGGCGCGAGAAGAAAATCTCGGCTTCGCGGGTGTTGCCGAACTTAAAGAGCGGGCCGCGCTCGAGAAAAAACTCGCGCTTCTCGGGAAAGAACAGGTTGAAGCGAGTCAGGTTGATCTGCACGTTGTCGGCCTCGACCTGGGCGAAGTCGGTGTTGATCGTGATGTCGGCGGTGAAGTTGCTGGTGATGCCCCACTTCACGTCGAGGCCGACGTCACCGACGGCGCTGGTGGCCACCCCTCCGGCGATGGTTTCGCCGCCGCCGATCGTCTCGCCGGCGAGCGCCTCGCCGCCCAGCAGACCCCACGGTTTCACTTCCAGGTCGTTGCCGCGCCGTAGCCCGCGCAGCCCGGTCAACGTCGCGTACTGCGACGCCTGGTAGATGTGTTGGCGGTAGTCCTGCGAAATGTGTGGCAGGTAGACGTCTTCGTTCTTGCGCCGGATCGAGCGGTAGAACGCCACCCCCATCTCGATCTCCTCTGCCTCGGGAAAGCGGATGGTGGTGGTGGGAATGGCCACCTCCAGCACCCACCCCCACTCCTCGACCCGCGCCGCGCTGCGGTAGATACCCTCCCAGTTCCAGTCGCTGCGCTCGAGGCTCTCGTCGTTGAACCAGGCGTCGCCCTGCGTGCCCAACGAGTTGAGCTCGAAGATGTAGCCGTTGCGCTTGTCGTGGTAGGTATCGAGCGCGATGATGACGCGATCGTCCTGATCGATGCGACCCTCTCGGTGCAGGATGCTGCGCCGGATGAGCTCGGATTCACGATCGTACATGGTGAGCCCGAAATAGAGGTTGTTGGCGTCGTAAGCGACGCGCACCTCGGTGCGCTCCGAAGCCGCGGCGCCATCGACGGGATTGCGTTGCAAGAACCCGGTCGACGGGACGATGTCCTGCCAGAAGTCCTCGTCGAGAACCCCGTCGATGACCGGAGGCCGCTCGATGCGATGTGCCTCGATCACCATCGACGCACCCTGACCTGCGGGAATTCCGGCATGAGCGGGGCCGACTGTTCCCGGGCCGGCGACCGCCACGGCCGCGCCGAGCAGGATCGGACAGAGCAGACGCCCGAGATGCGAAAGTGGCTGCAAGAGTGCGTGCACCAGAACGAGGGATAGATAGTCTCAACTACAACGGCTCAATCCTACATTTGAAGCTCTCGACGCGGAACTCGAGCGCCCGCAATTTCTAGCTCATCCGCTTACCTCCCGCTCTTTGGAAACGAAAAGTCCTGTCACTCGATGTTGTTTCGGCTCGTTCCGTTGGATGATGTTGGATGCGGTCAGCGTCTACTCAACGATTCCGATTGGCAAAGCTCGGCAGTCCCCCGTTGATCGGACCCGCCCCTGTGTAAGGCGGCCCGTGGGATGGAATCCGGACCAAGTGCCGGCCCGAAGTACGCAGCGCGAGCGAGAGCCTGGAGCACATCATTGGGACCTTGACGGGTCGCTGGCCCGCTCATCGCGCGCGCTTCGGTGTGTTCCTGATGCGGCGCCGCTCGAGGTCGGGTGGTCTGATGCCCCAACGAACGGCGTGGCGATCCGGCGTGCGCCGAGGGATCGATGCGGACCGTTGGAGTATCGCCCGACGCACTTGCGATTCACCCCTCGTTGTCCCTGCGGACCGCTCATCAGGTACCTCTCGGTCCTTATCCCGTTCCGGCCGCCGCGTGAAGATCGTGCCGTGCAAGAGTCGCTCGTGCGCCAGAGCGTCCGCAAGAAACTCACGCCCTTCAGCCCCGGAGTGCTGTGGACGCGCCGCGACGGTGAGGCGTTTGAAATAGGTTCCGAGGGAATCGGCGCTGACCCCCTGGCCGACCCCCGCGGCAACGATCCATCGGGCGTCACCCCGTAACCAACTGAAAACAAAGAGCCGACGCGGGGAGTCGAACCCCGGACCTGCTGATTACGAATCAGCTGCTCTACCACTGAGCTACGTCGGCTGGAGGATTTCCGGAAGCGCGCCTGCTGAAGAGGCCGCGCCTGAAGATCGATCGAAGTTTACCCGCGGTTTTCGTCGCTCGCAACGCGCCGGGCGACGACCACCAGCGAGAGTCCGAAGGGGATCTTGAACATCCGCTCGAGCTTCAGCAGCGGCACCAGATAGTTGTTGATTTTGGCCTGAAACGAAGGCACGTGGCGGCGCCGCAAGATACGGCCGTTGAGCCACCAGCCGAAGAGACCGAGGGAGTTGACGCGGGTCGTTGATTCGATCTGGTAGCCGGCCTCGACGAGGACGGCTTCGAGCTCGGCGGTGCGGTAGCGACGAAAGTGCCCGAGCTCCTTGTCGAGAGCGCCGTAGGCGAACGGATGGGCCGGTACGATCAGCAGCAGCCGGCCGTCCGGTTGCAGCGTCTCGCGGATGACCCGCAGCGCCAGCAGATCGTCCTCGAGGTGCTCGACAACGTTGAACGCTACCGCGGTGTCGGCTTGGCCGCGGACACCGCCGCCGTTGTCCTCGGCCAACGGCCGGGTCAGATCGAGGCGCAGCACCTCGATGTTGGCGCGGCCGCCGAAGCGGGCGGTGAGCTGCCGCAGGTAGTCGTCACCAACGTCGGTAATCCAGAGGTGTTCCTTCTTGAGGAGGAACCGGGTGATGTTGCCGATGCCGGCGCCGATCTCGACAACGTGGCCCCCGGCGCTGTCGGCGACGGTGTTCCACAGGAAGCGATGGTAGGCGCGCAGCGGCGCGATGCTGTCGAGAGTGCGATGGCCGTGCGGTAGGTCGCGGGCGCCGAACATCCATTCCCGCCCGATCACCCACAGGGCGTTGACGCCATCCTTCCAGTCGACCTTCTTGCCCTCGGCGTAGGTCCGGCCGTGATAAGAGATCGGGACTTCGTACAGGCGTACACCGAGGCGCGCCAGCTTGGCGGTGATCTCCGGCTCGATGCCGAAGCGCTCGGAGCGCAGCGGGAGCGAGATGAAGATCTCGCTGCGGAAGGCCTTGTAGCAAGTTTCCATGTCGGTGAGGTTGAGGTTCGTGGACATGTTCGACAGCAGCGTCAGGAAGCTGTTGCCGACCGCGTGCCAGAAAAACAACACGCGGCGGACGTCGCCGCGGAATCGCGAGCCGTAGACGACATCGGCGATACCGTCGACGAGCGGGCCGAGCAGGCGGCCGTACTCGCGTGGGTCGTACTCGAGGTCGGCGTCCTGGATGATGCAGAACGGCATCTTGACGTGCTCGCGTGCGGTGCGGATCGCGGCCCCTTTGCCGCGGTTGTGCTGGTGGAAGTGCACTTCGATGCGGGGGTCGAGGCCGGCGATCTGGTCGCGGATCAGGCCACCGGTGCCATCCTGCGACGCGTCGTCGACGATGATCAACTGTCCGACCCAGGGCGAGTCGAGCACCCGTTCGACGATCTGACGCAGCGTCGCCCGTTCGTTGTATGCGGGCATGATGACGGAGAGGACGCGGTCGGGAGTTGCCATGCGGGAACACTACCCCATCTTGGGTGTGGCGGCGGTCGTACCCCAACCGGTAGTGGTTTGAGCGTTTACGCTGTGTTTTGGAGGTGTTAGACTCCGCCTGCCGGACGACTTTGGGTGACCCTCGCAGCGGTCACCCGGTGCCGGCGCAATTCGGGAGGCACGGACCCGAGGCCCGTGCAACGTGTGGAAGCTGTCCAAGCTGGAAATCCGTGGTTTCAAGTCGTTTGCCGACGCCGCGGAGCTCGATTTTCCTGAAGGGATCACTGCGGTCGTTGGTCCCAACGGCTGCGGCAAGAGCAATATCTCCGACGCCATCCTGTGGGTGCTGGGGGAGCAGAGCACACGGGTGCTGCGCGCCCAACGTATGCAGGACATCATCTTCCAGGGCACCGCGACCCGGCGGGCGATCGGGCTCGCCGAGGTCACCCTCTATCTGAGGAATGGTGCCGCCGTCGAAACGAGCGGCTTCGACCCGCTCGCCGACCTCGAGGCGGGCGGCGCTGCCGGGCTGCGCCCGGACGCCGACGGCGAGGCGACCTCGCCTGGCGAACGGAGCACGGCGCAGAGGGGGGATGGACCGAACGGGGCCAATGGGTCCGGCGGGTCCAACGGAGCGGGCGCCAACGGCGCCGGGCGCGGCGAAGAGAGCGGCGCCGAGGAAGCGCTTGACGCCGGGGCGGTGATCGAGAGCGACGCCGGTGACGACGCGGAGCCCGGCGTCCCGACCAGCAACGATCCCAATCTGCTGAAGATCACCCGTCGCCTGTTCCGCTCGGGAGACTCCGAGTACCTGCTCGACGGCGCCAAGTGTCGCCTCCGGGATATCCGCGAGCGCCTCGCGGGAACCGGCCTGGGGACGCGAACATGTTTCCTGATCGGACAGGGGAAGATCGAACAGATTCTCTCTGCCAACTCGCTGGAGCGTCGTGCTCCGCTGGAGGAGGCCGCCGGCATCACGCTCTACAGGCAACGTCGCCACCTGACCCAGCTCAAGCTCGAGGCGACGGCTCAAGACGTGGCGCGGATCGACGACATTTACGACGAAGTAGGTCGCCAGATGCGCGGCCTCAAGCGCCAGGCCGGCAGGGCGCGGCGCTACAAGAAGCTACGCGACGAACAGCGCCGGCTGGAGCGCGCCTGGTTGCACAGCGCGCTGTCAGAATCGCGCCAGAGGCAGGCGTTGACCGCCGCCACCGTTGACGCCGCCGCCGCCGCCGAAGCCACGGCCCGGGAGAAGCTGGAGACCGGTGCCCGCAAGCTCGAAGCCGCGCGCCAGCGTCTGCGTGCCGCCCTCGAGGCCGAACAGGAACGGCGTCAGACCCTGTACCGGAACCAGCTCGAGCAGGAGCGCCTCAAGTCCGAGGCGCAACGCCAGGAGGATCGGCGCACGTTCGCCGAAGAGCGACACGCCGAGCTCCTGCGCCGCGCTACCGATCTCGACGCGCAGCTCGAAGAGTCCGCCGGGTTGCAGGCCCGGCGCGAAGAGGTTGCGCGACAATCCGACGCCGCCGGCGACGCTGCCAAGCTCGTTCTAGTGGAAGCTGAAGAAGAGCTCGAGGCGGCACGACGACGCCTCGACTTGGCGATGCGCCCGGCGTCGGCGGCGAGCGAGGAGGACGGTGAGCCGCGATCGCTGTCGGCGGATCTCGTGGTCGAGGAGGCGGACTTTCCCGCCCTCAGCCTGGCGCTCGGCGATCTGCTCGATGCGAAGGTCGTGCCCGAGCCCCGCCTGGATGAATGGTTGGACGAAACCCTCGACGGCAACCGACGCACGCGAGCCCTGCGGCGGGTGGAAGCCGCGATCGTCGCTCCGCCGCCGGCGGACGACCGCATCGCTGGAGCGCTCCAGGAGAGGGTCAGCGGCCGTACCGAGACCGCGGAGGCGGTCATCCGCTCCTTGTTGCGGGACACCTGGCTGGTGGCGGATGCACCCGACGCTCCGGCGTTGGCGCTCGAGCATCCGGGCCACGCCTTCGTGGACGCCAGCGGTAGCTGCTGGGCTTGTGGCGTCGAGGTGCGGGTGCGCGGCCGGCAGGCTCGATTGATGCCGCTGGAGATCGCCGAGGAGGCTGCAGACGCCCAAACCAGTGCAAAGAAAACGAAAAAGACGTCCGTCCCGGCCCAGCTCGAGGTGACTTCGCCGGAGGAGCTGGCGGCGCGGGAGAGCCGCGACCGGGCGGCGATCGCGGCGGCGGCGGCCACCGCGCAGGCCGATGCGTCGCGCCAGGAGCTCGCCGTTTCAGAGGCGGCCGGCCGGCGGTTGAAGGCCGAGCGCGAGCGCACGCTGGCGGAGATCAAGAGCTTGGCCGAGGCAGCTGAGCTGGCAAACAAGAGCGCTGAGAAGGCCCGTAAGCAAGCGGATAAGGTGGCCAAGAAGAGCATCGAGCTCGAGGCCGATGTCGACGTAGCCGATACCGACGACAAGGCGGGAGAGGCGGAGGTCGGCGGCCTCGAAACGGCGCAGGCCCAGGCCCGCGTCGAGCTGGAGAGCGCCCAGGAGGTTCGTTCGAAGCGCGAGGTAGAGGCCGCCGAAGTTCGGGTTGCCGGCCAGCACGTCGAGCAGCAGATCCGCGAGCGACTGGCGATCGAGCCCGCCCAGCTGCTCGAAGAAGGTCCGCTCGAACCGGCGCAGGAGATCGAAGGGTCCACGGCGGGCAAGAAGGCAAAGAAGGACGACGTCATCGACGTCGAGGTGCTCGATATCCGGCAATTGCGCGCCCTCAGCCTCGAGGTGCAGGGCAAGATCGACCAACTCGGACCGGTCAACCTCGTCGCCTACGACGATTTCGAGGTCCAGGAGGCGCGTCATCAGGAGCTCGGCGCGCAGCGCAAGGACCTCAAGACCGCCGCCGCCAACCTCAGCGAGGCGATCGAACGGATCGACGTCGATTGCATCGAGCGCTTCACCGACTGCTTTGACTCCGTCAACGGGTACTTCAACCGTATCTTCCGCCAGTTGTTCGGCGGCGGGAAGGCGGGCATGAAGCTCGACGATCCCGAGGACCCGCTGAACTCCGGTATCGAGATCTTCGCCCAGCCGCCGGGCAAGAAGCTGCAAGACATCCGTCTGTTGTCGGGCGGCGAGCGGACGCTGGTGGCGTTGTCGCTGCTGTTCGGCATCTTCGAGTACCGCCCGGCGGCGTTCTGTATCCTCGATGAGGCCGACGCCGCCCTCGACGAGCCCAACATCGAACGCTTCCTCAGGGCCCTGCATTCTTTCGAGAGCCGCACCCAGTTCATCCTCATCACGCACAACAAGCGCACGATGGAGGTCGCGGACCTGCTGTACGGCGTCACGATGCAGGAGAGCGGCGTCTCGCAGCTTGTCTCCGTCCAGCTCCACTAAAGCGGCGCCGGCACCCCAGGGCGGGCTGGTCGTCCCGGATGCCGTGCGATGAGCCCCGCCGATACCGAGGGGCCGGCGCTGACCGTCGACGTGATCATCGAGATGGAGGGCGGTATCGTGCTGATCGAGCGCCGCAATCCGCCGCACGGTTGGGCGTTGCCGGGGGGATTCGTCGAGTACGGCGAGACGGTCGAAGCGGCGGCGGTGCGCGAGGCCCGCGAAGAGACCGGGCTCGACGTGCACATCGTCCGGCAGTTCCACACCTACTCGGATCCGAGCCGCGACCCACGCTCCCACACCGTTGCGGTGGTCTTCATCGGTCGAGCCAGCGGCGGGTTGGCCGCCGACTCGGACGCCCTTGACGCCCGTGTCTTCGGGCTCGATGGGTTGCCCGAGCCGGTCGTCTTCGATCACGCGACGATCATCGATGACTACGGTCGCGGTCGTTACTGAGAGGCCGAGTGCTCGACGAGCAGCGCCCGAGCGACGGCATCGAGCGCCTCGACGGCCTCACGAAACTGCGCTCCGGCTGCTTTCAACTCGCGCGCGTGGTGTCGTGGTCTCAGCCAGGCGGTGGATGCCATGAGCGCCAGCAGCAACCGTCCCTTGCGGGTCGTGCCGTCGTCACGCAAGAGCCAGGCGCGGCGGCCGCCCTCCGGCCGCGGGCCGGGCAGCGGGCGGTCGGCGTGATCGGAGACGACGCGAACGGCGGCGAACGGCACGCCGTGCTCGGCGGCGATCGTCGCCCAAGCGGCACCTTCCATCTCGACCAGGTGTGCGCCGCTGCCTTCACGGATGCGGTCGCGTTCGTCGGCGTCGTGGAGCGGCTCGTCAACGGTAACGGCGACGGCGCTTCCCCAGGTGATCCCGGTCTCCGTGAGCGCCTCACCGACGTTGACCGAGAGAGCGGCATCGGCGCGGGCCGCGGGCTCGTGCGGATGGTGCGGGTGGCGCCAGGCTTCGATCACCCAGGTCGACCCCGCCGGGTGCGCCATATCGAGCGCGCCGGCGATGCCGACGTTGATCACCGCGGCGGGCCGCAGGTGGCGCAGCGCGGCAGCGAACCTGTCGTCCGCCGGCCGTCCCATTCCGGCGGACAGCAGCGCCACCCGGCGGTTCCCGACGGGCTCGTGGGTAGGCTCGGAATCCGGCGCCTCGACTCCCAGACGGCGGGCAAATGGCCGCAGCTCGAAGGCGACGGCGGCCACAAGGAGGAGGTCGGGGGTAGATTCACGACCATGATCGTTCGGCATGAGCCCGATGCTAGCAGGGGTCTGAGAGGCGCCCATGCGCCAGGAGGGTTGCGGGCAAGGGCGCCCGAAGGAGTCTTTCAGCAGGCCGCCGGCGACCAGGTTGACCGTGGCTGAGCTCGGCGATCCGGTACGGCGGGTGCCGGGGGTGGGGCCGGCGCGCGCCGCCTCCCTGGCCGGCGCCGGCATCGAGACGCTCGAGGATCTGCTTCTGTACCTGCCCTTTCGCTACGAGGACCGCTCCTCGATGCGTCCGATCGCCGGGCTGGAAGCCGGCGACAGGTGCGCCCTGGAGGTGACGGTCGAGCGGGTGCGGAGGGTCGGTCGGGGGCGTGGCGCCCGCGTCGAGGCCACGGTGAGCGACGATGGCGGTTCGCTGCAGGTGGTGTGGTTTCGGCAGCCTTACATCGCCGATTCGATCGCCGCGGGCGACACCGTATGGCTGTTCGGCACACTCGGGGAGCACGAGGGAGACCCGCAACTCGTCAATCCCGTGCTCGAAAAGGGGGGCGGCTTGCACGTCGGCAGGCTGGTGCCGATCTACCGACGAATCGGCAAGTTGACGCCCGGCCTCTTGCGGCGGCTGATCGACGCGTGCATCGATCTGGTGGGCGAGATTCCGGAATCGTTGCCGGTGGCAACCAGACGCCGGCTTGGTCTCATCGAGCGACAGGCGGCGCTCGGTGGTATCCATCGGCCCCCCGACGACGCCGATGCGGGGGTCTGGAATGCGGCGCGCACTCCGGCCCATCGGCGGCTGGTGTGCGAGGAATTCCTTGCCTTCCAGACCGCGCTGCAGCTGCAACGATCGCGGCCGACCAGCGAGGTTTCCGGTCGGCCCATGGCGTTCGACGAGGCCGAGATAGCGGCGATTCGAGAGGCGCTGCCCTTCGAGCTCACCCGCGGGCAGGACGCCGCGCTGCGCACGATCCTCGCCGACATGGGGGCCAGGGTTCCCATGCATCGCCTGTTGCAGGGCGACGTCGGCTGCGGCAAGACGGCGGTCGCCGGGTGCGCGTTGCTGGCCGCCGTCACCGGCGGCTACCAGGCGGCAATCATGGCGCCGACCGAGATCCTCGCCCGCCAGCACGCTCGGACGCTCGGCGCGTGGGCGGCTTCGCGAGACGTGACGCTGGAGTGCCTGACCGGCAACACGGGCACAACGTCACGGCGCCGGATGCTGGGAGCGTTGGCGGCGGGCGAGCTCGATGTGTTGGTCGGCACCCACGCTTTACTCGAGCCCGAGGTTTCGTTCCTGAATCTCGGGCTGGCGGTGATCGATGAGCAGCATCGTTTCGGCGTTCGGCAACGCGCCGCGCTGCGCGCCAAAGGGGGAGCGAACCCGCAGGAGGGATGGCCCCACTTGCTGGTCATGACGGCGACGCCGATACCCCGCACCCTGGCGTTGACGGTGTACGGTGATCTCGACGTCTGCACCATCGACGACATGCCGCCGGGGCGGCAGCCGGTCGTATCGCGGGTTGTTCCGGCGGCCGATTGGCGGCGGGTCATCGAGATGTTGAAGGAGACCGCACGACGCGGCGAGCAGGCCTACGTCGTCGCGCCGCGTATCGAGGAGGGGGATGACGAGCTCGCCGCCGCGGTCCGGTTGGCGGCCGACCTGCGCCGGCAATTGCCGGGAATTCGCATCGGGCTGCTGCACGGCGCGCAGAGCCACGACGAGAAGCTCGCCACGATGGAAGACTTCATGGCCGGAGAGATCGACGTGCTGGCGGCGACCACCGTCGTGGAGGTTGGCGTCGACGTGGCCAACGCGACGTTGATGGTCGTCGGGCACGCCGAGCGCTTCGGGTTGGCGCAGCTCCACCAGTTGCGGGGCAGGGTAGGGCGCGGCGCGGCGCCGTCGACGTGTCTCTTTCTCGCCCATGCGCCGCTGTCGGCGATGGCGCGGGCCCGCCTCGACGCCATCCTGTCGAGCAATGACGGCTTCGTCCTCGCCGAGAAGGACTTGATGCTTCGGGGGCCGGGAGAACTGCTCGGTATCCGCCAGGCAGGGGTCGCAGGGCTGCGCGTCGGTGATCCGTTCCGCGACCATGAGTGGCTCGAGGAGACGCGCGAGGAAGCCGCGAGGCTGGCCGCGGCGGAGGACGACGAAAGCGTCGACTATCGCCGCCGGGTTCGGCACTACTGGGGGCGACGATTTGCCCTGGTGCAGGCGGGATGAGCGTTCGGGTGATCGCTGGAGTAGCGAAGGGTCGCCGGCTGGCGGTCCCGGAGGTCACCGGGCTGCGCCCGACCAGCGACCGCGCCCGAGAAACGCTGTTCAACGTCCTGGCGCCGAGCCTCCCGGGAGCCCGGTTTCTCGACCTGTTCGCCGGTTCGGGCGCGGTCGGTATCGAGGCTCTGAGCCGCGGCGCGGTGGCCGCCGTATTCATCGAACAGGACGCCCGGGCGGTAACGACGCTCAAAGCAAACCTGGAGCTTTGTCGCTTCGCGGGCTCCGGAAACGTGGTGCGGGGCGGCTGGCAGGATGCGTTGCGACGTCTGGCTGGGGCCGAAGAGCCCTTCGACGTCGCCTTCCTCGATCCGCCCTACGACTGGCCCGACGCGCACACCTGCTTGGAAGCAATCCGCGATCGTGCGCTGATCGCTCGACGCGGCATCGCTGTTCTCGAGCATCGCGGCAAGCAGAAGCCGCAAGCGGCGGCCGGCTGGGAGCTGCTTCGGCGGGTCGACGTCGGCGACACGGCCTTCTCTTTTTTCGGCGTCGAGGAAGGTGCCGAAATGGCCCATTCGCCGGGCTGAACGCGGGCCATTTCCAACCTGTTGCCCTGCTATACTCGGCCGATCGTGGCGCCGCGTCCGGGCGAGCGGGAGTTCGCCCGATCCCCCCTGATTCCCGAGGACAGCATGGAACGTGTCGCCGTTTATCCGGGCTCTTTCGACCCGATGACCAACGGGCACATCGAGATCGTCAACCGCTCGAAGGCTCTCTTCGATCGGGTGCACGTCGTCATCCTGCGTCACCCGCAGAAACAGCCGCTGTTCACCGTCGAGGAGCGCAGCGAGATGATCGAGGAGATCTACGCCGACACGCCGGAGGTTACCGTCCAGGCGTTTGAGGGCTTACTCGTCGACTTCGCGGTGAGCGTCGGGGCGCAGGCCATCATTCGCGGTTTGCGGGCGGCGACGGACTTCGAGTACGAGATGCAGATGGCGCTGATGAACCGGCGCCTGCAAGATCGGGTCGAGACGCTGTTCATGGTGCCGCACGAGGAGTTCACGTTCGTCTCGTCGAGCCTGGTGAAGGAGGTCTTCTCACTCGGCGGGTCGATCGAAGGCCTGGTGCCGCCGCTGGTCGAGGAGCGCATGGTCGCGAAGATTCGCGCCTAGCAGCGTGCGGAAAAAGCTCCCGGGAGCTCTTCCGTGTCCTGCTACAGGAAGGACATATTGTCAGGATGGAGATCGTCAACCGATTGGCGCGAATCAGCCCCTCTGCGACCCTCGCTGCGGCTGACAAAGCGGCCCGACTGACCGCCCGAGGGCTCGACGTCATCGACTTGGGACAAGGACTGCCGGACTTCCCGACGCCGCCCCGGATTTGCGACGCCGGGATCGCCGCAATCAACGAGGGTCGCACCCGCTACACCTCGGCCGCGGGGATCCCCGAGCTGCGCGATGCCATAGCGGATCGCTACCGGGCGCTGTACGGCGTCGAGTATGAGCGCGCCGAGACCATCGTCACCTGCGGCGGCAAGCACGCCCTGTATTCGGCCTTCCAGGCGCTGGTCGAAGACGGTGACGAGGTCATCATCCCGACCCCGTACTGGGTGTCGTTTCCCGAGCAAGTGCGGATCGCCGGCGGCCGACCGGTGTTCGTCGACGCCCGCGAAGAGGACGACTTCGTCGTCCGCGCCCAGGATATCGACGACGCGTGCACCGAGCGCACCAAGGCCATCATCCTCAACACGCCGGGCAACCCTTCCGGCGCCGTCATTCCGCCCTCGGTGCTCGCCGACATCGCCCGCATCGCCATCGACCGCGACCTGGTGATCGTCTTCGACGAGACCTACGACCAGTTTTTGTACGACGGGGCGGTGCACGGCTCGCCCCTCGGCCTCGGCCCCGAAGCCAAGCCGGTGACGCTGACGATCGGATCCTGTTCGAAGACCTGGGCGATGACCGGTTGGCGCATTGGCTGGGCGAGCGGGCCTCGCGAGCTGGTCTCGGCGATGGCGAAGTTGCAGAGCCATCTGACCAGCAACCCGACCTCGATCAGCCAGTGGGCCGCGGTCGAGGCGCTTACCGGCGATCAAACGGTGGTCAGCGAGATGCTGGCGGCGTTCGCCGCGCGCCGCGACGTCGTGCTACGGCGCTTGCGTTCCATGCCGGGGGTGAGCTGCAGCCAGCTGATGGGTGCGTTCTACGCCTTCCCCAGCATTGGCGGGCTCCTCGGCGACAGCATCGCGACCTCCGACGATCTCGCCACCCACCTGATCGATACCGCAAACGTCGTCACGGTGCCCGGAACGGCTTTCGGCCGCGATGGCTTCCTGCGCATCTCGTTCGCCGTCGAGATCGACCGCCTGCGCGAGGCGCTCGATCGGATGGCGGAATCCTTCGCCGTGCTCGGGGCGTGAACGAGTTCGTGCTCGAGGCGGCCTTCGAGCCCCAAGGGGATCAGCCGCAGGCGATCGACAAGCTCGTCGACGGGCTCCAGTCGAATCACCGGCATCAGGTTCTGCTCGGGGTGACCGGGTCCGGCAAGACTTTCACGATCGCCAAGGTAATCGAGGCGGTGCAGCGCCCGACGCTGGTGATCGTCCACAACAAGACGCTGGCGGCGCAGCTCTACCAGGAGTTCAAGGGGTTCTTCCCCCATAATTCCGTCGAGTTCTTCGTTTCCTACTACGACTACTACCAGCCGGAGGCGTACATCCCCTCGACCGATACCTACATCGCCAAGGAAACGCTGATCAACGAGGAGATCGACCGGCTGCGGCATTCGGCGACCCGCGCCCTGTTCGAGCGCCGCGACGTGCTGATCGTCGCCTCGGTGTCGTGCATCTACGGCCTTGGATCGCCGGAGGCGTACTACGGCATGCTGGTCCCGTTGGCGGTCGGGGATCGGTACCTGCGGCAGAAGCTCCTGCGCCGGCTCGTCGACGTGCACTACATCCGCACCTCCGGCGATCTCGAGCGCGGGCGGTTCCGGGTGCGCGGCAACGACATCGAAGTCTTTCCGGCCTACGGGCAGGACGCGCTACGGGTCGTGCTCGAGGACGACGTCATCGTCGAGCTGGCGTCCATCGATCCGCTGTTCGGGGAGGTCGAGGAGAAGTTCGAGAGCATCTCGCTGTATCCGGGTTCGCACTACGTGACGACCAGCGAGGGGCGTCAGGCAGCCATCGAGACCATCCGCGAGGAGCTCGACCAGCATCTGGGCGTATTGCAAGGAGAGGGCAAGCTCCTCGAGGCCCAGCGCCTGCACCAACGCACGAGCTTCGATCTCGAGATGATGCAGACGATCGGCTATTGCCACGGCATCGAGAACTACTCGCGTCACATCACCGGCCGCGCCCCCGGGGAGCCGCCGCCGACGCTGATCGAGTACATGCCGTCCAACTACATGGTGGTCATCGACGAGAGCCATATGACGGTGCCGCAGCTACGCGGCATGTACGTGGGCGATCGTTCGCGCAAGCTCAACCTCGTGGAACACGGCTTTCGGTTGCCGTCGGCGCTCGATAACCGGCCGCTGACGTTCGACGAGTTCAACGAGCTCGTCGGCCAGACGCTCTACGTATCGGCGACGCCCGGGCCCTACGAGCTCGAAGAATCGGGCGGCGTGGTCGTCGAGCAGGTCATCCGCCCGACCGGGCTTACCGACCCGGAGACCGAGGTTCGCCCGGCGCGCGGCCAGGTCGACGACCTGCTCGACGAGGTTCGTCAGCGAGCCGAGAAAAACGAGCGCGTCCTGGTCACGACGCTCACCAAGCGGATGGCCGAGGAGCTCACTTCGTACTATCGGGACCTCGGCGTGCGCGTCCGCTACCTGCACGCCGACGTCGACACCCTCGACCGGGTCAAGTTGCTGCGCGACTTCCGGGCCGGCGATTTCGACGTGCTGGTCGGGGTGAACCTCCTGCGCGAGGGGCTCGATCTGCCGGAGGTCACGCTGGTCGCTGTCCTCGACGCCGACAAGGAAGGCTTCCTGCGCTCGACCACGTCGCTCGTGCAGACCTCGGGCCGCGCCGCCCGCAACGTCGAGGGCCGGGTGATCTTCTACGCCGACAAGATCACCCGATCGATGCGCGAGGCGATGGAGGAGACGGACCGCCGACGCCAGCGGCAGGAAGCCTACAACGAGGAGCATGGCATCACGCCGGAGACGGTCAGCAGCCGCATCTCCGACGCCTTCGGGGAGTTCTTCGACCGCGACTACGTCGACCTTTCGAATGTCAACCCGGCGCTGCTGCTCAGCGAAGAGGCCTTGGAGCGCAAGCTCGAGGAACTCGACAAGGAGATGCACGAAGCCGCGGCGGCCCTTGATTTCGAGCGCGCCGCCTCGGTGCGCGATCGGATTCAGGAGCTCAAGCGTCAGCGGGTGCAGGGGGTGGCGTAGGTGGCGGGCGCTATAATCCCGGCATGGACCTCGACGCGCTGCCTGGTGGGCGACTTGTTGCGAAAGGCCTGGCCGACCTGGCCAACGGCCACGAGTCCGTCGAAGCGTTGTTGGTGGCCAGTGGCCGTCCGCGGCTCGAACGCCTCGGGCTGACCGTTCCGATCGTCGAGGCGCCGGAGCATCGCCTCTACGAGCTGCTGGCGCGTTCCGATCCCGATTCGGCCCACTCTCGTTACAACGCCTTGTTGCGCCGGCTGATCAGCTTCGAGCGAGCGGCCGAGTGCGTCGCCTGACCGATCCGGAGCGCCTGCAGGCCTTCATGGAGGGACTGGCGCGGGCGGCCCGCCGGCCGAGCCGCGTCTATTTCACTGGAGGCGCCACGGCTTTGCTGTTCGGGTGGCGATCGTCGACCGTGGATGTCGACATCGCGTTGGGTGAAGAATCCGACGATCTCCTGCGCGCCATCCCGGCGCTCAAGGAAGGCCTCGAGATCAACGTCGAGCTCGCGTCGCCGAGTGACTTCATCCCCGAGCTACCCGGTTGGCGGGAGCGGAGCCCCTTCATAGAGCGGATCGGCAAGCTCGACTTCTATCATTACGATCTCTACGCCCAGGCTCTCTCGAAGATCGAACGCGGCCACGAGCTCGACGTGAGTGACGTCCAGGAGATGCTCGCCAGAGGGTTGGTCGATCCCGACACGCTTTTCCAGCTCTTCGCCCGCATCGAGCCGGAGCTGTTTCGCTTCCCGGCGATCGACCCGAAGTCGTTTCGGCGCCGCGTGGAGGAGCTTGCGCCGCGACCTCAGTCGTGAAGCGGCTGCACGGCGCACACCTTGCGGGTGCCGGCGGTAGGTGAGACGGGGTGGATCAGCTGGAAGCGGCGAGTGGACATGAAGCCGTTCTCGGCATCCGAGCCTCTCGGGGTTATGGACATCGAAAGGCGTTTCGTCTCCCATTTCGATGTCACCGCCGATGGCCGGTGCCGGGTGGTCGCGCAGGTGGAAGTCCGGCGGCCGTATGGGTCGTGGCACCATGGGCGTCATGTCTGTCGAATCCCTTCGAGACAAGACGGCGAGCTTGCCTACCTCAGCCGGGGTCTACCTCTTCAAAGACGCGAAGGGACGAGCCATCTACGTCGGCAAGGCGAAGAGTATCCGCGCCCGGGTGCGGTCCCATCTGTCGGGTGTCCGCACGCTGGGGCCGAAGCAGGAAGCGATGCTCGGTGAGGCGGTCGACATCGATTTCATCGTCACCGACACCGATCTGGAGGCGCTGGCGCTCGAGAACAGCCTCATCAAGCAGAACAAGCCGCGCTTCAACGTGCTGCTGCGCGACGACAAACAGTATCCCTACCTGCGGATGGTGGTCTCGGAGCGCTTTCCGCGGCTGCAGTACGTACGCGGGGCCAAGAACGACGGTGAGAAGTACTTCGGCCCCTACGCGCCGGCGAGCACGGCGCACATGACCCAGCTGCTGGCGTACCGGTACTTCGGCGTCAGGCCGTGCAACATCGACATCGACGGGTCCTGGGAGCGTCCGTGCCTGTACTACGACATCGGCGAGTGCGCCGGGCCGTGCGTCGAGGCGTTGTGTGACGAGACCGATTATCGCCAACGGGTCGAGGAGGCGCTGCTGTTTCTCGATGGACGCGGCGCCGACCTGGGCGCCGATCTCGAGGTGAAGATGAACGAATCGGCCGCGGCCCAGCAGTACGAGCGCGCCGCCCATTATCGCGACCTGCTCAGTACCGTCCGGCTTACCGCCCGGGATCAGAAGATCGCCTCGACGGGTCTGCACGACCGGGACCTGTTCGCCATCCACCGGGTCGGCGACCGCGTTGCCCTGCAGGTCTTCCTGATGCGGCGGGGCATCGTCGTGGACCGCAAGGAGTTCTTCTGGGACAGCGTCGGCGAGACCGACGATCGACAGCTGCTCGCCTCGTTCCTGCAGCAGTACTACCACGGCGAGCAATACTTCCCGCCCGATGTGTGCGTGCCCTTCGAGATCGCCGAGCAGGCGACGATCGAAGCGTGGTTGCGGCAGCAGCGGGGCGGTGCGGTGCGTATATCCGTGCCCCGGCGCGGTGAGAAGAAGAGGTTGCTCAAGCTGGTAGCGAACAACGCCGAGCTCGCCTTCGCCGGGCGATACGACCGCAGCTCCGACGAAGCCGGTGCCCGTACGCTGCAGGAGCTGATGGATCTGAGCAGCCCGCCGGAGACCATCGAGTGCGTCGACATCTCGAACACCCAGGGTGGGGAGATGGTGGCGGCGTTGGTTCGCTTGCGAGCCGGCAAGCCGGACAAGAGCGGCTACAAGCGCTTCAAGATCCGCGGCCTCGACCGGCCCGACGACTACCGCGCCATCGCCCAGGTCGTCGAGCGGCATTTCAAGAGCGTGGTTGCCGGGGAGCGGCAACCTCCGGATCTCCTGCTGATCGATGGCGGCCGCGGCCAGCTCAACGCCGCCCGCCGCGCGCTCGACGAGCTCGGCATGTCGGCGCAGGCGCTGGCATCGATCGCCAAGGAGCAAGAGATGCTCTATTTCGGCGACGCCGGCATGCCCGTGCCGCTGGTCCGCCACCCGGAGGCCATGCGCCTGCTGCAACGGGTCCGCGACGAGGCGCATCGTTTCGCCATCACCTACCACCGCAACCTACGTCAGAAGCGCATCCGTGAATCGGTACTCGACGACGTACCGGGCGTGGGACCGAAGCGCAAGTTCGAGCTGCTGCGAACCTTCGGCTCGGTGAAGAAGATCCGCGAGGCCGAGGTCGCGGCATTGGCCGCGGTTGTCGGCCCGCAGACGGCGCAACGACTTCGAGCCTACCTCGACGCCCATCCTCTAGGACAGACACCGAGATCGGGCCGATGATGACATTCATTCTGTGGTTGCTGCTGCTGTTCTTCTGCTGGCCGTTGGCCCTGCTGGCGCTGATCGCCTATCCGTTCGTCTGGCTGTTCCTGTTGCCGTTTCGCTTGCTCGGCATCGCCGTCGACGGAATCTTCGATTTCCTGCGGGCCCTGTTGTTGTTGCCGGCGCGCATTCTTCGCGGGCCGCGGGGATTCGGCAAGTAGCCATCCTCGTCCGCAGTGGCGCCGGTGCCGGGGGGAATCGCGGTCGGGTCCGAGGCCTTCAGGCCGGCTCGAAGTGGCGGATGTCACTCATGCCGCCGGTGCGCTGCGCTTCGAACACGGCGCGCACCCGCATCCCGAGGGTGACGTCGGACGGGTCGCAGTTGCCGAGCCAGTGCATCAGTCCGCCCTCGGCTCCGTCGACACGCACCAGGGCGAGAACGCGGGGCGACTCGTATTTTTCGCCATGCCGGTCTTTCCTGACGATGGTGAACGTCTCCACCGTGCCCCCCGGGCCGACCGTGACCCACTCACGGATGGGCGCGAAGGTGTCGGTGTTGTAGAGGCGCGGGGGCAGCACGGCCGCCTCGGAGCCCTCGTGAATCGTCGCGGTGATCTCGCCATGCTCCTTGAGATGCTGGAAGAAGCGTTCGCCGGCGACGCCCATGGTGTACTTGTGTCCTATGGGGATGTCGCCGTGCCACGAGCGGGCGTCGACGTTGCGAGACTCGCGCGGGAAGCCGCTGCTCATGAGTCTTCTCCTTGCGTGCCGTCGGTGTCGGACTTGGTGGCACCGGGATCGACGTCGCTGAACCCGGCAGTGGGGGAGCTCGTGGCAGCAGCATCGAGGTCGCCCGACCCGCCAGGTTCGGCCACGGGGCGGAAGTGCAGGATGTCGGTGATCGCGCCCTGACGCTCCGTCTCCGCCTTCCAGACCGCTTCGACCGCCATGCCGATGTGTACGGCTTCCGGGTCGACGCCGCCGAGCATGTGCAGGATGCCCATGCCGTCGCTGGCGCCGTCGAGCTCGATGACCGCCGGGATCAGCGGATCGTCGCGGCGCGAGGCGTCCCAGTTGACGTAGCAGAGCGAGAAGGTGTTGACACGCCCGGTGCCGGGCAGACAGCGGAGGTCGTCGATCTCTTTCCAGGTGAGCTCGTCGAAGGTACGCGGGGGAACCACCGTGCGGTCGCTGCTCGGGCTGTAGGAGGCCAGCAGCTTGCCGTTCTTCAGGCCGTCGAGGTACGCAGCGATGGCGACTCCGGAGTCCCAGTCGTACTCCACCGTGTAACGGTCGTCCCAGGTGATGATCTCGCCGCCCTTGAACTGCGCCGACGATAGGGGAGTCCCGGCAAGCTTGGTCGGTGGCGTCTTCGGGTCGCTCATCGTCTCATCACCACCACGGTTCCCACCTGCATGAGATCGCCCCATGCTTGCGCGAGACCGGTCTTCGGTTGTCCGGGGACCTGTCGGGCGCCGGCTTCCTCGCGAAGCTGCCAGAACAGCTCGCAGATCTTCATCAGGCCAGCCGCGGCGATCGGGTTGCCCACGCCCAGCAGACCGCCCGAGGGACACGATGGCATGTCGCCGTCGCGGTCGAGGACGCCGTCGGCTGCCAGCTGGGGGGCGCCGCCCTTGTCGGCTAGCAGCAGGCCCTCGAGATGGTGCAGCTCCTTGTACGTAAAGGGATCGTACGGCTCGACGATGTTGATCTCCTTGCGCGGCTCCTTGATGCCCGCCATGTCGTACGCCCGCCGCGCCGCGGTTTCGACGTAGCGGGGGTAGGCGAGGTCTCGGGTGGCCCAGTAGGCGGTGTCGAGCGCCCAGCCGACGCCGTCGATCCACACCGGCTTGTCGGTGATGCGCTCCGCCGTACCCTCGGCGGCGAGAATGATCGCCGCCGCGCCGTCGCTGGTCGGCGACACGTCCAGCCGGTTGACGGGCCAGGCCATCATCTCGGATTCGAGGACGTCGTCGACGGTGATCTCGGCGCCGAGCTGGGCGGCGGGATGGTCGAGGGCATTGTGCTTGTTCTTCACGGCGACGCGGGCGATGTCGCGCTTGTTGATGCCGTAAGCGCTCATGTAGCGGTTCATCTCGAGGGCGAAGATCCACAGCAGGTTGGGCTGCAGCGGCCGCTCGGTGGTGTGATCGAAGATCGTCACGAAGGCGCCCTGCGGGTGCGGCTGGCAGGGAGACATCTTCTCTTCGCACATCACCATGCAGGTGTCGAACACACCCGACGCGATCATGTACCAGCCCTGAATGACTGAAAACACGCCGGTGCCGCCGCCGACGTAGCCGCGCAGCGTCGGTAGGCCGAGGCCGCCGGCGCCGTCGGTCAAGTATTCGCCGTTCATGTGGATGCCGTCGAAGGCGTCGGGCGCGGTGCCGATGACGACCGACTCGATGTCCTGGCGGGTCATCTCCGCCGACTCCAAGGCCGCCGAGGTGGCGCCGTAGGCGAGCTCGTTGGGTGTCTCGAGGGCCCGGCGCATGAACTTCGTCATACCGGCGCCGACGGCGGCCACCCTGCGTAGGCCGGTCTTACTCATGGTGGTTGCTCAGCACGGCGACACCGCCGGTAGCCGTCGGCACGCCGCGCCAAGATTGCACCAGGCAGCGGTTGGCGTCGGCGATTTGCAGCGCTCCGGCGTCGCCGCGTAGCTGTTGCACAGACTCGGCGACCTTGTAGAGACCCGCAGCGTCGTAGAGGTGGCCAGCGCCGAGGCTGCCGCCGCTCGGGTTGACCGGCAGGGCGCCGCCAGGGCCGAAGTCACCGTCTCCTGTCCGGGGCCCGGATTCGCCGGCGGCGCACAGGCCAAGCGCTTCGAGGTGCTGGAGCTGCTTGAAAGCGTACCGATCGTCGACCTCGACGAAATCGAACGCCGACTTCGGATCGTCGATGCCCGCCATCGTGAAAGCGCGTCCGGCAGCTTGCTCGCAGTAGCCGGCGCGACCCAGGTCGCGAGCCTCGATCGCCGCATGGTCGCTTGACCAGCTCAAGCCTTCGATCCATACGGGGCGCCGGCCGGCCGCGGTGGCCGCTTCGCGGCCGGCGAGCACGAGAACGATGGCGCCGTCGGCCGCCGGCGCCTTTTCCGCTGCCCGCAGCGGCGCGAACTCGGGGTGGCTGCCGAGGACGGCGTCGACGCTGGTCTCTCCACCGAAGGCGCCGCGGGGATTGGCAAGCGCGTGGGAGCGGTTGTTGACCACCACGCGGGCGCAGTGCTCGACGGTGTTGCCCGAATCGTGCAGAAACCTCGCCATCTCCATTCCGGCCAGCGCCTCCGCCGGGTAGCCGAGCTGGCGGTTCCATGTCGGATCGAGCGCGTAGGTCTCCAGCTCGCCGATGTCGGAGATGTTCGAGGCCTTGCAATGGGCTTCGAGGACGATGATGTCGAAGGCCCCGGTGGCGATTTGCAGCGCCGCGGCGCCGAGCCCTTGCAGGCTGTCGCCGGCGATCGTGTGGATGGGCTTGAGAACGACGCCGAGCTGGTCGGGGGTGTACTCGTCGAAAATACTGACTCCCTCGAAGAGATCCTCGGCGACGGTCACCGCGCTGTCGATGTCGTCGGGCTCAATGCCGGCATCGGCATAGGCGCGCACTGCCGCCGCGTGGATCATCTCGCGGTATGAATGCTCCGGACTCAGGGGCGAGAGTCCTTCGATACCGATGCCGATAATGGCGACCTGTCGGCGCACGGGAAGCTCCGTTCGAGCCTGCCCCGGATATCCGGGCCAAGAGTATTGCCGGAAACGGGCCGGCGAAGCCGGCGCGAAAACCCGACTGAAGCGCCGTTCGCCATTCAAAACGAAGGTCTGCGGGCGCTTGCGGCGAGGCTAGAACGGGGAGCCTGGGGGGGTCAAGTCGGGCGGGTGCGTGGTGCTTGCGATGGCGGCGTGGTCGGTGGCTCCTCGGGGTGGGTGTCGCGGATGACGCCGTGGCGGACGGCGTGTAGCATCGCCGCATGGACTATCAGTTCATTGGCATACAGATCGCCGTGTTGCTGTTCGCCCTGTCCTTTCACGAGATGGCGCACGCCTGGGCGGCCAACAAGCTGGGCGATCCGACGGCGCGCGATGAGGGCCGTCTGACGATGAACCCGATCGTTCACATCGATCCGATCATGACGATTGTGTTCCCTGCGATGCTGATCTTTATCGGCTCTCCGGTGATCTTCGGCGCCGCCAAGCCAGTTCCCGTCAATACCGCGAACCTCGAGAATCCCAAGCGCGATCACATGTGGATCGCGATCGCCGGCCCGATCAGCAATCTGATTTTGGCGACGATCACGATCGTCGTGCTGAACCTGGTCTGGCAACCACTGCAAGTCGCTGCGGCGATGGGCGAAGCGTGGGCTGTCCCCGTGTCTCTCTTTCTGGAGATGAGCCTCTTCATCAACCTCGTGTTGGCGACGTTCAACATGATTCCCCTGTACCCGCTCGACGGCTCGTGGATCTTGTCGCGTTTTCTCTCCGGAAACGCGGCGATCACCTACGCGAAGCTCCGGCCGTACGGATTCATCATCCTGATCTTGCTGATGTACACCGGCGTGCTCTGGCGGCTCATCAACCCGGTGATGGGTTTCGCCAGTATGTTTCTGCCGTAGCAGGGTGCTTGACTCCCGCCCCCGGTGTTGCGCACTGGTTTTGCGGGGCGGAGGCAAGGAGCGAGGATAGAGGATGGGCGCCACGTGATTGACGACCGTTACCGCGTCGAAGTCGGCGAGTTCGAGGGCGCGCTCGATCTTCTCCTGCACCTGGTGCGAACCCGTGAGATCGAGATTCGCGAGCTACCGCTCGCCGAGATAACCGGCGAGTACCTCGAGATGTTGCGGTTCCTGGAGGAGATCGACCTCGAGCCGGCGAGCGATTTTCTCGAGGTCGCCGCGAGCCTGGTCCGTTTGAAGGCCCAGGCATTGCTGCCGAGCCCGTCGGCTGCCGTCGATGCCGAGGCGCTGGGGGCGGAGGAAGAAGCGCTCCTCGAGCAGTTGGTCGAACAGCAGGTAACCCGCCTGGCGGCGCGCGACCTGCGGGCCCGGGAGGCCAAGGTCGCCGCCGTGTGGTTCCGCGGCGAGCCTGATCCGGCCGGGGTCGCCACCGTCCGAACCGAAGTTGTCGAGGCCGACCTGTTTTCTCTGGTGGCGGCGTTCCGGGATCTTCTCTCGGATCTCGAGTCGCCGTCGCTGTTCTCGATCAGCGCCGATCAGTACCCGGTCGCCGAGCGCGTCGAGCTGCTTCGCACTCGGCTGCGTGACGGCGAGCCGGTGCCGTTTGACGAGTTTTTTGCCAGGGGCGATCCACGCGGTAAGCTCATCGCTACCCTCCTGGCGTTACTCGAGCTGATTCGATCCGGGGAGGCCCGTGCGTTCCAGGAAGCCGTCGGCGGAAAGATCGTCATCTTCCCCGTCGAGACGTTGGAGCAGCCCCAGTGAGCGACACTGAAGGTGTCTTGCCGGTAGACGACGAGGTTCTCTCGTCCCAGGTGGTCCCCGTTGTCGAGGCTCTGCTGTACGCGGCCGAGGAGCCGGTGTCGCTCGACGAGCTCGTCGAGGTGATCGTCGCTATTGCTACCGAACAAGACCGCAGCTGGGCGCGCGCCGCCACGCCGGAGCTGATCTCTCGCGCTTCCATCATGCTCTCCGATCGGCTCCTGGACTGCGGCAGCTCGCTTCAGGTAATGGAGGTGGCCGGTGGTCTGCGGCTCGCCACACGCCCTCCGTACGACGCTTTCATTCGCGCCTTGCGGCAGGTCGAGAAGCCGTCGCGCTTATCGGTCGCGGCTCTCGAGACCCTCTCGGTCATCGCCTATCGGCAACCGGTCACGGCGGCCGAGATCGCCAGTGTCCGTGGCGTCGATCCGGCCGCATCGCTGCGCACGCTGCGCGACCAGGGAATGATCAGGATCAGCGGCCGCAAACGGGCTGTAGGCCGCCCGTTTACCTACGGGACGACGCGCCAGTTCCTCGAAATCTTCGGACTCCGGGACCTCGACGAGCTTCCCGACCCGGAAGAATTCGAAGAGCTGCTCGAAGCCTGAGCCGTCCGGTGCCGGAGCAGAGGGTGCAGAAGATCATCGCGGCGGCGGGCGTTACCTCGCGCCGCAAGGCCGAAGCGCTCATCGTCGCCGGCCGGGTGGCGGTCAACGGTGAGGTCGTTCGCGAGCTCGGCACAACCGCCGATCCGCAGGGCGATCTGGTAACCCTCGATGGCCAGCCGCTGCGGCGCGAGCCGCTGCGCTACTTCGTCGCCCACAAGCCGCGCGGCGTGTTGTGCGCGGTGCGCGATGACCGCGGCCGGTCGGTGGTGGTCGATCTGCTTCCCGATGACGTCCACGAGAGGCTCTATCCCGCCGGCCGGCTCGATCTGGACAGCGAGGGACTGGTGTTGCTGACCAACGACGGTGACCTCATGCAGCGGGCCACGCGCCCGGGCGGCGGCGTCGCCAAGGTGTACGAGGTCGTGGTCGGGGGAAGCCCGTCGGCGAGGGCACTCGACGCGCTGCGCGCCGGCGCGGAGCTCGACGGCCGCCGCTTGATGCGCAGCGACATCGAGATATTGGAACGCATCGAACCCGATGACCCCGCCGGCCCGGGCGCCGCGCAGCGCGGGTTTACCCGTCTCCGGGTGACCCTGCAGCAGGGCAGGAAGAACCAGATCAGGCGGATGTTTCAGGGCGTCGGGCACCGCGTCGAGCGGCTGATCCGACGCTCGATCGGCCCGCTCTCGCTCGATGATCTGCCGGTCGGCGGTGTGCGTGAGCTTGGTAGGGAGGAGCTGCGGCAGCTCGATGTGGGGAAGGGCGAGCGATGAGCCCCTTGCTCATCGCCATCGACGGCCCCAGCGGCTCGGGGAAATCGACGCTCGGCCGCGCGTTGGCGCAACGCCTGGGCCTGCCGTACGTCGACACCGGGGCGATGTATCGTGCCGTCGGCTGGGTGGTTGCCGAGGCGGGCCTCGACGACGCCGAGCAGATCGTGGCGTACGTTCAGGGGCTCGAGCTCGATGTCGACCCCGACCCGGCCGAATTCCGGGTTCGGGTCGACGGGGTCGATGTTACCGACCGGCTGCGCCATCCGGACGTCGGCAGGATGGCCGCCAAGGTGGCGGCGATCGAGGGGGTGCGCGACTGGATGGTGCCGCTGCAACAGGCGGTGGCGCGCGCCGGCGGCGTCCTGGAAGGTCGCGACATCGGTACCGTGGTGCTGCCGAACGCCGATTGCAAGTTCTACGTCACCTCGGATGAGTCGACCAGGATGGCGCGTCGAGCGCAGCAGCTGGGGCTCGACGAGGTGGGTGCCGAAGTCGTCGGCGACGTGCGCGAGCGTGACCGCGTCGACAGGAGTCGAAAGCACTCGCCCTTGCGACCCGCGGCCGACGCGGTACATATCGACACGAGCGCCCAAACGGTCGACGAGAGCCTCGCTGCGATGCTCGAGGAAATAGCCGCCCGTGGCTAGATGCCGGCGGGTGTAAACCGACTTCGCGCCCTTTGTTTACGCGGGTTTGCGCGTTGACAGTCGCTGTATTGCCTCGTAGCATTACGCTTTCCAAGTACGCCCAAAGTGCGGGCGTAATCCGAGTTTTCTATGGAGGATCCAGAAGCCATGCCGGGGAAGACTGCGGTCGAGTCGAGCGACGCGGAGCAACAGGCGGTGGTGACCACCGCGGTTGTGTTCAGCGAAGAGGAGATGCTCGACGAAGCGACCCTCATGCAACTCATTGACGAGAGCCTTAAAGAGCTTGTCGAAGGCGAAGTCGTAAAGGGCCGCGTCCTTGAAGTCAGCAAGGACGAGGTCGTTGTAGATATCGGTTACAAATCTGAAGGCATCATCCGTGCGGCGGAGTTTGCCGACGAAGACGGCAACATCACCGTCGCCGCGGGTGACGAGGTCGAGGTCCTACTCGAGCGTTGCGAGGACAAGGAAGGAAACGTCGTCGTATCGCGCGAGAAGGCCGAGAAGATGAAGGTCTGGGGCAAGATCGAAGATGCTTACCGCAGCGACGAGATCATCAACGGCATCGTGGTCGATCGGGTCAAAGGCGGCCTGGCGGTCAATATCGGCGTCCGCGCGTTCCTCCCCGGCTCGCAAGTGGACATCCGCCCGGTGCGCAACCTCGAGGCGATGGTCAACGAGGAGATTCGCGTCAAGGTCATCAAGCTCAACAAGCGACGCGCCAACGTCGTTGTCTCCCGCAAGATCGTCCTCGAGGCCGAACGCGCCGAGGAGAAGAAGGACACCCTCACAAAGCTCATCCCCGGCAATGTTCTCAAGGGTGTGGTCAAGAACATCACCGACTACGGTGCCTTCGTAGACCTCGGTGGCATCGACGGTTTGTTGCACATCACCGACATGTCTTGGGGGCGCATCTCCCATCCGACCGAGCTCCTCAACATCGGCGATGAGATCGATATCGTCGTCCTGAACTTCGATCCCGAGCGCGAGCGCGTTTCGCTGGGCTACAAGCAGCGCATGCCCGACCCGTGGGTTGGGGTCAGCGAGAAGTATCCGGCCGGGTCCCGCATCCCGGGCAGGGCCGTCAGCCTCACGAATTACGGCGCTTTCGTCGAGCTGGAGGAAGGCGTCGAAGGCCTGGTGCATATCTCCGAGATGTCGTGGCGCAAGCGCATCCAGCATCCCTCGAAGTTGGTCGACGTCGGCGACGAGGTCGACGTGGTGGTCCTCGACGTCGACGAAGACAATCGCCGCATCTCGCTGGGCATGAAGCAGACCGAGCCGAACCCGTGGCGCCTGATCGCCGACAAGTACGAGGAAGGCAACATCATCAAGGGTCGGGTACGCAACCTCACCGATTTTGGCGCTTTCGTCGAGATCGAGGAGGGCATCGACGGTCTGATTCACATCTCCGACATGTCCTGGACCAAGCGCATCGAGCATCCCTCCGAAGTGTTGCAGAAGGGCGAAGAGGTCGAGGTCGCGGTGCTCAGCGTCGACGCTGAGCGTCAGCGTCTGTCGCTCGGCCTCAAACAGCTGCGGCCCAATGTCTGGGATACCTACGCTGAGGCGCACCATCAGGGAGAGGTCGTCGAAGGGCAGGTCACGAAGCTCACCAACTTCGGCGCTTTTGTAGAGCTTGATGACGGCATCGAGGGTCTGGTGCACGTTTCCGAGATTGCCGACCGGCACGTCAAGGATCCCGCCGACGAGCTCGAGGTCGGGGACATGCTGAAGGTCAAGATCCTCAAGATCGACGCCGACTCGCACAAGATCAGCCTGTCGGCCAAGGAGGCCGAGAGTCCGTCGCGCGCCCCGCAGCGGGAACGCGAACCCGAAGTCGCGGCCGAGCCGCTTTCCAAGTACGAGCAAGACGGCAAGGTCTCACTGGGCGACGTCATCGACTTGTCGGGCCTGGGTGCGCTCTCCCGCGGCACCGACGAGGAGAGCGGGGAAGAGGAGTAGCCGCCGGTGACCAAGGCCGATCTTATCGAAGAGGTCTCGGCCGTCTCGCGGCTCAGCAAGAAGAGCTCGGAGGTCGTGGTCAACACCTTCTTCGAGAGCATCGTCGACTCGCTGCAGCGCCAGGAAAAGATCGAGCTTCGCGGTTTCGGTTCGTTCAAGCTGCGCCACCGCCGGGCGCGTGTCGGACGCAATCCGAAGACGGGTGCTCGCGTCGAGGTCCCGGCCAAGGTCGTCCCGTATTTCAAGCCCGGCAAGGACCTGCGCGAGCTGGTCAATAGGTAGCGTGCTGCCTCCGACAGCACACCCGGCGCACCTCACGGTGCGGCCCGCCGGGACCCGAGCTGCGGGGTCCTTGTGGAACGGCGCCGGACACCGTGCAGATATGAGCAGGTGAGCAGCGTCGCCGAACATTTCGCCAGCCAATCATCGGGGTAAGCCGGATGGATCCCAGACTGAACGACGTCGAAACCGCTCTCCAAGATCGCGTACGGTCGGCGGCAGCGGCGGTCGTTGCGGCGGCCGATGACATCGACCGCGGTGCTGCGACAGCCGCCGACGCGATCGGCAGCTTGGCCGCGGAGGGTGTTCTGAGTATCTGTAGCCCCGAGGCTCACGGTGGCGGTGGGGGTGGCGCGGTCGAGCTTGCCCTTGCCTGTGAGGAGATCGGGGCGGCGAGCGCCAGCGTCGGGGTCGTCGTTGTCGGCCACTGGGTGGCCGGGTCGTTGATCGATGCCCTCGGCGACGACGCGCAGAAACAGGAATGGCTGCCGGTGCTCGCAACGGGAGCGATGCTGGCGGCGCTGGCGGTCGATGGTGGTGGATCGCTTTTGGAGACCCCGGGCGCCGGTGTCAGCGCGACGCCGGAGGCAGGCGGCCTCCGTCTCGACGGAACGGCGCGTGCCGTCGCCGGTGCGACGCTCGCCGATCTTCTGGTGGTGCCGGTTCAGGTGGGGGACAGCGTCATGGTCGCCGTCGTTGAAGCAGAGAGCGACGGGATCACGATCGGTCCGGAAGGGGCGAAGTTGGGACTGAATGGCGCCGGCCTGGCGGCGATCGAGTTCAGCGGCCTGTGCGTACCGACCACATCGACGCTGCGTGCCGGGGATGTGGCCCTGGCGCTGGCAGCGGCCGCCGACGGCGCCCGCATCGGACACGCGGCTGTGAGCGTCGGGATTGGGCGGGCCGCGCTCGACGCTTCCTCCGCGTACGTTGTCGCATCCGGGGATGGGCTCGACCGGGAACAGTCGGTGCAGTGGATGCTGGCCGACATGGCGACGGAGACCGAGGCGGCACGTTTGTTGACCTGGTACGCGGCTTCGCGAACGACCGCCGGCGAGCTGCGCGAGGCGGCGGCGATGGCGCGGTTGCTGGCCACCGACGCAGCCGTCGGGGCGAGCCGAAGCGCGGTGCAGATCTTCGGACCCGCGGGCAACGAGCGCGGCGCCGGCGTCGAGCGCCTCTACCGCGACGCCAAGGCAATGGAGGTCCATCACGGCGCCGCCGAATCGCAGCGCCTCGCCGTCGCCCGCGAGCTGCTTCCCGACCTCTTCGAGGGCGTTGGCCCTGGCGCCGTAACCAACCGTTGAGAAGTCCGAGCTGGTTGGGCACGGGGCCTTGACGGCATGAACTGGAACCTGACTGACGATCAGCGCATGGTTCGCGACATGGTGCGCGAGTTCGTCGCCGCCGAGATCACCCCGAACGCCGCCGAGTGGGACCGTGATAAACGTTTTCCGACCGAAGTCTTCGAGAAGCTCGGCGAGCTCGGGCTCTTCGGCATGACCGTCGACGAGGACAGTGGTGGCGCCGGCTTGGACCTGGCGGCGTATTGCGTCGTCCTCGAGGAGCTCGCCCGCGGCGACGCATCGACCTGCGTGGCGATCAGCGTCACCAACTCGCTGTTTTGCGCCCCGCTGCAGCGCTACGGAACAGCGGGCCAGAAGGAGCGGTTCCTGGGGCCGTGCGCCGGTGGTGAGTGGCTGGGGGCCTTCTGCCTCTCCGAACCGGAGGTCGGCTCGGACGCCGCAGCGTTGAAAACAGCGGCGCGGCGCGACGGCGACGACTTCGTGCTGACCGGCACCAAGGCTTGGGTGACGAGCGGCGCCGTGTGTGGCGCCATGCTGGTGTTTGCAGTCACCGATCCGGAGGCGTCCCGCCGGCGGGCGAGCGCCTTCGTGATACCCGCCGGTCATCCGGGTGTCGTCATCGTCCACGAGGAGGACAAGCTCGGGATTCGCTCGTCGCGAACCAATCTGGTGGCTTTCGATGAGTGCCGGGTGGGGCGCGAATGGATGGTGGGTGAGGAGGGCCAAGGTATGGAGATCGCTCTCAATAGCCTGGATGGTGGCCGTGCCGGCATCGCAGCCCAGGCGGTCGGGATCGCCCACGCGGCCCTGGAGTTGACGCTCGCGTACGTTGTCGAGCGCGAGGCGTTCGGGCGTCCGATCGGCTGCTTTGCCGGGCTCCAAGCGGAGCTGGCGACGATGGCGACCCACGTCCGCGCGGCCCGCCTGATGTACCTGCGCGCCGCATGGTTGCGGGACCACGGCGAGCCCGACACGATGGCGGCTTCGGCGGCGAAGTTGTTTGCCTCGGAGATGGCCAATCGGGTCAGCTATCAAGCGATTCAGATGCACGGTGGCTACGGCTACGTGACCGACTACCCGGTCGAGAGGCTCTATCGCGACGCCCGCGTGACGACGATTTACGAGGGCACTTCGGAGATCCAACGGCTGGTGATCGCCCGCCAGATCATGGCTGCGGCCGGTTGACCTGCTAGCCCGGATATCTCATCGCCCTTCGTCGCGAGGGTGCGGAGAAGGGCGTGGATACAAGGCGCGCGCCGGAAGGGCACCGGAGGCGTACGTGACAGTACGTCGAGGTGCCCGACCAAGCGCAACGCCGTAGACGCGCGCTTCTCCGCGCCCGCAGCAGGGGGGCGTTGAGGATATGCGGGCTAGGGGCGCGTTCGTTCTCCGCGACCGTAGCCGCACGCCGCAACGTGTGGGATAATTGCATTCGCTCGCGCCCGGCGGCGGCTGACGTGCAAGCCGCCGCGAATCCGCGCGAATCCTTGTCGAAACAACCACATTCGGAGCGAATTCGATGGCCGATGAGCCGGTTCTAGCCCAGACTTCCGACGCTGACCGCGAAGCGGCGGGCGTGGCGGAGGGCGGTGCCGACGACGGCGGCGCTGCGAACGGCAAGGCGCGCTGGCAGAAGCAGACCTTCGAACCCGACACCGCCCGGCGCCCGGAGCGCGACGTGCCGTTCATTACGGCATCGGGCCGCCCGGTCGAGGCGCTCTACACGCGCCAAGATCTCGCCGACCGCAATCTCGAGCATGACGCGGATATCGGCTACCCGGGTGAGTTTCCGTATACCCGTGGCGTCCACCCGACGGGCTATCGGGGCAAGCTCTGGACGATGCGGCAGTTTGCCGGCTTCGGAACCGCCGAAGACTCCAACGAGCGCTACCGCAGACTGCTCGAGTCGGGCCAGACCGGCCTTTCGGTCGCCTTCCATCACCCGACCCTGGTCGGTCGCGATTCGGACGACCCGATTGCCCGCGGTGAGGTCGGCAAGCAGGGGGTGGCTGTCGACTCGCTGGCCGACATGGAGACGCTGTTCGAGGGAATTCCGCTCGACCAGGTCACCACTTCGATGACGATCAACCATCCGGCCTGTGTGCTGCTGTGTATGTACGTCGCCGCGGGCGAGAAGAAGGGCATCGATCGCAAGGTATTGGCGGGGACGATCCAGAACGATGTCCTCAAGGAGTTCATCGCCCAGAAGACGTTCGTGTTTCCGCCCCAGCCGACAATGCGGATCATGGGCGACATCATCGAATGGTGTACCGCCGAATTGCCGCGCTGGAACTGGGTGAGCGTCTCCGGCTACCACATTCGCGAGGCCGGTTCGACGGCGGTGCAAGAGCTCGCCTTTACGCTGCGCGACGGGATGGAGTACATCCAGGTGGGGCTCGATCGCGGCCTCGACATCGACGCGTTCGCGCCGCGGCTGTCTTTTTTCTTCAATGCCCACAACGACCTGTTCGAGGAGGTCGCCAAGTACCGAGCGGCGCGCAAGCTGTGGGCCCGTTACATGCGCGACCGTTACGGTGCCAAGTTGCCGCGCTCCTGGTGGATGCGGTTCCACACGCAGACGGCCGGTTGCACGCTGCTCGACCGCCAGCCGCGCAACAACGTGATGCGGGTGACGGTGCAAGCACTCGCCGCCGTCATGGGTGGCACGCAGTCGCTGCACACCAACGCGCTCGACGAGACGATCGCGCTGCCTACCGAGGAAAATGCCATCATCGCGTTGCGGACCCAGCAGGTGATCGCTTACGAAAGCGGCGTTGCCAACACGGTCGATCCGCTCGGCGGTTCGTATTACGTCGAGGCGCTGACCGCCGACATGGAGCAGGAGGCCGAGGAGATCTTCGCCAGGATCGATGAGTTGGGCGGCATGGTTGCGGCGATCGACAACGGATATCCGCAGCGCGAGATCCAAGAGGCGGCCTACCAATACCAGAAGGAAATCGAGAACAACGACCGCATCATCGTGGGGCAGAACGATTTCACCGAGGAGATGGGTGAGCCGATCGACTATCTCTACATCGATGACTCGGTCGAGGAGGAGCAGGTGGAGCGGCTGGCGGCGCTGCGCCAACGCCGCGATGACGGGGCGGTAGAAAGTGCCCTCGACCGCGTTCGCCGCGCCGCGGACTGCGCCGACAATCTCATGCCCGTCATCCTCGAAGCCGTGCACGAATACGCCACCGTGGGTGAGATCTGCGGGGCCATGCGGGAGGTGTTCGGGGAGTACCAGGAAGAGCCGATATTTTGATCGGTCGCGGCAACGCCGCAACCCGGACTGGTCTTACCATTGAGCGATAAAATGTCCCCAAAGCCCATTCGAGTGTTGGTTGCGAAGCCCGGCCTGGACGGTCACGATCGGGGCGCCAAGATCGTGGCGCGCGCCCTGCGTGACGCCGGAATGGAGGTTATCTACGCCGGGCTCCGCCAGACCCCCGAGATGGTTGTCCACGCGGCCATCCAAGAGGATGTCGATGTCATCGGGCTGTCGATCCATTCCGGCGCCCATAACTACATTCTCGAACGAGTTGCCGAGTTGTTGAAGGAGCAGGACGCCGAAGACATTGTCCTCGTGGTCGGCGGCATCATCCCGGAACGGGATGTCGAGCGCCTGCGGAAATTGGGCGTCGACGCGATTTTCCCGCCGGGAACGACAACCACGGAAATCATCGAATTCATTCAAAAGCGGACGCGCGAGGTCGCGGCGTAACAAGATACTGAAGAACTCCCGAGAGTTCTTCAGTATCCTGTTTGAGAGGAGAGGCACGTTGAACGAGAGCATCATCGAACTGAACTCCGAGAACTTCGAAACCGAGGTTTTGCAGAGCGACACGCCCGTCTTGGTGGACTTCTGGGCCGAGTGGTGCGCGCCATGTCGCATGCTGGCGCCGACCATCGAGGCGATCGCCGAGGACTACAGCGGTCGGGTCAAGGTCGCCAAGCTCAACGTCGATCAATTTGCTGATATCGCCGCCCGGTACCAGATTCGTGGTATCCCGACGATCCTGGTTTTCAATGGCGGCGAGGTCTCCGATCAGATGGTGGGGGCGGGCTCGAAGGAGAACATCATTCGTATGGTCGACAAGGTGGCGGCCACCGAGGCATCTGCCTGACGGCGGTTGCCGCGCCGGCTCGTTGCACCACCTGCCGAGTAGAGGGCGTCGTGCGCATTCCCGTTGGAGATCTCACGGACAAGCCTCTGCACCTGGTGGGAACGGTCGACGTTGCGCTCGCCGGCGACGGGGAAAAGGGGGTGCCCGTTGTCAGAGAGCCCGTTGCCTACGATCTGAAGCTGTTCAAACAGGAATCATCGGTGCTTGTCGAGGGGCGCATCGAGGCGGTCGTTGAGGCGCCCTGCAGCCGTTGTGCACAGCGCTTTCCGATCGTCGTCGATCGCCGATTCTCGGAGGTGTTCGCGCCTGTCAACGAGTCCGAAGGGGTTTTCCCGACCGAGCTTGACGGGGACGATCTCGATCTTGATTATTACGAAGGCGACGCCATCGACGGGCTGCAACTATTGGCCGAGCAGATCATCTTGGAACTTCCGATGAAGATTCTGTGCGCCGAGGACTGCCGGGGCCTGTGTCCAAAGTGTGGCGCCGACCTCAATCATGCTGATTGCGACTGTGAAGCGGATGCGGACCCGCGCTGGGCCTCGCTGAAGGGGCTGCTGCCGGATCAACTCTGACACGACGCCTACAGACCTCCCAGGAGTTCTCAGCACCCTGCCAGGTCAACTAGGGAAGAAGGAAGCAACCGTGGCCCTACCCAAGAAAAGACATTCCCGTGCTCGGCGCGACCGCCGGAGGGCGAACGACGCTCTTTCGGTACCGGCGCGTTCGACGTGCTCGAACTGCGGCCGAGACAAGGCGCCGCACCGCGTGTGCGCCCACTGCGGCTACTACAAGGGACGGGTCGTCGTCGCCTCTGACGAAGACTGATCCTGCGACTGCGCACGAAGCGCCCGGCTGGATGCGATGAAGATTGCCGTTGACGCGATGGGGGGCGATCACGCCCCGGAGCATCCGGTTGCGGGTGCCGTTTTGGCGGCCCGCGAACTGGGTGCGGACGTGGTGCTTGTCGGCCAAGAAGATCGCATCCGCGATATTCTGCGGCGCCACCCGGGGCCGCAGAACATCAACATCGTCCACGCCGACGAGGTCATCGAAATGGACGAATCGCCGGCGACGGCGTTGCGTCGCAAGCGCGGCTCTTCGATTCACGTAGCCGCCAAGCTGCTCCGCGACGGCGAGGTCCAGGGCTTCGTATCGGCGGGCAATACCGGCGCGGTGATGATTACCGTCAAGCTCTACGTCGGCACGATAACCGGCGTTGATCGTCCGGCGCTGGCGGTCATCCTCCCGAGCCGGCGCGGCCGCACGGTGCTGATCGACGTCGGTGCCAACATCGACCCCAAGGCGCGGCAACTCGTGGAGTTCGGGGTGATGGGGAGCCTCTTCGCCCAGACGATCCTCGGCCTGAAGAATCCGCGCGTTGGCCTGCTGTCGATCGGCGAGGAGGCCGGCAAGGGAACCGAGTTGATTCGCCGAGCCCACGCCGCGCTCGAGGTGTCGCCGCTGAACTTCCTCGGCAACGTTGAAGCGCGCGAGATCTACAGTGGCGACGCTGACGTGGTGGTGAGCGATGGCTTTACCGGCAACGTGGTGCTGAAGACCAGCGAGGCGGTGGTCGAAACGATGCTCCATCTGTTGCGCCAGGAGTTGTCGAGCTCGAGGGTCAACATGCTGGGAGCGAGGATCGCACGCGGCGCCTTTCGCAAGTATCGCGGACGCGTTCACTACGCCGAGTTCGGTGGGGCCCCGCTTCTCGGGGCGCGGGGTCTGTGCGTGATCTGCCACGGGCGCTCTTCCGCCCGCGCCATCATGAACGGCATTCGAGTAACGATGGAGTACGGCCGGCACCGCGTCAACGAGCGGATCGAAGAGATGCTCGCCGGGCTGGTGCTCGATCGCCGCAACGACATGGTGAAGCCGGCGGCGACCGAAAACTGACCGGCGGAGCAGGCCGACGCCGGCGCACGATCGGGAAATTTCCTTGTCAGATTTACAAGCTGCATCCCGGATCGCCTTCTTGTACCCGGGCCAAGGCTCCCAGTACGCCGGAATGGGAAAGGCCGTTCACGACGCTTTTCCGCAAGCGAGGGAGGTCTTCCAGCAGGCCGATACCGGCCTACCGATGTCGATCACCGAGCTCTGTTTCGAGGCCGACGACGAAAAACTCCGCCTCACCGAGAACACCCAGCCGGCGATTCTCACCGTGAGCGTCGCGCTGCACCGCGTCCTCGAAGGTCGCGGCTTGATCCCGGGTTGGGTCGCCGGGCACTCGCTGGGCGAGTATTCGGCCCAGGTCTCATCAGGCGTTCTCGACGTCGCCACCGCGGCCAGGTTGGTGCACAATCGTGGCCGCTACATGCAGGAGGCGGTACCCGACGGCGCCGGGGCGATGGCCGCGGTGATCGGCCTCGACAACGATGCTGTTGCCGACCTGTGCACCCGCTTCGGGGGCGATGAGATTGTCGAGGTTGCCAACCTCAATGCTCCGGGGCAGGTGGTCGTCGCCGGTGATACGCAAGCCGTGAAGCAACTCGTCGATGCTGCCAAGGAAGCCGGGGCGCGACGCGCCATCTTGCTGAACGTCAGCGCCCCCTTCCACTGTTCGCTCATGCAACCGGCAGCGGAACGGCTGGCAGCTGACCTCGCCGCGGTGGAGTTTGCCGATCCGCGCTTCCCGGTGGTTTGCAACGTGGACGCGACTCCGGTGACCACGGGGGAGGCGGCGCGCGAGGCGCTCGAGCGGCAGGTCACCAGCCCGGTGCGCTGGAGCGAGACCCTCGAGTTTCTCGCCGCGCAGGGGGTGGAGGTATTTGTCGAGGTCGGCCCCGGGAGGGTGCTGACCGGGCTGGTGAAGCGCACCCTTGGGCGGGGTGTGGAAATATACGCGGTTGACGAGATCGAGGAGGTCGACGCCGTCGTCGCGGCCCTAGCAGGGTAGTGAAGGAGAATCGCCCATGAGTCGAACGTTTGATGAGCGTGTCGCGCTGATCACCGGTGCGTCGCAGGGTATCGGCGAGTCGATCGCCGAGCGGCTGGCGGCTGAGGGCTGCAACCTGATTCTTGCGTCCCGCCGCAAGGAGGCGTGCGAGATCGTCGGCGCACGTCTTGCGGGGGACGGCGTCGAGACCCTCGCGGTGGCCATGGACGTCGGCGATCTCGACTCGGTGGGGGCCGCGGTGCAGGAGGCGATGGAGCGTTTCGGGCGCATCGATTTTCTCATCAATAACGCCGGAATTACGCGCGACAACCTGCTGGTGAGATTGCGCCCAGACGACTGGGACGCGGTGCTACGGACTGACCTGACCGGGGTCTATAACTGCACAAAGACCGTGCTAAGATCCATGCTCCGTCGGCGTAGCGGCAGGGTCGTCACGATCAGTTCGGTCGTTGGTTTGCGCGGCAATCCCGGCCAGACTGCCTATGCCGCGGCCAAGGCGGGCGTCTTCGGGTTTACCAAGTCGCTGGCCAGAGAAATCGCGTCGCGCAACATCACCGTAAACGCGGTGGCACCGGGGTATATCTCGACAGAGATGACCGCCGGGCTGCCCGCAGAGGCCACGGAGAAGCTGCAGGAACAGATTCCGCTGGGTCGGCTGGGCGTTGGCGCCGATGTCGCGGGGGCCGTACGGTATCTACTATCCGAAGATGCAGCCTATGTCACCGGTCAGATCCTGAGCGTTGACGGTGGCATGTACATGTAGCCGTACGCCGTTGTCACCTTGTCGATTCAATGCGCACGGAGAGCGCGCAGGAGGTAGCCGATGGATACTCTGGAGAAAGTAAAGAAGATCATCGTCGAGCAGCTCGGCGTCGATGCCGCCGAGGTGACCGACGAGGCGTCGTTCGTCGACGATCTGGGCGCTGATTCGCTCGACACGGTGGAGCTGGTGATGGCGTTCGAGGAAGAGTTCGACCTCGAGATTCCCGACGAGGACGCTGAGAAGATCACCAAGGTCCAGGAAGCCGTCACCTACATCGACGGGCACTCCGGATAGCGCATGAAGTACGCCTGGCAGAAATCGGCGGCCTGACCGCCTTCAGCGAGCGGGAGACCCGTGGACCGACGCGTCGTCATCACCGGTGTTGGTATCGTCAGCCCTTTGGGCATTGGCACCGAAGAGACCTGGAAGGAGTGCGTCGCAGGTACTCCCGGAATTTCTCTGATCACGAAGTTCGACTGTGCAGGCTTCGCCGTGCGGATCGCCGGCGAGGTCAAGGGTTTCGACCCGCTGAACTACGTCGCCCGCAAAGATGTCAAGAAGATGGACTACCACATCCAGTACGCCCTGGCGGCGGCTGGGTTCGCCCTTCAGGCGGCAGGATTGGAGGGCGAGGATCGGCCCTATGATTCGGATCGAATGGGCGTTCTCATCGGCTCCGGCATCGGCGGGCTGAACATGATGGAGATCCATCACCGCACCCTTCTCGACAAGGGCCCGGGCAAGGTGAGCCCGTTTTTCATCCCTGGCCTGATCGTCAACGAGGCGGCCGGCTGGGTGTCGATCAAGTTCGGCCTCAAGGGGCCGAACTCGGCCACCTCTACCGCCTGCACGACAGGGTCGCACGCCATCGGCGACGCCAGCGAGATCGTTGCCCGCGGCGCCGCCGATGTCATGGTGGCCGGCGGCAGCGAGGGCGTCGTCTGCGCCCTGGCGATCGACGGTTTCGCGGCGATGCGCGCCCTCTCTATCAATAACGACGAGCCCGAACGTGCCAGCCGTCCGTTCGACGCGGGCCGCGACGGCTTCATCCTCGGTGAGGGCGCCGGGGTCCTGATCCTCGAGGAGGAGGAGGCGGCGCGCAAGCGCGGGGCGCCGATCGTTGCCGAGGTTGTCGGCTACGGTATGTCGGGCGATGCCCATCACATCAGCTCGCCGCCACCTGATGGCAATGGCGCAATGCGGGTCATGAGGATCACCCTCGACGACGCTGGGATCAACGCCGACCAGGTCAACTATGTCAACGCTCACGGCACCTCGACGCCGGCGGGCGATCGCATCGAAACTGCGGCGATCAAGAACGTCTTCGGTGATCACGCGGCCAGGCTTCCGGTGTCCTCGACCAAGTCGATGACGGGGCACCTGCTCGGAGCCGCCGGCGGTGTCGAAGCCGGCCTCTGCGCGTTGGCGTTACGCGACCAGGTGATCCCGCCGACGATCAACTATGAAACCCCGGATCCCGACTGCGACCTCGACTACGTGCCCAACGAGGCGCGCGACGCCAAGTTGGAGTATGTCCTGTCGAATTCGTTCGGGTTCGGCGGGACCAACGCCGCGCTGTTGTTCAAGCGTTACTAGCCTTGCCCTCGCCCGCAGGCCTCACCCGCCAGGCCCGTCACAGCTTCCCCATGGCCTGCTGACGTGTCCGGGGGAGACCTCTTCGAGATCCGCCGCCGAAAGCTCGAAGAGTTCGAACGATCCGGTGGCGAGGCGTTCCCCCGTGGTTTTGACGTTGACGCTCCGCTGGGGGCGGTAGCCGCCCGCTTCGACGACCACGACGCCGAGCAACTCGAAGCCGATGGGGAACGGCTGCGGCTGGCGGGCCGCATCGTCAACAGCCGCGGGCACGGCAAGACGTCGTTTGCCGACATCAGCGACGGCAGCGGTAGCATCCAGGTCTATATGCGCCGAGACGACCTCGGCGAGGATGTTTACGAGGCCTGGCAAAAACTCGATCTCGCCGACTACGTCGGTGTCGAGGGCGTCCTGATGCGGACCCGCAGCGGCGAGCTGACGCTCAAGGTCGATCGCTACACGCTGTTGGCCAAGTCATTGCGGCCGCTGCCCGAAAAGTGGCATGGGCTCAAGGACACCGAGATCCGCTACCGGCAGCGCTACCTCGACCTTGCCGCCAGCGACGAGGTCCGCGAAGTGTTTCGCCGGCGGGCTGCGGCGCTGCGGGCGCTGCGCGCCCATCTGGACGCACACGGCTTCATCGAGGTGGAAACGCCGATCATGCAGCCCCAGTACGGCGGCGCCCTGGCGCGTCCGTTCACCACCCACCACAACGCGCTGGGTATCGATCTGTACCTGCGGATCGCCCCGGAGCTGTATCTCAAGCGCCTGCTGGTGGGTGGTTTGGAGCGCGTCTACGAGCTCAACCGGAACTTCCGCAACGAAGGCGTCTCGGCCCAACACAATCCCGAGTTCACGATGCTGGAGTTCTACGCCGCCTACTGGGACTACCGACGCATGATGGAGTTCGTCGAAGAGCTTCTCTCGGTGACCGTCGAGGCGGTCCTCGGGAGGTCGGACTTCGAGTACCAGGGCAACCCGGTGTCGATGCAGCGACCGTGGAAGCGAATGAAGTTCGCCGACGCGCTGGTCGAGATCGGCGGCGTGCCCGAAAATATCCTCAACGACGATGACGGCTTTCGCGCCTGGCTCGAGGAGCGCGGCGTGGCGGCTGCAGACCTCAGCCTGGGCTACATGTGGGACGCGGCTCTGGGCCGTTTCGTACAGCCGTCGTTGATCTCGCCGACGTTCATCACTCACTTCCGGCGCGACGTGTCGCCGTTTTCCAAGTCGACGCCGGACGATGACAACCTTGTCGAGCGCTTCGAGATCTACTGGGGTGGCCTCGAGACGGGCAATGGCTACTCGGAGCTCAACGACCCCCGCGAGCAGCGCAGCCGGATGGAAGCGATGGCAGGGGCGCGCGCCAAGGAGCTGTCCGAGCAGCGCGTCGACGAGGACTACATCCGCGCCCTCGAGCACGGCATGCCCCCGGCCGCCGGCTTCGGCGTCGGCATCGATCGCATGATGATGTTGCTGACCGATTCGCCGACGATCCGGGACGTCATCCTGTTCCCGCTGCTCAAGCCCAAAGAGACCGACTGAGCGGCTCGGGAAAGGCTGGTCGGTGGTTTTTTCAGGCTGCTGGAGAACTCCCCGGGGCGGCGCGCATGAAGTACCGTGTTGCCATGAAGCGATATGAGCTGTTTCTCGCGTTTCGCTACCTGAAGGCGCGCCGCAAACAAGCGTTCACCAAGATCGTCTCGTTTGTCTCGGTGCTCGGGATCGCCGTCGGCGTAGCGGCCCTGATCATCGCGCTGGCCCTGTTGACCGGATTCCAGCAAGACATCCAGGCGAAGATCATCGGCGCCAACGCCCATATCGTCGTGTGGGGATTCGGCGAGGCGCCGATGGTGGATTATCCCGATGTCGTCGATACGGTCAGCGGCGCCCCGGGTGTCCTCAGCGTGGCCCCGGCGGTCCTTCGCCCGGCGATGATCAACAACGGCTTCAGCCTCGCCTTCGCCATGTTCAAAGGCATCGATCCCGACGCCGGGACCATGGATCTTCTGACCCGTGTCGTCGAGGGAAGTGTCGATGACCTGCGCGTCCGCGGCCAGACCGATGGGGCGTTGATCGGCCGCGGGATGGCCGACAAGATGCTGCTACGGGTCGGCGACGAGCTGCAGGTGATGATCTACGACCAGGACTGGATCTCACCTCTGGGGGTTGGCGGGATCAAATACCGCCGCCTCCGCGTTGCCGGTATCTTCGATGCCGGCATGTTCGAGTACGACACCGCCTGGGTTCTCGTCGATCTGCGCACGGCGCAGGACATGTTCAGCGCCTTCCGTGACCCCGAGGCTCCGGAGGGACCCGGGCGGGCATCGTTCGTGGAGATCCGGGTGGAAGACATCTACGGCACCGACGCCGTCATGGAGGATCTGCAGGAGCGTCTCGGGCCGGACTACGTGATGCGGGACTGGAAGCAGATGAACAGCCTGTTTTTCGCGGCGCTGGAGCTCGAGCGCCTGGCGATGTTCGTCACCATCAGCCTCATCGTCTTCGTCGCGGCGCTCAACATCGTCGCGACGCTGATCCTGATGGTCATGGAGAAGCACCGCGACATCGGCATCCTGTTGTCGATGGGGGCGACGCGGCGGGGCATTCTGTACACCTTCATCTTCCAGGGCGTGTTCATCGGTTTGATGGGCACGGCGACCGGCCTGACCCTGGGGATCGGGGCGTCATGGCTCGCCGATCATTACCAGATCATCTCGTTGCCGGCAGAGGTCTATTACCTGTCGCACGTGCCCTTCGTCGTCCGCCCCTTCGATTTCATCGTTATCGCGCTGATGGCGGTGGTGATCTCGTTCGTCGCGACGCTTTATCCGGCCTGGCGTGCGAGCCGTCTCGATCCGGTTGAGGCGTTGCGCTACGAGTGAGAGGACGCCGATGGCCGACGTCGTGATCGAGGTCAAGGGACTTGCCAAGAGCTACCCCTCGGGTGAGGAGACGCTGCACGTTCTCGCCGGCACGGATTTGACCATTGGCGCCGGTGAGCGCGTCGCCGTCCTCGGCGCCAGCGGCGTCGGCAAGAGCACGCTCCTGCATCTGTTGGGCGGTCTCGACCATCCGGACGCCGGCTCGATCGTCTTCCGCGGTCAGTCGCTGGAGGCGATGGACGAGCCGCGTCTGGCGAAGTATCGCAACCGCGAGGTCGGCTTCGTATTTCAGTTCTTTCAGCTCTTGCCGGAGTTCACCGCCCTCGAGAACGTCATGATGCCCTTGTTGATTGGCGGCGAACACGAGGGCGCCCATGAGCGAGCGACCGAGTTGCTCGATCAGGTCGGCATCAAGGCGCGCGGTCATCACTTCCCCTCGCAGCTGTCGGGAGGAGAGCGGCAGCGGGTAGCGATCGCCAGAGCCCTGGTACGCAGACCGAGCCTGATTCTCGCCGATGAGCCCAGCGGGAACCTCGACGTGGACACCGGCCTCCGGGTGATGGAGGCGTTTGTTCGCCTCCAACACGAGCACGGCGCGGCGATCGTGATGGCGACCCACAACGTGGCGTTGGTGGAGGGATTCGACCGGGTCCTGGAGATGATGCCCGGCGGTACGCTGCACACGCGGCGCCCTTGACGGCATCCCGAGGCGTCTTTTCGGCGGCTTTGGACGAGCGTGCCGGGGATTCCGCGCTATCAAGTGCTGCGCCCTACGAAGGGTGGTGCCCGCAAGGTAGCGGCGGGACCGGGCGACTCCATTGTCGCGGCTCCTCGACGATGTACCAACATCACCTCCGTCGCCGCTCCGCGGGCTTGCCCCGTCGCGCTCGCTACACGTGTACCACCATTCGCGGGGCGCAGCACTGGTGTTGTCTTGTTGGGGCGAGAGAGCGTCGGTTATACTCGCAACGTGCGGCGGTTTCCGCAGTGTTGCGGTTGGCTCGCGCAAATGCTGGGGGCGCGCGCCCACGGGAAGCCGTCGGTTTGACCGTACAAGACCTAGCCGACTAGCCATGTTCGAGCGGTATACGGAACGGGCTCGGCGCGTAATTTTTTTCGCGCGCTACGAGGCCAGCCAATTGGGCTCGCGTACGATCGAGACCGAGCATTTGCTACTCGGGTTGATCCGCGAGAACAACGGCCTGACCGGGCAACTCCTCGGTCGCTCGAAGATCGAGCCCGAAGACATCCGCGGCGAGATCGAGGCCCGCACCCGGGTGCGCGAGAAGATCTCGACCTCTGTAGAGATCCCGTTGTCGGTGGAATCCAAGCGCGTCCTCGCCTACGCGGCGGAGGAAGCCGAGAAGATGTTCCACAAGTACATCGGCACCGAGCACATTCTCCTCGGCCTGCTGCGCGAGAAGAAGTCGCTGGCGTCGCGTATCCTGCTCGAGAAGGGGATGCGCCTGACCACGGCGCGGGAGGATCTTCTCTATCTGCTGAAGGAGAAGAACCTCAGCGAGAAGAAGAAGGACACCCCTTTTCTGTCGGAGTTCTCGCGCGATCTGACGGCGCTGGCGGCGAAGGATCAGCTCGACCCGCTGATCGGCCGGGAGGCGGAGCTCGAGCGCCTCATCCAGATTCTGTGCCGGCGGACGAAGAACAACCCGGTGCTGATCGGCGAGCCCGGCGTCGGCAAGACGGCGATCGTCGAGGGGCTATCGCGCAAGATTGTTACCGGCGACGTGCCGCGCTTTCTGTACGACAAGCGCATCTTGGCGCTCGATATCTCCGCGGTCGTGGCCGGGACCAAGTACCGAGGTCAGTTCGAAGAGCGGCTCAAGAGCATCATGAAGGAGCTGGCAGAGAACACCGAGATCCTGATCTTCATCGACGAGCTTCACACGCTGGTGGGCGCCGGCTCCGCCGAGGGCTCCTTGGACGCCGCCGGCATCCTCAAGCCGGCGCTGTCACGGGGCGAGCTGCAGTGTATTGGCTCGACGACGCCGAAGGAGAACCGCAAGCACATCGAAAAGGACCGCGCCCTGGCGCGCCGTTTCCAGGGCGTCAAGGTGAGCCCACCGACCGAAGACGAAACCCTGCGGATCATCTACGGGATTCGCGATCGCTACGAGAAGTACCACGGCGTCGTCTACAACGACGAAGCGATCGCGACGGCGGTGTACCAGAGCAATCGCTACATCAGCGATCGTTTCCTGCCCGACAAGGCCATCGACGTCCTCGATGAGGCGGGGGCGCGCGTCAAGTTGGCAGCCGCCGCAGCGCCGGCACAGCTTCAGGAGATCGAGGCGCGACTGCAGTCGATCGCCGAACAGGTGGACGGCGCGATCAACGAGAAGGAATTCGAAAAGGCCGCCTACTATCGAGACCAGGAGCAGCAGGAGCGGGAGAGACTCGAGACCCTGCGCGCCCGCTTGGCGAACGAAGAGAACGAAGCGGATCCGCCGGTGGTCTGCAAGGACGACATCGAGCGCGTGGTGTCCACCTGGACCGGCATTCCGGTCAGCTCGATACAGGAAGAAGAGCTCGACAAGCTCGTCAACATGGAGGCGGAGCTGCACAAGCGCATCGTCGCGCAGGAACCGGCGGTCGAGGTCGTGTCGCGGGCGATCCGGCGCTCGCGCGCCGGCCTGAAGGACCCGAAGCGCCCGATGGGCTCGTTCCTGTTCCTCGGCCCGACCGGCGTCGGCAAGACCGAAATCGCGCGCACCCTGGCGGGCTTCCTGTTCGGCGACGAGAACGCCCTGCTGCGCTTCGACATGTCGGAATACATGGAGAAGCACTCGGTATCGAAGCTCATCGGCTCGCCCCCCGGCTACGTGGGGCACGAAGAGGGCGGCCAGCTCACCGACCGGGTCAGGCGCAAACCGTACAGCGTCGTGCTGCTCGACGAGATCGAGAAGGCGCACCCATCGATCTTCAACATCCTGTTGCAGGTCTACGAGGAAGGTCACCTGACCGACTCGCTCGGCAATACCGTCGACTTCAAGAACTGCCTGCTGATCATGACCTCGAACGTCGGGGCCCGCCACATCCAGCGCAGCGGCGGCCTCGGATTTCGCCCCAGCGGCGACGCAGCGAGTTACGACGAGATGCGCGACCACGTCCTCGAGGAGGTCAAGCGGACGTTCAACCCCGAGTTCCTCAACCGCATCGACGAGATCATCGTCTTTCACTCGCTTACCGATGAGCACCTGGTGAAGATCATCCGTCTGATGGTCGAGCAGGTGAATGTCAACCTGGCCGGGAAGAACATTCAGGTGGAGCTCGACGAGGCGGCCTTTCAGTGGATGGTCGATCAGACCTGTGCCGATCGGAGCTACGGCGCGCGGCCGCTTCGCCGGGCGATCCAGAAGCACATCGAGGACAAGCTCGCCGAGGAGCTCATCGGGGGCAAGATCGGGCCGGGTGACCGAGTCGAGATCACGGTGAGCGACGACGACCTCTTTTTTCGCATTGGCAAGCCCGAAGAGGAGGAGCACCCGGTCGCCAAGTAGTTACGTGTTCCGCCCGCCGCGGCCATCACTCGGCCGAGGCCGCCGGGCATACGGCACCGATTTGGGCTAGAATTCATCCGTCCGGGCCCTCCCGTTCATCCCCCCCAGACGAGTTCGATGTTCATGCGAACGGATTCCGAAATCACAGCCTTGCGTCGTCGTTTGTACGCTGGTCTCGCGGCCCTCGCCGTGGCCGGCATGCTTGTCGTCCCCGCCGAGGTGCTGGCGGCGCCCTCCGGCGAGCCGGGCCCGCCGCGTCCCTATGTCGGGGGCCACGAGGAAGCCGCCGCTGCGGTCGTAGCGAGCGCTACGAGCATGTATTGGAGCCTGTACCCGTCGATTGCTACGCCGCGGCTTCGGCGCAGCGTGCAAGCGCAGGCGCCGCAGGGCGAGATCATCCGCAGGATCGACGTCGAGGGAAATACGACGCTCGAAGATGAGACCGTCAAGTTCTTCTTGAGTTTCGTGGAAGGCGACGCGTTCGATTGGGCAACGGCGCAGCAAGATTTCCGTACGATGCTCAATTCGGAGTTCTTCGACGACCTCCGAATGGGCTGGGAGCGCGTCGAGGGAGGGATCAGGATTACCATCGAGGTGGAAGAGCGGCCGATCCTGCGCGACATTCGCTTCGAGGGCACGGAAAAGGGCGACAAGGACGCTTTGCTGGAGCGCATGGAGCTCCTCGAGATGCCGATCGTCCTCGATCAGCCGATCGACCGCCGCCGGATGGCGCGCGCCGGAGAAGTGCTGACCACCATGCTGCAGGGCGAGGAAGGCCTGCAGTTCGTCCAGGTGACGTATTCGGAGCGCTCTCCGCTGGATGGTTCTTCGGGAGTGGACGCGGTCTTCGACGTTGTCGAGGGCGATACGGTTCGTATCGAGAACGTCTACTTCGAGGGCGCCACCGAGTTCACCCAACAAGAGCTGCGCTGGATGACGAAGAAGACCGGCGAGCACTGGCTGATGTCGTTCCTGTTCAAGAATGACCGCTATTCGCCCGCCGGCTTTGAATTCGATCAACAGAACCTGGAAAACGAATACCGGCGGCTGGGCTATCTCGATATCGCCATCGGTGTGCCGGAGGTCGAGGTCTACGACATCAATCGGCCGTGGCCGATGGGAGATACGCGGCGCCTGTACGTTGTCATTCCGATCAACGAAGGCCCGCAGTATCGCCTCGGCGACATCCTCATCGAAGGCAACACGCGCTTTACCGACGATCAACTCGCGGCGCTGGTGCCGCTCGCCAAAGGCGACATTTTGGATGTCAAAGGCCTGGTCGACGCGACCACGGCGATGGAGGACAACTACAGCAATGTCGGCTACTTCCAGGTCGTCGTGATTCCCATTCCAGTGCCTGATCCGGCCGCCGGCATCGCCGACGTTGAGTACTTGATCACCGAGAATGCGCTGTACAGGGTTCGTCGTATCGAGTTCGAGGGCAACACCACCACCCGCGACTATGTGATGCGGCGCAACCTACGCATCAGCGAGAACGACCTGTGGAGCCAGCGCCGGGTCGAGGCCAGCAAGTTCAGGATTCAACAGCTCGGTTACTTCAGCATGATCGAAGAAGTGGTCACCATCGTCGACGATCCATCGGGCCTGGGCCTGGCGCCGGGCGAGGAGTTCGATCCGTCGCGGCCGCAGGCCGGGGCGCCTGACGTGGGTGAGGTCGACATCACGCTCAAGGTCTCGGAAGTCGGTCGCAACCAGATAAGCTTCGGTGGCGGCGTCTCGGCGCTCGAGGGTGCTTTCATACAGCTCGGCTACGCCACCCGGAACCTCTTCGGCCGCGGCCAGACGTTCTCGTTCAGCGGCCAGTTCGGCGGCCGTACGACGACGGCGCGACTGTCGTTCCTGCAGCCCTATTTGTTCGGCAAGAACATCCGCGGCGGCATCGACATCTTCCGCTCGCGGCTCGATTACATCGACTTCCAGCAGCAGAGCAGCGGGATCTCGTTTCGCGTCGGCTTCCCGCTGGATCGCGGCGAGTTCACCACCCTGTTCCTGGAGTACAACTTCTCCAACATCGATATCAGTGAGCTCAACACTTCGTTCTTCGGGCTTTCCGATCCCATCTTCCAGGCGCTGTTTCTAGCCTCCGGCAAGCGCACCACCAGCAGCGTACGACCGAACCTCATCTACAACTCGATCAACAACCCGTTCAATCCGTCCCAGGGTCGGCGTCATACGGCGTCGTTCGAGTTTGCCGGCGGGCCGCTCGGCGGCACGCTCAACTTTTTCAAGAGCATTTTCACGACGACCATGTATGTCCCGACCAAGGTTGAGGGTCGCGGGGTGGGCGCCTCGGTGTCGCAGATCTTCGCCTTCAACGTCCAACTGCGTATGGTCGAGCCGTATGGCGATCTGATCACGGTTCCGATTTTCGAGCGGTTCTTCCTGGGCGGCAGCAACTCGGTGCGGGGCACCCAACTTCGCGCCATCGGGCCGGTGGATCAATTCGGCAACATCATCGGCGGCACGCGGGCACTTCAATACAACATCGAGTACATCTTCGCGCTCGCGAATCCGCTGCGCATTGTGGTGTTCCACGATGCCGGCGCTTCCTGGGACGATGAGTTCTCGCTACCGCTGTCGGAGCTGCGCAAAACAGCGGGGGTGGAGTTCCGCGTCTTCATGCCGGTCTTCAACGTGCCGTTCCGTTTCTTCTGGGCCTACAACTTCGATCCCTTGGCGCAATTCGGCGAGGAGCGATCGTCCTTCGAGTTCGCGATTGGCACCACATTCTGACGCCCCTGCGCCGGGGTGTCCGATAGCACTCGGCGATCTTGCTCGCCTGGTGGGCGGATCGCTGGAGGGAGCCGCAGACCTATCCGTTCTGGGGATCGCTGGTCTCCGTGACGCCACTGCCGACCAGGTCAGTTTCTGCGCGCTGCCCGAGTATCGCCAGCAGGTTGCCGACACCGGCGCGGCAGCGGTCATCGTCGGCGTCGATTTCAAGCCACCGGCGGGAACGCCCGTCGATCTGGCGCTGATACGAGTCGACAATCCGTACCTCGCGGTCGCCGATCTCGTCCATCATTTTTTTCCTGAACGAGAACCGCCGCCGTCGATCCATCCGAGCGCCGTAATTGCCGACAGCGCCAAGATCGGTGACGACGTGGCGGTGGGCCCGCGAACCGTTGTCGGTGAAGACTGCGTCATCGGGGCGGGCACCCGCCTGGGCGCCGGCTGCGTTCTTGCCGACGGTACCCGCATCGGCGACGACTGCCGGATGTTCCCGAACGTGACCGTGTATCCGTCCGTCGTGATCGGGGATCGCGTCATCATTCATGCCGGCGCCGTCCTCGGCGCTGACGGCTTCGGCTACGCCACCGACGGCGGCAAGCAGGTCAAGATCCCGCAGGTCGGCGGCGTGGTGATCGGGGACGACGTCGAGATCGGCGCCAACGCTTGTATCGACCGGGCTGGGCTGGGGACCACTCGAATTGGCCACGGAACCAAGATCGACAACCTGGTCCAGATCGGCCACAATTGCGAAGTTGGGCCCGACAGCGTTCTGTGCGGTCAGGTGGGGGTGGCCGGCTCCACCCGGATCGGCGAGGGCGTCTTGGTCGGCGGCCAGGCGGGATTGGGCGGGCACCTCAGCATTGGGGATGGCGCCATGATCGCCGGCGGCAGCGGCGTAACCAGCGCGGTTGCCGCGGGGACCCGAGTAGGTGGATATCCGCACCTCGAAGCGTCACGATGGCGGCGCGTCGTCGCCGCCCTGCGAACGCTTCCGGAACTGGTACGACGCGTGCGTCGCCTGGAAGCGAAGCTCGCCGCCGAAGAAGAGGAAGAGGAGTGAGCGTCGATATTCGTCGCATCCTGGAGATTCTCCCGCACCGCTACCCGTTTCTTCTCGTCGATCGCATCGAGGAAATGGAACCGGGGCAGCGCATCGTCGGGATCAAGAACGTGACGATCAACGAGCCGTTCTTCCAGGGACACTTCCCGGGCAATCCCGTCATGCCGGGGGTGTTGATTCTCGAGGCGATGGGGCAAGTCGCCGCCGTCCTCTTTCTCGCCGAGGAGGAGATGACCGCCGGGCATTTCGTCTACTTCGCCGGTGCCGACAAGGTGCGGTTTCGCCGCCCCGTGGTTCCGGGCGACCAACTCCGATGCGAAGTCGAGGTATTGCGCGTGCGCCGCAAGAGCTGCAAGGTGCAGGCCCGCGCCACGGTCGAGGGCGAGCTCGCCGCCGAGGCGACGCTGTTTTCCGTACTCGTCGAGGTGCCCGAGGCGGACGGCGAATGACGATGCTTTGCCATCCCACCGCGGTGATCGAGGAAGGCGCCACCCTTGGTAAAGACGTCTTCGTCGGCCCCTACGCGACCGTTGGCCAATACGTGACATTGGGGGCCGGGACCAAAATCGGAGCACACGCCGTGCTCGAGGGACACACGACCCTGGGCGAGAATTGTGAGGTCTTTCCCCACGCCTGCATCGGCACGATTCCACAGGATCTCAAGTACCACGGAGAGGTCTCTTACCTCGAGGCCGGTGATCGTAACGTCTTCCGCGAGTTCGTCACCGCAAACGTCGGGACCGAGGGCGGCGGCGCCGTGACCCGGGTAGGTTCCGACAATCTCTTCATGGCCTATTGTCATTTGGCGCACGATTCCAGCATCGGAGACCACGTCATCTTCGGGAACGCAGCGACGCTCGCCGGCCATGTGATCATCGAGGATTGGGTCAACGTTGGCGCGTTCTCCGGGGTGGAGCAATACCGCAGGGTCGGCCAGCACGCCTTCGTCGCCGCCTACGCCGGGGTCACCAAGGACGTGGTGCCCTACAGCACGGTGCAGGGAAACCATTGCCAGGTTTTCGGGCTGAACAGTGTCGGGTTGAAGCGGCGCGGCTTCAACGCGCCGGCACTGAAGGAGCTCCGGCGCGCGTTCCGTATTCTCTTTCGCAGCAACCTCAACACCACGCAAGCGCTCGAGACGATCGCTGAGGAGAACTTCGAGTCTCCCGAGGTCGCAACGCTGGTGGAATTCGTGCGGAACAGTGAGCACGGAATCGTCAAGTAAGCCTCTGGCGCTGATCGCCGGCAGCACGCAGATGCCCTGCCTGGTCGCCGCAGAGGCGCGGTCACGGGGCCGGGCGGTCATCGCCATCGCCATCCAAGGAGTCACCGACCCGGCAATCGACGACGTCGCCGACCGGGTCCACTGGCTCGAGTGGGGTGACATCAGTGGATTCCTCGGCTTGCTCGCAAAATTCAGTTCAGAAGGCATCAGCGAGGCGGTGATGGCCGGCAAGGTGGAGCAACAGCGCATCTACGACGCCGACGCGGCCGCCGGGCTCGAGGGTGTGCTCGCCTCGGTGCCGATACGCCACACCGACTCTTTGATCCAGGCGGTCGTCAACTTGATGTCGGGAGCGGGCATCGAACTGCTCGATTCAACGGACTTCCTGCAGCAGCATATCGTTCGCCAGGGAACGCTCACCAGCAGATCCCCCGACGACCGCGAGAGCGAAGACATTTCCCACGGTTGGGCCATCGCCAAACAGCTCGGTGCCCTCGACATCGGGCAATCGGTCGTCATCAAGCACCGGGCCGTCGTCGCTGTCGAGGCGATGGAGGGCACCGACGAGTGCGTACGGCGCGCCGCAGCGCTGGCGGGGGAGGGCACCGTGCTGGTGAAGGTCGCCAAGCCGGACCAGGATCTACGCTTCGACATCCCGGTGGTCGGAGCATCTACGATCGAGACGATGGCGGAGGTCGGGGCATCGGCTCTGTGCGTCGAGGCCGATCTGACCGTCTTGTTCGACGCCGAGCAGTTCCGTGGTAACGCCGATGCGGCGGGCATCGCGGTGGTTGCTCGGAAGCAAGCCTGAGCATGCGGGTCGGGGTCGTCGGTGTCGGCGCAATGGGACGGCTCCATGCCCGCGCCTATGCTGAGCTCGGCGACTGTGAGTTGGTCGGTGTCCACGACATTGATGCCGATCGTAGCCGCGAGGTCGCCGCCCGGCATCAGGTCGAATCGTTCGCGGAGCTCGACAGCTTACTGGGGCGCGTCGACGCGGTCACTGTTGCGGTGCCGACGCCCGATCATGATGCGGTCGGTATGCGTTGCCTGGGCGCCGGCTGCGACGTGCTGATCGAAAAACCGCTCGCCTCGTCGCTCGATCAGGCCGATCGCCTCATTGCCGCGGCGGAGAAGGAAGGTCGGATCCTCCAGGTCGGGCACATCGAACGCTACAACCCCGCCGTCGAGAAGATGGTGGAGCTGGTCGAGCGCCCGGGCTTTATCGAAGTTGATCGTTTGGGTTCGCTGGTGCCGCGGAGCCTCGAGACCGACGTCGTCCTCGACCTGATGATCCATGACATCGACATCGTGCACTGGCTCGTCGACGACGAGGTGGTGGAGATACGCGCCGTGGGCGTACCCATCCTCACCGAAGCAATCGACTTCGCCAACGCCCGCCTGGAATTCGCCGGGGGCTGCATCGCCAACCTGACGGCGAGCCGGGTGAGTATGAACCGGATCCGCAAGGTTCGAGTCTTCCAGCCGGAAGGCTATCTCTCGGTCGACTACACCGCCC
>SMVB01097896.1_pt1 | contig 50984 bp, 42 predicted proteins | sample 2456461 | NCBI WGS metagenome assembly SMVB01 (sample SAMN11095934, study PRJNA526329) | marine sediment metagenome | biome: Marine sediment; feature: Surficial sediment; material: Deep marine sediment; isolation source: Hadal surficial sediment | place: Pacific Ocean | collected 2014-05 | depth...
CGGAGCGCCCCGCCGGAGCGGGGTGCTGGGGATCCACTACCGGCTCTACGACTGGGTGCTGAAGTGGGCCGCGCACCGGCACGCGGCGTGGGCGCTGTTCCTGATCGCTGTGGCCGAAGCGTCGTTCTTCCCGGTTCCGCCGGACGTGTTGTTGATCGCCGTTTGCCTGGCGCAACCCAAGCGCTCGCTGTGGTACGCGCTGATCGCGACCGCCGGGTCGGTCAGCGGGGGATTGCTGGGCTACTTCATCGGTTGGTCGATCTGGCAGGGGCTGGAAACCTGGGTCTTCGGCAACCTCGCGTTCCTGGGCTTCACGCAAGCGAACTTCTACAGGGTTCAGGAGCTGTACCAGGACAACGCGTTCGTCGCGCTGTTCGGCGCCGCGTTCTCGCCGGTCCCGTACAAGGTTTTCACGATCGCCGCCGGCGTGTTCGGCGTAGGCATCCCGGTCTTCGTGCTGGCCTCAACGCTGGGCCGTGCCGGCCGCTTCGGACTGGTGGCCGTGATGCTGTGGTGGTTCGGTCCTCCGATCAAGCGCTTCATCGACCGTTACCTGGGCTGGCTCACGCTGGCTTTCGTGGTTCTGCTGGTCGCCGGATTCGTGCTGATCGGCACGTTCGGCGGCCATTGAGCCGCTGAAATTGCACCCGTTTTTGTGACCTGTTAGCATGGCCGGCGCTCAAGAGGTCGGGGCGTAGCGCAGCCTGGTAGCGCACTTGTTTCGGGTACAAGGGGTCGGAGGTTCAAATCCTCTCGCCCCGACCAATTCAACAAAGACTTTCGCAACATTCGGGGTCGCCACTCGGCGGCCCCTTTTTTTGGCGGCCTTACTGGCGGCCTTTTCGTACCAAGAATCGTCGGGGGATTCCGGCCCGGCAAGGTTCCTGCGTATACTTCTCCCAAGGCATCGGATCTTGAAATGGAGAAGATAATGAAGAGTCTACTGGTGCTGGCGCTACTCGCCCTGACCCTCGCCTGTGAGTCATCGGGCACCACGGCGTTCGTAGGTGAAGCCGATGTGGACATTGCTGGCACGTACGCCTCGTTCGTGTTTACGAACGCGGACCTCGCGACATTTGTGGGGTGCACCGACGACCTGGTTCCCGCAGAGGGGTTGCGGGTTATCGATACGGTGGGCGCTTGCGCGACCTCCGACCCGCTGACCGTTGTTCAGAGCAGGGACGATTGGCTGACGCACCTCCAGGCTTATGACTGCGGATCTTTCATCTTCTCGCGGACAATCTACGCGGGCACTATCTCGGGTGATCGGATCGACGGCACCGTTGCATGGAATTACCTCCAACCCCTCCGGGTGCTGGAAAGGCAGACCATCACAGACGGCGTGGCAACGATGGTAGGAACGGTCGTACTTCGCATTCCCCGCGTTAGTCTTTCCGGTGACATGTCCGGGTCCTGCGCGATTTCTCCGCCGCTGGAGGAAGTGTTATCGAATAGCAGCGCAACGGGGACCCCTGTCGGGCCTCTGTTAGGGGGCCTGTAAGGGTCGAGGATTGAACAGGGAAGCTGGAAAAGGTGAAGCCAAAGCACATGAGTCTCGGCGTGGACTTCACTGGTTGCACGGATAGATCCTCGATTGCGTTCCCGTGCGATTGGGATGCTAGGATGTTCCATCGTTCCTCTCGCCCCGACCAATTTACAAGAACTCTTCAATCTGCTCAGTTCTCCGGTTCCAGCATGGCCTTCAACATCGGCCGGCCGGCGAGCGACACGTAAAACCCGTACGTAGCGATTGCCGCGAGGATCACCAGGTACAACCAGGTCGGTCCCGCCTGAGCCCCGGAGGGGTCGAGGCTCAGCTGGACGGGCGTACCGAGTCCGAGGAGCCCGAAACAGAGCATCAGCGACAGCAGGCCGACACGGAAGAACGTTAGCACCCACCAGGTCGCGACCAGACCCGCGGTGACCAGGCCGAACCAGGCGTCGCCGAGACTAACGGGGTTGATGAGCATGATGAAGAGCGGGATCCAAACCGTGAGCGCCAGCCACGTGCGCCGCAGTACCAGACGCATCAGGAGCAGCAGCATCAGTACGTTCAGCACGCCGTTGAGCATGAACGAAGCGTGCTGGAACAGCATCGCAGAAAAGGCCTCCCTCAGACCGAGTAACGCCTTGAGCGCAAAGATGTCGATGCTGAGTAAGGGAGTCGGTAGGCCAAACAACTCGGCGAATCGCTGCCAGACCGCAAAGATGCTCCAGAGAATTCCGGAAAGCAGGCATCCGATGAGAACGTCCCGTCCGACCAACGGATCGCGAAGGCGTCCATCCAGCAGACGGGTCCACGAAACCATCGTGCGCGGCCAGAATCTCCTCAGGTAGGGTTCCAGCGCGATGTAGAACAGCCACACGGCACCGAAGCGGTACAACGACCACGCCAGGTTGGCGGTGAAGGCCCCGGCGACGGCGTCCTCCGCCAGGTCTTCGGTTCCGATCAGCCAGACCAGCATGCGCACCGTCATCAGGTACAACGCCAGGCGGAAGGCGCCGCGCCTGTCGCTGCGGCCGACCTTCAGGTTGTAACGGGCGAGCACAGCCGCACCGCCGAGCATCAGGAAGGGCAGGACCAGGCCGATGATCCCGGCAACCTGAGCGAACCTTTCCGTCGCCGCCGTCGGCGTGGACCGGGTCCAGGGCTCGATGATTCGGAAAGCGACCGGCCGGCCGCGGTAGGCTGCGGCTTCCACGCGGACCGCCACCTCCGGGGCGTCGGGATAAGCACCCTCCCAGGCCGCGCGACGATCGGCGAAGACGGGCGGTGACCACTCGGGCTGTGCCGTGGTGAACGCGTCGATATCGAATCCGGCTGCGGTGAACAAATCCGCCCATTGAGGCTCGCCGGCGGACGCCGGCCCCGGATCGTGTTCGGCCGGTACGGCATCGAGTCGAAGCAGGCGCCCCTTGGCGTCGAGGACGACGCCGACCATCCCCGCTACCTCGTGCGGCGGGTCCTGGTAGTCCCAGACGATGTTGCCCAACATCGTACGCACGATCGGGCGGGGACTCTGCCGGAACCAGAAACCCCAGACGGAGGGTTGGCCGGTTCGCAAGACCTCCCAATGCGTCGGGAATGAGTCGCTCTCCGAAATGTGTTGGAGATAGGCATCGTTCGATTGAAAGCCGTACGACTCGTCGATCGGCGGTTCGTCGTAGCCGATGCCCCGGATCGTCTCCCGCGCCTTCTCCGCCAACGCCTCCGCGGAAAGCTCGAGCGGGGCGTGGTGCATCAGCGTCGAACGCTCGCCCAGGAGGAACGCCGCCGCAAAGAAAACCAGACTGCCGATGAGACAGGCCCACGCCACGCCCGGCTTGAGCCCGCCGACCGTGCCGGCGTCGGCGACCATCCGAGGCGACGGGGTCTCGCCGGCCGCCAGCGCCGCGGCCAACGGGTCGCCGCCCGGCAGCGCGGCCGCCACGGCCAGCGCCGAGTCCGGCCGCTGTGCCGGATCCCTTTCCAGGCAGCGCAGGATCACCGCTTCCACCGCCGGGTCCATCCCGCTGACGTGGCTCGAGGGGCGGGTCGGTGAGGTTTCCTGCAACCGAGCAATCTCGTCGGAAGTGCGCCCCCTGTAGGCGGCCTTGCCGGTGAACAACTCGTACAGCACCAGGCCCAGTGAGTAGATGTCGCTCCGCACCGAAACACCGGTTCCCGCGATCTGCTCCGGTGCCATGTAGGCCGGGGTGCCGGCGCGCACGTCTGCTCCGCTGATCCCCTCCGCCAACCCGGCCAGGCCGAAGTCGGTGATGCGGGCCCGTCCGCGACCGTCGATCATCACGTTGGCAGGTTTGAGATCTCGGTGGAGGATGCCTTCCTCGTGGGCCGCTGCGACTCCGGCGCAAAGTTGTCGCGCGATCTGGAGCGCCTTGTCCTCGGGCAGGCGGCCGATGCGGCGCAGCAGTGTCGCCAGGTCCTCACCGTCGATGTACTCCATCGAGATGAAGTGCTGGCCGTCGACCTCGCCGATGTCGTGGACGCGGCAGACGTTGGCGTGAGTCACGCGCAAGGCGAGCCGAACCTCGTTCAAGAATCGCCCCAATCGTCCGGCATCGCGTTCGAGTTCGACGGGCAAGAATTTGAGCGCGACCGGTTGGCTGAGCTTGAGATCATCGGCGCGGTAAACCTCGCCCATCCCACCGCGACCGAGCAGACCGATGATGCGGTAGCGCTCGCCGACCAGGGCGCCGGGAGTAAACCGCCCGCTGTCGAGCGACGGCGAACTGACGGGTAAGGAAGCCGCCGCCGTCCGGGTCGGGGTGGCATCCGGTGCGACGGGCGACCCGCAGTCGGAACAGAAACGCTTACCTTCCGGGATCTCGCTGCTACAGACCGCACATGGGGTCATCTGGAGTCTCGCTATTCTTGGGAGCGCCCATGCTACCCGAGTCTGGCCCCAACCCCGCGTCGGAACTATAATCCGGCGGCCCAAAGCCTCCGCACACGTTTTAAGGAACCGCGATGCTCGTCAGCGAACTCAAGAAGACCATCCGACAGATCCCCGATTTCCCCAAACCGGGGATCGCGTTCAAGGACATCACTCCGCTGTTCCGCGATGCAGAGGCGTTCCGTTCGGCGATGGAGCGACTGGGCGACCGTTACGAGGGCGAAAAGATCGACGCCGTCGCCGGGATCGATGCTCGCGGCTTCATCCTCGCCTCGATCCTCGCGTACCGTCTCGGCACGGGGCTGATCCTCGTCCGCAAGGCCGGCAAATTGCCCGGGACGCTCGAGTCGGAGAGCTATGCGTTAGAGTACGGCGAGGCCAAGATAGAGGTCCACAGGGACGCTGCCGGACCGGGCCAACGGATCCTCGTCGTCGATGATCTGCTGGCCACTGGAGGAACGGCGGCGGCGACTGGACGCATCTTCGAACGGCTCGGTGCCCGGGTCGAGGGCTACGGGTTCCTGGTCGAACTCGACTTCCTGAACGGACGCGCGAAGCTGCCGCCCGATCGGGTGTTTTCGTTGATTCACTTCGAGGATTGATTGGAGCGGGGGCCTGTAGCTCAGTTGGACAGAGCAGCGCTCTCCTAAAGCGCGGGTCGGGGGTTCGATTCCCTCCAGGCTCACCATAAGATTCAAGGATGAGGACGGATCGATGGCAGTAACAAAAAAAGACGAATTCCTCGAGGCCGCATTCGACCTCGGACGGTGGTTCGAAACGCATTGGAAAACCGTGCTTCGCGGAGCCGGTCTGTTCTTCGTCGTCGCCGTCCTCGTGGCCGCGATCTTCGGCTGGAAACAGCACCGCATCTCGCAGGCGACGGCCGCGCTCGAGGCCGGTACGGCCGCTTTCAAACGCGCCTCCGACGCGCAGTTCGGGGACGTCGATGCGCTGGCCGATGCGCTGGTCCACTTCGAAAACGCCGAGGCCAAAGCCGGTGGCTCCGTACCGGGTCCGTTGGCCACGTACTATCGTGGGGTCACACTGTTTCGTTTGGGCCGGACCAAGGATGCCGTTACGACGCTTGAAGGATTCGTCGCCCAGGCCAGTGGCGAGCATCCGCTCGACTGGGCCGGGCGGGCGTTACTGGCCCAGCTCCACGCCGACGCCGGCGATACAGAACGGGCCATCGCGGTGCTGGAAGAAGTGACGGCCCCGGATTCCGCGTACCCCGTCGAACAGGCCTTGCTGCAACTCGGGATCGTTCATCAAGGAACGGGCGATGCTTCGGCGGCGCGCAAGAGTTGGCAGCGTGTGGTCGACGACTTCGCGGCTTCGGCAAGCGCACAGGAGGCGCGCGAACTGCTCGGGGGCTAGTCCGGTCGCCTAGAACGGGATGTCGTCCTCGTTGTAACCCGCGTCGGGTTCGGTGACCGCTGGAGCTTCCTGCCGTTCGCTGGATACCGGCGTGTCATCGCGTCTCCCGAGCATCTGGAAACGCTGGGCGCGTATTTCGGTGGTGTACTTCTTGTTGCCGTCACGGTCGGTCCACTCGCGCGTTTGCAGCGAGCCCTCGACGTAGACCTGGCGGCCCTTGCGCAGGTATTCCCCGGCGATCTCCGCTTGCTTACCCCACACCACGATGCGATGCCACTCGGTGCGCTCTTTCTTCTCGCCCGTGGCGGCATCGTTCCAGCGATCGGTCGTCGCCATCGTGAAGTTGGCCACGGCAGTGCCCCCGGTGGTGTAACGGACCTCGGCATCGCGTCCCAGGTTTCCGATCAGTAGAACTTTGTTGACACTTGCCATCGGTGAACTCCGTGTGCCCGGATCAGGGTTCTTGAGAAGAGGCGTCCATGTAGCATTCTATTATAAACAAACGGGTGCCCCGAATCGCGCAAAGCGGCGCCCAACGCGGATTTGCGGGGTTGCCGTTCGGAAACGGTTCCGATTGACCGTGTGCCCCGGCCCGGCGCAGACTGGCTTGTCGTGAAAGTTCTGCTCCAAAGAGTCTCCCGTGCCGAAGTGCGTGTCGACGGCGTGGTGGCCGGGAGCATCGGTGCGGGGCTTCTGGTCCTGCTCGGGATCGAACACGGCGACGGCGCGCGACTGATCGACTGGTACGCGGACAAGACCGCGGAGTTGAGGATCTTTGCCGACGAGGACGGGAAGATGAACCGCAGCGTTGAGGATATCGGGGGCGCCGTCCTGGTCGTCTCCCAGTTCACGCTAGTGGCCCGCACCCGCAAGGGCCGCCGCCCGTCCTACACGGCTGCCGCCGACCCGACGGAGGCCGAGCCTCTTTGCGATCGCTTCGCGGCACGGCTCGCCGGGCGCAACCTGAGTGTTGCGACCGGCCGCTTCGGTGCGATGATGGATGTCGAACTCGTCAACGACGGCCCGGTCACGATCCTACTCGAGCCGCCGGCGGGGGAGCTTCCATGAAGCAGCCCACGGGTTGGTTCGCGCGCTACCTCGACTACCTCACAGTCGAGAAAGGGCTCGCCCCGAACACCATCGAGGCCTACCAGGCCGACCTTGCGCAGCTCGATCGTTCGCTCGGGCGCCGCCGCGTCGAACAGGCCGGGCGCGACGACCTGTTGCGCCTGATGCGGAAGATGCGGATCGCGGGGCGTTCGCCGCGATCCGTGGCCCGCTGGGTCGTCGCCGTCCGTGGGTTCTTCACCTACCTGATCGCTCAGGGCCAAATCGACCAGGATCCCGCGGCGCACATGGACGCGCCGAAGACTTGGAAGTCGTTGCCGAAGGTTCTCGACGGCGCCGATGTCGAAGCGCTCATGGCCGTACCGGACCGCAGCCACCCACGCGGACTGCGTGACGTCGCGATGCTCGAATTGCTCTACGCGACGGGACTACGCATCAGCGAGTTGCTGCGCCTGCGACTGGGCGACATCCATCTTGACGCGGGGTACCTGCGCTGCTGGGGAAAGGGCAGCAAGGAGCGGGTCGTCCCACTCGGCAGTCAGGCCGACGCGGCCGTCCAGCGATACCTTGCCGCCGGCCGGCCCGTCCTGCTCAAGGGCCGGCGCAGCGAATTTCTGTTCGTCAATCGCCAGGGCGGCGCCCTGAGCCGCCAGGGATTCTGGAAACGCATCAAACGCTACGGCATCGAGGCCGGGATCGCGCAACCGTTGTCGCCGCACGTGCTGCGGCATTCATTCGCAACGCACCTGCTCGAAAACGGCGCCGATCTGCGCGCGGTGCAATTGATGCTCGGGCATTCCGACATCTCGACCACGCAGATCTACACGCACGTCAACCGCGAGCGTCTGAAACGCCTGTACCACGATTTCCATCCACGCGCCTGATCTTCGGTTGTCCATGAAGATTGCATCGATCGACCGCGCGCTTGCCCGCGGCATCGCCGCGCCGGACGCCCGACGGATGCGGCGCGTCGCGGTGATTGCGGCGCGGCACGGCCGGCGGGTCTGGCTCGTCGGCGGACCGCTGCGCGACGTGTTGCTCGGCCGTCCGGTTACCGACCTCGACCTCGCGATTGACGGAGCCGTACAGCAGATCGGGCGCTCGGCCGCCCGCGAGTTGGAAGACGGTTTCCGTTGGCATCCACGCTTCTCGACGGCCACAATCACGTTCGACGGGGGACACCTCGATCTCGCCGCCACGCGAACGGAAACCTACGCGGCCCCCGCGGTGCTTCCGCGCGTGCGTCCGGGTGGGATCGAAGAGGACCTGGCACGCCGCGACTTCAGCGTGAACGCGATGGCGCTCGAAATTCGCCCGCACGGCGACGGACCCTTGATCGACCCGTTCGCAGGCCGATCCGACCTGCGCTCCGGCACGCTTCGCGTCTTGCACGAGTGCTCGTTTGCCGACGATCCGACGCGGATCTTTCGGGCCGCCCGCTTCGCCGTACGGTTCGGGTTCCGCATCGATCGGGCAACACTCGGTCAGTTGCGAGCGTCGGTTGCGTGCGGGGAACCCCGCCGGCTCAGCGGCGAGCGTGTGGCCGCCGAACTGCGACGGGCGTTGAAGGAACCCCGGCCCGACGCGGTCCTCGCGTTGCTCGCACGATGGAAGTTGGGCGACGTGTGGGATGCTTCGGCCGGCCCGACGGCGTCCGGGCTCGGCAGGCTACGCTACGCCAACACGCGCCTGAGGTCGCTGGCACGTGGATCCGACGAGGAGGTCGCGCTGCGTCTCGCCTGCACCTTCCACGATCTTACGCAGCCCCAACGCGAGCGTATCGCCGATCGGCTCCGCGTGAGACGTGCCGAGCGGCGGTTGCTCGTGTTCGGGCCGGAACGCGTCCGTGAGATCCTGAGCCGGTTACGGTGCGCCTCGGGACGCCTCGCCGTCGACCGTGTGTGCCTCGATGCGAACGAGGAGGTATTGGTCCTTGCCGGGTTGCTCGCCGACGCACCCGGATTCGCCAAACTACGGCGTTGGTGGCGCCGCACGGGTGAAACCCGGCTGCTGATCGACGGGCACGATCTCCGTCACGCGGGCGTAGCGCAGGGACCGGGACTGGCACGGGGGCTGCGGGCCGCGCGCTACGCCTGCCTGGGGGGCCGGGCGAGCACCCGCCGGGCTCAGTTGGACGTGGCGCTGCGGGCCGCGCGGCGAACTTGACACCTGCGGGGCCGTTCGACTATCCCTAGCCCGGGGGAACCGATGGCGGCGGAAGAACAAGACAATTTCGAGGAACCGATCCTCGATCTCGAACGTCGAATCGAGGCGCTGCAGGGCGTCGGGGACGATTCGTCGACGCAACGGCAGCGCGAGAAACTCCAGCAGCAGCTCGAGTCGCTCCGCACGAGCATCTTCTCGAAACTCAGCCCGTGGCAGAAGACGTTGGTCGCGCGGCACCCCAAACGCCCTCATACGCTCAATTACATCGCATCGATGGTCGAGGACTTCGTCGAGATCCACGGCGATCGAAAATTCTCCGACGACGCCGCGATCGTTTGTGGTTTCGGGCGTTTTCGTGGACGCCACGTGATGCTCGTGGGTCACGAGAAGGGCCGCGACACCAAGGAGAAGATCCGCCGCAACTTCGGCATGGCGCGGCCCGAGGGCTACCGCAAAGCGTTGCGCGCGATGCAACTCGCCCGGAAATACGATCGGCCGATCATCAGTTTCATCGACACGCCCGGTGCCTATCCGGGGATCGGCGCCGAAGAACGCGGTCAGGCCGAAGCGATCGCCAGTAATCTACGTGAGATGGCCCGGCTGACGGTCCCCGTCGTCGTGAACGTCACCGGGGAAGGCGGGAGTGGCGGCGCGCTCGCACTCGGCGTCGGGAACACGGTCAACATCCTCGAGCACGCGATCTACTCGGTCATCAGTCCGGAGGGCTGTGCCGCGATCCTGTGGCGTGACCCCGCAAAGAACCGCGAGGCCGCCGAGGCGATGCGCTTGACCCCCGTCGACTTGCTCAAACTCGGAATCGTGGACGAGATCGTTCCCGAGGTGAACGGGGGAGCACACGTCGATCCCGCCCGGCAGGCCGAGATCCTGGGGGACGTGATCGAGCGTCAACTCGACGAGATGACCCGCCTGGACGGCCCTACGCTGACGCGTATGCGTCACGACCGTTTCCGGCGCATGGGTGTTTTCGGGATCGACTAGACCCGGTCCTCGGCGGCCTTGACCTCGTCCCAGAGTTCTTCCAATCGCTGCAGCCCGAGCGACCCCATCGAAGCGTCCGAAGCCGCGACCCGGGACTCGATCGCCTGGAATCGCCGCATGAATTTTCGGTTCGCGGACGCGAGCGCCGCTTCCGGATCGTGGTTCAGCTTGCGCGCCAGCATCGCCGTTGCGAACAGCAGATCCCCGACCTCCTCGCGAGCGGCCCGGCGATCGTCGGCATCGACCGCCGTTTGCAGTTCCTGAAGCTCCTCGCGAATTTTCGCCAACACCTGACCCGGCTCGGTCCAGTCGAATCCGACGCGAGCGGCTTTTTCGCCCAACCGCTGGGCCCGTACCAGAGCGGGGAGTCCCGGCGGCAGACCGTCGAGTACGCCGGGTCGATGTTCGCCACGTTCGGCCTTCTCTTCCTCCTTGATGCGCTCCCAGTTCCGGAGCACCTCGTCGGAATCGGCGACCCTCTCGCCGCCAAAGACGTGCGGATGGCGGCGGATCATCTTCTCGACAATACCGCGCACGACGTCTCGCGCCGTGAACGCCCCCTCTTCCTGGGCCAGGCGGGACAGGAACACGATCTGCAGCAACAGATCACCGAGTTCCTCGCACAACCCCTCGCGGTCGCCGGTGTCGAGCGCTTCGAGTGCCTCGTGGCACTCCTCCAGCAAATAGCCCCGCAGGCTCTCCCAGTCCTGCTCGCGGTCCCACGGACACCCTCCGGGATCGCGCAGTTGGTCCATGATTTCAACCAATTTGCCGAATCGCTCGTGGTCATTCATCGGGTATCTCGCACCTTGACATGGACTTTGGCCCGACCGATGTTTGGCCACCGGGGTCGGATATCCCTTTTGGGGCCGGAACTCGGGCAATTTGAAGCGGCCGGGTCTTCGATGATAGCATCGGCCTACCGTTCGGATTCCCCGTGAAACGGCTTTGAGGGGGGAGATATGACAAAACGCGACCTCGAGAAAGAGAGACAAGAGGGAGGCGACGACACCGAACTGAAGGTGACCGATCGGCGTTTGTTCACCGCGGATGGGCGGTTGCGCGACGGGATGGAGGATTCCCCCGTCAATGACGAACCGGCGACCCGGCAGGCTGGACCGGACCTACAGGCGCCGGGTGCGGAAGCCGGTTTTGAGCGGCGGCCCGTGAACGAGCCGGAAGGTGTCGATCTCACCATGCTGATCAACGCTATCTGGCAGCAGGCGTTGATCTTTCTCGGCGAGATTGCCCCCCCGGGTACAGGGAAGCCGGAAATCAACCTCGAACAGGCTCGTCAGCAGATCGATCTGCTGGACCTGTTGCGAGTGAAGTGCCGTGGAAATCTGACGAATGACGAAGAGGAACTCCTCGACAAACTGCTCTACCAGCTCCGCATGGTGTGTGTGGAGCGGTCGAAGACTCCGCAGCAACCTCCCGGTTGACCGGTTCCTCGTTTGTCTCGCACTCGTTCTCTTTCTTTTCACCCCGTCCGTTCACGCCCAGGATGACGGCGTCATCCGGCTGGGCCCCCGGATATCCGACGAACCTGCTACGGAACCGATCACCGGCGAGCGCACCCTCGAGGGGGAGGGCGAAGGCCGCCGCGGCTTCAATTACGAGCAATTCGAAACCCGCCTCGAATCCCTCTGGTTCCAGCGCAAGGCGTTCCTTGCCGATGGGGCCGATGACAAGGCCGCGCAACAGGCCGAGTTGATCAAAGCTTTCTGCTACGAAGAAGGGATCCGGCGCCTCGAGACGTTGGCCGGAGCGTTGCTTGCGGAAACCCAGCGCCACCTGAGCAAAGGGCGCTACAACCGCGCCCTGGCGGCACTCGATCTGGCCGAAGCCATCGATCCCGGTCGCGCCCAGATCCACTTCGCCCGCGCCTCGGTCTACTGGCAGGCGGCGGGTCGCAACGGCGCGGCCGCGGGTGAGTTGTTCAAGGGAATCGGAGCCGTATTCACGGGATCGATCCTCGACCTGAGTTTGTTCCGCCGTGTTGCGCTGACGTTTGTCGTCGCTTTGGCCGGCACGATTTTCGTATTTTCGTTGACCATGGTCTCGCGTTACCAAGCGCCGTTCCGGCACGAGGTCGAGGAAGTCATGCTGCGCTTCGCCGACGAGCGACTCGCACGACCGGCCGGTTGGATCGCGCTGTTACTCCCGTTCCTGGTCTGGGTGTTGATCGGGTGGGTCGCGCTGTACTGGATGGCGATCACGTTCCGTTTCATGCGTCGCGCCGAGCGCGTCACGGCGGTCGTCCTGCTGTTCGCCTGCGTCGCCGTTTTGCCGATCTATCGCGGCTCCGTGGCCGTGTACGCTCTCACGGCGGACCCGGTCGTGCGCACCACGCTGGCCGCGGCCGGCGGTGAATACGACCCCGACCGTATCGTGCGGCTGCGCAAACTCGTCAACGCCCACCCCAACGAAGCCTCGTATCAGTTTCTTCTCGCCGGTTTGTACAAGAACGGGCGCTTCTTCGAGGAAGCGTTCGAGGCTTACCAACAGGCTTTGGAACTCGATCCGGCGCTCGAGCAAGCCTACATCAACATCGGCAACATCTTCTCGACGACCGGTCAGTACGGCGAGGCGATCGTTCATTATCAAAAAGCAATCGAGATCGTACCGGGATCCGTGTTGGCGCACTTCAACATGCACCTGGTGCAGTCGGAGTCCTTCCGCTTCCGTGACGCAGAAGAAACGCTACGGGTGGCTCGTGAACTCAACGCTGAGCTGGTCACCGACTACCTCAGCGCCTCCTCGGGCGAGCGGGCTACCGTGATCGATGCGCAACTCGAGATCGGATCGGTGTGGATTGCGGCGCTTGGCGGACACCATGGCTCGAGGCTCTCGGGCAAATCGATCGCTGCGGGCCTGGCCAACCCCGTCGGGGTGGTCTCGCTCCTCGCGCTGCTTGCCTGCTTCGGCTTGTGGCTCGCGACCCGGAAGAGCGAGCCCGCACGCTGCTGCATCCGTTGCGGGAATCCGTTCTGCGACGCCTGCAAACGCAGCACCGAGGGGCACGAGTACTGCACTCAATGCCTGCATCTCTTCGTGCTCGGGGATGGCCTCGCATCGGAGACGAAGACCAAGAAACTGTTCGAGGTGGAACGCCACGAACGGCGGGCGAAGGCGTTCCGAAGATGGCTGTCGCTGGTGTTGCCGGGGACGGCGCAACTGGCACGCGGGCGTGCGCTGTTCGGCACGTTGTTGCTCTTGAGTTGGCTTGCCGCATGGATCGGCACCGTGCCGGAACTCATCGGTATGCTGGATCCGCTCATCGGCACGGGTTTACGCCTCGATCTTCTCGAAACCGCGGCGGTGCCCGCGGCCTGGACGGTCAGCGCGTTGAGCATCCTCTCCGCGGCCACGGGATGGGTCGTCTGGTTCCTGGGCAATGGCTGGGCGCTCAGGCGACGGGAGGCCTGAGCGTGGCCCTCTGTGGAACCATCAAGGACTTTGGGCTGGGAGACATCTTCCAGCTGATCGGGATTCAGCGAAAGACAGGGATCCTGGAGCTCGAGGAAGACGGCGACGTCGTGACCGTCAAATTCCTCGATGGCCAAGTCGTGGGTGCCGACACCCGTTCGGCGAGCGTCGAGGATCTTCTCGGTGCCGTGCTGGTGCGGACCGGCCGGATCACGGCCGAGAACTTGAGCCAGGCGCTCAAGCTGCAAAAACAAACCTTGCAGCGGCTGGGCTTCATCCTCGTCAAGAACGGCTTCATCAACGAGGAAGAACTGATCGACGCCCTGCGCGTGCAATCGCTCCAGATCGTCTACCGTCTGTTCCGCTGGCGGGTCGGCAAGTACAGTTTTACGCGGTCCGAGGATCTGGACTACGACCAGAAGCATTTCGTTCCGATCAGCGCGGAAACGATCCTGATGGAAGGCGCGCGGATGATCGACGAGTGGCCGCTCATCGAGCGCCGGATCCGGTCCGACGACATGATCGTACGCCGGACCGAGGCCGCCGAGGGACTCGATCTCGAAGCATCGGCGCCGACCGTCGATGCCGACCTCGACTTCGACTTAATTTTCGACCAGCCGGCCAAGGACAAAGCGCCCGAAGCCGAGGCGAAGGAAGGCACCGACAAGATCGAGATCAGCGACGAGGAGCGGCAGATCCTGCGCCTGGTCGACGGCGAACGCACGGTCCTGGAGATCAACGACCATGCGAATTTCGGCGAGTTCGACACCTACCGCTTGCTCGCCGACCTGATAGACCGCAAGCTGATCGAGGGGATCAAACGCCCCAGCGCCTCCGACGTTTCCCGTGCGCCGAAGTATCTGCCCGAGAAGGTCTTGCACCTGCTGCTCGGAATGACCATGACGGTGTTCGGCGTTGCGGCACTGTCCACGCTGGCGAACAACAGTTGGACACCGTGGCAAGTGGCGCTGCGGGACGATGCGACAAATACCCTGCATCGTCTGGCCAGCCGCCAGAGGCTGGAACGAATCGAGGTCGCGCTGGAGATTTTCTACCTCGACCAGGGCCGCTTCCCGGACAGCCTCCACGAACTGACCGGCGGCCCCTACCTCGTTCCGGGGGACCTGCTCGACCCCTGGGGCCAGCCGTACGGCTACGCGATCTCCGGGGGCGGCTTCCGCATAGGTGGGTCCGACGCCGACGGCAGGCCCGACGAAGAACTTGTCGTTTCTCACCGTTTCACGAGTGTGCAGCGGATGATGATGGCCCCCGAAGGCACCGAAGGCCCCTAACTCGCTGATTCTCGGTCGGTTACGAAAATCTCCCGACGCCTTGACAGCCCCGCGGGGCGGTCTTAACCCAATCAATGTCGAGGAAGAATCAGCCTCGAAGGGAGAGTTTCGCTATGAGCAAGATCATTGGAATCGATCTCGGCACGACCAACTCGGTCGTCGCCGTGATGGAGGGCGACACTGCCACCATCATCACCAACCCGGAGGGTGGGCGCACCACGCCGTCGGTCGTCGCGATCAACGACAAGGGCGAACGCCTCGTCGGCCAAGTGGCCAAGCGCCAGGCTGTTACCAACCCGCAAAACACGGTTTTCTCCGTCAAGCGTTTTATCGGCCGTCGTTTCGAAGAGGTTACCGAAGAGTGCAAGATGGTCCCGTATGTCGTCGAGGCCGCCAGCAATGGTGACGTGTGCATCCGCATCCAGGACAAGACGTACGCCCCACCGGAGATCTCGGCGATGATCCTGCGCAAGCTCAAGGAGGCCGCTGAGACGCACTTGGGTGAACCTGTCACGCAAGCGGTGATCACCGTCCCGGCCTATTTCAACGATGCACAACGACAAGGCACCAAGGATGCCGGCGAGATCGCCGGCCTCGAGGTCCTGCGCATCGTCAACGAGCCGACGGCCGCTGCGCTGGCCTACGGGCTGGACAAGAAAAAAGACGAGACGATCGCGGTGTTCGATTTCGGCGGCGGGACTTTCGACATCTCGATCCTGGAAGTCGGCGACGGGGTCGTTGAGGTCAAATCGACCAACGGCGACACACACCTGGGCGGCGACGACCTCGACCACGCGGTGATCCGGTGGATCATCGACGAGTTCAAGAAGGACCAGGGCATTGACCTGTCCGAAGACAAGATGGCGCTCCAGCGCCTGAGGGAAGCCGCCGAAAAGGCCAAGTGTGAGTTATCCACCGTCGCGGAGACCGAGATCAACCTGCCTTTCGTGACCGCCGATGCGAGCGGCCCGAAACACCTGCAACTCAAGCTGAACCGCGCGAAGTTCGAACAGCTGGTCGAGCCGCTGCTCCAGCGGACGTTGGAGCCGTGCCGCAAGGCGCTCAAGGACGCGGGTCTCGAGCCGTCGGACGTCAACGAGGTGGTCCTCGTCGGCGGTTCGACGCGCGTGCCCAAGATTCAGGAAATGGTCACCGAGTTCTTCGGCAGGGAAGCCCACAAGGGCGTCAACGCCGACGAAGTGGTGGCGATGGGCGCGGCCATCCAGGCCGGCGTGCTCGCCGGAGACGTCAAGGACATCCTCCTGCTCGACGTCACGCCGTTGACGCTCGGGATCGAAACACTCGGCGGGGTGTTCACCAAGTTGATCGACCGCAACTCGACGATTCCCATCCGCAAGAGCGAGATCTTCTCCACCGCCGCGGACGGGCAAACGTCCGTCGAGGTTCACGTGCTGCAGGGCGAACGAGAGATGGCCGTGCACAACAAGCCGTTGGGCAAGTTCCACCTTGCGGACATTCCAACGGCGCGACGCGGGGTACCGCAGATCGAGGTCACCTTCGATATCGACGCCAACGGCATCGTCAACGTTTCGGCGAAGGATCTGGGCACCGGTAAGGAGCAGAAGATCACGATCACCGCGTCCTCGGGTCTGGACAAGGGTGAGGTAGAAAAGATGGTCAAGGACGCCGAGACGCACGCCAGCGAGGACCGGGCGGCCCGCGAAGCGGTGGACACGCGCAACAAGGCCGACCAGCTGGTCTACACGACCGAGAAAACGGTGTCCGAAAACGACGACAAACTCAGCGACGCAACCAAGACCTCGATCAACGACGCGATCGAAAAGGTTAAAAAAGCTCTCGAGGACGGCGATACGGCCGCGATCGAGGCGGCGTACAAGACGCTGGAGGAAGGCTCGCATCAACTTGCCGCCGAGCTCTACAAGAACCAAGATACTCCTGGGGCCGACCCTGCGGAGGGTCCCGACCCGGCGCAAACGGCTGCATCCGCCGACGACGTGATCGACGCCGAGGTGGTCGATCAGGAAAAAGGCGCCTGAGTTTTGAGGTAGAACAAGGAGAAGCCGATGGGTTCGAAAGACGGCTGGGATCCGCTCAAGGACCTCATCCAGGTCCAGCAACGGATGAACAACATGTTCGAGAGCGCCCTGGCTCGGACCGATTTCGACACCGCCGCGGGTCTCGACAGTTGGGCGCCCGTCGCCGATGTCCACGAAGCGCACGAACATCTGCGTTTGTGCCTTGAACTTCCCGGTTTCGAACAATCCGAGATCGATCTCAAGGTCGACGGCGATCACCTCATCGTCGAGGGCGAGCGACGCATGGATGCCGACGGCAATCGCGGCCAGTTCCACCGCGTCGAGCGTGCCTACGGTAAGTTCTCACGCCGCTTCCCGTTGCCGTCCCGTTTCGATCGCGATCGTATCCAAGCGAGCTACCGCAACGGTGTGCTCGAAATCAGCCTGCCAGCGCGGGATAGCCTGGGACCCGAATCTTTCAGCATCGATATAGGCTGAACGGCGAGCCACTCGGCCCCCGATAAGGTGACGAACGCCGTGCTATACTCCGCGGCCGGTGTAACCCAATGCGGATTCAAAAAGAACGCGAAGAATCAACCCGCGCTAGCTCCGAATCCCTCAAGAAATACCTCAAAGAGATCTCCCGACTTTCCCGGATCACGGCGTCGGACGAAAAGGTCCTGGGCCGAAAGATCCAGCAGGGCGACATGGGCGCACTCAAGCACCTGGTCGAGGCGAACTTGCGTTTCGTCGTCTCGTACGCCAAACGTTACCGCGGTTGCGGGTTGTCTTTCCTGGACCTGATCAACGAAGGCAATATCGGCCTGATCGAAGCGGCCAAACGGTTCGACCCCGGCAAGGGCGTGAAGTTCATCACCTACGCCGTGTGGTGGGTGCGCCAGTCGATCATCCACGCGCTGTCGGATCAATCCGGCTCGTTTCGTTTGCCTCAGAAGCAAGCCAATCTGCTGTACCGCATCGGCAAGGCTCAGGGCAAGTTGCGTAGCGAACTGCACCGCACGCCAACGACCGAGGAGGTTGCCACCCGGGTGGATGTCACCGTTCAGGAGGTCAACAACCTGTTGCAGGTGGCGGACGACAACATCTCCTTGTCGGCGGTGATCGACGAGGAACACGCCTTCCAACTGTCGGACAAACTGGAACAGGACATCCTGCCCGCGGCTGACCTGGTCCTGCTGAAGAATTCGCTCAGGACGTTGCTGCGCGCCTCACTGACCGAACTCGACGCCAAGGAAGAAAAGGTCATCCGGCAACGCTTCGGGTTGGACGGGGCCGAGCCCAAGACGCTTAAAGAGATCGGTGAGATGATGAGCCTCTCTCGGGAGAGGATCCGCCAGATCGAGGCCCAGGCGCTTGACAAGCTCAATCGCTCGCAAAAGTGCCAGCAACTTCGCGGTTACCTCAACTAATCGCCTCGGCCACGGGGAGGCGTCATGTCCCGACAATGTTCTGTTTGCGGCGGCACCGGTTTCGAGTTGCACCAAAACGACGTTGGCGTGCTCACGTCCGTGCGATGCGCTTGCAAGAGGTTAGATCCGGTTGAGAGGCTGGAGAGAGTCGCGAACATCCCGCAGCGGTACGCTCACTGTACGTTTGATGAGGGCGATCAGAAGGGCGAGTTCCGAGTCCACACTTCAAGCCAGAAGAACGCCCTGCGTTTGAGCCGCCAGTGGGTCGAGGGCTTCCTGTCCTCGGATGAACCCGATCTTCTGCTAAAGGGTCCTCCCGGTTGTGGCAAGACACATCTCGCCGTGGCTGCCGCGCGACAATTGATGACTGACAAGAAAGTGAATGTGCGTTTCTACGACCAACGTGCTCTGCTCAAAGCGCTGCAGCGAACGTTCGAGACCGGCGCCAGTCTCCAGGAGTCCGACGTATTGCGTCCGGTGCTGGACTGCGAGTTACTGATCCTCGACGACCTTGGTGCAGGGCGTACGACCGAGTGGGCCAAGGACGTCCTTCACGACGTGATCACCCACCGTTACAACGAGAGAAAACACCTCCTGGTCACCACCAACATCCCGATGGGCGACGGACCCGAACGACGCCGTCCGCGTGCCGTCGACGCACCGCTGACCCTTACCGACCGGCTCGGCGACGCGTTGATTTCGCGACTGCGTGAGATGTGCCGTATCGTGGAGATCGAAGGGCCCGACGCTCGCCGGGACATTACCAGCCAACATTACTGATTTCGCGAGGATTCCTCATGCCATCGACCTACGACAACGTCCTTTACGAAGCCGCGGGCGGGATCGCCTGGATCACCGTCAACAACCCCGACAAACTCAACGCGCTCGACCGCGCCACGGTCGGGGAGATCGCCGCCGCTTGCGGGCAAGCCCAAGACGACGCAAACATCCGGGTCATCGTCCTGACCGGGGCCGGGGAAAAGGCGTTCGTCGCCGGCGCCGACATCCAAGAGATGGCCTCGCTGAGTCCGTTGGAGGCGCAGTCCTTCTCGAGATTCCTGCAGCGTAGCTTGGATCGCCTGGAGCGCTCGCCCAAACCGGTCATCGCGGCCGTCAACGGCTTCGCCCTCGGAGGCGGTTGCGAGCTCGCGCTGGCGTGCCACGTGCGCATCGCTGCGGACACCGCGCGTTTCGGGCAGCCCGAGGTGTCGCTCGGGTTGATTCCCGGCGCCGGAGGCACTCAACGCCTGCAACGTGTCGTCGGTCGCGGCCGCGCCCTCGATCTGATCCTGTCCGGCGACATGATCGACGCCGCCGAGGCGTACCGGATCGGACTCGTGAATCGCGTCGTCCCCGCCGCCGAACTCCGCTCGACGGTCGAGGCCTATGCCGGCAACCTGTGCGCCAAGAGTCCGCTGGCCCTCGCGCGTTCCATCGAAGCGGTCGTTTCGGGAGGGGAGACGAGCCAGCAGGAAGCCCTGGTGCTCGAGGCCTCCCTGTTCGGCCTGTGCTTTGCGACCGAGGACATGCGCGAGGGTACGAGCGCGTTCCTCGAAAAGCGAAAGGCCGAGTTTCCCGGGTGCTGACCTGACGTGCTACGCATCCGGCTGTTCAGGGTCCTCCTTCCTCTGCTCTTGATTGGGGTCGTCGTGTTGCTGATCTGGGCGATGCGGTTGCCGACGCCACCGCAGGTGCCCCTTGACGCGACGGAGAACCTAGCGTCTCGCGTCAGCGGCGGAGAGATCACGGAGTATAGGATCGCCGAGGACGGGCAATTGGTGACGTCGTTGAGACTCGCCGCCGATTTCGGGGAGGAATGCGGACACGAATGTTTCGAGGCACGCGGCGTACGCCGCTTCGAGCTTCCACGTGAAGGCATGGAGCCGCTCAAGATCGACGCCGAATCCACCGTCGTGACCGGCCCCGACGGGCAACGCAAGATGAAATTCACCGGTCCCGTCCGGATCATCGACCCTGATCTCGGACTGGTGATCGACCTGCCCCACCTGGACGTGGACGAAGTCGCGGGAGTGGCGCACTCGAGCGGCGCGCTCTTCATCGAGGGCGCCAACCATCACACCCGCGCGGAGCGCCTGATCTACGGACTCGCCGGTCAGGCCACCGAACTGGTCCGTCTGGAGTGCCAGGACGACGCAGGGGGGCTGCTGCTCGCGGGACGCGGGTTCCTCCACGACGGGCTGAACGACATCGAATTGGTTCAGGGTGTCCGTTTCCGGCGTGCGGACGGCGAGAGCTTCCGCGCCGAGACGAGCCGCGTGGTCCGGCATGAGGACGGCCGGTTGAAGCGCGTCACGGCCGCCGGGAACGTCGTCGCCGCATTTCGGATCTCGGACGGTTTCGTCGAAGCCGCCGGGGATGCGATGGAGGCCTCCTGGAACGACGCGGGCGATGTGACCGAACTGATCGTCGACGGCCGCGCACTGATCGAGCACGGACCGTGGCTGCTGTCGGCCGATCGGCTCGAGTTCCGCGCGTCGGACAATCCCGTGGGCGGCTGGTCCATCGCCGCTCAGGGGTCGGTGCGGCTCACCGGACCCGTGGAAGGCGGGACCGCCCGCGTGCGTGCCGCTCGTCTTTCGGTGCGGCTCGATGAGAACCTCGACGTGATCGAGGCGGAAGCCCATGACGATGTCCGCTTCGAGGCGCCGGATATTCAGGCGGATGCCGCCGCCGCCCGTCTTACGCGCTCCGGCGCGCTCGACGCGGATCTGCGTATCGAACTCTTGTCGGGCCCAGACCAACGCGCACGGCTTGCACAGGCGCGCTCACGCGTGACCGCCGATCGGATCGAGACGGACGCGGGAGGGAACTCGATGTTTGCCTTCGGGCGCGTCGAGTCAACGCTCCTGCCGCAGGCCGGGAGTGGCGCGCTCGACGGGCTGTTCCGCACCGACCAGGCGGTGCACTTCATCTCGTCCGAGCTTCGTGGCGATCAGGACGGGCAACGGTTGACGTTCCGCGGCAACGTGCGCGGCTGGCAGGGAGAGCAGAACCTGTCGGCGCGCGAAATCGTGGTGGATCAGAAGAACCGGACCTTGCTGGCGCGCGACCGCGTGACCACACGATTTCCTCGAGAGCGCGAGGGCGCCATGGCGGGCGCCGAGGAATTCATCCAGATCACCGCGGCCGAACTGGATTACGACGAAACCGACTCACGCGCGATCTACCGTGAGAACGTTCGCGTGGTCCTGGACGAGGGATGGATCGAGGGCGACACACTGACGATCGTGCAGAACCGCACCGGGAGCGGTTTCGAACGCCTTCTCGCTGAGGGCAACGTCCGGCTCGAGTTTCTCGGCGTTCCCGATGACTCCGGCAAACGGGTGTCGCGAACGACCGGGCATGGGGACCGGCTGGACTACATCCCCGGCGAACAGACGCTGAAGTTGTACGGGGACGAGCAGCGGGCCGAGCTCCAGCGCGGAGGGGACCAAGCGGGGACCTCCCGGGGCAAAGTGTTAACCTACCGGCTCGACGACGGCACGCTGTCGGTCGAGGGGGGCAGCATCAGCGCGCCGCCTCCAGCGACACCGAAAACCAACGGCGACGCCCCGAAAGAGAAAGACCCCGAGACGCCCCGATGAGCGACGAGAAAGGCTTGGCCGCCAGGAATCTGGTCAAACGGTTTCGTGGCCGCAAAGTCGTCGATGACGTTTCCATCAACATCCAGCCCGGCGAAATCGTGGGTCTGCTTGGTCCCAACGGGGCGGGCAAGACAACGTCGTTTCACCTGATCCTCGGCCAGATCCCGCCGAACGAAGGGAAGGTGCTGCTCGACGGTAAGGACATCACACACCTACCGATGTACCTTCGTGCGCGTCGCGGCATCGGATACCTTCCGCAGGAAGCGTCGATTTTTCGCAAAATGACCGTCGAAGAAAACCTGCTCGCGATCCTCGAGATCCGTTGCGCCACCAGCGGGCTCGCACGCGAGCGCAGCCGGGAGTTGCTTGACGAATTCGGACTCGCACAGGTTGCGCAGAGCCCCGGCTACACATTGTCCGGTGGAGAGCGTCGCCGCGCCGAAATCGCGCGTGCGCTGGCCAGCGATCCACAGTACATATTACTCGACGAACCGTTCGCGGGAATCGACCCTATCGCGGTTTCCGAACTGCAACGCGTCGTGACACGGTTACAGAAAAAAGGCATCGGTGTCCTGATTACCGATCACAACGTACGGGAAACTTTACAGATCACCAACCGCGCCTATATTATTAATCAGGGGAAGATTTTTCGGCACGGAACGCCTGCAGAACTCGCCTCCGACGCGGATGTTCGGAGGGTTTACCTCGGTGAAACGTTCCGGTTGAATTAGTTGACGGCACCCGTCCGGTGTTTCGGTCGGAACAGTCCACTGGAGCGGAACAGTCCCATGGCGTTGGAACAAAAACTCACCCTCCGACTGAGCCAGCGGCTCGTGATGACGCCGTCCCTGCAACAGGCGATCAAGCTGCTGCAGATGTCGAAGCTCGAGTTGGTCGAAGAAGTCCAGCAGGAGTTGCTCGAGAACCCGACGCTTGAAGAGTCCCAGACCGAAAGCTCCACATCCGAACAGCCCGAGCCCGCCGAGAAGGAACCGGCTGAGGACGGGACGGCCGACGATGCGTTCTCGGAAATCGACTACGAGTCCTACTTTCAGGACATCGAAAGCGAGTACTCACCGCGTGGCGGTCGTGAGATTCCCGCCGATCTACCGACGTTCGCGAGCACGCTGGCCGAACAGCCCAACCTCACCGATCACCTGACGTGGCAACTGGGAATGAACGCTTCGGACGAGCGCATGAAGGAAATCGGGCGCGCGGTGATCGGCAACCTCGACAGCGACGGCTACCTCAAGGCGACGATCGAGGAGCTTCAAGCGATCGGCGGCTACAGCCAGGAGGAAGTCGCGCAGGCCCTGCGGCTGATCCAGGATTTCGATCCGATCGGGGTCGGCGCGGCCAACCTGACCGAGTGCCTGTGCCTCCAACTCAAGCAGCTGGGCGAGGACGGAACCGCCGCGGAGCAAATCGTGCGGTTCCACATGGATAAGGTGCAGAACAGGCGGTTCAAGGAACTCGCCGGCATCCTCGGGTTGCAGATGGACGACCTGGAAGCGGAGATCGAAATCGTCCGCGGTCTCGATCCGCGCCCGGGCCAGAAGTACAACACCGAACGCAGCATGTACATCGTACCCGACGTCTACATCGTCAAGGTCGACGACGAGTACCAGGTCCTGCTCAACGAGGACGGCTTGCCGCGGTTGCGCATCAGCCCGATCTACCGCCGCATGGTGGCGCGGGGCGCCGCCACGGATACGCCGAGGGATGCCAAGGATTACGTCCGCAATAAACTTCGCGCCGCGTTCCGGCTGATCAAGAGCCTCGAGGAGCGACAGCGCACGATCTTCAAGGTCGCCACATCGATCGTCAAGTTTCAACGTGGTTTCCTCGACCATGGTGTCGAGAAGATGAAGCCGCTCGTGCTCAGGGATGTCGCCGACGACATCGGCATGCACGAGTCGACCGTGAGCCGCGTGGTCAACCAGAAATACATGCACACCCATCGCGGAGTGTTCGAGATGCGTTTCTTCTTCCACAGCGGTATCTCGTCGAACCGCGGAGCGGAGGCCGTCTCCTCGCTGACGGTCAAGGAGAAGATTCGCAAGATCGTCGAGTCCGAGGATTCAGCCAAACCGCTGTCCGACTCGGCGATCGTTCAGACGTTGAAGGCAGAAGGGCTCCAGATCGCGAGGCGCACCGTGGCCAAGTACCGGGAAGAACTCAAGATCCCGTCTTCAAGCCAGCGACGGCGCGCGTTTGGTTAGAACTCCGAGGGCCCGAACAGCAACACGACGCACGGGAGGCACGGATGATTCAGCTGGATATCACGGGCAGGCAAATCGAAATCACCCCGGCGTTGCGCAATTTCGCGGCAGAGAAACTGGCCAAGCTCGAACGCTTACTGGACGGACCGATCGAGGCCCACGTGGTGCTGGGCATCGAGAAACACCGTCATTTCGCCGAGATACAGGTCAGGTCCAAAACAGGAGTCTTCTCCGGCCATCAGGAGACCACCGACCTGTACGTCTCGATCCGGGAAGTCGCGGAAAAACTCGAGCGCCAGGCGCTGAAGCACAAGGAGAAAATGCAGGATCACAAGCACCGTCACGGACCGCGCGACCCCGAGATCGCCGCCACGATCGAAGCCAACGTGGCCGCCGAGATCGAACCCGGGCAGGAACTCAGTGGAGCCCCGCGTCCGAAGCTGATCCGGCGCCGGGGCTATCGCGCCAAACCGATGGCGGTGGAGGATGCGATCCTCGAACTCGAATCGAGCGAACAAGAGCTCGTGCTCTTTCGGCTCACCGAAAACGATCAGATCTGTGCGATCTACCGTGGGAAGAACGGCGACCTGGTGCTGGTGGAATCTCAGTAGCGGCCTGGAAGCGCTGTCAACGGCCTGTTGACCCCCCGAAGACTGCCTGATAACCTCAGCAAATCAAGGACTTCTGGGCCTTCAGGTGGGGATTGTGCGCGGACCCACGAGGAACCACCGATGAACGAACAAGACAAACCGACACCCCAGCGGCGGAGCCGCGACAAGGACGAATGGGAGCGCACGACCCTTGCCGACCAACTCGCCAAGGGTGGCGAGCGGTCCGTCGAGTTCACCACCGTCTCCAACCTGCCGATTCAGCGGCTCGCCACCGCAGAGGACCTCGGTGCGGACTGGGACCCGGCCCACGAATTGGGCCTGCCCGGCGAGTACCCGTACACCCGCGGGATCCACCCGACGATGTACCGCGGCCGGACATGGACGATGCGGCAATTCGCAGGTTTTGGTTCCGCGGCCGAGACCAATGAGCGCTTCAAGTATCTGCTGTCCCAGGGCCAAACGGGCTTGTCCACCGCGTTCGACCTCCCGACGTTGATGGGTCGCGACAGCGATGACGAGATGGCCGAAGGGGAGGTTGGCAAGGAGGGCGTCGCGATCGACACGGTCCTCGACATGAAACGCCTGTTCGACGGGATCCCGCTGGACCAGGTCTCAACGTCGATGACGATCAACGCCCCAGCGGCGGTCATTTTCTGCATGTACCTCGTGGTGGCCGAAGACCAGGGTGCCTCTTTCGAGAAGCTGAACGGCACGCTGCAAAACGACATCCTCAAGGAGTACATCGCTCAGAAGGAATGGATCTATCCACCGCGCCCAAGCTTGCGAATCATCACCGACCTGATGGCGTTCTGTACACGCCACGTTCCGAAGTGGAACACGATTTCAATTTCCGGCTATCATATCCGAGAGGCCGGCTCGACCGCGGTGCAGGAGTTGGCGTTCACGCTGTCCGACGGGATCGCCTACGTGCAGGCCGGGATCGATGCCGGGATTGATGTCGACACGTTCGCGCCACGTTTGTCGTTCTTCTTCAATTCGCACAACGATTTCTTCGAGGAGATCGCCAAGATGCGTGCGGCCCGGCGGATCTGGGCCCGCGTGATGCGTGAACGTTTCGGCGCCAAACAGGAGCGCTCGTGGAAACTCCGGTTCCACACGCAGACTGCCGGTTGCTCGCTCACTGCCCAGCAACCGTTGAACAACATCGTGCGGGTCACGGTGCAAGCGCTGGCCGGTGTGCTCGGCGGCACGCAGTCGCTGCACACCGACTCCTACGACGAAGCACTCGCGCTACCGTCGGACGAAGCGGTGACCGTCGCGTTGCGCACGCAGCAGATTCTCGCTGAGGAATCCGGCGTGACCCACACCATCGACCCGCTCGCCGGGTCTTATTTCGTGGAAAACCTGACCAACCGAGTCGAACGCGACGCGCTCGACTACATCGAACGTATCGATGCGATGGGTGGGATTGTGGCAGCGATCGAACGAGGCTATCCGCAAAAGGAAATCGCGGACGCCTCTTACAAGTACCAGCAGCAAATCGAGGACGGGACCAAGACGATCGTCGGCGTCAACCTGTACCACCACGAGACTACGCACAAGCCTAAACTGCTGCGGATCGACGACACCGTCGAACCCAAGCAGCGTGCGCGCCTCGCCAAGGTCAAGGCGGAGCGGGACCCCGGGCGTTTCGAAACGGCGCTCACCGCGCTGCGCAAGGGGGCCGAGGGCGACGACAACCTGATGCCTCTGATGCTCGACGCCGTGCGCGCTCATGCCACGGTCGGCGAGGTCTGCCAGACGCTGGTCCCCGTGTTCGGCACGTATCAGGAAGCGTCCGTCCTCTAGACGGCATCCATGGAGCGAGCGAGCCGCTGTGAGCGAACAACCCAAACTCAGATTTTTGGTCGGCAAGGTCGGCCTCGACGGCCACGACCGCGGGGCCAAGATCATTGCCCGCGCATTTCGCGACGCAGGTTTCGAGGTGATCTACACCGGGTTGCACCAGACCGCCGAGATGGTGGTCAACACGGCGATCCAGGAAGACGTCGACGCGATCTCGCTCTCGATCCTTTCCGGGGCCCACAACCACCTGTTCCCAAAAGTGATTGAACTGCTCAAGGCCAAGGGCGCGGAAGACATCCAGGTGTTCGGCGGCGGGATCGTACCCGACGAGGACATCGTCACGCTGAAAGAGGCCGGAGTGCTGGAAATATTTACCCCGGGCTCTTCGATGAAACAGATCATCGAATGGGTCCACGCCAACATTCACTCGCGACGATCGGACTGACCATGCCCAAGACGATTCTTCTCGCCGACGACAGTTCGACGATCCGTAAGATCGTCGAGTTGACGTTCAGCGGCACGGACATCCGGGTTGAAGCTTTCGGGTCCGGCGCCGCGGCGCTGGAAAACTTGGAGCGAGTCAACCCCGACCTGATCCTGGCCGACGTCGTCATGCCCGGACCGACGGGCTACGAGTTATGCAGACAGGTGAAGGCATTGGACAACGCAATCCCCGTGGTGCTGCTGTCCTCGGCGTTCGAGCCCTACGATTCCGACCTGGCGGCCGAGTGCGGAGCGGACCGTCACCTGATCAAGCCGTTCGAATCCGGTACGCTCGCCGAGACGGTGCGTGAACTTCTGGACCAGGACGGAGAGTCTCGGCAGGTCGACGACGCCCTCGAGGCGTTGATCGACGACACCGAGGCGGACAAGCTTGAGGACCTCGGCGACGGACTCGACGAGCGCTTGGTCGAAGCGGTCTCGAAAGCCGTGGTGCGACGCCTGTCCGAACAGGTCGTCCGCGAAATCGCCCGCGAGGTGGTGCCCGACCTCGCCGAACGCATCATCCGGGAGCGTATCCGTCAACTGGAAAGCGACGACTCCTGACGAAGGTTCGAACAAGCCCCATGGCCATCGACAAAGAGTATCGATCCGGCGAGGTCGAAGCACGCTGGATCCGGCGTTGGGCCGAGGCCGACCTGTTCCGAAGCGATCCCGAGGCGGGCAAGGAACCGTTCTGCATGGTCATCCCGCCGCCGAACGTGACGGGCAACCTGCACATCGGCCATGTCCTGGTCTACACGCTGCACGACATCGTGGCGCGTTGGCGACGCATGCAGGGGTACGACGTGCTGTGGTTGCCGGGTACGGACCACGCCGGGATCGCCACGCAGATGGTCGTCGAGCGTGCGCTCAGGGACGAGGGCGTGTCCCGCCTCGAGATCGGCCGCGAGGCGTTCGAGCAACGCGTTTGGAAATGGAAGGAGACGTACGGCAACCGCATTTCCGACGTGCTCAAGAACCTGGGATCGTCGTGCGACTGGTCGCGGGAGCGCTTTACGCTCGATGCGGGATTATCCCGAGCCGTGCGCACCGTGTTCGTGCGACTGTATAACGAAGGCCTGATCTACCGCGACCGCTACATCGTGAATTGGTGCCCGGGTTGCCGCACGGCGATCTCCGATCTCGAGACCGTTCACGAGCCGGAACAAGGCAAACTCTACACGATCCGGTATCCGGCATCCGACGATCGGGGGACTCCGTTGGAGGTCGCCACCACGCGCCCGGAAACCCTGCTGGGCGACACGGGTGTCGCGGTGCACCCCGATGACGCGCGCTACCGCGATCGGATCGGGGGCCATGTCATCGTCCCGCTGGTGGATCGCAAGGTTCCCATCCTCGGGGACGACTTTGTCGATCCCGAGTTCGGGACAGGCGTCGTCAAGATCACGCCGGGACACGATTCAAACGACTTCGAAGCGGGGCAACGTCATGGGCTCCCCGTGATTCTCGTCATCGGCACCGACGGAAAGATGACGGCGGAGGCGGGGGAGGCTTACGCCGGGCTCGACTGCCACGCGGCGCGAACACGCGTTGTCGCCGATCTCAAAGCCGCCGGCTTGCTTGTTTCCGTCAGTGACCATGAGCACGCGGTCGGCCATTGCCAGCGTTGCGGCACCACCGTCGAGCCGCTGGTGTCGCGTCAGTGGTTCGTCAAGGTCGGCCCGCTCGCCGAACCCGCGATCCACGCCGTCGAGCAGGGCACGACCGAATTCGTCCCCAACAGCTGGAGCAAGGTCTACTTCGAGTGGATGCGTAACATCCACGACTGGTGCATCAGCCGCCAACTCTGGTGGGGCCACCGCATCCCGGCCTGGTACTGCGACGCCTGTGGGACCACGCTGGTACGTGAGGAAGACCCGGCCTCGTGCGACGGCTGCGGCGGCGCGCTGCGCCAGGACGAGGACGTGCTGGACACCTGGTTCTCCTCGGCGCTGTGGCCCTTCTCGACGATGGGCTGGCCGGATGAGACCACCGACCTGAAGCGCTACTACCCGACGCAACTGCTGATCACCGCCCACGACATCATTTTCTTCTGGGTTGCCCGCATGATGATGATGGGACTCAAGTTCCGCGGCGAGGTTCCGTTCGCCAAGGTTTACATCCACGGCTTGGTGCGCGATTCCCAGGGCCAAAAGATGTCCAAGTCGAAAGGCAACACGATCGACCCGCACGAGGTTCAGGCCCGATACGGGACCGATGCGGTGCGATTCACGATGGCCATCCTGGCCGCTCCGGGGAACGACATCCCGCTGGCCCCCGAACGCATGGAGGGCTACCGGGCGTTCACCAACAAACTGTGGAACGCATCGCGATTCGTGTTGATGAAGGTCGGGGATCGTCCCCCCTCCGCCTGGGAGCCCTCGGAATTGACGCTGGCGGATCGCTGGATCCTCTCGCGCGCCGCCCGTACGCTCGAAGCGGTCGATCTCGGCCTTGCGAACTACCGTTTCGACCATGCGGCCGATGCGCTGTACCACTTCGTCTGGCACGAGTACTGTGACTGGTACATTGAGTGGGTCAAGCCGGATTTCCATGCGGACGCGAGCCCCGACCGAACCGAGGTCGCACGTTCGATCCTGTTGACCGTTCTTTCGAGCCTGCTGCGGATGCTACACCCGGTGATGCCGTTCGTCACCGAGGAGTTGTGGGCCAAACTGCCGGGCTGTTCCGGATTCGCCGCCGTCGCCGCCTGGCCGTCGAAGGACGACTTCACGGCCGACGACGCGGCGGAAGCTCAAATGAAGGTGCTGCGGCAGACCGTCGTCGAGGTCCGTCACCTGCGTGCCGAGTCGCGGATCGATGCGGGCAAACGAATTGCCGTGCTCCTGCACGCTGACGATCCGGACGCCGCATCGATGCTTCGCGAACAACACGGCTTGATCGCCGCGCTCGTCCGCGCGGAATCGGTCTCGATTCTCGACGCCATCGCCGACGACCTGGTAGCCGCGCGGGGACTGGCCGCCGGGGTCCAGATCGCCCTGCCGCTCGAAGGCCTACTCGATTTCGCCGCGGAACGCGAACGCATCGGCAAGGAACTGGACAAGGTCGACAAGGAATTGGCCACGCGTAGCAAGAAACTCGCGAACCACTCGTTCGTCTCGCGGGCGCCTGCCGAGGTCGTCGACAAGGAGCGTAGGCTGCAGCAGGATCTTGCCTTACGCAAGGAACGCTTGGCGAAGAATCTCGCCAACCTGGGTTCGACCTGATGCAACTCGCGCACGAGGATCTGGCGCGGCTCGTCCGCACCGCCCTGCGCGAGGACCTGTCCGAAACCGGCGACCTGACCTCCACGGCGATCCTCGCTCCCGAAACTTCTGCGGCCGGACGCTTCGTGGCCCGCGAACCGTTGACGCTTGCCGGCATCCCGTTCGCCGCACAGGTCTACCATCAACTTGCCCCCGCGTTGGCGTTCGCGGTGTTCCGCCGCGACGGCGACGACGTGCCCGCGGGCGAGTGCGTGGCCGCCGTGCGTGGCTCGGCGCAAGCGATCCTTGCCGGCGAGCGGACCGCACTGAACTTTCTGATGCGGTTGAGCGGCATCGCCACGGCGACGAGACGGTGCGTGAAGGAAATCGAGGGTACCGGCGCGGTGATCCTCGACACGCGCAAGACCGCGCCCGGCTTACGTGCGGCCGACAAGTATGCGGTGGCCACCGGTGGCGGGCGGAACCACCGTTTCGGCCTGTACGACGCGGCAATGATCAAAGATACCCACCTGGCGGTCGACCCCGACATCGCGCGCGCCGTGGCTGCCCTGCGTGAGCGCGGCATCGAGGCGGAACGGATTACCGTCGAGGTGCGCGACCTGGATCAACTGGATCGCGCGATCGCCGCCGGTGCCGGCCGTGCGCTGCTCGACAACATGGACCTCGAAACCCTGCGCCGGGCGGTGGCCCGCGCCGCCGGCCGCATCGTGCTGGAAGCCTCGGGGGGACTGCGGCCGGGCCGCCTGCGTGCGGTGGCCGAAACCGGCGTCGACTGCCTGAGCCTGGGTTTCCTGACGCACTCGACACCCGCTGCGGACCTCGCGATGGAAATGGAGTCGCAACGCTGAACGCGCGCCTGACCCTCGAGCGCCTCGAGCCGGAACTCGTCGGAACACGTTTTGCAGGGCTGGGCCACGTCCGCGACCGTGTCGAATCCACCAACGACACGCTGCAGGCGATGGCACGCGACCGTGCACCCGCAGGGACCTTCGTGGTCGCCGGCGAACAGACCCGGGGACGTGGGCGACACCGCCGAGCGTGGATCAGCCAGGCCGGCTTGGGATTGTCCCTGTCGGTGCTGTTCCGCCCGCCGCCCGGTCCGCCGACACGCTGGACCCTGGGCGCGGCCGTCGCGGCGTGCGATGCGTGCCGCAGCCTGGGTGCCGCCACGACCTCGATCAAGTGGCCCAACGACCTGCTCATCGGTCCGGACAAGGTCGCGGGCATCCTCGTCGAGACCCGCTCGGCGGGAGCGACCGTCGGCGAGTTGATCCTCGGTCTGGGCGTCAACGTGCATCACAACGCCGAGGAGATCGCGGCCATCGGGCTGCCTTCGGTCACCTCGTTGCGCCGCGCCGTGGCATCGGGCATCGTGGGGGGGCGAACGAAACTGGCCGGCGAGTTCCTGCGGCGTCTCGACGCGATCGCAGGCACGATCGAAGCAGGGGACTGGGCCAGTGTCGCTTCCGCGTGGTTGGATCGAGCCCCGCGGGCGGTCGACGCGCCTGTTACGATCACGGCCCCGGACGGGACCCGTTGGAACGGCATCTCGGCCGGGCTGGCGGACGACGGGGCGCTGCGGGTCAGGGATTCGAGCGACCGCGTCCACGAGGTCCGGCAGGTCGATTCGGTACGCTTCACGGAGGGATAGCGATGCTCCTCGCCGTTGACGTCGGCAACACGCACACGGTCCTGGGTTTGTTCGAGGGCGAAGAACTCATCGCCGATTGGCGCGTCGCCACCCGCCACGACATGACGTGCGACGAACTAGGCGTGATCTGGCGTTCGTTGTTCGTGCAGGCCGACCTCACGCACCAGGCGCTCGAAGGGATGATCGTTTCCTCGGTGGTCCCCGACCTCGACAGTGCGATTACGCTGACCGGCCGGAAGTACTTCGACCAACAACCGCTGTTCGTGGGTCCCGGCATCAAGACGGGTTTGCCGATCCTGTACGAGAACCCTCACGAAGTCGGCGCGGATCGGATCGTCAACGCCGTCGCGGCCAAGGAACGCTACGGCGCACCGGTCGTCGTGCTCGATTTCGGCACGGGCACGACATTCGATGTCGTCTCGGCGAACGGCGAGTACCTCGGCGGCGTCATCGCACCGGGCCTCGGTGTTTCGGCGGAGGCGTTGTTCAGCAAGGCCGCGCGACTCCCACGCGTCGAGGTGCGGCGCCCGGAGCAGGTGATCGGCCGCAACACCGAGGAGAGCCTCCGTTCGGGTCTGTACTACGGCTACCTCTCGATGGTCGAGGGGTTGATCGCCCGCATCACCGAGAGCCTCGACGAACCGGCCCCGGTGGTCGCGACCGGCGGTCTGGCCGCCGTGTTCGCGGAGGACCTCGAGATGCTTCACGCCGTCGATCCCGGCCTCACGCTGGAGGGGCTGCGTCTGATCTGGGACCGTAACCGGCGGTGAGGATCCTGATCGTTTGTAGCGGCAACATCTGTCGCAGCCCGATGGTAGCGGCGTACCTACAGCATCGGCTGAGCCGGTCCGGCATGTCGCACGTCATCGTCGCCTCGGCCGGGACGCTGGGCATCGCGGGCGCCCCCGCCTGCGACGAGGCGATCCGCGCGCTGGCCGAGATCAACATCGACCTCACGGGGCACCGTTCCCGGGCGCTGTCGGCCGCGGAGCTACGCACCAGCGAGCTGGTCATCGCGATGGACGGCGGTCACCTGGAAACGCTAGCCGAGCGCTACCCGCAGGGCCGCGACGCGCGCTTCCTGCTGCGCGCCTTCGAACCCGCACCGCGCCCCGCAGCGGACGCCCTCGATCTCGACGACCCAATCGGTGCGCCGCTCTCGGTTTTTCGCAAACAACGCGAGATTATCCGCGGCTGCGTCGACCACCTCGTGCTGTATCTCAAGCATGAAACGATACCGTCGTGACCTCCGCGAGGCGCTACGCCCGGGAGATCGAGACCCGCTGGGCCGCGCTGCTGGAGCGCCCTGCCGTGCTCGGCGAACGCGACTGGTCGGTGATCTGCGACTGGCATGCGCGCGGAATCCCGCTGCCGTTGATCGGCGAGGCGTTCGACCAGTTCTCGGAAACACTGCGGCGCCGACGCACCAAGCCGCGCAACCTCAGCGCACTCGTGCCGTGCGTCGAGGACGCCTGGCGTACGGTCTGCGGAGGCCGTTACGAACCCGCCGAGCACCCGTCCGGAGTCCGGGGCCGGCGTGGTCTGCCAGCCGCCGCGTGGGACCGCTGCGCCGCAGCACTGGCGCCCGACGATCCGATGCGGTCCTGGCTACGCGGCTTACTCGAACGACTCGCCAAAGGGGAATCCGCGGAGCGCTGCGAGGCCGCCCTCGAGGCCGGCTTGCTGGAGCACCTCCCCGAGCCTGTTCGCATCGACCTCGAGCACGCGGTTGCGGCCGATCTCAGCGCTTTCCGTGGGCGCATGACGCGCCGGACGTGGGAGACGACCCGGCGCCGGGCGCTGATCTCGGCCGCACGGCGCCGTTTCGGCTTGCCCGTCCTGAGCGAGTTCGCAGCGTCCCACCCGCCCGATGAAACCTTTTGACTCCTGATGGCGTTATTCCGAGAGAGTGGAACGACTGGTTGGCTTCCTGGGAGGGGACTCGTGGTACCCAAGACTTGGTTATCGACAGGCATTGCGTGCGCCCTGCTCGCGTTGGGCCTGCTGAGCTGTGGCAACAGCTCCGGCAACGCCCCGGACGTGGCTACGGTCGAAAAAGAAGAGGATGCGATCGCGGTGCGCACCGCCGCCTTGACCCGGGGCACGCTCTCGGAACTGTACGCGACCACCACCACGCTGCGAGCCGACAAGCTGGCCACGGTCACGGCGCGAACCGAGGGCGTCGTGCGGCGCCTTCTCGTCGAGGAAGGCGATTTCGTTCGAGCGGGCCAGGCCCTGGCCGAGCTGGAAAACGACGAACAGAACATTACGTTCGCCCGCGAGCAGACCACCGCGCAAAACCTTCAACGCGAGTTCGAACGCGCGGAGACCCTGCACCAGCAAGGTTTAATGAGCGACGAGGCGTACGAGACGGCACGCCGCGCAGCCAAGGAGGCGACCCATTCCGCCGACCTCGCCGAACTCCAACTCGCGCGCACGACGATTCGCGCTCCGTTTTCGGGGCGCGTGCTCGAACGCCACGTCGATCCGGGAGCAACGGTGACGAACGGCACCGCGGTCTACGATCTGGCCGACCTCGACCCGCTCTACGCCGACATCAGCGTCCCCGAACGTCACGTCGGCCGTCTTTCCGTCGGGCAACAGGTGCGGCTGATGGCGGACTCGTTCGATCTCACGACGATGGGGCGGATCGAACGGATCGCCCCGCGGGTCGATATCGAAACGGGTACCGTCAAGGTCACACTCGCCGTCAGCGAACAGTCGAGCCTACGCCCCGGCACGTTCGTGCGGGCCAACGTGGTGATCGACACGCATCTCGACACGCTGGTCGTCCGGCGCTCCGCGCTGGTTGCCGAAGGGCGCCGCTGGCACCTGTTCCGGCTGAACGACGCGGGTACGCACGCGGAGCGTGTGGAGGTCCGGCGCGGTTTTGAGGAAGGCGAACAAGTCGAGATCGCGACGGTCGACCCCGAGATGACGTTGAGTGATGGCGACCGGATCGTTGTCGTCGGCGCTTCGGCCCTGAGCGACGGTGCGCGGGTGGATCCGGGTGGAATCGAAACCGGCGAAGACGACGGGGCCGGCCGTGACGCTTCCTGAGTTTTCCGTCCGGCGCCCCGTCACCGTCTTCGTCACGATGGTGACGATCGGGATCTTCGGCTGGCTTACCGCCCGTCAACTGCCGATCGAATTGCTCCCGGACCTGGCCTACCCGACACTGACCGTCCAGACCGTCTATCCCGACGCGGCCCCCGTGTCGGTCGAACAATTCGTGACCCGCCCGATCGAGGAGTCGGTCGGCGTGATCCCCGGAGTACGCGAGATGCACTCGGTCTCCCGGGCCGGGATGTCCGAGGTGATCCTTGAGTTCGACTGGTCCGAGTCGATGGATTTCGCCGCCATGGAGGCGCGCGATAGGGCCGGGCTTGCCGAACTTCCTCGCGAGGCGGGACGTCCCCGTGTGTTGCGTTTTGATCCCTCGCTCGACCCGATCGTCCGTCTGGCGTTACGCGGTGACCGTCCGCTCGACGAACTGCGCCGGATCGCGGAACGTTGGCTCAAACCGCGTCTGGAAGCCGTGCCCGGTGTCGCCGCGGCGAAGGTACGTGGAGGCCTCGATCCCGAAATCCAGGTCGAGGCCGACGAGGACCGTCTGGCCGCACTCGGTTTGACGCTCGACGATCTGGCCCAGGCGTTGCGCCAGGAGAACGTCAACCGCCCCGGCGGAACCGTGAAGGATTTCGGCGCGGTCTACCTGGTCCGCACACTCCACGAATTCGAGGATCTGGAACAGTTGAAACGCACCGTCGTGCGCACGGTCGACGACCGCATCGTTCGCATCGAGGACGTGGCGGAGGTCCGGCGCGGCCATCGCGACCGCGTCGAGATCACACGGTTCGATGCGCAGGAGGTCGTGGAGTTGGCGCTGCACCGCGAGGGCTCCGCCAATACCGTCTCCGTGGCGCAGGAGATCGAACTCGAACTCGACCGCCTGCGCGGCGAGCTGGCCGACGACCTCAGTCTCGTTCTGCTGACCGACCAATCCCGCTACATCGAAGCGGCGATCCGCCAGGTCTGGACGGCCGGCCTGTTCGGCGGCCTGATCGCGATGCTCGTCCTCTATTTCTTCCTGCGCGACTTGCTCGCCACCTTGATCATCACGCTGACGATCCCGATCTCCGTGATCGCAACATTCCTGCCCATGCAACACGCCGGGGTCACGCTCAACATCATGTCGCTGGGTGGCCTGGCGCTGGGCATCGGCATGCTCGTCGACAATTCGATCGTCGTGCTCGAGGCGATCGATCGCTACCGCAGGAAGGGGCTGTCACGGATCGAGGCGGCGGGCAGGGGAGCGGGAGAGGTGTCCGCAGCGGTCACGGCCGCGACGCTGACGACCGTGTGTGTGTTCCTGCCGATCGTGTTCGTGAAAGGCGTTGCGGGGCAGTTGTTCTACGACCTGGCTGTCACCGTTTGTTGTTCTCTGGTGGCATCGCTCCTGGTTTCGTTGACACTGATCCCGATGCTCTCCTCGCTGGACCTAAAGACCCTGCGCCGGATCGAAACCTGGAAGTTATTGAGTGGTGTGGCGCAGCCATTGCACGAGCTGCCGAAGGGCGCGATCAAGGTCGGCCCGATGATCTTCATGCCGCTCGGCGAAAGTCCGGGCTTCGTTCTCCGCCAGTTGGGCTATGCCCTGTTCCCACTTCGCCTGGCGCTGCGCATCCTGCTCGTCGGAGTCTTCTTGTACGGGCTCAAAGCGATCGTGCATAGTTTAATCGGTGCTTTTCTCGGGCTGTGGTGGGTCGTCAAACCGCTCCTGCACTTCGTATTTCTGCCGTTCACCGCGCTGCTCGAGGGAACGCACAAGCTCTACCCCGGCTTGCTGCGCGGAGCGCTCCGCTGGCGTTGGGCGGTCCTGCCTGTAGCGTTCGGCCTGTTCGTGACCGCGGCCGGTCTGATCCCGACGCTCGGGATCGATCTGGTCCCGAACCTGGCCCAGGGTGAGTTTGCGTTTCGTTTGAAATTGGCCGAGGGCACGCCGCTGCAGACGACGTCGGAGATCGTCGAACGCGTCGAATCGCGGCTAACGAAAGATCCGCGTTTTCGCCGCGTGTTCTCGGTCGTCGGCAGCCTACCGTCGACCGCCTCCGGGCGGCGTACGCTGGGTGAGAACCTCGCTCAGTTGAACCTCGTGCTGCCCGAGGGCACCCGCGCGCCGGCCGAGCAGGCGGCGGTCCAGCGCGTCCGTGAGGTCCTCGCGCTGTTCCCCGACGTGGAGGCCGAACGGGTCCGTCCATCGGTACTCAAGGTTCAGCCACCGGTCGTGGTGCACCTGTTCGGCGAGGATCTCGACGATCTCGAGACCGCCTCCGCAGTCGTGATCGCGGGATTGGGGCGCCTGGCCCACCTGCGCGACATCACCACGAGTTCCGAACCGGGCAACCCGGAGATCACCATCGTACTCGACCGCGAGCGCGCTGCGCGACTGGGCGTTCGCGTGGATCCGGTCTCACGCTCGCTACGCCGGCAGATCAGCGGCGAGCTGGTCGGCCAGTTCCGCGAGGCCGAGGAGCGTCTCGATATCCGGCTGCGTGCGGAGGAACGAGCGCGTGATCGGGTGGAAGCCGTGAGCGAGCTGCGGTTCCGCCTCGACAACGGCGCGATCCTGCCGCTGTCCGCGATTGCCGACGTGCGACTCGGACGTGGTCCCGCGTCGATCCACCGTACGGACGGGTCGCGTGTGGTCCAGATCACCGCCGAGATCGAGGGCGGAGATCTCGGTGGGACGCTCGACACCGTTCGCGAGGCGATCGCCGGATTTGACCTTCCCATCGGCGTTGTGGCCGAGATGGGCGGGCAGGACGAAGAACTCCGGACATCGTTCGACAGCCTCAAGCTCGCGCTCTCGCTGGGGATTTTTCTCGTCTACGTCGTGATGGCCGTTCAGTTCGAATCGCTACGCTACCCGCTCGTGATCCTGCTTTCGGTCCCCTTGGGTCTGGTCGGCGTGGTTGCCGCGCTGGGCCTCACCGGCACCAGCATCAGTGTGCTCGCACTCCTCGGCGGAGTCATGCTCGCCGGCATCGTCGTGAACAACGCGATCGTGCTCGTCGACGCGATCCATCGGCGGCGGCGGGCGGGCGCCGCGCTCGACGAGGCGATCCAGCAGGCCGGCGCGGAACGACTGCGGCCGATCCTGATGACCACGGCCACGACCGTGTTCGGTCTGTTGCCCCTGGCGCTCGGCATCGGCGCGGGCGACGAGTTGCGCCGGCCGATGGCCTGGACGGTGATCGGCGGCTTGACAGCGGCAACTTTGCTCACGTTGATCGTGATCCCATGCCTGTACCGCAGCATGACCCGCGCGACGACGCAGGATGCCGGCGCGCCTGAGCCCTCCGGAATCGCCCCCGGCACGATCTCCGGCGGGGCGTTGCCGTGAAGCGCCTGATCGACCTGCCGCTTGATCGTCCGGTGGCGGTCTTGATGTTGTTGCTTTGCCTGACCGTGCTGGGTGTCGTGTCGGTCACCCAGATCCCGGTCAGCTTCATGCCCACGATCGACGAACCTGAAATCGACATCAATGTTCCGAACCCAGGCAGTCATCCGCTCGAGAACCTGCGACAGATCGTCCAGCCGATCGAGGAGGAAGTCGCCGCGATCCCGGGCGTCCGGAACATCTTCGGCTCCGCGATGGTCGGCCGAGCTCAAGTCGAGGTCAGTTTCGACTGGGGCGTCGACGTCCAGCTAAAAAAACTCGAGGTTCGCGAAGCGGTCGAACGCGCACGCGCCAAGCTACCCGCCACCGTCGGCCATATCAGCGTGGAAGGGGACACCGACGGGGGCAGTGCCGAGGTGATCGGTGGCCGCATCTCCGCCGTGCAGGACCTCTCGGAATCGTGGGACCTACTCGACCGGCGGATCCGCCAGCCGCTCGAACGAATCAAGGGTGTGGCACGCGTCAACCTGTACGGCGTTGACCGCCAGGAGCTCCGCATCGACCTCAACCTCGAAGCGCTGCGCGGCCACAACATCCCGATCGAACAGCTGATCGGAACAATCAACGCCGCCAACCTGGAACTCGATCTCGGGGTGATCCGCACCCGGGAGTTGCGCTACGACGTGCGGAGCGAAGGGCGCTTCCGAGACGTCGAAACGGTCCGCCGTCTTGTCGTTGCGGACGGCGTGAGGCTCGCCGATCTGGCGGACGTCAACCTGCGCGAACCCACGCTGATGCGCGGGCGCCATCTCAACCGAAAATTCGCCATCGGGTTCGACGTGTACAAGGAGTCCAGCGCCAACACCGTCGATACCGTCGCACGTATCACCGCTCGGATCGAGACGATCCGCGCGGACCCGCAGCTTCGCGGGATCGATGTGGTGTTCTGGCAGAACCAGGCCGAAGAAATCCTCGGTTCGATGCGCGGACTCCTCAATGCCGGGCTGTACGGCGGATTCCTGGCCCTGATCGTGTTGTTCCTGTTTCTCAGGCGGATCACGACGACCTTGATCGTGGCCGTCGCGATCCCGTTCTCGATCCTCGTGACGGCTGGCGGGATGTACCTGTTCGGACTCGATTTCAACGTGCTCACGATGCTCGGTCTGATGCTCGGTGTCGGCATGCTCGTCGACAACGCCGTGGTCGTGATCGAAAACATCTATCGCTTGCAAGCCGCGGGGCTCTCGCCCCGGGACGCGGCCCGGCAAGGCGCGGAGCAGGTCTCGATGGCCGTACTCGCGGCCACGGCGACGACGATCATCGTGTGGTCCTGGCTGTTCGTCACCGAGCCCAACACGATGAAGATCATGATCGGTCAGGTGGCGTTGGTGATCTGCCTGGCCGTCGCGTGCTCGTTGCTGATCTCGCTGACGTTCATCCCGCTCGCCGCGGCGCGCTTCGCACCGAAGGGCGATCTCGGACCCGGTTTCGTGATGCGCCGCCTACTCCCCGCGTATCGACGCGTGTTGCACTGGACGTTGCGTCACCGTGTCGTCACGCTTGGCGCTTTGATCCTGCTCGCCGGGAGTTCGGCCTACCCGATCATGAAGATCGAAAAAACCGGCCAACCGCGCCAACAAACACGGGACGTGTTGATCCTGTACCAGATCCACGACGCATCGACGATGGAAGTCCTCGAGGGCTACGTCAACACGGTCGAGGACTGGATCGAATCCGAACGTGAGACGCTCGGGATCACCGACATCTACTCCTGGTTTTCCGAGCAGGACAACGCCGTGCAGACGCGCGTCTACCTCCCGGTGCAGCAGGCCACCGAGGCCAGATTCAAACGGCTGAAGAAGCAACTCATGGACGGCCTGCCGGTCATCCCGGGGGTCGAGTTGGAGATCGGCGATCACCACGGTGGACATCAACGCGGCCCGCGTACCGGCGGGTTCGCCGTGGTGGCCCTTCACGGAGAAGATCCCGAATATCTTGAACAGGTCGCGATCGACGTCGAGGACCGGATGATCGGGCTGGCGAATGTCATCGAGGTCTTCGGCCCGACAATCACCGGTCGCCAGGAGCTTCGCGTGCGGATCGATCCCGAGCGCGCTCGCGCAGCCGGGCTGACGCCCGATCGTATCGCCGAGACCATCGCCTTCACGTTCCGCGGGCAACATCTGCGACGTTTCCCCGGCCCTAACGGCGAACTCGAGATGCTCGTCGGCCTGCATGAGATGTCGAAACCCGGTGTGTCCACGCTTGTGGACCTGCCGATCCCGACGCCGAACGGCCGCACGGTCGCGCTGCAGAGTGTGGCGGAGATCGAGCGCGCACGCACGCCGAACCGCATCAACCGCTCGCAACGCCGTACGACTCAGCGAGTGACCGTACAGTTCGACGACGAAGCGACCACGAGCGCCGAGATGCGCAAGGTGATCGGCGCGGAAATGGCGCAGGTCCGACTCCCCGAAGGGTACCGCTGGGACTGGGGCCAGCGTCAGCGCGAGGACGACGAGGCGCTGGGGATGATGCTTGTCGGCGTGTCGGTTTCCATGCTCGTCGTCGTGCTGTTGATGATGGCGCTGTTCGAGTCTTTCACCCAACCGCTGGCGATCCTGATCACCTTGCCGCTGGCCCTGGTCGGCGCGTTCTGGGGCCTGTGGGCGTTCGGCTTCGTCTTCGAGATACTCGCGTTCATCGGGGTCATCATCCTGATCGGTGTCGTGGTCAACAACGGCATCGTGATGGTCGATCATGTCAACTCGTTACGCCGCCAGGGCATCGATCGGGAGACCGCGGTGGTCGATGGTTGCAGCGACCGGTTGCGCCCGGTCCTGATGACCGTGATCACGACCGTCGTGGGTTTGATCCCGCTGGCGATCTCCAGCTTCACGGTAGCCGGCGTCTATATCCAGTCACTCGCGGTGGCGATGATCTGCGGCCTCGCGTCCTCTACCATCTTCACGCTGGTCGGTCTGCCGGTCTGGTACGTGGCGGTCGAGGACTTCGGCCGGATCCTGGCTGGATTACTCCCCACACGCGGGCGGAAACCCGCCGAGGCCCGCGACGGCGTGTAGAATTCCCCGGTCCCCCGTGCCTCCCGCGAGCACGATATGCCCTTCGCGCCGCCGCGACGTCCAGCCCTGCTCCCCGCACTGCTGTTCGTTGCCGGCTCTCTGATCACCGCGAGCGGCTTCTCGCTTCCGGCGAGCCTGGCGCTGGGCTGCATGGCGACAGCGTTGTTCGCCCGCTGCTGCAAACCAGTCCGGCGTTTCGATGTGGCCTTGCTGCTGCTGGCCGCGTCGGCGGGAGTGTTCGGCGCGTGGGGAGCCACCGGCGCGCGCGCTGGTGCGCTGGGCGATGCCGCGCTCGGATTACCTCTTGGCGCACCTTTCCAGCGTTCATGGATCGGCGTCTTGAAAGCATCGCCCAAGCCGGTCGATGGCGTGAGTTGGCTCGTGCGTGTCGACGCCGTGCCGGAGGGGAAGCCACCACACCCACCGAGACGCCTCGGACTTTCCCTCGAAGTCCCAGTGCGCGCCGAGGCTGATCGCATCCGGCTATCGGCGCTACGGGCGGGCGATCGCATTCGCTTCTGGGCCCGCGTCCGCCTCGCCCCTGACCCCGCGCGCAGTCGAACTCGCGAGTTCGCGCGGGGCACGATCAAGTCTGCGGGACTGATCGAACTCGTCGAACGTTCAACCGTGTCTCCGCGTCACGCGTTCCAGCGCTACCGTGACCGACTCTATCGGCGGCTTCGCCGGCTCTACGAACCGGATGATCGGCTGAGCGGGTTCCTCGCCGCTGTCCTGCTCGGGGACCGGAGTGCACACGATCCCACGTGGGAAGCGCGCTTACGCGCGTGCGGTCTGTCGCACCTACTCGCGATCAGCGGGCTGCACGTCGGGATCGTCGCAGCACTCCTGCTCGGACTCGCTCGCCGCACGGTGCGCCGTCCGTGGTGGCGGGCCCTCGTGGTCGGCGGGTCGCTGTGCCTGTTCGGCGGCCTGGTCGGCGGCGCCACGTCCGTCCAACGCGCGGTGGGTGCCGTGACCGGCTTCCTCGTCGGGCGCGCGCTGGGCCGCGACGGGGACCCGCTCAACCGGCTCGCCTGCCTGGCGATCGCGATCGGGCTACTTTCCCCGGGTGCGACCGGGATGCCGGCGTACGCCCTCAGCTTCACGGCCAGCGCCGGGATCCTGGTCGCGATCACCACGTCCGGCGCAGGCGAATCCCGGGTACCGCGGATCGCGCAGGCGCTACGGATCTCGGTCGCTGCGTACCTGGCCACCGCGCCGTTGAGCGCCCTGTACTTCGGCCAACTGGCCCCGTGGGCGCCCGTGGCCAATCTCCTGGCCCTGCCGTGCCTGGTGCTGCTGCTCGTCGGAGGTTACGTTTCGCTCGTATGCGCCGGGATCCCACTCCTCGGCGCCGCGTCGATCGGGGTGGCGCGTCTCGGCTTCGCCGGCATCGAACGCATCGCGGAGACACTCGACCGGCGAGTGCTGAGCCCGCTGTTCGTCGTCGAGCCCGAGCCGGTCTCGTGCGCGCTCGTGATCGCGGCAGGCTTCGCCGGATGGCTCGCTCCGACACCGTCGGTTCGAACCGCGGCTCGCGTGGCGTTCGCGTTTGCGATCGTAGGGCTTCATGTCGGGCCGCCCCCGGGCGATTTCAGCGGACCCGGAGCGGCGCTGCTGGACGTCGGCCAGGGGCAGGCCCTGTTCTGGTACGAGCACGGGCAGACAACCCTGATCGATGCGGCTGGACGTGGTTACGGGCGTTGGGATCCCGGCGCGCGTGTGGTGCGTCCGGCGCTGCTCGCGCGCGGCGTACGGCGGCTGGACCGCTTGATCCTTTCGCACGGGCATGCCGATCACGCCGCCGGGGCCTTCGCGGTGATCGACGCTTTCGAGATCGGGGAGGTGTGGCTGGGACCGGGTTGGTGGCGCGACCGGCGGCTTGCGGATCTCGCGGCCCACGCACGGCGCCGCGGCGCGGCGATCAGGCTCGTGTCGCGGGGCGATCGCGTGGCGGGGATTCGCGTGCATGCACCCGCTCGCGAGAGTGGCGTTCTGCGGGACAACGCGGGATCGGTCGTCGTCACGCTGGGGCACGATCCGTGGACGCTGTTCGTGCCGGGTGACCTCGACGGCGCACCCCTCGAACAGCTTCTCGACGACACGTCGATCCCACCGGCGCGAGCCCTGGTTCTCGCGCACCACGGCAGCCGGCGGGGCACGTCGGAGCAACTGGTGGAGAGGTTACGACCGCGCCTGGCCCTGGTCTCTTGCGGTTGGCGGAACCGCTTTGGTCACCCGCATCGCGAAACCCTCGAGCGCTTGCGCCTACACCGGATCCCGCTTTGGCGCACGGATCACCACGGGACGATCCGCCTGAACGCGGGACCGAACGGCTGGGTCGCCGGGACCGAACGCGGCCCCTTCGGGTCAATCCAGTAGACGAAGGGGGAACCAGGTAAAGCAGAGCACGAAGATCAACAGCGCGAGAGCGGCAAGCCAGGTGCGAGCCCGGCCCAGCGACGCCTGCTCCGTCCACAGCGGGGGATGCCGGTTGCGCATCCACAGCAGGACCCCGAGCCAGAGCAGGTAGGCCGGCGGCTGTCCGGTCGCGAACGAGAAGGTCACCGTGCCGGCGGCCAGGACGATCGCACCCACGGACATCCAACGGTGAAATGAGCGGGACACGGCATAGGCGATGTGCCCCCCATCGAGCTGTCCCGCGGGGAAAAGATTCAGCACGGTGATGAGAAACCCGGCCCACGCAGCGGCCAGCGTGCCGTTCATCATCAAAGTCTCGCCCGGACGCAGCGCCTCTGCGATCCACCCACCAATCCAGGGTAGCGAATACACGTGACCGCCCTGCGACGCGAGATCGGACGGCACGGCAACCGCCAGCGTGACGCCGACCGCCAACGCCGTAACGGCCACCACGAACCCGGCCAGGGGTCCGGCGAACGCCACGTCGAACAGCGCGCGACGATCCGGGATCGGGGCGCGGATTCGGATCACCGCGCCGAACGTCCCGAACAGGAAGAACGGCGCCGGCAGGAAGTAGGGCCACGTGGCGGCGATACGGTAGCGCCGGCAGGCGATGTAGTGCCCCATCTCGTGAGCCCCGAGGATTGCGAACAGCCACAGCGCGAAGGACAGGCCGGCACGGCAGCGCAGCACGAAATCCTCCACGCCGCGCGGCAGCACGCTGGGATCGTCGAACACGTGCGGCGCGGTATCCCAGTACGTCCCGCCGGAGTACGCCATGGCGGTCAACGTCGCCAGGACGAGGAACACCTGTGTCGCGCGCAACGGAATCGGCCGCCGGACGAGAGGCAACGGTGACCTCTCCGGCGTTTCGGTGACGGGGGCCTGGGTCATGGGATCGGACGAGCTCGAACGAGTCTAGTCGGAGCGCAGGTCGCGAAGGTTCTTCCCGGGTTTGAACCGGATCGTCTTGCCCGGTGGAATCTTGACCTCGCGACCGGTGCGTGGGTTTCGGCCGATGCCCTTCTTGCGCGGCTTGACCTGGAACACGCCGAAGCCGCGGAGTTCGATCCGCTCGCCCCGTTGCATCGCGGCCTTCATGGCCTCGAACACTGCCTCGACCGCTTCCACCGCCTTGACCTTCGTGATCCGGGCGTCTTCCGCAACTCGATTGATGATGTCGGCCTTGATCATCCCGCCTGCTCCTCAGCTTGTTTGGGGCCCCATGCCGTCACTAGCGCCCTAAATCTATACAACCAAGCCACTTAGCGTCAAGGGCCGAAAACGGGGAGGCCATGCTAGCGTGCTCGCATGCTTGGACCGTTGGTGGCCATCGTCGGCGCCCCGAATGTGGGCAAGAGCACGCTGTTCAACCGCATGGTCGGCAAGCGTGACGCCATCGTGACCCGTCAGCCGGGGGTGACGCGGGACCGCCTTTACGGCGAAGTCAACCGCGATCCCTTGCGCTTTCGGCTCGTGGACACCGGCGGGATGACGCCCAACACGGCAGCCCCCTTCGCCGCGGAGATCATGCAGCAGGCCATCACGGCCATCGGCGAGGCTGGCGTGTTGATCTTCGTCCTGGACGGCCGCGTCGGAGCGACGGCGATCGACCGGGACGTCGCGACCTTGCTACGCAAGAGCAACCGGCCGATCGTCCTCGTTGCCAACAAGATCGACACCGAGAAGCACGAGATCCTGGTCCACGAGCTGCACGAGCTTGGCCTGGGTGAACCGCTCCCGCTGTCCGCCGAACATGGCCGCGGGATGAACGAACTGTACGAGCGTCTCGAAACCCACCTCGAAAATGCCCCGGAGCAAGAAGACGAGACGGCGATCGACCCTCCGCTGCGCGTCGCGATCGTGGGCCGGCCCAACGTCGGCAAATCGTCGTTGCTCAACCGACTCGTCGGTGAACAGCGCGTGATGGTCAGCGACATTCCCGGCACGACGCGCGACGCGATCGACACACTGCTGACCGTCGGCGAACGACGCTACCTACTGATCGACACCGCTGGAATTCGCCGCCCCGGACGTGTACGTGAACACGTCGAACGCTATTCGGTCATGCGCGCCAAGACCAACATCGAACGCTGCGACGCGGCCGTTCTCGTGCTCGACGCAACCGATGGGATCGCTGCGCAGGATACGCACATCGCGGGGTACATCCACGATGCCTACAAGCCGTTGGTCGTGGCGGTCAACAAGTGGGATCTGATCGAGGGACGCGAGAAACACGCCAAGAAATGGGAGGAGGATGTCCGCGAGCGGTTACGCTTCGCCAAGAAAGCCCCGATGGTTTTGATCAGTGCGCTGACCGGGCAACGAGCGCTCAAGATTCTCGACCTCGTCGATACGGTCCACGCCGCCGGGTCCATTCGGGTCGGGACGTCCGAACTCAACCGCTGGCTCGAACAGGCCGCGGCCAGCCAGAAACAAGCCGGCAAACAAGCCTTTCGCGTGTACTACGCGACGCAGACGGGCGTCCTCCCGCCGCGCTTCGCGATCTTCTGCAACGACCCGGACAAGGCACACTTCTCAGTGAAGCGATACCTCGAGAACAGCTTGCGCGATCGCTTCGGTTTCGGCGCATCGCCGATCCGGATGCAGTTCCGATCGCGTCGCGGAGAGGATCGTTGAAGTTCGACCTGCGAGGTCTGGGCGCCGACTTGATCGGTGCGGTGCCGCGTTTCCGCCGCCACAACGGACTGCACCTTTGCGCGGGCGTCTCGTTCTACGCGCTGTTGTCGCTACCACCGCTGCTGTACCTCGCCGCCGCATTGCTGGGACGGGTCCTGCGCGATGACGACGTCATCGAGCGAGTGCTGGCGACGCTTCAACCGTTGTTCCCCGGAACGGCGGGGGAGTCACTGCGCCAAGTCGCCCTCGACCTCCGCACCGACGATCCGCTCGTGCTGGTCGCGGTGCCGGCGTTGCTCTGGGTCTCCACGACGGTATTCGCATCGCTGGAGCTCGCCATCAACGTGGCATTCAACAGAGTCCCGCGCCGCACCGTGGTTCGTGCGCGGCTCAAGAGTTTCGCCCTGGTGTCCGTCGGGATGATCGCGCTGCTGGCCAGTTTGGTCACGGCGACCATGCTCCCCAGGCTCGAACGGTTGTTGTGGGAGGCCAACGTGGTGCCGGAAGGAACCCGGCTGGCCGGTGCGCTTTCACGGTTCCTCATCTTCTTCGCCCCGCTGGTCCTGTTCGCGACGTTCTACAAGATCCTCCCGCGCGGGAAGGTGCGCTGGCGTTCGGCGGGGTGGGGCGCTCTGCTCGCGTTGGCGTTGTGGGAGACCGCGAGGCGGGTGTTCGGCCGGGTGCTCGTGCACTCGCCGGCGCTGGGCCTGTTTTCGGGGGCACTCTCCGGGATGGTCACGGTTCTGCTTTGGGTCTACGCCTCGGTCGCGTTAGTGTTACTGGGGGCCGAATTCACCGCCTTGCGACACGAGCGGATCGAATCGCTGGCTGTGGAGCAAAAAAGCCAAAATTGACGGACAATCGGCAACTTGACCATGTCTTTGGCGGGATATATGTTCCGCCACGGTCACTCCGAAGAGGGAAAAATACGCTCGGACGAGCGAAAGACTGGGGAATTCGGGCATGGTGCTTTTCAATTACTCGACCAAGGAACTCACCGCGAAAATCGTTTACTACGGCCCTGGTCTGTGCGGGAAGACAACCAACCTGCAGTACATCCACGGCAACCTCCCCGGCAACGTAAAAGGCAAGATGCTGTCGCTCGCGACCAAGACCGACCGCACACTGTTCTTCGACTTCCTGCCGATCGACCTTGGCGAGATCCGCGGGATGAAGACGCGTGTCCAACTCTACACGGTGCCCGGACAGGTCTTTTACAACGAGACCCGCAAGCTCGTGTTGAAGGGCGTCGACGGGATCGTCTTTGTCGCCGATTCTCAGGAACAGATGCTCAGCGCCAACGCCGAGTCGTTCAAGAACCTCGAAGAGAACCTCAAGGGGCATGGACTGACGTTGGGCGAGATGCCGCATGTGATCCAGTTCAATAAACGCGATCTTCCGAAGCTCGCGACGATCGAGCAACTCAACCAGTCGGTGAACAAGTTCAACGCGCCGTTCTACGAATCCGTCGCCACGACGGGGATCGGCATTCAGGACACGCTCAAGGCCATCACCAAGTTGGTGCTGTTGCACCTGACGAGGAAGTACGACCCGCGTGCCAGGCCTTCCACCCCGACGCCGGCCGCGCCACAGCCCCCCGTGATGCAGGCTCCTGCTCCGGTACCGGGGCCGGCCGAGACGCAGGCCGTCCCGTTGACGGCGATTAAACCGGCCATCGGAGCGCCGACGATCGAAATCTCGACCGAGGCAATACCGCAAACGGTCCCCGAGCCCGCAATAGCCGCGTCCGTGGAAGTGGCGGTGCCGGTCGAGGTCGCGACGGGGCCTGAATTCGACGATAACGAAATCGACCAGTTGGTCGGCGAAGTCGAGGAACTCGAGGAACTCGGGGAGATCGCCGGGTTGCAGGGAACTGCCGAGGCGGCCAACCCACCGTTCGAGATCGACGAGTCCAACATCGCTCTCGTGGAACCTACCGAGGAACCTCCGGCCCTGACCGTCTCCCCCTCGCCGCCCGCCGAGGCGGAGGAAGACGAGCAGGCCGAACCGGAGGCCATGCGATCGGGCGACCCCGAATTCGAGTCGGCGGACGGACCGGATTTCGCCGTCAAACCGGCGATCGAAAAGGATTTCACCGATCAACCCGACACGTCCCACACCGAGGCTTCGACCGAGGAGTCGCCAGACGAGGTCCTGTTGACCCAGGCGGCCGACGACCACGAGTTGTTCGACGACCCGAACCTCGACGTCGCAGGTCTCGTACCGGGCGAGGCGCGGGAGATCGTGATCCCCGTCGAAATCGGCGCCGCGGGCCAAACCAAGCGCTTCAAACTCAGCGTGCGCCTGCGGCTCGACCCGGTCGACGACTAGCCTCCTGCGGCGAGTTTTTAATATTCCTCCTGCCGGATGCGGTGGACATCGGTTCCGTCCGGTCGGGCGCCGCGGCAACCCGCCCGAGATACAATGGAGTTGGAAATCGGTTTCGGAGAGTAGTGTGGGGTTTCATCGGGTTCTCACGATCGCTGCTGTGCTGGCGCTAACGGTGCTCGCGATCCCGTCGAGCCGGGCCGTCGACCTGTCCCACAAGATCGAAGAACTGAACTACTACGAATGGACGGCCGTGGCCCCGGTGGTCATCGCCGGGAAGAGTTTGGGTGAGAACGGCCGCTACATCGAGTTCCGTGTGAACCACGCTCTGCGCGGCCCGGTCGAACCGGGGGAGATGATCCGCATCGACCTCAAGTACGCCAACCGCAACCGACGTCGCAGTGATTACCGGCACGCGTTGAAAATGCCACAGGGGACCGACTTCATCGTCGTACTTGAAAACCCGCAGCCGGCCCGCGACGGGCGCCGCGTCTTCCGCATGGCTCGCGGGATCCGCTCCGTACGGGAGCTCCCCCTCGAAGCGCAACAAGGCGTCCTTGACGCCGTCGCTACGTTCCTCGAGATCCAGAACTACAAGAACGACAAGGTGACATGGAAACGAATGGGCCAGATGCTCGAGGCGACCAACCCGCTGGTCGTTCGGAATGCGCTCGAGCAGATGTTCAAGTTCCGTCGCGGAACTCTGGATCACCTACTCAGCCTGCGACCGTTGTTCGACCACCCCGATCCGACGATCCGCGAACAGGCGGCCAGGCTCGCTGGTCAGATTGTCGGACGGCATGGCACGGACCACGTCGTCCCCGAGGAGGAGGCGTTGATGGCCGAATTGATCGGTGTGGCTCGCCGTGACGACACCGTGGAGTCCCGGGTCGCCGCGACACAAGCCCTTGCGGCCTTTGGCGTGGCCCGGGTCGAGACCGTGCTGGACGAGATCGCGGCTACCGACCCGGACCAGAACGTGCGCTACTCGGCGCAGAAAATCTTATTGGAATACCGGCAGGAGCGCGAGCTCGAGGCCCAGCGCCCGCGCTTGGACGAGACCGCGAATTGACTTCGGCGGCTCCGGCCTTAAGATTTGCTTTGAAGGTTTTCGAGGGCTGCGAGGGGAGATGGGCAAGAACCCGTTTAAGAGTTTCGTGGTCAAGTACGCCGGCGGTCAGTCGGTGTTCCACGAGGGCGATGTCGGCGCGACGATGTACATCGTGCAGTCCGGACGGGTGTGCCTATTCCGCGAGTTGGACGGTGCCCGGACTGTGCTCGGCGAAATGCAGAAGGGGGATTTCTTCGGCGAGATGTCGATCCTGGAAGGCCTTCCCCGCAGCAGTTCCGCCGAGGCCAGCGAGAACTCGGAACTGATCGAGATCAACAGTTCGACGTTCGACAAGATGATCCGTGGCAACATCGAGATTGCCATCCGTATGTTGCGGAAACTCTCGATTCGTCTGCGCGAATCCGAGCGGAAGCTAACGGAAAACGCCGCTGCCCAGGTCAGCGCCGCCGCCCAGTCGGCGGTCAACGCCGGCGCGGTCAACCGTGGCGCGTCGGACGAGGTCGACGGCGTTCGCCTCGAAGCGGCCGAGAACGGCGTATGCTTCGCGCTTGATCGTGTGGAGACCCTCATCGGCCGCTACGACCCTGTCACCGAGCAATCCCCCGACATCGACTTGACCGAACTCGATCTGAAACGCAGCGTCTCGCGACGCCACGCTCGGGTCCTCAAGAGCGAAACCGGCTACACTCTTGTCGAGGAGGTCGGGGCGCTCAACGGAACATTCGTGAACGGAATCAAGATCGATGCCGGCCAACCTCATCCCATCGTCGACGGAGACGAAATCGGCATCGGCGTGGTCAAGATCATCTTCCGCGAATCGTGATCCGCTCTTTCCTCGCCGCGCTCTTGACGATGTCGTGCTTGCCGGCGGCGATCGTCGCGCAGGGACCGGCACCTTTCGATATCCAGGTCGAACTGAGTTTCGAGGAAGCCTCGGGAGACGAGGGCATGCGTGAGGAGCTCGAACTCCAACTGTTGAGCGAACTGCGCCGCGCCGGATGCTTCCGCTCGGTGGCCAGGCTCACCCACAGGGTCGATGAGGGCGCCGCGGTGGATACGGAGATGTTGCGCCTCACCGTCGCGGTCACCGAATTGTTCGAGGAAACCACCTACGACGCGTCGCTTGCTCAGCGCGCGGGTCCCGGGACCCGTCCAGAGTCGGAAATGGCGTACACGTCGCGCATCCGGGCCGTGATGGCGGTCACACTCGAACACCCCGCCAGTGGGCGGGCGTTGCGCACCCGACGTCTGCGCGGCGATGGCATGCATCGTCCGGC